>Ga0137409_10001782_pt1 | contig 23238 bp, 17 predicted proteins | sample CZODoug1_16funga_FD_122059 | JGI IMG/M metagenome (GOLD analysis project Ga0137409, IMG submission 122059) | Vadose zone soil fungal communities from Angelo Coast Range Reserve, California, USA - CZODoug1_16fungal (Hybrid Assembly) | ecosystem: Environmental > Terrestrial > Soil > Vadose zone...
GCCAGGAAGCCGTGCCGGTTGCCGCCGTAATCGACGAAGGCCGCCTGCAGCGACGGCTCGACGCGCGTGACCTTGGCCAGATAGATGTTGCCGCGAAGCTGTTTACGGCTCGCGGACTCGAAGTCGAATTCCTCGACACGGTTGCCGCGCAGAACTACCACCCGGGTTTCCTCCGGGTGGGTCGCATCGATGAGCATCTTGTTGGGCATTGAATAATCTCTTCACGGCAGGCGCCAACGCCGCCACTCTGCGGGGCCACAATGGCAAGGCAGAGCGGCGCGACCGAGCGCCTGACTGACTGGTGTGGAATGGATGGACCCTGAGCGCGCTTACGAGCCCTGCGGTGATCAACATGGCGTCGCCCCGCGACACGATGAGACTGCGATCGAATAGGAATTGGCTCTCGACGCGTGGTCGTAGCATGACCTTCGGTCCGTGACGGAGCGGCAGCGAGCGGTGCGGCCGCTATTACTCGTTGGCTGACGGCGTCGATACGACACGGCCACTTGCTTTGGCCGCACCGCTGTCGCTTCAGCCACAGGCTTCGCGCGACACCGGCTGGTGCACTACAAGGACATCGGCCTCAATGATCCGCCGTTGCGCCGACGCATGACCGTGCGGATCGCCATCCAAGCGCCCTCCGGTCGATTTTCGCGGAGTGGCTCCTGAACAACCTGCCGGATACCCGAACGCGGCATAACCGGAATTCTAAACCGTCAGCAACCTCATACTTACGGGTGCGCCGTGTTGTTGACAAGGAGGTTTTCGCATTGAATCCCGTGCCCTTGTACGCGAGGGGGCACGACACCAGCTGCCATTCGAGGCGAGGAACGCCATCATTTACAGCGCTCAAGGGGCTTTTGCCCATGCGCGCTCCATGCGCACTTACGACCTTCGACTTATCACCAGTTAAGTATAATAATACCAAGGAACCAAAGCTTTCGGGCCATTGCGTAGCGCGGTCACGAGCGATCGACCCATTTGCCCGGGCGGCGACTCGACTCTGAGAGGAAGTCCTGCGCATTTTTTGAATGTTGCCAGGATGCGCCGAGTTCCGTGTAGAGTTCCACGAAGCTGGATCGCATGCGGGCGACTTGGGGTAGGCGACTTGGGTTGAGGCCGCCGAAAGGGTGAGTTGGCGCGCGGCATTCAAATCCAATGGTTGAGGTGCGGACCACAACTTTGCCCTTAACAGCCGGTTAACCGTGCGTCCTTAAGGGGAAAGGACATGGCGCGAGCGTCGGGGGGCTCTTGGTTGATCAGCATGTTGGCTCATATGACTTGCCGCGCGGCGGGCGCGGCCGGGCTGATCTGCGTGCTGTTGTTTGGAGCGGTCGCAGCTCCGGAGACGAGAGCGCCCGGTGACGTTCCGGTCGCCCGCGATGTGCGTCTTGCTGGCGACGAAGCTAAGACCCGTCTCGTCGTTGACCTCGACCGCAGGATCGAGGTGCGCGCATTCGCGCTCGCCAATCCCTATCGCGTCATCATTGATATGCCGCAGGTGACCTTCACGTTTCCGGACAAGACCGGCGAGAAGGGGCGCGGACTGATCAAGGCGTTTCGCTATGGCCTGGTCATGCAGGGCGGCTCACGCATCGTGATCGATCTGGTCAAGCCCGCCCGGATCGAGCGGGCGCAAGTCCTTGATCCAGCCAACGAACAGCCCGCCCGTCTGGTGCTTGATCTGGCGGCGACCGATCGCGACGCATTCATGCGGACCATCTCACTCAATAACCGGCCCTCCGATCGCGGCCCGCGGCCTCGTGATCCCGAGTCGGAGGCGAAGACTGCCGATACGCGTCCGCTCGTCGTGCTTGATCCCGGCCATGGCGGGCCTGACCACGGCACCCGGCTTGCCCCCACCGATAGCCCCGAAAAGACTATCGTGCTCGAATTCTGTCTGACGCTGAAGGAGAAGCTCGAAAAGACCGGCAAGTACCGCGTCGCCATGACGCGTACGGACGACACCTTCATCGCGCTGGCAGATCGGGTGAGCTTTGCACGCGACCGCAAAGCCGCGTTGTTCATCTCGGTCCATGCCGATGCGTTGGAACGGGGCGACGGCGACGCGCAGGGTGCGACCATCTATACATTGTCAGAGACCGCCTCTGACGCAGCGGCGGCCAGCCTGGCTGAGGTCGAGAACCGGGCCGATGTGATCGCGGGGCTCGACATCGCGCCCGAGGCGACCGACGTGGCCGACATCCTGATCGATTTGGCCAGGCGCGAGACCAAAACATTCTCGCTGCAGTTCGCCCGCACGCTGGTCGGCGAAATGCGCAACGCCACGCGGATGCACAAGGAGCCGATGCGCTCGGCGAGCTTCGTGGTGCTCAAGGCGCCTGATATCCCTTCCGTCCTGGTGGAGCTCGGCTATGTGACCAACAAGCAAGACCTCAAGTCCATGACCTCGGACGCCTGGCGCACCAAGGTCACTGACTCGGTGATGCAGGCGCTGGGGACTTTCTTCAATGTCCGCACGGTTGGCGCCCCGGCGGCCCGGAAATGAGCCCGGAGGCGAGGGGCAACGGCCTCAGATTCAACACAAAATTCAGCGATTTGCGATTGAATGGCGAGACCGGCAGTGGTGTGGGTGCCGGTGTCCACAGCGGTCCCTCCGGGGTGGTCCTTGATCGATGTCGCGTGCCATGCGCGCGGCCGAATGTTGTCGGACAGCGGGGTCCAAAGTTGGATCCAATGTCATGATTCTACAGCGGTTCTTGGATTAGGGTACGAGCCGGCCGCAACCAAACGGTAGGATCATCCGGGCAACAGTGCGCGATGCCGCACTGGTCACACGGAGAGAATCCTGCCAGATTCAGCCGCAGGGGTTAGACTACGCCCGAGGGCAGGGGGAAATCAGATTCTTCGGACAAATGTAGGACGAAGGCGATGAGGTTCTTGCTCAGATTCCTGGGATGGGTCTTTGCCGGAGGAACAATCATGTTCTTCGTCGGCATGACCGGCGTAGCCGCCACGCTGTGGTACTTCTCCAAAGACCTCCCCGACTATTCGCAGTTGCAGGACTATGAGCCGGCGGTGATGACGCGTGTGCACGCGTCCGACGGCTCGCTGCTCGCCGAATACGCCAAGGAGCGCCGGCTCTATCTGCCCATCCAGGCGATCCCGAAATCGGTGATCAACGCGTTCATCGCGGCCGAGGATAAGAGCTTCTACGAGCACAACGGTATCGACTTCTCCGGCATCGCCCGCGCGGGGGTGTCCTATGTGCAGAACTATGGCCGCGGCCGCCGCCCGCAGGGTGCATCGACCATCACCCAACAGGTCGCCAAGAACTTCCTGCTGACCAACGAGCTGTCTGTCGGGCGCAAGATCAAGGAAGCGCTGCTGGCGATGAAGATCGAGCGCACCTTGTCCAAGGAGAAGATTCTCGAGCTTTATCTCAATGAGATCTATCTCGGCATCGGCGCCTACGGCGTGGCTGCCGCTTCGCTTCTTTATTTCGACAAGTCGGTGCACGAGCTGACCGTGCCGGAAGCGGCCTATCTGGCCGCGCTTCCAAAGGGGCCCAATAACTACCATCCGATCCGTCGTCGTGACGAAGCCATCGCGCGCCGCAACTACGTGATCGAGCGCATGGCCGAGGACCGCTACATCTCGACGGCCGACGCCGAGAAATACAAGAAGGAAGGATTGAAGGTTACCCAGCGGCCGACCGGCGCGCACATCTTTGCGGCTGAATATTTTGCCGAGGAGGTTCGCCGCTACATCAATGAGAACTACGGCGAGAAGAAGCTGTACGAAGGCGGACTGTCGGTGCGCACGACGCTCGACCCCAAGATGCAGGTGCTGGCGCGCAAGCAGCTGATCGACGGACTTGTGCGCTTCGACGAAACGCAGGGCTATCGCGGTGCGGTCACCAAGCTTGAGCCGACAGGCGAGTGGGGCAGCAAGCTCGCCGAGACCAAGGCGCTCTCGGACGTAGCGCCTTGGCGGCTGGCTGTGGTGCTGGAAGCAACCGATCAATCCGCGCGGATCGGCTTCCAGCCCGCCCGCGAGGCGGGCGGTGGCCTGTCGAAGGAACGCGAGACTGGCATCCTGACGCTCGAAGGCGTCAAATGGGCGAAACCCACCTGGGGAGCGATGAAAGGCAAGGTGCCGGTCAAGGTCTCGCAGGTGCTTGAGACCGGCGACGTCATCTATGTCGAGCCGCTCGCCGGCAAGGACGGCCAGTTCAAGCTACGGCAAATCCCTGAGATCTCCGGGGCCATCGTGGCCATGGACCCGCAGACCGGGCGGGTGCTGGCGATGGTGGGAGGCTTCTCCTACGACCAGAGCCAGTTCAATCGTGCAACGCAGGCGCTGCGCCAGCCTGGCTCCTCATTCAAGCCGCTGGTTTATGCCGCCGCGCTCGACAACGGCTATACGCCTTCGACCGTCGTGCTCGATGCGCCGCTCGAGGTTGATACCGGCAACGGCACGTGGAAGCCGGAGAACTACGAAGGCAAGTTCTATGGACCCTCGACGCTGCGCTTCGGCATCGAGCGCTCGCGCAACGTCATGACGGTGCGGCTCGCGCAGGATCTCGGGATGCCGCTGATCGGCGAGTACTCCCGGCGGTTCGGCATCTATGAGAACCTGCCGCCCTACCTGTCGTTCTCGCTTGGCGCTGGCGAGACCACGCTCATGCGCATGGTCGGCGCCTATGCGATGTTCGACAATGGCGGCAAGAAAGTCACGCCGAGCTTGATCGACCGCATCCAGGATCGTTACGGCCACACCATTTACAAGCACGATCAACGCGAATGCCGCGGCTGCTCTGCCACCAAGTGGGAAAGCCAGCCGGAGCCCGCGATCATCGATCGGCGTGAGCGCGTGATCGACCCGATGACCGCCTATCAGATCACTTCGATGATGGAAGGTGTGGTCCTGCGCGGCACCGGGGCCGCCGCCGGCATCCAGAAAGAAGTGGGCAAGCCGATCGCTGGCAAGACCGGCACCACCAACGATGAGAAGGATGTGTGGTTCGTTGGCTTCTCGCCCGACCTCGTGGTGGGCGTATTCATGGGCTACGACAAGCCGCGCCATATCGCGGATCGCGCCAGCGGCGGCTCGCTGGCGGCGCCGATCTTCCGCGACTTCATGAAGGTTGCGCTTGCCGACAAGCCGGCGGTGCCGTTCCGCGTCCCTGCTGGAATCAAGCTCATTCGCGTTGATCCGCGCACCGGCATGCGCGCCGTTCCGGGCAGCGCCCAGATTCTCGAAGCATTCAAGCCTGGTACTGCGCCGCCCGACTATTATTCGGCGATCGGCGTGACCGATCCCGACGGCCGGCCGGTGAGCGTGTCACCCGAGGCGGAGCGGGTGGTCGGCGGGGCCCGCGGCTTGTATTGAGCGAGTGCCTGCAATAACAAACGATACTTCATGTTCATTTGTGTGATTGGCCGGGCCCCGTCCCGGCCAATGGCGTCTTTGAACGCGCTCGACGATCAAGGCACGTATGGGCTTTGTGCGGCCCGCAAAAACTGGACCTTCGCCGGCTCCGACGAAGGCGGCCGTTGCGCCGCTGCCGCTACGCGCTGATCGCACCGCCAAGCTCAACAACGTCGATCCACCGGCCTGGCTCGCCGACGTGCTCGCTCGGTTGCCTGATCAGCCGGCAAAGCGCATCCACGAGCTGCTGCCTTGGAACTGGCGCCGCCAGAGCATCGCCGCTGAAGCTGCGTGAGCGAACATGCGCGAACCAAGCGGTGGTCGAGAAGACAGCGGAGGGGTGCTGAATGCAGGACGATAGATTCCCGGCAATTGAACCGTACAACAGCGGCATGCTCGACGTGGGTGACGGCCATCACGTGTATTGGGAGTGCTGCGGGAACCCCGCTGGCAAACCCGCGCTCTATCTGCACGGCGGCCCCGGTTCAGGCTTCTCACCGGGCCAGCGACGCTTCTTCGATCCGGATGCCTATCGGGTCGTACTCTTCGACCAGCGTGGGTCCGGACGCAGTAGGCCGCTCGCCAGCGTGGCGGATGCCGACCTGAGTGCCAACACCACCGCCCATCTCATCGCGGACATCGAAGCATTGCGCCAGCTCCACGGGGTCGAGCGCTGGACCGTCCTGGGCATGTCCTGGGGAACCACCCTTGGCCTGGCCTACGCCCAGGCACACACGCGGCGGGTCGACGCATTGGTCCTGGCGCTCGTGGGCACCACATCCCGTCGCGAAGTCGAATGGATCACCCACGACGTCGGCCGCATCTTCCCCCGCGAGTGGAACCGGTTCGCCACAGCCGTGCCCGACACATTGCGGCACCTGCCACTGGCCGATGCGTACGCCACCCTACTGTTTGACGCTGATCCCGCCGTCCGCGATCACGCGGCGCGGGAGTGGTGCGCCTGGGAAGATGCGCACGTCTCCCTCACCCCCGGTCATCTCCCGAATCCGCGCTACGAAGATCCGGAATTTCGCCTTCGGTTCGCGCGCCTGGTCACGCACTACTGGCGGCACGCCGCCTTCCTTGGGGAGGACCAGCTGCTCCGTAATGCCGCGATACTGAACGGCATTCCCGGCGTCCTGATCCACGGCCGCTACGACGTCAGCAGCGCGCTGGATACCGCGTGGCAGCTGTCGCAGCGTTGGAGCACCAGTGAGCTTCATGTGCTCGGCGATGCCGGCCACGGCGGTGGAGACAGTTTCATCACCGCCGTCGTTGGTGCCCTGAGCCGGTTCGCAGCGACGTAATTGTCCAATGCACGCCACGGACGACACCCGGTCGCCATCACCTGAGACAGAGGGATGCGATGCGCATGATGATGATCATCGGCGGGTTGACGACGGCGCGCTGCGAGTCAGTCTCGAACGCCAAGGTCTACGCTGTGGCCTTCACCGGATACGTACGTGCCTGCAGGCCTCTTCGTCGTTCAAGCTGAATGTGTGTCTGTTTCGGTGTGTGGCTTTGCAAAAAAAGCCTAGCGCAGACTAACCGTCGTCCAGCGCTCGGCGAAGGTGCTGGCCAGGGTCTGTTCCGCTTGAGCGCGCTGCTCCTGCGCCCGCTGCAGCACCTGCGCTTGCGCCAGCAGGGCGGTCTTGAGCTTGGACGGCGAAGTTCGGCTCGCGACCTGCAAGCAGTGCGCGGCGTCGCGATGGGCGTCGTTGATGGTCCGCGACATGGTTGCCGTGGACCTGTCTGCCTTGTCGCTGCCTTTGGTTGTGCACGAAGCCGCCTGTCGGGGACGCTTCAGTTCCGTGCTGCTCTCGCTCAGAATGCGGAAGCTGCCGCGCGCGAAGGCCACCTCAAACTCGAAACGCGACGTGCCGCTGAATGACATGGCGCGCGCAACATTGCGCGTTTGCCAATCCACGAGTCCGCCAACCTTGCACACGCTGGCGAGGCAGCGAACCGTGACCGAATCCGGTCGCACCTCATAGCTGCGCTCTGGCCAAAGCTCCAGCATGCGGCGCTTCTCACGGACGATCGCCTGCTTGGACTTGCGGTTGCCATTGTAGACAACTTCATCTGCATAGGCATTGGCGTGGCTGGCAAGATTGACGTTGGTGGCTGATGACCAGCCAGTCACGCGCGCGGATACGAAGCTCGCGGCGCGCTCCTTGAGTGCGTCGACGGCCGCCTGCGCTGCCGTGTCCTCTGCGGTATTGGCTCCCTCGTGCAGCCGGCTCAGCCGCTGCTGCGCGCGCTCGGCGATGTCGCCGGTGCCGAGGCCTAGAATGTTCAGCAGAGCAACGTCGTCGGCGGTCTCGATCAGGCCGATCAGCTTGGAGCGTGCAAGCCTGGATTCGGAGGCTTCAGGATGGCGGGCGGCGAACGCCGCAATCGCCATCGGATCATCGCTCTCCCGGACCTGTCCCCATTCCCGCGCGAGTCGCGGCTCCGCGCGGCGCGCGGGCGGACGCGCACTGCTCGCTGTGCGCTGGTTGCCAGCTGTCCGTTGGGCCGGCTGGGCATCCTCGGTAATGGCCTGTCGAATAGGGGCGGCCGAAATCCGATCGCTCTTGCTGCCGGTGTTGACCTCCGCCCGTACGACATGGTTGGCCAAGTCAACCTGTTTGGCGACGTCAACATGGTTGGCGACGTCAACCTGTTTGGCGACGTCAACAACTGCGACCTCGGCGACCGCCACCCGCACGGTTTCGGGCGGGGCCGCAACGGCTGCCACCAAGCTGGATGCATCGGGCAATCGCGGCAGCCACATTGTCAGCGCGGCAATGACGCTGCAGCAGACGAGACCAGTAAATGCGGTGAGCGCGATGTGCTGGACGCGCGCACTACGCTCCGCCCTGAGCAGACGGTCATAGATCACTCGCCGCTGCGGTCGTCTGAGAATCTCATAGGCGGCGAGAACCTCACGGAGCTGGCGCTCCGCGTTTCGATCGCCGGCATGCAGATCAGGATGACACGCCTTGACTGACCTGCGAAACGCGGCCCTGATCTGGTCGTCGTTGGCCTTCCACGACACCCCGAGAACGTCGTAATGCGTCTGCATCGCCTATCTCACCCACCCAATGACCGGTGCAACAAAGCCGGTCGCTCCACCCAATGCGCCTTCCAAGCGAATCAGAATCCTCCAATCCAGAATCTTGGTAGCGCTGTTCGAGTCTGCGCGAGAGGTAAGAACTCACGCAAGCCCTTAAATTACGCTGTGGACAAAGCGTAATCGAAACTTGCGTGCAATTCGTTTACGTGGCCTGCTACACGACGCTCTCCAAATAGATTGTGGCGCACTGTCGCCGAGCACATCTCGATTTGGTCATGGTTATGCTCGCTAGCGGGCGATCATGTGTCGATCAATTTCACTAAGCTTTGTTTAATGCGACGGATAATTCGTGCGCGGATGCGAACGACGTGTCATTACGCGAGCTATTCGAGCGGCTTGTACTCTCATCGCGAGGTTTAAAGATTCAGCTCGCTGCTGGCTGGCCTGTCGTGCTGCCTCGCTGGTGCCACAGTGATCGCCCGTTCCGTGGCACCGGCTTATGTGTCTCAAGGTGTGTCGTGAGGTGAGCGGTGCGGCCTTGAGGTTTGCAGTGAACCTCATAACGTCGACCCCCTGGTGTCTCGACCTCTTGGTGTCTCGACCTCTCAATGTGCACCGCTTGCGGGTTGCTCCTCGCAGGCCAGCTCTTTCAGCTCCAGGCCGCGGAAAGGGTTTCCGAGTGTGAGGTATTATAGTATTGTCGGGTAGCGGCTGTGGCCAACGAGCCGGCCGCCATGGATCGGGCCCATGGTGCCGAAGATCGATCACTACGTGCCGCTATTGCGCGCGGTCGCTCGCCTCGATCACACCTCTTATGAGGCGCGTGGCGCGATCTACGACCGCGCCCTGGCCATTATGATGGAGCGCCTCGGCGCGACCGTCCCACCTCCCTCGCAGGCCGATATCGATCAGGAACTGCTGGCATTTCGAGCGGCCGTCCGGCGCATCGAGTTCGGCGATATGGACGAGCAGGACCGCATTGCGCAGGAGGGGGTGGCCCAGCGGGCGCAATACCTGGCGAGCCGCCGCGAGCGGCGCCAGAGCGAGACCCGGCAAGTAGAGCAGATACAAGTAGCGCAGATCGATGCGCATTCCGCGGCCTTGCCGGACGAGGGAGGCCAAGCCATTGCGGTGCCAGCCGAAATGCTGCCCGCTCCGGAACAGGATGGCCCAGTGCTCGCCGCAATGGCGGAACACCGGTCGGTGCTTCATCGGGTTGCCGTGCGCATGGTACTGCCGGTGCTGCTCGTCGCGTTGGGCTTAGCCGGATATGCCTACGAGACGGGACAGATCGAGCAGCCCTTCCTGGGGCAGCTCCTCAGTCGAGTTCTGCCCAAAGCCTGGCTTGCAGCAGGCGAAGGCACGACAGAGTCGATCGAGGAAGCGACCTATTACGAGGCGACCAGTGGCACGGTGCCATTGAAGGGGCCTAATGGGAGTGCGCGCTGGCGCACCCGGATCGAAGGTGCCGCAAGCGGCTCGCATTCCACCGTGATCACGCTCGACCTGCTGATACCCGAGCGCGGTCTGGCCATGATGATGGCCATTCGCCGCGACGCCGGCGAGAATGCCGCAATGACTCATTTGCTTGAGTTCAAGTTTTCCGACCGGCGTGGAGCGCCCATCGACAGCATAGCCGGGCTCGGCAATATCCTGATGAAGGAAGTCGACGGGAGCCGGGGAAGTGCGCTGGCGGGACTTTCGATCAAGGTTGCTCCAGGTGTGTTCCTGTTCGGTCTCTCGGCCGAAAGGGACGATGCCCGACACAATGCCGAGGCGCTCCGGGCGCTGTCACGACTGGATATCCTGGTGAAATTTGCGGATGGGTCGGCTGCCATCATCTCCTTCAACAAGGGAGCGTCCGGGGAACGCGTGTTTGAGGCGGCGCTGGCCGACTGGGAGCGCTGAGTGGGGGTCCGGGCACCTTCCGTCTCCGAAGGGGCTTTATGAATGCCGTCCGGATCGCTAGATAGGCCGCTAGTGGTCCGATTCCGAAGTTCGTCAATGCTCACGGCATGTTCCGGTACGAACTTCGGAAACGGGGCACTAGGACAATGAACGGACAGGGCCATGCGCGCGGAAGTTCAGACAACCGTCGGTGAGATCAAGCAGTCGGTCGGGCTGCTGAGGAGGCATCTTTGACTTCGACAAGGCGCGCAAGCGCCTCGAGGAGCTCAACCGTCAGGCCGAAGACCCCAACCTCTGGAACGACCAGCAGCGCGCCCAGCGCGTGATGCAGGAGCGCACCGCGCTCGAAGACCAGCTGGGCTCAATCTCCCGCATCGAGCGCGAGCTCGATGACCAACTGACCATGATCGAGCTGGGCGATGCCGAGGGCGACCAGAAGGTCATTGGCGAGGCCGAGGCTGCGCTCAAGAGGCTGCGTGCCGACGTCGCGCGCCGTGAGCTCGAGGCGCTGCTCTCGGGCGAGGCGGACCCCAATGACAGCTACCTTGAGGTGCACGCCGGCGCCGGTGGCACCGAGAGTCAGGACTGGGCCAGCATGCTGTTGCGGATGTATACGCGTTGGGCGGAGCAGCACGGCTTCAAGGTCGACTGGATCGAGGAGACCGGCGGTGAAGAGGCGGGCATCAAGTCGGCCACCATTCAGGTCAAGGGCCGCAACGCCTATGGCTGGCTCAAGACCGAGGCCGGCGTGCATCGGCTGGTGCGCATCTCGCCGTTCGACTCCAACGCGCGCCGGCACACCTCGTTCGCGAGCGTGAACGTCTATCCGGTGATCGACGACCGCATCAACGTGGAGATCAAGGAATCAGACGTGCGCGTCGACATGCTGCGGGCGAGCGGGGCCGGCGGCCAGCACGTCAACAAGACCGAGTCGGCGATCAGGCTGACCCACATCCCGACCAACATCGTGGTCTATTGCCAGAACGACCGCTCGCAGCATCGCAATCGCGCGCAGGCCTGGCAGATGCTGCGCGCGCGGCTCTACGAGCTCGAATTGAAGCGGCGCGAGGAGCAGGCCGCCGTCGAACAGGCGAACAAGACCGACATCGGCTTCGGCCACCAGATCCGTTCCTATGTGCTGCAGCCCTACCAGATGGTGAAGGACCTGCGCACCGGCGTGCAGACCTCCAACACCGGCGGCGTTCTCGACGGCGACCTCGACCAGTTCATGGAGGCGACGCTCGCGCAACGCGCCTTCGGCACCGGCCCGGCCGAGGTGGAGGACGTGGAATAAGTGCTGTTAGGAGCACGACCTGATTTGGCGGCATCTTCCTCCGCCCCGTTGCTGCTTGTCGGATCAGCTGAAGGGCGCTAGTTTCCATCTATGAACGAGCTTGTTTTTGAAGTCACCCAGGAGTCCGACGGCGGCTTTGTCGCCGAGGCGTTGGGCGAGAGCATCATCACGCAGGCCGACACCTGGGAAGAGCTGCGCGAGAATGTGCGCGAAGCCGTGAAGGCGTTTTACTTCGACCGGCCCGCGCCATCGCGTCTTCGCTTGCATCTGGTACGCGATGAAGTGATCGCGTGAAGCTGCCGCGCGGGCTATACGGCCGCGAGCTGGCGCGTGTCCTTTGCGCCCGGTGGGCTTACCGGCAGGTCAATCAAGTCGGTAGCCACATCATCTTGCAGACCGAGATCCCGCAGCGTCATCGCCTCTCGGTTCCGGACCACAAGCCGCTACGGATTGGCACCCTCAACGCCATCCTGCGCGAAGTGGCCGCTGCGAAAGGCGTCACACGCGAGGACATTCTCGCCACGCTGAATTGAGCCGGCGCCCCTCAATACACCGCGCCGAGCTTCGCGCCTGCGCGCAGGAACCGCTGCGGATCGACCGCTTCGCCGTCGATGCGGGTCTCGTAGTGCAGATGCGGTCCGGTGGAGCGGCCGGTCGTGCCGACCTTGCCGATGATCTGGCTGGTCTTGATCGTGTGGCCGACCTCGGTGTCGATGCTGGAGAGGTGGCCGTAGCGCGTCGCCACGCCGTTGCCGTGGTCGATCTCGACCATCTTGCCGTAGCCGCCTTGCCAGCCGGCGAATGTCACCATGCCGTTCGCGCTCGCGCGCACCGGATCGCCCGGTTCGCCGCGCATGTCGAGGCCGGTGTGCATCGCGGGCGATTTCAGGAATGGATCAATCCGCATGCCGAAGCCCGACGAGGCATCGATCTCGCCGGTCACCGGCTTGCGCACCGGTACGTTGGCGAGCGTGCGATTGAGCTGATCGACATTGGCGCGGGCGAGCCCGATGCGGTGCAGCTGGCGCTCGAAGGCGCTGCTGTCGGATCGCAGCCGTGCGGCGACGAACGGTCCGCCAGTGGCGTCGGCGCTGGGCGTGCTCTTGCCGGCATCGATGCCGAGCTCCGAGAGTACGCCGCGAATGCGGCGCGCCTTGAAGTCGTAGCTGCTCTCGATCGAGGCGAGCGCAGCGGCCTGCTCGGTCTCGACGCGGTCGAGCGATGAGGCGAGGCGCGTGAGCATGCTGTCGAGGTTGCCGATCGCGGCCTTGCGGCCGGATGCAGCGGAGGGCGCGGTGGACTTGTCGTTGATCGGCGCTGGCTTGGTCACTGAGCGGTCGCCGCGGCCAGGCGATCTGATCGCGCCAGTGATGCCGAGATCGGGCAGGGTGTTCAGTGTGTTGGCACGCTGCTCCAGCATGGTCTGCCGGCGCAGGATCTGATCGAGCTTGTGCTCGACCTGCTCCTGATCGAGCAGCTGCCGGCTCGACATCCGGTCGACCTGAGCGCGCAATTCGGCGATGCGATCCTCGTAGGCAAATTGCATCTCCGCCTGCCGGGCGATCAGGCTCGTGAGCACGTCGTCGTGAAAGGCGAAATAGGTTGCGGTGAGCATGGTCCACGCCGCCATGATCACCAGCGAGCCGACGGTCACCCAGAATGCGATGGGGCCAAGCCGCAGTTGGCGCCCGGCATGGGCGAGCGTGTAGTCAGCCGCAGTGCGGGCGATGGCTGGGGCGATAGCTGCCGCGCCACGCTGAGGTGGGGTGCGTCCACGCGGGCTGCTGGACGAGTAGGACGATTCCGGCCGACGCATCGACGCTTCCCCGCCGGCTCAGGTCCACAACACCGGCGCTACAACGCGTCAATTTAAACCGAACATGGTTAAAATTCCGCCTATTGCTTGATAGTCCATAGATATCAGATATTTAGCTCAAAGCGCCTTGACTGCGGCCAGCACCTCCGCAGCATGGCCGTCGACCTTGACCCTGGGCCAGACCCGCGCGACCCGCCCGTCCGGAGCGATCAGATAGGTCATCCGGGTGATTCCCAGGAAGGTCTTGCCATACATGGATTTTTTGCCCCAGGCGCCGTAGGCCTCGAGCATCACATGGGTCTGGTCGGAGAGCAGACCCACGCTGAGCTTGTGTTTCTTTTTGAACGCCTCCTGCGCCTTCACGGGATCGGCCGAAACTCCGATCACGTCCGCGCCCGCCTTCGTGAAAGCCGATTTTTGCTTTGAAAAATCAATGGCTTCCTTGGTGCAGCCGGGGGTGTCAGCGCGCGGATAAAAATACAGGACGAGCTTGCGGCCCTTGAAGTCAGCAAGCGAAACGGTACTCCCGTCGTCTCCCAGCAACTTAAAGTTGGGTGCCTTGTCTCCTACAGCAGGCGGTGTTCCCATATGCCTTCCTTTCGTCCTTTTCCAGGGCAATGGATGTTAGAATAAGCGTGCGAGTGCGGGACAGTCGAACGTTTACAGACGAATCATCGACTAAGGCGTTAGGATTGCTGCGCAAGCCAAGAGCAGCAGGGTTGCAGCAGGGTTGCTGCTCAGGGTCTGAGCAGGGTACGGCGGTCAAGGGGGACCACCAGTCGGGGTATGGCGGAACAGCATACGCGCCCGAATATGGCCGCACTCCGCAAATTGGAGGCGAGCCTGCAACAGGACCTGCGGCAGCGGGAGGCGGTGATGCGCGCGCCTCTGGCCCGTGGCGCACCTCCCGTTGACGAGGCGCCGATCCCCCGCGTCGCTCGTTCTCCTGCCAATGCGAATGTCGCCAATGCGGCCGCTGGCAATGCGATTGCTGGCAATGTCGCCGCGGCTCGTCGCAGCGCGGCTGCAACGAGCTCTGCGCCAACGATCCGCAATGCTCCTTCGCGCGGCACGCCAACCTCGTCGCGCGATGTGCTCGGTAGCTATTACTGGCGTGCAAATATCCTGCACGTGTGGGGGCGGATGCGCAAAGTCACCTACGTTGCCGGTGGGCTTGCCGGGCTCGTCCTTGTGGCGATGCTGGCGCTATGGTGGCGGCTGGGCAGCGGCCCAATCGAATTGGATGTGGCCACGCCCTGGCTCGCGGCCGCAATCGAGGAAAACTTCGGCTCAAACCACCGCGTCGAGATTGGCGGCACTCAGATCGAGCGCGACGCCAATGGGCGCACCGCGTTGCGGATTCGTGACATCGTGGTGCGCGATCAGGACGGCGAGATCGTCGCCAGCGCACCAAAGGCTGAAGTTGGCGTCTCAAGCTCAAGCCTGATGACGTTCCGCGTGCGCGCGCAGCGGCTCAGTCTGGTCGGCGCCGAGATGCAAGTGCGGATCGAGCCGGACAGCAAGGTCACGGTCTTCGCTGGCGCCAACAAGCAAACGTTCGTGACAGCCTCGGCCTCGAGCACGCCCTTCACGCCGGGCACGGTTCGGGCAAGTGCGACGCACCCGCTGCTGAGCGCGGAGCGCACTGATCCGCCGTCGACGGTAGCGCCTGGAGCGGCAGCGGCACGGACTGTCATCCCGGATTTTGCCGCGTTCATCGCCTGGATCGACAGCCTTGGCGCCAGCGGGCTCGATGGCAAGGATCTCGGCGAGATCGGTCTCAAGAACGGCAATCTCACCGTCGACGATCAGCGCAACGGCAGGCAGTGGACCTTTGAGAATATCAATCTGAGCCTGACGCGGCCGAAGGCGGGCAGCGTTGCCTTGACGATCGGCTCGGACAACCCCGAGCGGCCGTGGTCGCTGCGCGCCACGCTCGCGCCCGGCGAGCAAGGCCATCGCATTGTCAATATCGAGACCGAGCGGCTGCCGGCAAAAGACCTGATGCTGGCGCTGCGGCTGGGGGACGGTCAGTTCGAGCCGGACCTTCCGGTGTCAGCCAAGATCCGCGCCGACATCGGGCCCGACGGCATGCCGCGCATGGTCGACGGTCGCATTCTGATGGAGCGTGGCCACATCGTCGATCTCGACGAGCCTCTCAGCAAGATCATGATCGACCGCGCCGAGTTCTCGCTCGATTGGGACTCGACGCGGCGCGCCTTGCTGGTGCCGTTCCAGGTCGTGGCCGGCGGCAACCGCATGACCTTGTTTGCCCAGGTCGATGCGCCGCGTGAGTCCGGCGGACAGTGGAACATGAAGGTCACCGGCGGCACCGTGGTGCTGGCAGCTGCCGCCAACGATCCGAGCCCGATTGTGCTCAATCGTTTCCTGCTGCGCATGCGGCTTGATCCAGAGAAACAGCGCATCGAGATCGAGCAGGGCGAGTTCGGCAACATGGACATCGGGCTCCTGGTGTCGGGCCGTGTCGATCTTGCCAATGGCGACCCGCGCCTCGACATCGGCGTCGCCGGCAGCCGCATGTCGGTTGCGGCAATGAAGCGGATGTGGCCGGCGTTCATGGCCCCCAAGGTGCGCAACTGGGTCGAGGAGCATCTGATCAGCGGCACGGTCGAGCGCATCTCGATCGCCACCAATGCACAGCTCTCGACGCTGCGATCGAGCGGGCCGCCGATTCCGGACAACGGCCTGGGGATCGAGATCAACGGCACCGCTGCCGAGATCAGACCGGTTGAAGGATTGCCGTCGATACGGGACGCCGACATGAGCGTGCGCATCTCCGGGCGCACCGCCACCGTGAATGTCGGACGCGGCAATATCGAGCTTGCTCCCAATCGCAAGCTCGCGATCACCAACGGCGTGTTCGAGGTGCCCGACACCCATGGCCAGGCGCCGCCCGCCCGGGTGCGCTTCCGCCTCGATGGACCGGTGCCGGCGGCCGCAGAGCTGCTCAACTCCGACCGCCTGCGCGAGTTCTCCGGCACGCCGATCGAGCCCAGCACGAGCCGTGGAACCCTGAGCGCCACGATCGCGCTTGGCATGCCGCTGCAGCCCGATCTGCCGGCGGGGAGCGCGCAATACACCATCAACATGGACGTCGCTAATTTCGCCGCCGACCGAATGGTGCTGGGCCAGAAGGTCGAGGCCGCGAACCTGCGCGTGACGGCCAACAACGACGGCTACCAAATCCGCGGCGACGTCAAGATCAATGGCGTGCCGGCCGCGCTCGACTATCGCAAGCCGCGCGGTGACGGCGACGCCGAGGTGCGCGTGCGTGCGACGCTCGACGAAGCTGCCCGCACCCGCCTCGGTTTCGATCTCAGCGGCCTCAACGGTCCGGTGCCGGTCAAGATCGATGGCCGCGTGCCGGCGGTTGAGGGCGAGAGCCGGTTTGCGGTCGAGGCCGATCTCACCCAGGCGCGCATCGACAAGCTGGTGCCGGGCTGGCAGAAGCCGCCTGGCAAGCAGGCGCGCGCCACGTTCACGGCTATCAACAAGCCCAATCTGACGCGGCTCGATGATTTCAGCATCGAGGCGCAGGGCACGCAGATCAAGGGTACCGTCGAGATCAATGAAGCGGGCGATATCGTGTCCGCCCAGCTGCCGGTGTTCCAGCTCGCTGACGGCGATAAGGCGACGCTGCGCGCGGAGCGTGGGCCCGATGGCGCGCTGCGCGTCATGATGCGCGGCGACGTGCTCGACGGCCGCGGCTTCATCAAGCAGACGATCGCTGGCCCCTCGAACGAGCAGGGCGGCAAGCAAGCCAACAAGAATGATAACAGCAGCAAGCAGAAGGTGCCTGACCTCGACCTCGATGTCAGGCTCGGCGCCGTTGCTGGCTTCCACGGCGAGACGGTGCGTGGCCTCGATGTGCGGATGTCACGGCGCGGCGGTACGATCAAGAGCTTCACGCTGGCGGGGAAGATTGGTCGTGACACTGCGATCAACGGCGACCTGCGTGGCAGCAAGGGCGGCCGCAATGTCATCTATATCGAGAGCGCCGACGCCGGTGCATTCTTCCGCCTGACCGACACCTATCCGAAGATCTATGGCGGTGAGATGTACGTGGCGATGGATCCTCCAGGCGCCGATCCGCAGGCGCCGCAGGAGGGCATCCTGAACATTCGTGACTTCTCAGTGCGCGGCGAAGCCGCGCTCGAGCGGGTCGCGGCCGGATCGAATACGCCGAATGGGACAGGCGGCGCGAACAAGCCCGGCGTGGACTTCTCGCGCATGCGGGTCGAGTTCACCCGCACGCACGGCCGCTTCGCTATTCGCGAAGGCCTCGTCAAGGGCCCGGTGATCGGCGCCACCACCACCGACGGCTACATCGATTATCTCAACAACGAAGTGCACATGAGCGGCACCATCGTGCCCTTCTACGGCCTCAACAACATGTTCGGGCAGATCCCGATCTTCGGGCAGATCCTGGGTGGCGGCAGCAACGAGGGGCTGGTCGGCCTCACCTACGAGGTGGTGGGTCCGCCGAGCGCGCCGGTGTTGCGCGTCAATCCGATCTCGGTGGTCGCGCCTGGCCTGTTCCGCAAGTTCTTCGAATTCCCGACCGGCGCCGCCAGTCGCTCGCAGAGCTACGCCGAGCCGGGCCGGTAGCCGCCACTTGCGTGCAACTGTGCGGCGGCGATCAAGTCCGCGTTCCTCAATCTGAGCCATGAAAGTGAGTAGCCATGTCAATCCGATTTCGCGCCCTCGTGTGCAGCAGCGTTGTCCTCTTCGCGACCGCCGCGCTCGCGCAAACCCAAACGCCGTCGCCTCAAGGCGCGGCGGTTTATTTCATCAATCTCAAGGACGGTGACACGGTCACGAGCCCGTTCAAGGTTCAGTTCGGCCTCACCGGCATGGGCATCGCGCCGGTCGGTGTGCAGAACGAGCGCACCGGCCACCATCACTTGGTCATCGACACTAAACTCTCGGACGAGGAGCTCAAGCGGCCAATCGCCGCCGACGCCAAGCATGTGCATTTCGGCGGCGGCCAGACCGAGACCACAGTGACGCTGCCGCCGGGCTCGCACACCCTGCAGCTCGTGCTCGGCGACTGGTCGCACATCCCGCACAATCCGCCGGTGATGTCGCCGGTGATCACCGTCACGGTGAAGTAGGAGGCCGACGAATCCAAGCTTAGTTTGGATACATCGCCTTGATCTTCTGCGTCAGTTCTGGGCTCAGATCCTGGACGCTGCGCACAATCTGCTGCAGCTCTTCGCCCGCAAGCGGCAACAATTCGATGCGCAGCTTGCGGGCTTCGGCCACGAACTCGTCATCCCTGACCATGGCGTCGAAGGCGCGGCGCAGCGCCGTGACCCGGTCCGCCGGCACGCCAGGCGTGGAGAGAATGAACTTGCCGATCTCGGCGGCGCTCGCAACGGCGTTGAGAATCGCGCGCTGCTCGTCGGTCCGAGCGAGCTCGACCGAGGTCGGAACGTCGGCAAGCTCCGGGTGCCGGCGCAGCGAATATTGCACCACGATGTTGACGCGCTTGTCGGTGATCCAGTCCGGATGGACGGCCTTGAGCGAGTCGTAGGTCGATGAGTGGCCTTCGACCTCGCCGCGCTCCATCGCGATCATCGCGGCGGCAGAGCCTTCGTAGCCATTGACGATCTTGAACCTGGTGCCGAGCACATTGTTGAGGACGGTCGGATAAATTGAATTGCTGGCGCTGCGGCCGGTTGCGCCCAGAACCGCGACCTTGTCGAAGGCGTCACTGATCGTCTTCACCGCCGATGTCGCCATGATGAACGTGATATTCGGCGCCGGCGCCATCCGGCCGATCCAGTTGAAGTCCGCTGCGCGATACTTGGCGGCCGGATTTTCAAGCTTCTCGTCGAGCGGGATGGTCGGCACAAGCAGACCAAGTGTGGTGCCGTCTTTCGGCTCGGCGTTGAAGATGCGGCTTGCGGCAAGCAGGCTGCCAGCGCCCGGCAGATTGCGCGGCACCACTGCAGGATTGCCCGAAATGTGTCGGCCGAGATGCCGCGCCACCAGCCGCGCATAGACGTCGTTTGCGCCCGCCGGCGGATAGCCGATGATCAGATTGATGGTCTTGCCGCGATAGAAGCTTTCGACCGGCTGCGCCTGCGCGATGGCGCAGGAGATGAGCAGCAGAGCAGCGAGCGGCCAGGCAACTCGCATAAGCTAGACCGGCTTGAGCAAGACGTGTCGCTTCTTGCCAAGCGAGAGCTTGATCACGCCCTGCGGCGTGAGATGCGCCGGCGTGAGCATCATCTTCTCGTCGGTGACAGTGTCGTCGTTCACCCGCAGCCCGCCGTTCTTGATCTGGCGGCGCGCCTCGCCGTTCGACGCGACCAGACCCGCTTTGACGAAGGCTGCAAGAACACCAAGCCCGGCCTCAAGCTCCGCCCGAGCGATGTCCACGGTCGGCAGGGTTTCGGCGAGCGCGCCTTCCTCGAAGGTGCGGCGTGCGGTCTCGGCGGCGTTGTCGGCCGCCGGGCGCCCGTGCAGCAACACCGTCGCCTCGGTCGCTAGAATCTTCTTGGCCTCGTTGAGCTCTTGGCCCTTCAGCGCGGCCAGGCGGGCGATCTCGTCGAGGGGAAGCTCGGTGAATAGCTTGAGCAGGCGGCCGACGTCGCCGTCTTCGCAATTGCGCCAGAACTGCCAGTAGTCGTAGGGGCTCATCATGTCGGCGTTGAGCCAGACCGCGCCGCTCTCGGTCTTGCCCATCTTGGCACCCGAGGAGGTGGTCAACAGCGGCGTGGTCAGCGCAAACAGCTCGGCGTTGTTGAGGCGGCGTCCGAGATCGATGCCGTTGACGATGTTGCCCCACTGGTCCGATCCGCCCATCTGCAGGATGCAGCCGTGGCGTTTGTGGAGCTCGACGAAATCATAGGCCTGCAGGATCATGTAGTTGAATTCAAGGAACGTCAGTGGCTGCTCGCGGTCGAGGCGAAGCTTCACCGAATCGAAGGTCAGCATCTTGTTGATCGTGAAATGACGGCCGACCTCGCGCAGGAAGGGGATGTAATGCAGCTGGTCGAGCCATTCGGCATTGTTGGCCATGATCGCGCCGGCGCTGAAATCGAGATAGCGCGAAAAGACCGTGCGGATCGTGGCGATATTGGCGTCGATCTGCTCGGAAGTGAGCAGCCCGCGGCTCGCGTCCTTGCCTGAGGGATCGCCGATCTTGCTGGTGCCGCCGCCCATCAGCGCGATCGGGCGATGGCCGGTCTTCTGCAGCCACCGCAACATCATGATGGTCAGCAGATTGCCGATATGGAGGCTGGGCGCGGTGGCATCGAAGCCGACATAGGCCGTCACCGGGCCCGCAGCCGCCTTGGCGTCGAGGCCCTCGGCATCCGAGACCTGGTGAATGAATCCCCGTTGCGCCAGAACGCGCAGGAATTCCGACTTGTAGGCGCTCATGTCGTATTGTCTCTTGTTATCGCCTCTTTTGGGCCGGTGGTGTAACAGGTCCGGTGTGGGATTTAAACCGAGGACAACCCAATGTCGCGCCTCACTGCCGTCGGCCTGATGAGCGGCACCTCCTACGACGGGGTGGACGTGGCGCTCGTCGACACCGATGGCGAGGAGATCGGGCTCGGCCCGACCGGCTATCGGCCCTATAGCGAGCGGGAGCGCGATATCCTGCGGCGCGCGATCGCGGCCGCGGCCCATCTCGCGGACCGCACGCTGCGGCCCAATATCCTGGCCGAGGCGGAAGAGCTGATCACCGACATGCATGCCGAAGCGGTCGAAGCGTTCCTGGCGGCCAATGGCATGCCGCCGGGCGCGGTCGCGGTGGTCGGCTTCCACGGCCAGACCGTCCTGCACCGGCCCGAGCGCGGGCTCACGGTCCAGCTCGGCAACGGGCCCGCGCTCGCCGGCCGGCTCGGCATTCCCGTGGTCTACGACTTCCGCGCCGCCGATGTCGCCGCCGGCGGGCAGGGCGCGCCGGTCGTGCCGGTGTTCCATCGCGCCATGGTGCGCATGCTCAAGCGCACCCACCCCGTCGGCGTGCTCAATCTCGGCGGCGTCGCCAACGTGACCTTCATCGATGACAAGGCCGATCCTTTGGCCGAGCTCATTGCCTTCGACACCGGCCCAGGCAATGCGCTGATCGACGATTTTGTCCGGCTGCGAACCGGACAGCCGCAGGATGACGAGGGCCGTGCCGCCGCCGCGGGCAATGTCGACGCGGCTGCGGTCGCGCGTGTCCTAGCGCATCCATTTTTCGCCAAGCCGCCGCCTAAATCGCTCGACCGCAACGCCTTCCGCCAATGGCTGGCGGAGGAGGGGGGCCTGACGGCCAAGAGCACCGAGGATGGCGCGGCGACCCTCACGGCGGTCACGGCGGCGGCGGCCGCGCATGGGATCACGGTACTGCCGCGCCCGCCATTGAGCTGGATTGTCGCCGGCGGCGGCACGCGCAATCCGACCTTGATGCGTATGTTGGCGGAACGGCTCGCGGTGGGGCAATAGGGGCGCGAGCGGCTGCCAATTTATCCTTTGGACTGGACTAGCGTGCCGGCTTCGACCGTTTGCTTGTAGCTGTACGCGAATGCCGCATCAAACCTTGAACGTCCTTCACTGTGCCCTTCTTCTGTGCCAGCGTAGCGATAGTTCGCCGGATCACTTGGAAGGTGAGCTTGGGTAATTCAAGATCATCCGCCAACTTGTGCAGAACCCGCTTCCGGTAATTGTTTCCGTCCATGAACCCGCCTCTCTTGTTTGGGAAAATGAACGCCTCCGGAGACGAGTCGGAGGATTGCTGCTTCCAGGGCAGAAGGTCATCGGCCAATTCTTTCGGAATGTGGACGACACCCAAACTCCTTCGCGTTTTGCCCCACGGGCGAATTTTGCCTTTGTACACTGTTTCGATTAGCCGCATGGTACATTCGGCGTGGTTAAAGCACTTCCAGCGGAGAGCAAACAACTCGCCGGTGTAGTTCGCCAAAACGTTGCGCGCTACATTAAAAGGAATTTGTTCTACATGGCGTAAGCTCTTCGGTTTGGATTGCAGGCCGATTCGTCGGTCGGCGGAAGATGCTCGCGAGAACGTGGACCGGATAGGCTGTGCCTGGGTTGTGGTACGAGAGTAAAGAGTTTGGTCATCAGAAAAATAGCTCTTGAGTCTACGCTGCAATCGCATAACGATGGTGCAGGCCGCCGAGTCTCGGCAAGGATTGAATCTTGCCTTCAGCCCCAGAGCGGATTGCTGTTGGCCGACCTGCTGGCGTGTCCTTCGCGAGTCCGAGATGAGTCCGATCCTCGTGGTAGTAGAGCACGTACTCAGACATCAGCCGTTTGAGATGCCGCTCATTCAGGACGATCACGTGGTCAAGCAAGTCTCGTCGGCAACTTCCAACCCAGCGCTCGGCAACACCGTTCTGCCACGGACTGCGAAAGGCAGTGCGGATGGGCTGGCTTCCGATGTCCCTCACAGCCGGAACCACATCGGCTCCAAACTTTGAGTCTCGGTCGAATAGCAAGAATCGGTGCGGCTGTCTGAAGCCCCACGCTTCTCGCAATTGCTGCGCAACCCAGAGAGCATTGGGATTTCGGGTCACATTGAAGTGCAGAATCTTGCGCCGGTCGTGGCCGATGACGAAAAAGCAATACAGAACAGCAAACCTGAGCGTTGGGACTGTAAAGAAGTCCATGGCAGCAATTGCCTCGCGATGATTCCTGAGGAACGTCAGCCATCGCTTCGCGGGATCTGGATCTCTCGGGGCTCGCCGGATCCATCGCGAGACACTCCTTTCCGAGAGCTCGAAACCC
>Ga0137409_10001786_pt1 | contig 23207 bp, 18 predicted proteins | sample CZODoug1_16funga_FD_122059 | JGI IMG/M metagenome (GOLD analysis project Ga0137409, IMG submission 122059) | Vadose zone soil fungal communities from Angelo Coast Range Reserve, California, USA - CZODoug1_16fungal (Hybrid Assembly) | ecosystem: Environmental > Terrestrial > Soil > Vadose zone...
CCGCCACCACCGGCCCCGCAGCCGCTACCGCCGCCCCCGCCGCACTGTCTCCCCCGGCCAGGGGATCGTAGGTGAGGGCATCGCTCCCGCTCTCAGTGAGCCCCCGTCCCGCGCAGGACGACCGGGATCGTCGCCAGGAGAATCCGCAAGTCGAGCGCGAGCGACCATTGATCGACGTACTCGAGATCCATCCGCATCCACTCCTCGAAGTCCACCGCGCTCCGGCCGCGCGTCTGCCATAGCCCGCTCAGGCCCGGGCGCATGGAGAGGCGTCGGCGCTGGACGCCCTTGATCCGGCTCGCCTCGTAGAGGGGAAGCGGGCGCGGGCCGACGAGGCTCATCTCGCCCTTGATGACGTTGACCAGCTGAGGTAGCTCGTCCACGCTGTAGCGCCGGATGAGCCGACCGAGCCGTGTCCGCCGCGGATCGTCGGTGGCCTTGAAGACCGGACTGTCCATCTCGTTGAGATGGAGCACCTCGCTCCGCCGCAGCTCGGCGTCGGCAACCATCGTGCGGAGCTTGTACATGTGGAAGGCGCGACCATGAAAGCCGCTCCGCACCTGGCGGAAGATGACCGGCCCTCGCGACGATATCCGGATGAGCAAGGAGACGACGAGCAGGAGCGGAAGCGTGAGCACCAGAACGAGCAAGGCGCCAACGACGTCGATCGCGCGCTTGACGGCCAGTGCGCCCTGTCGCGTCAGCGTCGGGGACACACCGTAGAAGGGCAGGGTGAAGAGCTCCTCGACGTACGCGTGGGCGTGGGCGGGTCGATACAGGTCGACGAGCACGCGCGCGTCGACGCCGAGGTTCTCGCAGGCCTCCAGGGCGTCGGTGAGCCGGTCGAGGCGGTCGGCCGGGACCGCGAAGAAGACCTCGTCCACGACCACGTCCTCCTGCAGCAGGTCGGGAAGATCCTGGAGGGTCCCGATGACCGGAACGCCGGCGACGCTCCGAACCGCCTCGGTCGGATCCACGGTGAGGCAGCCACGTACCAACCAGCCCGCCTCCGGATAGCGCCGCAGAGATGCGATCAGCCTCTCCGCGCGCTCGTCGGTGCCCACCACGACGGCGACATGCGACCAGCGCTCTCCGCGGCGCCGGCGCAGCCACGCCAGCACCAGTGTGCGTTCGACCCCCAGGCCAACGGCGCTGACGCCGGTGAACAGGAGGAGAAGGCTGCGATTGACGTCGCTCTCCTGGGCGAAGAACAGCACCGCCGTGAGGAGCAGGAGGCCGATGCCGCTGACCCTGGCCACCAGCCACGTGCGCGAACGCGTAGTCCAGCCAAGGCCGTAGCCGCCGAGGCCGGCCAGCAGGACGAGCCATACCGGCATGATCAGTCCGAGTAGCCAGAGATAGTGCGAGAGCGGGCCGGCGTCCCGCCCGAGCGGACCGTTGAGGAGAACCCGAAGCGCGTACGCGGCGGCGAACGCGCCGAGCAGCACGCCGCCGTCGGCGACCAGCAGACGCAGGACCCACATCGCGCGGCGCTTGCCGAGCACTACCGGGCCTCGCGCAGCAGCTCGTGAAAGAGCCGCTCATAGGCGTCGGTCACTGATTCCCAGGAGTAGTGTGCACGGACGCGCTCCCGCGCTCGTCCTGCAGACTCCTGCGCGATTGCTGGATCCTTGAGCAAGCGCTCCAGAACCTCCCGAAGGCTGGGTGCGCCTCTGGAGCCCTCGTAGCTGAACCCGGCGTCAGCGACGGTCTCGAGGTTCTCGGGGGTGTCGTTCACCACGACGCACCGACCGAACGCCATCGCTTCCAGGAGGGCCGGATGGGTGCCGCCGACCTCGGAGGTTTCCACGAAGCAGTACGCGTTGCCGGCCAGCTCGCGGTACCCCTCGCCGAAGAGATAGCCGGTGAAGACGACGCGCGGGTCAGTCGTGGCGCGGAGCTCGTTGATGTAGGCGGCGGCGTAGGGAGCATCGCCCACGATCACGCACCGGAAGTCCGTGTCTAGCCCACGAAAGGCTTCGACGAGGTGATGGGCACAGTTCTCCGGCACCAGCCGGCCCACGAACAGGACGTACCGGCCGGGCACGAGGCCGTACTGCCCGAGGTGTCGACCCGGCGACACGGTCATGGGTTCGGCACCGTACGCGATGTAAGTCGGGGAAGGCGCACCATACCGGGCGACGTAGTACTCCTGGACCCGCCGGGAGTCGGTGACAATGCGGTGTGGCAGGCGTGTGGCCCAGCGCTCAGAGGCGCGGATATACCATCGCGCGACGCGGCCCCACTTCTTTCGCTTCCAGTCGAGCCCGTCGACGTTGAGCACCACCCGTTGGCCGGCCAGACGCGGGATCCACGTCACGGCACTGGAGCCGACATTGAAGAAAAGGGAAATGTCGTAAGTCTGCGACAGCGCATGGATGGCCGACAGCAGGCTGTGCGTGATGGTGTCGAGGTGCTTGCTGCGGATGGTCGGGAGCTTGACCAGGCGCATCCCGCGATACGTGGTGCCCTCATGGGTGATGTGCGGAACTCGGCAATAGACGGTGACGTCGTGCCCTCGAGCCGCGAGCCGGGCCCCCAACTCTTCGGCGCACGTCTCGAATCCGCTGTAACTCGCCGGCACGCCGCGGGTGCCGAGCATGGCGACGCGGATCGAGGACATCGCCGCCTTGGTAACACGCTACCAGGGGCCGTTCAAGAGGCTCGATCCGGCTAAGATATGCGGCGCCGATGTGGTACGACGCCGCCATCGTGGCCCTCGCCCTCGCGCTGACAAATCTGAGGGCGACGATATTTTTCTCCCTATATCCGGATCCATCGAGCCTGCTCGGCCGGGCATGGCTCGAGATCGCCTTCTGGCTGCTGACCACGCTGACTGCCGGTCATGCTCTCGCTCGACATCATCTGGTCGCGGACTGGCTGTCGATCTGGCGGAGGAACTGGCCGCTCGCGGTGTTCGTCCTTCTCTCCGCCGTCTCGGCGATCTGGTCGATCGCTCCCGTCGTGACGCTCTTTCGGGCGTCCGAGCTCCTCTGCGCGACCCTGATCGCCTCGTACGTTGGGACGCGTTACCGGCGTCCCGATCAGCTGCTCACGATCCTGTTCTGGTTCGGGGTGGCGCTTCTCGTCGTATCGCTCGTCATCGTGTTCGGCCTACCGAACGTTGGGCAGCGTTTGGCCGGCAGGACCTACCGGTCGTGGCGAGGCTTCTATTGGCACAAGAATCACCTCGGAAGCATCGTCGCGCTGGTCAACATCGTCTTCCTCTGCCGCGCGATCATCGCGTTTCAGAGGCTTCGTCGCGTAAGTCGGTCTGACGCCGCCCTTTATGGCCTCTCGCTGGTCGTCCTCTACTTCGCGTATTCCGTGACGGGCTACTTCCTGTCCCTCGTGATGCACGGCGCCGTCGCCGGCGTCTGGCTCTGGATCAAGGTAGGGCACCGCCTGGGGCGCCGCTACTACTACGCCGCCCTCGGAGCTGCCCTCGCGGGGCTGGCGGTGATCCTGTCGCATCTCGGTGCCATCCTCGGCGTTTTCGACCGCAGCCCGACCCTGTCGGGAAGGGTCGACCTCTGGAGCTACCTCTGGCATGACGTGATGCCCGAATCCCTCTGGTGGGGGAGAGGCTTTGGGGCGACCTGGACCTTCGAGTCATTTCGAGTGACGGCGCAGCGTCACGTGCGCTGGGCTTCTCAAGTGATCATTGCCGACAACGGCTTTCTCGACATTCTGCTGCACGTGGGTCTCGTCGGGTTCGTCGTGTTCGCGACCGTTCTGACCATCGCGATGGTTCGTTCGTGCCGGTATGCGCTGGCCGGGAAGACCCTGGCGGACGCCTTTCCGCTGCTGATCGTCCTCTACGCGTGCATCGGCAACATGGCCTTCAGCCTGTTCGTCGAGACGGAGCTGTTCGTGTGGTGGCTCGTGGTCGTCGTGCTGTTCATGACGACGCCACTCCCACCTTCTCGCGCACGCGCTGAAAGGCCGCGAGCGCACGGTCGAGATGCTCCTTCTGGTGCGTCGCCATGTAGCTGGTTCGGAGCAGGCAGCGGTGGCCCGATACGGCGGGTGGAATCGCCGCGTTCACGAATATCCCCTCGTCGAAGAGCGCCCGCCACAGACGGAAGGTGGTCGTGACGTCGCCAGTGACGATGGGCACGATCGGCGACTGGGTGGCGCCGATCACGTAGCCGAGCGACGCGAGCTGCTCGCGCATGTAGGTGGCGTTGCGCCAGAGCGCGGACACCCGCCAGGGCTCCGCTTCCAGGACCTCGAGGGCTTTCAGGGCCGCCGCGGCGGCGCTGGGAGGGATGCTGGCGCTGAAGATGAAGGGGCGGGCGCGATGCCGCACGTATTCGAGCACCTGCGCCTCTCCGGCTACGAATCCCCCCACGGAGGCGAGCGACTTGCTGAAGCTGGCCATGATGAGGTCAACACGGTCTGTCAGCCCGAAGTGCGCCGCGGTGCCCCGACCGCCCGGTCCCAGGACGCCGAGGGCGTGGGCATCGTCGATCATCACCCGGGCACCGTGAGCCGAGGCGACGGCTACCAGTCCGGGGAGGTCCACGATGTCACCTTCCATGCTGAACACGCCGTCGGTGGCCACCAGGCGACCTTGTCCCGGCGAGAGCTTCATCAGGATTCGCTCGAGGTCGCTCATGGCGTTGTGGCGGTACGCGAGCGTCTGGCCGAAGGCCAGGGTGCATCCGTCGACGATCGACGCGTGGTTCTCACGGTCGCGAAGCACGACATCCCCGCGGCCGACCAGGCACGAGAGGACAGCCAGGTTGCTCTGATATCCGGTTGAGAACACCAGCGCGGCCTCCTTGCCCACGAAGCGGGCCAGCCGCGCCTCGAGCTCCACATGCAGGTCGAGGGTCCCGTTCAGGAGGCGTGAGCCGGTGCAGGAGGTCCCGTATCGGTCGACAGCCCGACGAGCGGCCTCGACTACCTCCGGGTGATGGGTGAGGCCGAGATAGTTGTTGGATCCCAGCATGATGAACCGACGGCCGTCCACGACGACCTCCGTCGCGTCGCTTTCGCTGATCGGCATGAAGAACGGGTACGATCCGGTGGCGCGAGCCAAGCGCGCGTCCTGGTACGCATACGTGCGCTGGAACACGTCCCGGATCGTTCCGCTGCCGTTTGTTGCAAAGTTTTTCCGGGTCGGGTCCATACAAGTTTCCCCCGATCATGGAAGAGCTATGTTTTCGTTCAGGCTGGCGCGGGCCGAGTATACCTGACGCATTGGTGACGTAAAATAGTCAAAGTTCCATCCCCGACCGCCGGCGCGCCTGGGACTTGTTGCCAGGGCCGGTGGGACTTGTTACCAGGTCCGCGAATCCTGTAGTGTTTAGCGAGGATAGCGAGCAGCAGAATGTTCCGCGTTCTCGATCGCTACGTCTACCGCGAGATGCTTCCCGTCTTCGTGCTGGCTGCCGGCCTGTTCACCTTCCTGCACGTGATGGACCGGCTGCAAGACTTCAGCAACATGGCGGCGAACGGCGCCCCGCTCCACCTTGTGCTCAAACTCTGGGCACTCTTGCTCCTATCGTTCATGAGCCACACGTTCCCGATGGGTCTGCTCATGGCGGTCGTGACGACGGCCGGCCGTCTGGCGTCCGACCTCGAGGTCGTCGCGTTCAACGCCCTGGGTGTCAGCCCGCTGCGCCTGTTCCGTCCCTTCCTGGTCGCCGCGGTCGTCGTCGCGCTGATGATGGCGACCCTGACGGTCTGGATCAACCCATGGGGGTCCGCGGCCTTCTTTCAATGTCTGCACGAGCTGCGCCGGCACACCGCCATTCCTCTGCTCCAGGAGCGCACGTTCACCCGGGTCGGCGATATGGTCGTCTACACCGAGGAAGTGGACCTGGCAACGTCAACGCTCCGCGGGGTACTCGTCGCCGACGAGCGCGACCCCAAGACCATCGGAATCATCACGGCCCCCCGGGGCCGTTTGATCGACGACGAGGGGCGCCCGCGGACCATCCTGAAGCTGACCGACGGTGTCGTCCACGAGTCGCGACCGGAGTCACCCGACTGGTATCGCGTGACGAGGTTCGACGTCTACGAGACTCCTCTCGACGTGAACGCCCAGATCGCCCAGGTCGAGAAGGACGCGGGGCCCCAGAAGAAGCTGTCCACCTGGGACCTGATCGGGAACACGCGCGCATTGGATTTCTCGCGAAAGGCCGAAAAGGCGGAGATGTTCGTCGTCGAGTTCCACAAGCGGCTGGCGCTTCCGCTGGCTCCCATCGTCTTCGCGATGGTTGCCTTCCCGCTGGGCATCCGGTTTCATCGCGGCGGGCGAGCCGTTGCGGCGGTGGGCGGCATCATCGTGTACCTGGTCCACCACGTTACGCAGGAGGGGCTCATTCGCGTGACGGCGCTTCGCCCATGGGGCGGCGGGCGCTGGGTGCCGATCATCCTGTTCGCGCTGGTTGGCGCCGTCCTTCTGTACTTCACGATGGTGCCGGCGCCGAAGGTCTGGCGGCGGATCGGATCGCGCCTGCTCGAGCTCCTCCCGGGCTGGTTGTCCCCGTTCCGCCCCCGCCCCGGCCCCGTCGCGGCGCCGCGGGGGCAGACGCGGCAGCGTCATCGCCGCCAGAGCTCCCTCGTCGACCGGTACCTCGCGCGACAGTTCCTCGTCTATTTCGCCTACGGGCTTGGCGTGACCACGGCGATCTTCATCGTCGTGGACCTCGTCGAGACTCTCAGTCGCTATGAGCCGCCGCTGCACGCCATCCTCGAGCACTTCGCCTACCGTCTCCCCGCGGCTCTGCACCAGGCACTGCCGATCGTCGTGCTGACGGCGACCGTGTTCATGTTCATGGAGCTCGAGCGGCACCACGAGCTCACGGCGTTGAAGGCGGCCGGCATAAGCCTCCACCGAGTCAGCCTGCCCGTGCTCGTCCTGGCCGGCGCCGTGAGCATCGTGGCGTTCGTCTACCAGGAGACGGCGGCGCCGGTCCTGAATGCCAAGGGCGACGAGGTCGACCGGGTCGAGATCAAGAAGACGTCGCTCCCTCAAAGCGAGCCGCAACTGCAGTGGTACCGCTGGTCCGACTCCGAGTTTGCCCGGGTCGACCGCCTCGATCGGGCCAAGCGCCTCGTGAACGGCGTCACGCTCGTCCAGATCGATTCGAACTTCCGGGTGCTCAAGCGACTCGACGCGGGACAGGCAGTCTGGGTCCGGGACGGCCTGGAATTCCAGCGGAGCGTGCTCCGCGAGTTTGGCCCTGACAATAGCATCCGGACAGTGGCGCCGAACGCGACGCCGGTCCGGCTCAGCGACTCTCTCGAGGCGCTCGGCGTGATGCCGACGCAGCCCTCGGCGATGACGTTCATGGAGCTCCGCGCCTACGTGCGCCACCTGCGCGAGCGCGGCCAGGCCGTCGGCACCCAGGTTCTGTACTTGCACTCCAAGCTCTCGTTCCCGCTCATGAGCTTCGTGCTCGCCATCCTGGCCATCTCGTGTACGGCGCGATGGCCCCGCGGTGGGCGCCTCATCGGTGGGGCCATCGCGGTCGTGATCACCGTCGCGTATTGGGTCGTCAACTCCGGCGCCCTCTCGCTCGGCCGGGTGGATCTCTTGCCCCCGATCGTCGCCGCGTGGGCCGCCACAGTCGTCTTCGGGGGGATCGGAGTTTCGCTCTTCGTCCGCACGCCCACCTAGGGCTCGAGCGCGGGCGTCAGCGCTCCTCGTGGTAGTCCTGCTCCGTGTTGACCGCCCAGACGGCGTCCTTGGCGGTGACCCCGGCCGCGAGATTGTCCACGGCGACCATCGCGGCCAGCATGGAATGGTCCTGGTTGTTGTAGCGGTGCATGCCGTTGCGGCCGAGCAGGAAGAGGTTCTCGAAGCGGTCCGCCCAGCCGCGGATGAGCCCGAAGCGGTCGTACGTGCCGTAGTACGCGGGGTAAGCCTTGGGAGCGCGCACGACGACGCCGTCGAGCACGTCATCGGCTTCGATGTCGGCGATGGTCTGAAGCTCGCGCGCCGCGAGGGCACAGATCTCCGCGTCCGGGCGGCTCCAGAGCGCGTCGCCGTCGGAGCAGAAGTACTCGAGCCCTACCCACACCGTGCGCGGGTCGCGCACCATGTACGGGCTCCAGTTGTTGAAGATCTGCAGGCGCCCGACCTGGACGTCGGGCTCCTGGATGTAGATCCAGTTGTCGGTCAGGCGCTCTTCGCCGCCGAGCCCGAGACGGCGCAGGAGCAGGCCGACGGTGATGAAGTTTCGGTAGACGAGGCCTTCCGCCACGTCCCGCACGGTGTCCGGCACGGCCGGTCCCACGGCGCGAACGAGATCGACCACCGCCATCGTCGACATGACGTAATCGGCGCCGAGCACGAAGCGCGTGCCGGAGCGGACGTCTTCGACGACGGCCGCGGTGACCCGCGTCCCGTTGGTCTCGAGGCCGACGACGCGAGCGTGAAGGCGGATCTCTCCTCCACGGGCGCGAATCTCGGCGGCGACGAACTCCCACAGCGAGCCGGGGCCGAGCTTGGGGTAGAGGAATCGCTCGATCAGGGAGGTCTCCTGGTCTCGCTGGGCGAGGTCGGTGCTCCGGCCGCGCACCCGGCGGCGGAGCGAGTCCTTCAGCGCCCGCGCGATCGAGAGCCCCTTGACGCGCTGGGCGCCCCACTCGGCGGTCATTTCCGCGCACGAGCGTCCCCAGACCTTTTCGGTGTAGGACCGGAAGAAGGTCCGGTACAGCTCGTCGCCGAACCGGTTGATGAAGAAGTCCTCCAGCGTGACCTCCGGCCGGCGCGGCCGGACGACGCGGTGGGCATAAGTCGTACCGATCCGCAGCATTCGTGCCACCCCGAGCTTCGATAACGTGTCGAGGCTCAACTGGAGCGGGTAGTCGTAGACTCGACGCCCGAAGAGGATCCGCGATCGCCGCGAGCGCACGAGCATGACGCGGTCCTCGTGCTCGGGGTCTGGCCCAGGCCCGACCCCGTCGAAGTCGCGCGTCTGGCCACGGTACGCCAGCGCCATCCGCTCCGGCGCCGAGGCTTCGAGCGGCAGGAAGCGGAGCCACCAGCGCATCACCCGATCGGACTTCGAGAAGAAACGATGTCCGCCCAGGTCCATGCGATTGCCGGCGTGCACGACCGTGCGCGCCAGGCCGCCGAATTCCCCCGAGGCCTCGACGACGATCGGCCGGATGCCGGTCCGCTCGAGGAGCTCGAAGGCCGCGGTGAGGCCTGCGGGTCCGGCGCCAATGACGACGGCCGTGCCTCCCGGCGGGGGACTCACGAGCTCGCGGCCGGGCCCACCGGGGCGCGTGGTGAGCCGTCGAACCATGCCTGACAGTGCCGCATGATCATGGTTCGGCGCTTCCGCTGCGAACCGTAGCGATTTGCGATACCGCTCGGCGCGATCAGATCGCGATAGGTGCCAGGAACGACGAGCGGCCGCTTGCCGGTGGCGCGGGCGAGCGCGAAGCTCATGACGATGTCCTCGCCTCCGCCGCTCGACGGATCGATCTGGAGGCCGAGCTCCTCGAGTGCCAGGAAGTAGTGCGGCACGTGTCGCCGGTCCAGGCACGCCAGCCGTGTCAGGTGCATGACCGCTTCGGTCGGCTGGCGCACATGATCGACGTGCACGGCGTATTCGTTCTCCGGTGTCGGGTTACGGCCGTGCAGCGTGTAGACGCGATCCGGGTCTCGCCGGCACCACTCGATCAGCCGGTCGATTGTCGCTTCGTCGGCGAGTAGATCGTCGTCGGCGACGATGACACAGCCGTGCGCGGCGAGCAAGGCCGCTGCCCAGCGCGTGTTGAGCCCCAGCTCGCTGCTGTTGACCGAACGGACCTTCGCGTGGTCGTAGGTGAAGCTCAGGTCGGGATTGTTGTTCCAGACGATGATCTCGGCGACCCGGCGGTATCGCGTGTAGGCGTCGAGAATGGTCCGCACGTTCGAGGGGCGCTGCCAGTTCAGGAGTATGACGCTCGCGACCGGCTCCGGAGCACTCCTCGCGCCGTCGGAGCGCGCTGAAGCCGGCTGCGCGGTGTCCCGCCGCCGACGTCCGCGCGCCTGCTCCCACAGCGTCAGCAGGCCGTTTGCCAGGCCGACGAGTGGCTTCACGGCCGGGTGTCGCGCGGACGAGGTGTCGTGGCCGGCGGAGCTATGAGCCCGTCCTGCTGGCCGGGGACCATGAGTGCTCGCCATGGGTCTTGTCACGCACGAGGGAGGCGGCTTCCCGTACGAGCTCCACGTAGCGATCACCGATCGCGGGTGCGTCGAAGTCCATCGCTCGCAGACGTCCGCGCGCGGCGAGCTGCCGCGCGAAGGGCGGATCTGCGAGGACCCGCTGGATGGCCGCCGAGAGGCTCGCCGCGTCGTCGGCGCGCGCGAGCAAGCCGGTCTCGCCGTCGCGGACGATCTCGCGCGGTCCGTGCTCACAGTCGGCGGCGACGACCGGCGCGCCGCACGCCATGGCCTCCACCAGGACGGATCCGAAGCCTTCCCAACGGGAGGACAGGACGAATGTCGACGCGCGCGCGATCCAGGCCCAAGGATTTGGCACGAACCCGGGCATCCGGAGCCGCTCAGCGATACCCAGCTCGCGTGCCAGCGATTCGAGACGGCCGCGCTCCGGACCCTCACCGAGGATGGCCAAGACCAGATTCGCGTCCGGCAGGCGAGCGAAGGCATGCAGCAGCAGATCGAACCCTTTCTGCCGATGCAGACGACCGCACGCGACGATGAAGCGGGGAGGGAAGAGGGCGCCCTCCGCTTCCTGCGCGAGTCGGCTGATCCGACTGACCTCCACCGGGTTGTGAACGACCTGAATGCGGTCTGGCCGCACGCCAAAATCACGCTCGAGCCCTTCGGCCACCCCGTTCGAGATGGTCAGCACACGGTCTGGCGAGCGGTAGACGACCCGTGTCGCCAACCGCCGAACCGAACGGCCCAGACGCCCCGGTGCGTCGCACTCGAGGATCGCCCGGGTGTTGTTGCCCTCGCGCAGGATCCACGCGACACGCCGCCGGCCGTACGCCCGCGTCGACACGAGCGCGGCGAGGTTCATCGCCGCCGTGCAGCTCACGACCACGTGTGGACGGACCTGACGGATCAGGTCGAGCTGCTGGAGCGGCACGAGCGGGACGCCCGCCAGGAGTCGACCGGCGCCGGGCTCCGGCCCGTAGGTCATCCATGTCGGCGCCAGACGGGGGAGCACGACGCGAGACGGGTCGATGTCGCCATCGAGCTCCCCGCGGCGCGCGAGCAGACCGACCCGCGCGTCAAGCCCGCGCGCCTGCAGGTGGGGGATGAGCGTCAGCACCGTGCGCTCAGCGCCGCCGCCGTCGAGCGTCGCCAGGAGAAAGAGCACGCGCGTCGGCTCGCCCGGCGCGGGCGGTGTCATCCCCGGTCCTCAGCGTTGCTCATCACGCCGATCGCTCATCCGAGCTGTTCGTACAGCGATTCGAATTTGCGGGCGGCGCCGTCCCACGTGAAGCCATCGCGAACCCGCTGGCGACCGCGCGCCGCGAGCTGCGCCGCGCGCTCCGGCTGCCGGGAGAGCTGCTCGATGGCGTCACGGAGCGTCCCCACGTCGCCGGCCTCGCACAGCACACCGTTGTGGCCGTGCTCCACCAGCTCGGCGGTGCCTCCCACTCGCGTCGCGATCAGCGGGGTCCCCACCGCCATGGCCGACAGGACCGCCAGGCTGAAGCTCTCTTCGCGAGACGGCAGGATCGCCATCGAGGACTCCGTCAACAGCTTCCCGAGCTCGTGGTGGTCGGCCCACCCGCGCAGCTCGACCTTCTCCGTCAGGCCGAACTCGTCGCGCATGCGGGCAACCGTACCATGGTAAGGGCCCCTTCCGACCAGCCGGATGTGCGGGGCGGCGTCGCCAAGCTCTCGAAACGCCCGCAGCAAGGTGTCGAGCCCTTTCGAGCGATCGAGTCGGCCGAAGAACAAGGCCGGCCGAGTGTCCCGACCCGGGACCGGTTGCCAGCAGTGGTCCAGAAACTCCGGCGGCACGCCATTGTGCACGGGATGAATGCGGTCCGGGGGAACCCGAAAGGCGCGCCGTATGAGGTCGGCGCCGTAGCGGCTCGGTGGAGCACAGGCGTCGGCAGCCTTGAGCGCCACCTCCAGCGCCGCGTACTTTGCGTACCCCGCGAGCAATCCCAGCCCGCGGGTCAGCGAGCGACGCGGCGCGAACAGCGCGCGCGGCAGACTCGGATACCGCGGCGTGACCACGAGTCGGAAGGGGGAGCCGAGTCGCGCGCGACGAAGCCGCGCAGCCTCTTCACCCTGAGCGTGCACGATCGAAGGCTCGCCCGAGGCGAGCTCGCGGCGTACGACACCGGCCACTGTCCAGGCGCTGAGCACCCTCAGCGGAGCCCGGCCACGGCTCTTGTAGTCGAGCAGCGCCGCCCAGCGCAGTCGATAAGGAAGTGCTGATGGCGGCTCGATGTGTTCCCACGGCGTCTTGGTGAAGACGACCGTGACGGCGTGACCGCGGTGGGCGAGCGCTGACGCCAGGTCGTGGGTCGATCGTTGCCCGCCGCCGCTGTACGCGGACCAGGGAGAATAGTTGCACGTCAGCACGATTCGCATAGGCAAGCGCGAGCTTCCTCCAGACCGTACCACAGAGCTCTTCCTGTAGAATCCCGCCGAATGCCCGTCATCCAAAGGGCTCGAGAGGCGTACGTCGCCCATCCCGTCGCATGCCTCGCCGCGGCCGCGGCCACGGCATTCGCCGTCCGCCTGGCTGCCACGCCGTTCGGCACGCCGCCGGTCCTCGACGTGTACGCCTATGCTCTCAAGGCGCTCGAGATCTCCCGCGGCTTCTGGACCCCGGTGCGCAGCCACGCGATCGGCTGGTCGTTCCTGCTCGCGCCGTTCGTCGGGCTGATGCCCCCCATGCCCATGATGACGGTCCTCGACCTCACGCGGGTCGTGGCGTCGGCCGTCGACGCGCTGGCCGTCATCCCATTTGCCGTGCTCGCGCGCGAAACGCTGGACCGACGCGCGCAGCTCGTGGCGCTGGCGCTCTTCCCGTTCGTCGGGTCGTCCGTGCAGGTCGCGGTCGGTGGATTCGCCGAGCCCTTACTGAGCGTGCTGTTCATCTCCGCGATCGGCGGCGTCCTCGTCGGGCGGCGATCCCGCGCGGCGCTGGTGGGCGGCGCGGTCGCGGCCGGCCTCGCGAGTGTCGTCCATCCGACCGGCATCGCCATACCGATCATCGCGGCGGGGCTCGCGGTGGCGACCGCGGACCGCGGCCGTCGCCTCGCGGCCGCAGGACTGGTCATCGTCGTAGCGCTCCTGGTCGCCGCGCCGGCGGCCGCGCAGCGCGCTCACGCGTTCGGCAATCCCATGAGCTACGGCTTCAACAACCGGTTCTTCGTCGAGCAGACGGCCGATCTCGCGAGCGGCCGCCTGGCACCACCCATCCTCTCGGAGTTTCTCGCGAAGCACTCCATCGGCGAGATTCTCGTACGACTCGGTCGCGGGGCTTCACTCGAGCTCCGGGACTTCATCGTGCATGCCGTCCACGTGCCGGCCTTCCCGTTCGTCGTCTACGGAAGCTGGCTGGCGGTCCGATCCGCCCGTCTTCGGCCGGTCGCGCTGGCGCTCGCGGCGTTCCTCCTGAGCTGGGTCCCGGTGTACGAGGTGTTCGGTCTCGGGCGCCATCTCGCGCCGGCCGTCCCGCTCGGAATGATTCTCACGGCCGCCGGCATCGTCGAGCTGACCCGGCACCGTCGCCACGCCGGCGCGTGGGCGCTCGCGCTCGTGGTCATCTTCGCCGCCGGCGAGTCGGCGGCGGTCGGCATCCAGCGGTACCGAGCCGTACGCTCCGAATGGAACGCCGGACTCGAATGGGGTCGGTGGATCGCCAGTCACGTTCGAGGCCGCCTGGTCCTGGCTCGGGGCGACCAGCTCGTGATGATGTTCTTGCCCGATGCGACAGTGGGCGGCGCCGACATCTACACGCTCTTCGCGCCGCACACGGGGCTGGCGCTGCTCCGATCCGGCGACTTTCCGACCATCGACGAGGCGTTCGGTTGGATGCAGATGCAGCGCGTCACCCACCTGCTCGTCGACGGGCGCTATCACAAAGGGACGTGCTTCGAACCCCTCATGTCGGCCGACATCGTGCCGCCGTTCCTCACCGAGGTGTATGCCACAGGCTCCGACTCGCGCTGGCCGGTGCGCCTGTTCGAGATCCGCTGGGAGCGGCGCGACCCGCGAAGATCGTGAGTGGCGCTGGGTCGATATGATATAGCTATTTTGCCGTGACGACGCAGCTTCGTGCGCTGTCCGCGCTCGTGCTCGAGCAGCGATCGCTGTATGGAGTCGGAAGCGTCTTCGTGGCGATCGGCCTGGTCGCCGCACTGTCCTACCCGATCGTCGTCAAGCGCTTGATCGACGAGGGCGTGCTCGCCGGGCACGCGCAGCGGGTCAACGAGCTCGCGCTGGTGCTCCTCGTGCTGCTGATGGCGGAGGGCATCGCCACGGTTGTCCGCGACTACTACTTCAACCTCGCGGCCGAGCGCCTGACCGCGCGGCTCCGGCAGCGCGTGTTCGATCACTTGCTGGGGCAGGAGATCGGATTCTTCGATGGCCGGAATGTCGGCGAGCTCACGACGCGGCTGTGGGACGACGTGACGGTGATCAACGGTGTGGTCGGCGAGCGGCTGGGTGGCGTCGTGCGGTTCGCGCTGGTGAGCCTGGTCGGCACGGTGTTGCTCGTCTACACCTCACCCCTGCTCACGCTCATTCTCATGATCGCGGTGCCGCCCATCGCCGTGGCCGGATGGGTCCTCGGCGGCCGTGTCAAGACACTCTCCGCTCGAACGCAGCAGGCGTATGCGGAGGCGGGCACCGTGGCCGATGAGTCGCTCGGCGGCGTGCGCACCGTGCGTGCGTTCTCGCAGGAGCCGGCCGTGCGCACGCGCTATGGAGAAAAGCTTCTGGCGGCGGTTGAAGCCGCGCGGCAGCGGATCCTCGCGAACTCGATGCGCAGCGGGGTGTCGTTCGTGGTCGGCGAGGCGGCGGCGCTGTTCGGATTGTGGGCGGGCGCCAACCTCATCCTGCAAGGTCGTCTCACCTCTGGCGCGGTGATCTCGTTTGTCCTGTACGGGCTCCTCGTCGCCCGCGCCCTCCGCCGAGTTTCGGACTTCTGGGGCGAGGCAGTTCGTGGATCTGGAGCGACGCAGTGGATCTTCGAGATGCTTGCGCGCGAGTCCCGCATGCCGGTCGATGGCGGCGCGCGCCTCAGCCGCCTGGAGGGCGCCGTCACGCTGGAAGGCGTTCGCTTCCGCTATCCGACGCGGCCCGACGTGGAGGCCCTGGCCGGCATCGACCTTCGCGTGGAGCCCGGGGAGCTCGTGGCGATCGTCGGGCGCTCCGGCGCGGGCAAGTCCACCATTCTGAACCTGCTGCTCCGTTTCTACGATCCCAGTGAAGGAAAGATCTCGATCGACGGGATCGATGCGCGGATGCTCGACGCCTCGTGGCTGCGGACGCAGATGGGCGTTGTGCTGCAAGAGCCCGTGCTCTTTTCCGGTACGATCGCCGACAACATCCGCTATGGCCTCACCGCGCCGAGCGACGCCGAGGTGGCCGCGGCCGCTGAGCTGGCCTGCGCGCGAGAGTTCATCGAGCGTTTCCCGGCCGGATTCGCCACCACCATCGGAACGCGGGGCGTCCAGCTGTCGGGCGGCCAGCGCCAGCGCCTGGCGATCGCGCGCGCGGTCCTGCGGCGGCCGAGGATCCTGATACTCGACGAAGCCACGAACGCGCTCGATTCGGAGAGCGAGGCGTTCGTGCACCAGGCGTTGCGCGCACTCGACCATGGCGCGACGACGTTCATCATCGCGCACCGGCTGTCAACGGTGCTCAACGTCGACCGCGTGATCGTGCTCGATCACGGACGGATCGTTGACAGCGGTCGGCACCACGAGCTCCTCAAGACCTCGGCGGTGTATCGCCAGCTGGTCGAAACGCAGCTGGCCGCGGTGTGATCGCCTCGCGGTCGAGCTCACGGGAGCGCGTCCCGCGTGAGGGCCGGTTCGGCGGCACCGCCGTCGACCGCTGGACGCTCGGCTATTCGGTCGTGGTCGCGGCCGTCCTCGTCTGGCGCGTGCCAAACGAGCGCCTGCCCATGTTCCTCGCCGCCCACATTCTCCTCGCCACCCTCGCGCTCGTGATGCCCAGGGCGCGACGGGCTGGATCCGTGGGGCGATTCCTCGGCGACTGGTATCCGCTGCTTCTCCTGACGGCACTCTATACGGAAGTCGGTCTGGTCAACCTGGGCGACGGGAGAGCGTTCGATCGGATCGTCTTGGGCTGGGAGCAGGCACTCTTCGGATTCCAACCGGCGCGTGAGTGGATCCGCTGGAGCCCATCGATCTGGCTCTCGTGGGTCCTGCATCTCGGATACCTCGCGTACTACCCCATTATCGTGGCGGCGCCGCTCGCGCTCTGGCTTACCGGGCAACGGGAGGCCATGCTGCGCGCCATGACGACGATCATGGCGACCTTCTACCTCTGCTACGTCGCGTTCCTCCTGTTCCCCGTCGTAGGGCCGCGTCACGTGTTCCCCGCGGCGGACAACGCCGCGACTCAGACGGCGATCGCACAGCTGACGGCGCAGTTCCTGGACCACGTCGCGGCGTGGGGCGCCGCGTTCCCGTCGAGTCACGTCGCGGTCTCAGTCGCCGGCACGGCCGCCGCGCTCCGCGAATGGCGGGCACTCGGCCTGGTGCTCGTGGCGCCGACGACGCTACTGGCTCTCGGCAGCGTGTACGGGCAGTTTCACTATGCCGTCGATGCCCTCTCCGGAATCGGAGTCGGGGCGGCGGCGGCGGCCGGCGCCTGGCTCGCGTCCCGACAGACCGCAGCAGCAGCACGACACGACACGGGTCACTGCAACGCCCCAGAGCCCGCCGTGCCCTCTGTCGACGGCCCGGAGAATTTGCCGAACTGGACCACGCGCGCCGCCTCCAACCGTCGGAGAACATCGGACCGGTCGTAGGTGGGCGACGTACCCGCGACGTCCAACGCCGCGAGCGGGAGAGGTTTGCGGCCTAGGCTCGACGGGCTTGCGACGCTCGAGCACTCATCGCAGCGTGCCGAACACGCGGTCCCAGAATGGGCTGGATACGCCGAAGCGCGTTTCCGGCAGGCGATAGTGATGCGTCAAGTGATGCTGACGAAGGTACCGCGGCACGCGGCCCCGGAACGCGCCAGCATGACTGGCGTAGTGAAGGAGATCATAGGCCAGGTAACCGAAGATGGCGCCCGCGAAGACCGGCGCAGACGACGTCCCGATCAGCAGGCGCAGAACGAAGAACAGTACGGCCGCGACCGGGACGGTGACGACGGGCGGCATGAGCCAGCGGCGCCGGTCCTCGGGAAACGCATGGTGGACGCCGTGGATCAGATACGCGAAGAGGACGCCGAGCCGGCCCCGCGGCGTGAGGTGGAACACGAACCGGTGCATCAGGTACTCGATCAACGTCCACAGCATCACGCCGCCACCAAAGAAGAGGGAGGACGCGACGGGCGACCATCCCGCAACCAGTCCCGCCCACACGAAGCAGACCGTGACCGGCAGAAAGATCAAGACGAGCGTCCGGGGTCTGGCGGTCGTGAACAACTCGAGGAACGGGTGGTTGAACATCTGCGGCTGTCCCGGCCGCGGCGCCGCCCAGTCGTGCACCCCGAGCGTCACCGGGCCGAGCACGGTCATGCGGCCCGGCGGGAACCGGCGGAACGTGGACGACCAGGTCACGCGTGCGGGCGCGTCCGGCGATTGCAGGAGACGGTCGCGCGCTTCGTTCACCGGGCCAGTCTAGCGGTCACGCCCGGCCCTGGCAAGGTCTCGCGTGACCTATGAGCGGCCGGGTCGCCGTGACCGGGGCCAACGGCTTCATCGGCCAGAACGTCGTGCGCCACTTCAGGAATGCTGGGTGGCAGGTGCGGGCGATCGTACGGCCGGGCCGCCGGTGCGCCGTGCCGGCCGGGGTCGAACTGGTCGCCGTCCCGCTCGTCGCCGCCGATCTGGTGCGCGCTGCGGCCGGGACCGACGTGATCATTCACGCCGCCGGCCGAACCCGGGCAGCGACGACTCGACAGTTCCAGAGCGCAAACATCGAGACCACGCGACAGGTCATGTGTGCCGCACTCGACTTGGGCTCGCGGCTCGTCCACATCTCAAGCCAGGCGGCCGGCGGTCCCGGAACCCCCAGGCGGCCCCGCTCAGAGGATGATCCTCCGTGCCCTCTCACGCCGTACGGCCGGAGCAAGCTAGCGGCGGAGGAGGTCGTAAGGACTTCACACCGCCTCCGCTGGACCATCGTCCGGCCGGCGCTGGTCTATGGTCCAGCCGACCGGAGTGCGCTGCCTCTTTTCAGAATGGCCCAGCGGGGTATCGCGCTGCAGGTCGGCCGCTTCCCGGCGCCTGCCTACACATTCATCCATGTCGATGATGTCGCCCGGGGGATCGAAGCCGCGGCCACGATGTCGGCGGCTGAGCGCCAGGTGTTCTCGCTCGGACATCCACAAAGCGAGACGGCGGACGCCCTGACCGACACGTTGGCGAGAGTCCTGGGTCGGCCCTGCCGTCGCGTGCGATTTCCGCATACGCTTTTGCTTGCGGCCGCCCTGGCCGGAGACCTGGCGACGTTGTGCGGATGGCCGCTGGCGCTGGACCGGGCCCGGCTTGTCGAGCTCACGGCCGAGGGCTGGGTGTGCAGTGTCGAGAGGGCGAGAGACCGGCTCGGCTTCTCCGCGCGAATCGGTCTTCTAGAAGGATTCGCGTCGACCGCTGCCTGGTACGCTCGGCACGGCTGGCTGGCGAAATCGTCCTGATGTCCCCACGACCTCTCACGGACGCGCCAGGAGCCGACGGAACTCCGCGAACTCGCGCGGTGGCATGTCCGGCCACCTGCGGAGTGCGTCGTCGACGCGGATCGGGTCGGTGTCGATCGCGCGTGCCGTCTTGGTGATATCGACGACGATGCGGCTCGTTACCTTCGTCGCGCGCGGCGCCACCACCGCTTTGAACAACCGGGCGAGTGCCTCGACGAGGCCGTTGTCGATCCGCACGAAGCTCGTCATCGCTGGGGTGATGAGGCTCTTACCGCCGGCCGCCGGCTCGACCCTGTACTCCAGGATGACCACGACCCGCCCGTGGATCGCGGGCAGTACCCGCGGTTGGTATCGGCCGCGCAGGTAGAAAACGCGGTTGCCCTGCGCCGCATGCACGATGTGGAACTGCACCAGAGCGCCCGCGCCGTCGTCGAGCCAGAGCCCATCGGGCTCACGCCAGATTCGGTAGCGGGCGATCTCGAGCGCCCGCATCACATGCGTCGCGAACTCCGGGTGATCGAGCAGGTACTCGAACACGTCCCCCCGTACGAGGAAGGCCTCACCATCTGAGCGCGCCGTAACCGAGAAATGTTCGGTGACCTGCTCCAGGCGGACCCGATCCGCCTCGGGCAGATCCGGGGGGAGCCCGGCCGTCGGCAACGTCGCGAGGGCACTCCCCGCGAAGAACAGCAGCATGCCCACGATCATGGCGACCTCGCGCGCACAGTATACGTCCTCACTGCGCCGCGCTCGTACAAGCTACACTCGGTCGATGCCATCTCTCGAGATCGTTCCGGCCGACACCGGGAGGGCGCTTCGCCGGTTCATCGACGTCCCGTATCGTCTTCACCGGGAACGCCCGCATTTCGTGCCCCCGCTCCGGCGGGAGCACCGAGACCTGTTCGACAAAGGGCGCCATCCGTTCTTCCTCCACGCCGAGGCGGCCTTCTTCCTCGCCCAGCGTGACGGCCAACCAGTCGGCCGCATCGAGGCCATCGTCAATCACGCACACAATCGCTTCCATGACGACCGGGTCGGGTTCTTCGGCGCCTTCGAAAGTGAAAATGATCGGGCCGTGTCGGACGCGCTACTCGCAAGTGCCGCTCGGTGGCTCAGTCAACACGGAATGCGAGTCATGCGAGGTCCGGTCACCCACTCCACCAACGAGGAGTGCGGGCTGCTGGTCGATGGGTTCGAGGAGCCTCCGATGATCGGGATGCCCTACAATCCGCCGTTCTATCCCTCGCTGCTCGAGGCCTTTGGTCTGACCAAGGTCAAGGATCTCTACGCCTGGGAGGTGCGCGCGAGCCAGGCGATCCCCGATAAGATCCATCGCGTCGCCGAGATCGTGCGGAAGCGTACGAACGTCGTCGTTCGCCTGGTGAACTTCGGAGACTATACGAGCGAGATCCGGAGGGCCATGAGTGTCTACAACGCCTCCTGGACCCGCAACTGGGGGTTCGTGCCGCTCACGGAGGCCGAGTTCGTCCACGTGGCCGAGCGACTCCGGCCGCTTCTCGAGCGCTTCCCTGAAGGGGCATTGCTGGCGGAGGTCGGCGGGCGCCCGATTGGCTTTTGTCTGGCTGTTCTGGACGCCAATCAAGCGCTCGCGCGAGTACGGGATGGGCGGCTCTTTCCGTTCGGGCTCTGGACTCTCTACCGCGGCCTGCGGCGCGTCGACCAGGTTCGCGTCATGGCGCTCGGCATTCGGCCCGAGTTTCGCCACAGTGGCATCGATGCCCTCATTTACCTCGAGCTGCTGAGCCGTGGCCAACGCCTCGGCTACCGGCGCGCGGAGATCAGCTGGACGCTCGAGGACAACCGGACGATGAATCGCGCGATCCGCATGGGCGGTCGTCATCACAAAACATACCGCCTTTACGACCTCCCCTTGACTTCCTTGTCGCCCTGCCATTAACTGAGCCGGCGCGCTGGCCAGTCGGGCCTCACCGCTCGCTGGCCACTACCGTCGCGCGCGCGAGGGCATCGAATGGAACCCTGTCATGGGCGCGTGGCGCTAGTCACCGGCAGCTCGAGGGGACTGGGAAGTGTCATCGCCCGCAAGCTCAGTGAGGCCGGCGCGGACCTGGTCCTCAACTATCGCAAGGCGGGAGGCCGCTCGGAGGCCCAGGCCAAGGCGCTCGCCAAGGAGCTCGTGGAGCGTGGATCCCGCGCCGTGGCCATCCAGGCCGATATCAGCCAGAAGGACGCCGTCGTGGCGATGTTCCAGGAGATCGGGGCCGAGTACGGGCGCCTGGACATTCTCGTGCTCAACGCCGCTCGCGCTCCCTTCAAGAGCGTCGGCGAGCTCCTCAAGCGCGATCTTCTCGAGCTCGTCGAAACCAACTACCTCGGCAACATCTACTGCATGCAGCAGGCTCTGCCGCTGATGCAGGGCCGGCCTGGCCACGTCGTGTTCATCTCCAGTCTCGGCAGTCGCTTCGTGCTGCCCAACTACCCGCTTGGTAGCATGAAGGCGGCGATGGAATGCCTGGTGAAGCAGTGGGCGGCCGAGCTCCAGGATCGTGAGATCACCGTGAACGGTGTCACCGCTGGCCTTCTCAAGACGGATTCGCTGATTGTCCTGCGTCAGTACTGGCCCGCCGTGGCGCGACTGCCGGCGTCCGCATTCGTCGAGCTGGAGGACGTGGCCGCAGTCGTGCTCTTTCTCTGCACGGACGCGGCGCGCGGGATCAGGGGTCAGCACATCGTTGTCGACAACGGGCTTTCCAACGAAATGTTGCTCGCCGCGCCGGCCGGCTGACATCGGGGATCTACCCGGGAGAGGAAACACGAGGAGAGAATGCCCGAGCCATTGATCAGCCAGGATCAGATTTATCAGGAGGTGCGCACCGCCATCGCTGACGCACTTCAGATCTCCGGTGACAAGGTACAGCCCGACAGCTCGCTCATCCGCGAGCTGGCGGTCGAGTCCCTGGATTTCATCGACATCAACTTCCGCCTCGAGCAGCGCTTCAACGTCGGGATGCCTCGCAAATATCTCCTCGATCACGTGGAGGAGCTGTTCGGCGAGGGCGTGGCCATCGACAAGGACGGCCGCCTCACCGAGACGGCGGTGACGATCTGGAATGCCCGGCTCGAGTCGACGGGGCAAGGGGTTCGCGCGGGGATGTCGCTGGAGGATGTGCCGGCTCTCGTCACGCCGCGTACGCTGGTGATGGTGGTCGAGGAGATCCTGGCCACGTGTCCTGACGCCTGCCCCGGGTGCGGTAAGGCCGCCTGGAAGCTGACCGGCGGCACCACCATGAGCTGTGGCAACTGCGGTGCGCACCCTCCGTTCCTGACCGGTGACGAAGTCATTCGCCGGTGGCTCGAGGAGTTCCGTGCGCGGGGTGGCCTCAAGAGCAGCGCGCCGTGACCATCGCGCCACGCCGGGCGCCGGAGCGGCGGCGTGTCGTCGTCACCGGCGTGGGAATGATCACCCCGCTCGGCGGGAGCACCCGCGAAACCTTCGAACGCGCCAGCCAGGGCTCCTCGGGAATCGACTACCTCCGTCGCTTCGATACCAGCGGCCTCCCCGTGCGGATCGGTGGCGAGGTGGCCGACGAGTGGATCCGTCGACCGCCGGGGAGCGTGGCCGCCGAGCTCACGAAGATGGCGCCCCGCGCGATCCATCTCGCCTGGGCCGCCGCCACGGAGGCGGCCGAGCAGGCGAAGCTCGACAGTATCCAGGATCGGTACCGGATCGGGGTTGCTCTCGGCTATCACGGCGAGACCGCGTGCCTCGAGGAGCTCATCAGGATGTTTCGAGCCTTCGACGGCGATGGTCGATGGGATCCGGCCCGGCTCCGGCAAGACGCGTACGACGCGCTCGCGCTGGTGCGGCGGAAGGTCGACGTCGGTCCGTCCCTGGTGTCACGCGTCTTCGATTGCCGGGGCCCCAGTATCGGTATCGCCTCGGCCTGCGCCGCCGGCGGCCAGGCGATCGGCGAGGCCTACCGGTTCATCAGATCGGGTCTCGTCGACGCGGCGATCGCCGGGGGATGCGAGGCCTCGCTCACCTACGTGGGACTCTCCGGGTTCATTCTTCTCAAAGCGTTGACCGAACGGTACTCGTCTCCATCGACGGCTTCCCGGCCATTCGAGCGCAAGCGCAGCGGCTTCGTGATCTCCGAAGGGGCCGGCGCGCTCGTCCTCGAGGACCTCGCCCACGCCCGGGAGCGCGGCGCTCCGATTCTCGGCGAGATCCTCGGCTACGGCGACTCGACCGACGCCTATCGCATCACGGACATCCACCCACAGGCCGAGGGGGCCGTTCTCGCGATGACAGGCGCCATCGAGGATGCCTCGATCGGATGCGACGACGTTGACTACATCAACGCGCACGGGACCTCGACCGTGCAGAACGACGCGCTCGAGACCCTCGCCGTCAGACGGGTCTTCGCCG
>Ga0137409_10001787_pt1 | contig 23205 bp, 20 predicted proteins | sample CZODoug1_16funga_FD_122059 | JGI IMG/M metagenome (GOLD analysis project Ga0137409, IMG submission 122059) | Vadose zone soil fungal communities from Angelo Coast Range Reserve, California, USA - CZODoug1_16fungal (Hybrid Assembly) | ecosystem: Environmental > Terrestrial > Soil > Vadose zone...
AGCGTGAAGCATGTCAGCGGCGTCGTGAACAATCTCACGGTTCGGGCTCAGTAGCCATGCGCCGCCGCGAGTGAGCCCTCTCAAGTCGCTCGACGCGTCCGGGACCTCGCGGCTCACCGTCCTGGGCGCTCTGATCCTGGCGGTCGCGTGCCTCTACTGGGCGCGCATCGTGTTCATTCCGATCGCGGCGGCGATGCTGGCGACGTTCCTCCTGAGCCCGGTGGTCGCGCTGCTGCGCCGGATCGGGTTGCATCGTGTCGCGGCGGTCGCCATCGTCCTCGTACTGACCGTCCTGCTGGCCGCTGGGCTCGGCTGGGGGCTCTTCAGCCAGCTCACCACGCTCGCCGACGATCTGCCGCAGTATCGCGCGACCATCTCGCGCAAGATCGCCGACGTGCAGCGCGTGGGGCGCGGCGGCACGCTGCAGAAGGTGGAGGAAACCGCGCAGGACGTGATGGCGCAGATCGAGCGCGTTCATCCATCCGCGACGAAGCCGCTGCCGGTCGTCGTGTCCTCACCCAATCCACTCTGGCAGATCCCGAGGATCGTCGAGCCGGTCGGCGGCGCCGTCTTCGTGCTGGTGCTCGTCGTCTTCATGCTCGTTCAGCAGCGTGAGCTGCGCGCGCGCGTCGTCCGGCTCTTCGGCTCCGACCGGCTCGCCGAGACCACCCGGGCGCTCGACGAGGCGAGTGCCCGGATCAGCAGCTACCTGCTCACCCAGACCGCGCTCAACACGAGCTTTGGGGTCACCATCGCGATCGGCCTGTTCGTCCTGGGCCTTCCCTTCGCGCTGACGTGGGGCGTCTTCGGCGCGCTGCTGCGCTTCATTCCGTACGCCGGCGCCTGGGTGGCCGCCTCGATCCCGGTACTCGTGAGCCTGGCCGTCTTCGACGGCTGGACGAAGCCCCTGCTCATCGTCGGGCTCTTCGCGGTCTCGGAGGCGATCATCGCCTTCGTCCTCGAGCCCCTGTTCTTCGCCCGCAGCGCGGGCGTGTCGTCGATCGCCCTGCTGATCTCGGTCGCGTTCTGGACCTGGCTCTGGGGTCCGGTCGGGCTCGCGCTCGCGATCCCTCTCACCGTGTGGCTAGTCGTGTTCTCGCACACGGTCAAGGGCCTCGAGTTCATCGGGATCCTGGTCGACGACGACCCCGGCCTCGATCCTCACGTCATCTTCTATCAGCGCGTGCTGGCCGGCGACGATCAAGAGGCGGCCGAGCTCGTTCACGAGGCGGTGAAGAGCGGCTCCGACCTCGCCGCCTACGATTCGATCCTGGTCCCGGCCCTGGCCCGCGCCCGCCACGATCACGAGGTGGGCCAGCTGCCGACAGCCGAGTACGCCCACGTGATCGCGACGACGCGCGCGGTGCTCGACCGGGCGATCACGGCAGGGCCCACAGAAACCCCGGAAGCGCCGGGGACCGAGGTGCCAGAGCGCGTGGTCGTCGCGGGCTGCCCGGTCAGGGACGAAGCCGACCGCGTCGTGCTCACCAGCCTGAATCGTATCCTCGAGGACGACGGCTACGCGGTCCAGATCGCGCCGGCCGGCGCGCTCGTCGCCGAGACGATCGCGGCCGTCGTGGCGATGAACCCCGCGGCGATCGTCGTCAGCTCCGTCGAGGAAAGCGGGCGCGCGCGCCATTTCGTGAAGCGGCTTCGCGCCGCATGTCCAGAGACCTCGATCGTCGTCGGATGCTGGGGGCTTCAGGACTCGCGCAAGCTCCGGGCCGACCTCTGCGCGGCGGGCGGCGACGACGTCGTCACCACGCTGGGCCAGGCGCGGAGCGACTTGCTCCGCTTGACGGCGGCGCCGGAGCGGGCGGGCGCTGAAGACGGCGAACCGGACGCTCCCCCGGAGACGTCGCGGGTAGGCGTCGGTCTGGCCATGTCGGCAAGGGGAATTTCATGACGCTGTCTCTCGGATACAAGCTCTCGAGCGAAGAACAATCTCCCGCCGATCTCGTTCGCCAGGCGCAGATGGCCGAGGATACCGGCTTCGAATTCGCGCTGATCTCCGACCACTACCATCCGTGGACCGACCGGCAGGGCCAGAGCCCGTTCGTCTGGAGCGTGATCGGCGCCATCGCCCAGGCCACCCGACGCCTCGTGGTCGGCACCGCGGTCACCTGTCCCACGGTGAGGATTCATCCGGCGATCGTGGCCCAGGCCGCGGCGACGACGGCCGCGCTGATGCCCGGCCGCTTCTTCCTCGGCGTGGGCACCGGCGAGAACCTCAACGAGCACATCCTGGGCGATCGCTGGCCCGAGACGGAAGTGCGCCAAGCGCGCCTCACCGAGGCGATCGAGGTGATTCGTCTCCTCTGGCAGGGCGGCAACCGGAGCTATCACGGCCGGCACTTCACCGTCGAGAACGCGCGGCTCTACACGTTACCCGACTCTCCCCCGCCGCTGCTCGTCGCGGTCGGCGGCAAGCGCGGAGCGGAGCAGGCCGGGCAGCTGGGCGACGGCATGATCGGGACCGACCCCGAGCGTGCGCTGCTCGCCGCCTTCGACAAGGCAGGCGGCTCCGGCAAGCCGCGCTACGCGGAAGTCACCGTCTGCTGGGCCAGGGACGAAGCGACGGCGCGCCGCACCGCCCACGAGCACTGGCCCACCTCGGCGATGGAGAGCAGCCTCTCGTGGGAGCTGCCGCTCCCCTCGCACTTCGAGGCGGTGGCGAAGCTCGTCACGGAGGACGAGATCGCCGAGTCGATCACCTGCGGCCCGGATCCCGCGAAGCATCTCGCCGCGATCCGGAAGTACGCCAGGGCTGGGTACGACCACATCTGCGTTCATCAGGTCGGTAAGGATCAGAAGGGGTTCTTCGAGTTCTACGAGCAGGAGATTCTCCCGCAGCTGAAGACGCTGGATCCCCGGCGGCGTGCGGCGGGAAGCTCGCGTCGGGGGAGAGCGCGCTGATCGACTCCGATGGCGCTGATCCAGGCGATCGTCGAGCTCAAGTCACGCAATCCTCGGTTCGGCTGTCCACGGATTGCGCGCATCATCTCGCACACGTTCGGGGTCGACATCGACAAGAACGTCGTGTACCGCGTGCTGTCGAAACACTATCGCCCCGCCCCGGGCGGAACCGGGCCCTCGTGGTTGTCGTTCATCGGACACACGACCGACAGCCTGTGGAGTGTGGACCTCTTTCGATGCGAGTCCATCGTGCTCCGGAGCTACTGGGTGCTCGTGGTCATGGACCAGTTCACCCGTCGCCTCGTCGGAGTCGGCGTGCACCGTGGTCCCGTCAATGGCGCCGACCTCTGCCGCATGTTCAACAGCGCCATTCATGGACGGGGCGCACCGCGACATCTCAGTACCGATCATGATCCGCTGTTCGAGGCGCACCGTTGGACGGCGAATCTTCGGATTCTGGAGATCGACGAAATCAAGACCGTGCCGCATGTGCCCCTGTCACACCCCTTCGTGGAGCGCCTGATCGGGACGGTGCGGCGAGAATTTCTCGACCATGTGCTGTTCTGGAATGCCCGAGATCTTGAACGGAAGCTTGCCGACTTCCAGGTCTACTACAATGCGGCACGCAGCCACGCGTCGTTGGAGGGCCACACACCGCTAACCTTCGCCGGCGGACGCACGGTCGCCCGTGCAGAGCTGAACAATGTGCGTTGGGTCTCCCACTGCCGGGACTTGGTCCAGCTCCCAGTCGCGGCCTGACAACGAATTCGAGACGGTCAGGCGTGGGGACGAAGTTTAGGACATCTGGGACGGCTCTGGACGAGAACCGCGTGCGGGGCCACGTCGTCATCACAGGAGCATGCTGCATGCGCGAGTCAGGCCCAAGTCTTCGTCGCCGTTCGGAAACGAGCCGGACTCCTCGCGCGATGGCTTGAAGCTCAGTCGGCAGTAGGTGGAGCGCCAGTACAAGTGCCTGCATTGCATCGACTCCGACCGCAGCTCGGACGGATTCGTCTCGGATGCCGCCTGGAACGCCGCGTCGCCCATCTTGTCGCGCCACGCGCGGAACCGGCGTGATCAGATTTGCGAACCCTACACGTTCGTTCGTACAGCCTCGAATGGCGATGGTGATCAGTCGGCGATCAGAAGTTCACACGGAACCCCAGCTCGACCTGCCGCGGCGCTGCGCCGGTGGCGAGCGCCGTTGATTGCCCGAATGACGCGGAGCGCAGATTGCCGACCGGCGCGCCGAGATTGACGAAGTTGGTCACGTTGAACGCCTCGGCGAAGAGCTCGACTTTCGTCCGCGGCAGCGCGAGATGCTTGGACAACCGCATGTCGAGGGAGAAATACTTCGGTCCGCGGTTGTAGTTGCGCGGGAGGTTGCCGACCCGACGGGTGAAATTGGCGTCGTACGTGCCCTTGGAAAGCGGTTCGCCGCCTGGGACGAGAAGGTCGGGGCGGTCGTTGATCTGGGTGTCGAGATTGCTGTCGACCCCGGTCGTCACGTTCCACGGCAGGCCGGTTCGCGTCGACGCCAAGCCAGCTACTTGCACGCCACCCGGCACGCTCCAGTTGAAATTGGCGACAACTTGGTGCCGGCGGTCGTTGCTCGCCGGCCCTTTGTCGGCGGCCGGGTTGAGCTCGTCCTGCGCAAAATACTGGAAGTCTTCGACGTCGCGCAGCGATTTCGACAGCGTGTACGACAGGCCCAATGAAGGTCCGCGCCGCGGCCGGTACTGCAGGCTCCCCAACAGCGCCGTCGACCACGAATTGCCTTCCATGCCGAACATGATGATCCGTCCGATCGACGGATCCGGCCTTGGTCCGCCGGGGAACAGCGGGTAGTTCAGGTCGCGGTTGTTGAACTGATTCGTCCCGCGGCTGTACACCCCGTCGAGCGACAAGGACAAGCCAGTGCGGAGCTCGCGCTGGAAGCCCAGGCTGACGTTTTGCGTCTGTGGCGCCCTTGGATTGGGCGCAATCACGGTCTTGCTGGGCGTCACGGTGCCGAGCGTGCCGCGCGAGAACGGATCGGGATAGCCTGGATTCTGGATCACGATCGTGTCGGAATTCTGGGCGGCCGCGACGTCGAGCTGCACGTTCAAGAACGACCGATCGACATACATGCCCCAGCCGCCCCGAATCGCCGTGCGCGCGTCGCTGAACGGCGACCACACGAACCCGGCCCGCGGCTGGATGTTGTTGTGGTCATCGGGCACGCCGTTGATCTTGTGGTATCCGGTTTCGACGTCATAGCGGAGACCGACGTTGAGCGTCAGCCCGCCGTGGAGACGCCACGTGTCCTGCGCGAAGAAAGCGTACAGTTCGTTCGGCAGAATGAAGTTGGGATTGAAGTGCTCGACGGTGTACTGCGTCGGATACGTCGTCAGATCCGCGGCGTTGAACGGCTTGTCGGTCGCGAACGTGAAGCTGCCGTCATTGGTACGCGGGAAATAGCTGGTGCCGCGGATGATGCTGATGTCGGTGCCGAATTTCAGATCGTGGTTCGACTTCGTCATCGAGAAGTTGTCCACGAACTGGAAGCGCTTCTCTGTGCGACCCTGTGGCTGATTGACCGCCTTGCCGAAGTTCCCGCCCGGCCGTGCTATCGCCGGCGTGCCAATCGGACTGTACCGGCTAGTGTCGCTGTTGTTGTATCGCTGGCTCGCCTGGAACCGGAGCTCGTTCAGCGAGTGATTCGATATCACGTAAGTGTCGCTCACGACCCCGTCCTGATCGCGTGTGAGGTTGTCGGCGCCGCGGTCGTGCGTGTTCAGCCCGCCGATACCGCTCCCCTCCGTGAGATTGCGGTCGATTCGGTACCGCCCGGAGGTCGCCTGCTGGCTGGTCGCCTGATTGTCGAATTTCACGAAGGCCTGGTGCTGCGTTGTCGGGTTCGGCCATTCGCGCTGGTCGACCGGCACCAGGGTTGAACTGACGACAGCCGTCTTGTCGATGTGCTGACCTTCGTACGAGCTGAAGTAGAAGAGCCGGTCGCGAAGGATCGGACCGCCCCAGAATCCACCACCGCGGTCCTGGCTGAACGGCGCCTTGCCCGATCCCTGCGCCTTCGAGAACGGATCCTGCGCGTCGAACGCGTCGTTGCGGCCGAAGTAGAATGCGCGCCCTTCGTTCTTGTTCGTCCCCGAGCGGGTGACTACGCTGACGATCGCGCCTGACGAGACGCCATACTCGGCCGAGAACTGATTCGCGAGCACGACGTACTCCCGCACTGCCTCGAGCGAAAAGCCGCCGCGCGACGACGACACGATCGTGTCGTCGTTGCTGACGCCGTCCACGAGATACGAGTTGTTGCGACTCAGCTGGCCGGCCGTGTTGACGCCCCCGCCGCCGACGCCGGTGACGCCCGGCGTCATGTTGGCAAGATCCAAGAAGTTCCGGGTAACGAGCGGGATCGAGTCGAGATCTTTCCGCGTGACCGTCATGCCTATCGTGTTCCTCGTCGTGTCCACCAGCGGCGTCGAGGCGATCACTTCAACGGATTCCCGGACCGAGGCCACTTGCAGCATGATGTCGATCCGCGGCGCCTGCCCCGTGGTCAGCGTCATTCCCGAGCGTTTATAGACCACGAAGCCCGTCAGCTCGGCGCTCAGTTCGTACGTCCCCGGCTGGAGCGCAGCGGCCCGATACCATCCATCCGTCTCGGTGACGACAGTGCGGATGACGCCGGTGTCGACGTTGGTGATCGTCACGGTGACGCCCGGCAAGACCGCCTTTTGCGCGTCGGTGATCAATCCCTGCAGTGTGGCGCCGATGTTCTGCGCCGCGCTATCGCCGGCAATGACAAGAAGAAATGCCGCTGAAGCCAACAACAGGACAGCCGGACGGCGCACTGCAGAGCGCGATGTAGTCGCGGCGGGACGACCCGATACCATGCACTCGCCTCCGTGAAAACAGGTGGGCTACGGATAAACGATAAAGATGCCGTCATATTGGTGCTGCATGTCTCAGCTGTCAAACGAAAACACGACTGATCACGAAGTCGGTTTGAGTCCCGCCGATCCCGATGTCGTGCTTCGGTCTGGTGGCGGTTTCGTGAGTGAGGCCGTTCGAGCGACAACAGGAGTGGATCTCCGACTCCTACACATCCCTGACCCTCGCCAAAACTGGATCGAGGGTAAATCTCGGTTGAAACATCACGAAGCGGCCCAGCCAGAGGGTCACGAGGCCAACGTCGGGTTCTGCGGCCCCTTCGACTATCCATCGCGTCGCGGCCCGGTCGACGAATCCTGCGGCAATCGGATCGTCGTCGGTTTGCGTGCCACGAATCGCCGCTGTTGTGTGAAACTCAGTGGCTGACGAGAAGGCCGTCGGATTCCTTGCACGCGGCGCTCACATCTAAAGCTGTGACAGCACGGCGAAGCGAGGAATGCGTCAAGCTGCGCGTCGCTCGTACCGATGGTGTAGTCCACCGACCTCGGAGAACGCCACCACGCGCCCTTCCGTCGGCGTCTGAACACGCCGGGGCGTGGGCGGGTCCTTCGCCGGAGGAGCCGCGACACGGTCCGCTCCGAGACCGCGATGCCCAGCTTGCACAATTCGCCGTGAATCCGCGGCGCTCCCCACAGCGGATTCGCCGCGGCCATCTTACCGACGAGCGTGCGAACCGTCGCATTCGTGCTGGGCCGTCCCGGACGCGTCCGTGTGGAGCGCCACGTCCATTGCCGACGGAGCCACTGGCGGTGCCACCGCACCACGGTGTCGGGCTGCACGACCACCAAGGCGGAGCGCCACTCCCGCCATCCCTTGGCGAGGAGGATCCAAAAGAGTCGGTCACCCGTGCTGAGCTGTGGGCGGTTGACCGTGCGCTTCAATGCGGCCAACTGCTGACGGAGCGCGAGATTTTCCAGCGCGACTGCCCGGTGTCCGCGACAGATCAGTCCGATCGATCGGAGGATCACCAGCAATGCCGTTAGCATGGGTGATCCTGTCGTGCGTCCGACCACAAAATCAACCTGCGAGACCGGCGATCAGGTATTGGCGAACCCACACCATACGCGGCCGGGGCGCCGCTCCATCGGCCTCGCGCCCCGCCGCAGCTCGACGCGCCCGCGGATCGTGCCGGAGTGGGCTACCTGCACCGCTCCAGCCCGCTCCGGCACCACCAAGGACGCGAAGGTCGCCAAGGACACAACTTTCAAAACGCACACTCCCGCTGCGCCGACCATTCCGGCCCTTTGTGTCCTTCGTGCCCTTTGGGTCCTTGGTGTTTCCCTCATCAGAACCAGAACACCAATTGACCGCTGGTCAGGCGCGCCTTCTGTAGCAGTACGCCGCCGTCGCGATCGTTGCGTTGATACGACAGCTTCAGCAGCAGGTTGCGCTGAATCGAGTATCCCGCGCCGATCTCGAAGCGCGTGACCGGCGCGTCCCACGGCGCGGTCTCACGCGTCCCGACGATGTCGCTGAAGCCGAGATGAGCGAAGCGCGCGGCGGCGTAGAGACCGGGCCGCAGCCGGTAGCGACCCTCGAGCGACACAGAGACCGCGCCCAGCCGTTCGGGCAGCGCCGGCGCTTGGATGATCGGGAGGCGCCACCCGCTGACCACCGTTTCGAACCGCAGCAAATAATAGTCGCGCGAGTACTCGAGGTCGCCGCCCCACGCCGCCTGCGTGAAGTCGGTGTCGCGGCCGTCCGCGATCGCCGCGCGCGCGGCAGACTGCCCGACGAACGGCCCGCGGGCGAACGACGTGCCGGCGACCAGCCCCACCACGGGCCGCACCTCGACCCGGGCGGCAAATTGCCGGCCGCCGTTGTCGTCGGTGAAGCGCGGGTTCGACAGCGTCCCCGTGGTCAACGAGGCTGTGGTGCTGACGATCCCGACCGTCGCGTGCGCCTGCACGCCGGTGTCCCAGCGGAACGCGCTGACCAGCGGCACGCCGATATCGGCATTCACGTCGCCCACCGAATAGCGCACGAGCCAGCCGAGGCTGCGCTTGCGCAGCAGCTCGTCGGCGCTCGCCGGCAGGGCGTCGGGGCGGATCGAGGTGAGGTATTGATACGCGAGCGGATAGCCAATCAGCGGGTTGTCGTTGGCGTACGTGCGCCGCGCGAACGCCCCGAACGTCGGCGGGATGCGGCCGACCTGGATGTCGAAGTCGCGCGCCGCCCACGGACGGATCCGCAGATACAGCGCATAGGGGCGGACGCTGTCGAGATTCTCGCTCCGGATCTCGCCGAGCAGCGTGAAGTGCGGGCCCGCCTTGAACGCCGCCGTCAGATCGAGCCGGAGCAACCGCAGCGCCGAGTGCTGGTAGTCGGTGTAGTCGAAGAAGCCGGGATCGTCCGATCCGTAGGTCGCCGACGCATCGCCGCTGAGCGTCACGCGGCCGCCGGCCAGCGCGATCGGCTCAGACGGCAGCGTCTGGGCCCCGGCAGCGGTCGCCAGGCAGATCACCAGCACCCACGCAAGCCATGCGGCCGTGCTCCGGACTGTCATCTCTATGCTCGAATTATAGTGCGCGCCCGCCGGTCTTTTTGAGGGCCTTCGCGGCCTTCGCGTTCAACGTCGCAGGGTCCACCGAATCTCCATCGTGCCCGGCAGCAGGTGCGTGAATGCCGCGTCTGGATACGGCGAGAGCCGCGTGACGGAGACGAACCGATCCGCGGATGCGGTCCAGAGGCGCGCGACCTGGACCCGCGTGCCGCCATACACGCGCGCCAGCGCGGCCCGATCGTAGGGTCCGGCCGCGCCAAACGCGTCGAGCGCCTCCATCGCTTCCGTTTCGCCGGTGAGCGGCTCGCTGCTGGTGCACACCTCATACCAGCCTATCTGAGGATGGCGGGGCGTGAACAACGCCGTGAGCGCCGGATCGCAGCCGTTGGGCGGGTCTTTCAGGCCCGCCGCAATCGCTAGTATGATGAGTAGGTTGGCGTACATCATTTGCGAGCCTTGTATCGGGATCAAGGATACCGCGTGCGTGGACGTGTGTCCGGTGGACTGTATTCATCCGCGGAAAGACGAGCCGGAGTTCGCCGCGGTTGAGATGCTTTTCATTCATCCCGACGAGTGCATCGATTGTGGCGCGTGCGTGCCGGCGTGCCCGGTGAACGCAATCTTCGCGCTCGACGAAACCCCGCAGCAGTGGAGCGGGTTCATCAGAAGGAATCGTGAATATTACGGGTAGGGACTAGGGACTAGGGATTGGGGATTAGGGACTGGGGATTAGGGACTAGGGAGCATCTAGCCGCTGCAAGGATCACAGAATGGGACTCATCGATCATCAGTTCGAGGACAATTTCATCACGACGAGCATCGATCGCGTGCTGAACTGGGCGCGCGAGTCGTCGATCTGGCCGATGGGGTTCGGCCTGGCCTGCTGCGCAATCGAGATGATGGCGGCGTCGGCGTCGCGCTATGACATCGCGCGCTTTGGCGCCGAAGTGTTTCGCGCCTCGCCCCGCCAGTCCGATCTCATGATCGTCGCCGGCACGGTGACCAAGAAGATGGCCCCGGTCCTTCGCCGCCTGTACGACCAGATGCCGGAGCCGAAGTGGGTGATCTCGATGGGGAGCTGCTCCAATGCGGGCGGTCCGTTCCCGACCTACAGCGTGCTGCAAGGGGTCGACAAGGTCGTGCCAGTCGATGTGTACGTTTCGGGCTGCCCGCCGCGCCCCGAGGCGCTGCTTTACGGGCTGATGCGGCTGCAGGACAAGATTCGCAAGCAAGGCACCGTCCTTCGCAAGGAGCGCGTCATCATGTTGGGCGATTCCGAGCCGACAATGGTTCTCGGCGAGCAGGCATGATGCGCACCATTGTCCGTTTCTTGAAAACGATCTTCCTCATCGACCTCGCCAAAGGCATGTGGCTGACGCTGAAGTACACGCCGCAGCCGGCGTTCACCTTTCAGTACCCGAAGGAGCGTCGGCCTACAGCGCCGCGATTTCGCGGCGTGCTGCGCCTGCAGACCGAGCCCGGCAGCGGCGCCCAGACCTGCATCGTCTGCGACCAGTGCGCCAAGGCCTGCCCCGACGATCTGATCGCCCTCGGTGGACACCGCGAGCCGGGGCAGAAGATCAAGGTCCTGGACTACTTCGACTTCAACCTGTCGCGCTGCAGCTTTTGCGGGCTGTGCGCGGAGGTGTGCCCGACCAAGCCAATCAAGGCGCTGATTATGAGCGAGGATTACGAATTAGGTAGCTACAGCCGCGACACGCAGATCCTGCGGGTTGATGAGATGTACGACGGGGTTGCCATCGAACAATACACGCACTGAAACATTTTTCACTTTCCGAAAGCATGCCGCAGGGTGCATCATCCATCCACGCCTAGTTTGCGCCCGGCCCGATTCTTGTAGAGATGGCCCAGACCAAGGCCGAGAACCACGCACCAAGGGACCAGTTTCTGGAGGGGTCATGCACAGCGCCTTCCGTGTCGTCGCGGTGTCGGTGATAGTCGCGGCGGCCTCCTTCGTGCTTCGCGCCGACGTGCCCCCCCTGTCCCAGGCGTCGGAAGTTCAGTTGCAGCTCGGCGATCTGCTGTTTTCGGAGGGGAAATTCCTCGATTCGCTCGACGCCTATCGAAACGCGCTGAAGAGCGCGCCGGCTGACTCGGCGCGGCGCCCGCGGATGGGCCTCATCGCCTCGGCGCTGCGCGTGGCAGAGTTCGATCTGGCGCGGAGCGAGGCCGAGAAGCTCTTTCGCTCGGACCCGAACGGCCCGGATGCGATGACGCTGTACGGCGATGCGCTGTGGTCCTCGGGCCTGTTCCAGGAGGCCGAGAGCAAGTATCGGGACGCGCTGGCCGTTTCTCCGGACCTGCCGCGCGGGCATCACGGGATGGCGAGGTCGCTCGCCGCGCGCAGCCATCTCGCCGAAGCGATGAACGAGGCGCAGACGGCGCTCCGGCTCTCGCCGCGCGACCTGGAAATCCACCACACCGTCGGGACCATTTACGAACGGCTGCACAAGTACGAGGAGGCGGCCGCGGCCTACTCCAATTACGTCAACCTGCTGCCCAACAAGGATCGCAGCGAGAAAGCCGACTGGTCGAGGGCCGAAATCCGCTTCCTGCGGTCGTTCGGCCAGCGCATCCCGTTCGAGTCCGAGCCGGGGAGCGATGACCGCCTCTTCACGGTCGACTTCCGGCTCGTGAACGAGAAGGTCGTCGTGCGCGCCAAAGTGAACGACGCGTCGGCGCAGGATTTCGTTGTCGACACCGGCTCGGAAAACACGGTCATCACCCGGGCCACGGCGCAGCGGCTGGGCATCACCCCGATCACCTACACGCTGAGCGCCGGCGTGGGCCGGATCGGCCTGCGCGGGCTGCAGCTCGCGCGGATCGATTCGCTGGAGCTCGGGTCGCTGAAGCTGCGGAACGTGCCGTGCCTGATCAAGAACCCGCCGCTGCGCGACATCCCGTCGAAGGAAACCGAGGGCCTGTCGCCGATCGCGCTCGGCTACTCGATGGTGATCGATTACAAGACGCACAAGCTGACGTTCGGCAAGCACCTGCCCGACGAGCCGAAGGACTTCGAGCTCGCGCTCCGGCTGCATCGGCTTGCGACCGTGCGCGGCACCGTCGACGGAAGCCACCAGGCGAACTTCGTCGTCGACACCGGCGGGGAGGTCATCTCGATCAGCCAGGCGACCGCGACGTCGCTGGGCAAGCCGGAGACGGGCCGGCGGATTGCGCTGAAGGTGTACGGCACATCGGGCTGGGATCCGGACGCGTTCCTGATGCCTGGCGTCGATCTGATGTTCGACACGATCAGCTACAAGAACTTCCCGGTCGTGGTGCTGAACCTGAACGCGCCGAGCGCCCTGCTGGGATTCCAGCTCGGTGGCATCGTCGGGCACAAGTTCCTGAGCAAGTACCGCGTCGGCATCGACCTCGAACGTTCGGTACTACGGTTGAAGAACGTTTCCTAGCATCAATGACTGATGGCTCAGGGCTGATGGCATACAGCAGCCTTCAGCCTTCAGCCATGGCTTTCCGCTCGAGCCGCTGGACTCGCCGCGCGTGCGCTTCCTCGCACACGCGCCTTTCTTCTTCGGTCTCCACAATCAACGGCGGGACACGGACGCGTCCGCCGTTCCGATCGATCGCGACGAAGGTCAGGAACGCGCGGCTGGTGAGCTGACGCGCCCCGGTCAGCGTCTCCTCCGAATACACGTCCACCTGCACTTCGAGCGACGTCGTGAACACGCAGGTGACATGCGATTTGAGGATGATCAGATCGCCGACCTTGATCGAGTGCAGGAACTGGAGGTCGTCGACGGCGGCGGTCACGAGCAGGCTGCGCGTGTGGCGGTGACAGGCGATCGCGCCCGCGATGTCGATCAAGTGCATCACCGTGCCGCCCAGGATGTACCCCAGAGGGTTCGCGTCGTTGGGCAGGACGACCTGAACCATCTCGGTGGCGGACTCCGCAGCGCGCTTCGGCGTCAGATCCATTGGATCAGTGTAGACGACAGACGCCGACAAACCTTGAAACGCACGAAACCCACGAAATCACGAAACACACGAAAGGACAAATCAAGGGTTCGGTCATGACAGAGTCCCTCCGACGATCACGACTACCGTCCAACGACTATCGACTCCGCGAGCGCATGTGCCGTTCCGAGGCGTGCGCGAGCAGTTGCAGTCCCTTCAGCACCGCCTCGCGGTTGGCGGGGGACAGGTGCGCGAGCACCTGTTCGACGCGGACCGGGTCGAGCACCGACCTGGCCTCGCGGAGGCGGACGCCGGCCGGGGTCACGCGCAGCAGGACTCGGCGTCCGTCCTGCGGGTCGCGGCGGCGGCGCACGTACCCTTTGCGCTCGAGTCGATCGATCGCCAGCGACATCGTCGCCACCGTGACGCCCATGTGGCCGGCGAGGTCGGTCATGGTCACCGGGTCGACCTCGTCGAGGTGGTCGAGGATGCTGGCCTGGTGCGCGCTGACGTCCTTGCCGGTCTGCGGGTCGCGCACGTGGCGCGTGTGGCACGCGAAGTAGATGCGCGGGTAGGCGTCGAGCAGCGCGCGGACGTGACGATCGCGTACTTTAGTTTGCTTTGTCAAACCAAAATATCATACCAGCAAAAAGGGGCTGGGGGCTGGGTGCGAATCGTCCCTGCTAGCCCCTGGCCCCTGGCGCCAAGCCGCTGCCGTTAGAAGTCGTATCCAATCCACACGGCGAACCGTGGCTTACGCCACTCGGCGGCGCTGCTGACGCACTGCCCGCGGCCGTCGACGCTGGTGCAGCCGAATACCACGTTCTCCCAGCTGTTGTTGAAGAGCGTCCGCCACGACCAGTCGAAATGGATCGGGAAGCCGAGCGCGAAGGTCTCCAGCCCGAGCCCGTACGACGCGCGGCCGTCCTGGAGGCGGAAGCCGGACACCGGCTGCTGCGTGTAGTTCAGCACGTAGGTCGGCTGGCCGGTCGCATCGGGCACCCTGATGGGATTGCCGTCGGTGCCGAGCTTGTAGCCGGTCGGCACCTGGCAGCTCGCCGTGTTGTTCACCGAGAACTTGAAGCTGGTCGATTCCCCGGTGCACGGGTTGGTCGACGGCTGATTGCTGAACCAGGCGCCGCCGATCCCCGCGAAGAACACGCCGCGGATCCCGCCGATGACCCCGATCGGCGTGAGCGCCGCTTCGATCAGCGGGAAGCGCAGCTCCGCGTTCGCGAACACGATGTTCTGGCCGGCGAACTGCAGGTAGTCGTACCCCCGCAGCTCCGAGTTGCCGCCGAAGTACTGGAAGTCGGGGAAGTCGCCGAGGCTCTTGAAGCCGCGCAGGCGCGTCGCGAACACGCCGGTGGAGCCGATCCGCGAGTAGTGCCGGATGTCGCCGTCGAAGGTCTGCCGCGACAGCAGGGGACCGATCTTCGGCGACGTGTCGTAGGCCAGGCGCATCGTGCTGCCGGCGAGTGGCCCGAACTCGCGGAAGACGGTCGTCTCCGAGACGAACGCCGCGCCGATCGGCACCAGCGTCCCGTTGCGCAGCACGGTCCGGCCGTACAGGGCCGTTTGATAATCCTGCGTGTACTGCTGCAGGGCCGGGTCGGCATATTGCTCGTCGAGCTGGATGACGCCCCCCGACAGTTCCACCCGCCGGTACCGGTTGAACGGATAGATGCCAAACAGGCTCGCGCCGCGCTGCGTCCGCGTCGCGATGGCATCGTCGCGGCTGAGGAGCGGGGCGAACGATGGATCGTAGAAATATCCGCCCACCTGTCCGTAGAAGAACTGCGTCTGGGAGAATCCCTGCAGGGCGAACTGGAAACGGCGCGACAGGTCGACGTAGGAGAGCGACAGTGTCCGGTACTGCGAGATCGACGCGGCGTACAGGTTGACCTGCTTGTCGCCGAGCACGTCGCCGAAGCTGATCTGCGTGCCGCCGAAGATGTCGCCGTTGTTCGTCACGCCGACGTTCACCGGCGGCCGCCCCTCGAGGAACATCTTCTCGAAGGCGCCCTTCTTGCGCTGGTTCTCTTTCACCAGCGTGTGCTGGAGCGGCGGCACGAAATCGATGATCGGCCCCGGCGAGCCGAAGTCGGCGCTGGCCGCCGTGTGCAGCGGCTCCTTCCGCTCCAGGGTGCGGATGCTGTACTCGTTCTTGAAGTAGCTGACGAACGCGATGCGGTTGGTCTTGCCTTCGCTCAGCACGATCGGCGACCAGTTCCCGCCGACCGCGTCGGTGTACTGCGCCAGCTCGCCCGTCTTCAGATCGAGCGTCCAGATGTTGAAGATGTTGCCGTTCTTCGCGACCTCGGGCTCGAGCGGCACCGCCGGGTCGGTGGCCGTCGACGCGAACACCAGCGTGTGGTCGTCGATGAACTGCGCGCCGGTCTCGTCCTGCGTGCCGAACGTGATCTGGGTCTTCTTCTTCGTCGCGAAGTCGTAGCGGAACAGCTTTTCGTTCCCGCTGACCCGCGCGGTGTACACCATGAACGAGCCGTCCTGCGAGTAGGTCGGCGCCCGATCCGCGAACGCATCGTCGGTGATGTTGGTCACCGCTTTGGTCTCGAGGTCGATCGTGAAGATGTCGCCGACCGCGTTGCGCAGCGCGTCGAACGCGATCGTCCTGCCGTCGGGCGCGAAGGACGGCGATTCCGGCTCGTCGACCGACTTCATCGGAATCCGCTCTTCGATCTTCCGCGTGAGGACGTTCTGCACGATCAGCGTGCGCTCCTTCTCGGTGCGCACGAAGTAGGCGAGGCGATCGCCTTTCGGCGACCACGCCATCCACGGGTTCGCCATCTGGTCGACGCCGAGCTGCACGAGATGGTCGAACCCCATGTCCTTGTCGAATCCGTTGGTCAGGTTGCGGACAATCGATCCGTCCTTGGACGAGACGAGGATGATGTCGAGCTCCTGATCCTTGCGGTTCGCGGTGACCACGGCAATCAGATCGCCCGAGGGGGACGGCGCAATCGACAGCGCCTCGGCGTAGTGCGTCTTTTCCTTGTTCGGCGACAGGTCGCGTCCGTAGTCGGCCGGCCGCTCCTTGTCGCGGAACGGCTTGAAGCGGTCCTTCAGGTAGCGCTCGAAGTTCTGGTCGAACTCGTCCTTCTTCATCCGCAGCGCTTCTTCGTAGGCGTCCTCGCCGCCGCCGATCACGCTCTTGCGCAGCGAGAACAGGAACTGGCGGATGCCTTCCTTGCCGAACTTCGCCTCGATGAACTCGAACACCGCGTGACCGAGGTTGTAAATCAGCCGCGACGGCCCGCTGCCGCCGTAGCCTTCGAGCTCGGTCATCTTCGGGATGATGTCGGCGACCGCCGCGTCGCGCACCTGCATCAGATCGATCGGCTCCCACTGCCCGCGCTCGTAATCCGACAGCCCCTCGTTGACCCACAGCGGCACGCTGCGGCGAATCAGCCCCTGCGGGATGATGTCGAACTCGAACTGGTGCGTGAGCTCGTGGACGATCAGGCCGTAGAGCCGATCGGGCGGGTCGTCGATCGGCGCGACGATGCGCTGGCGCACCGGCTCGGCAAAGGCGCCGACGCCTTCCTGCGCCGCGCCCGGATCCACGTTCTCCTGCTCGAACTCGCTGTGCGTCTTGAATAGGATGAGCTGCACCTTGAAGGACAGATCGTGTTTCAAGTCGGCGCTCACCTGCTGGTAGGCGCTCTCCGCGTAGCCCGCCATGCGCTCCAGATGCGGTTCGAGCGCCGGGTAGTAGTAGATGTCGAAATGGTCAGTCGTGTAGATACTCCACACGAACTTGTCGTAATGGACGTTGTTCTTGCCGAAGTAGGGGATCATCGAGGTCTGAGCCGCGGCAGGGCTCGCGTGACCGCCCATGACGACAACCGCGAGAGTGGCGACCACAGTGAAGAGCGTGACGCGTCTGCGCATAGGTGGTACCTCGAAAAGGGGCGTCGGGGACTGGCGCTGCGATCTTACCGTTGACGGCGAGGCGCCTGCAAACGTCGTGCTCGACATTTTGGCTGGAAACCAACCCCTCGTTGTCCTCTCAGGGACGCGGCGCCCGACCCCTTTGGGCGACACGTTATACTGGTTCGTCCTGCGCGTTTTCGCCTTGAAAACCGCTGCGGCGGTGAGCCCCCGGGGCGTGCCCGCCGGATCAGAAGTCCATCGGCGCGCGAAGGCTGGAATAAATGAAGCCCCGACAGGGTTTAGGACAGGTGTCGCCTGCGTTCGAGGCCGAGGCGCTGGCGTCGCTTGACACCTTGTACCGCGCGGCACTACGGCTCACGCGCGTGCCGGCGGACGCCGAGGATCTGGTCCAGGAGACCTTCCTCAAGGCGTTCCGGTCGGCAGACCGGTTCGAGCCCGGCACAAACCTGAGGGCCTGGTTGTTCACGATTCTCCACAATACGGCCCGGAACCGGGTCCGCGACCGTGCCCGGGATACCGTGGCGATCGACAGCGAGATCGTCGACCGCGCGGCCGACGCGCCGCCGCCGGCCGGGGCGCGGGCGGGCGCGGCCGAGACGCCCGAGACGCTGCTGCTGCGTGAAACGCTGGCGCCGGAGCTCCAGGCGGCGATCGACGCTCTGCCCGACGCGTTTCGTCAGGCGATCTGGTTACGTGACGTGGAAGAATTTTCTTATGCCGAAATCGCCCAGATGCTGTCGATTCCCATCGGGACGGTGATGTCGCGCATTTCGCGCGGCCGGCACCTGTTGTTCGAACGCTTGAAAGATTTGCGACCAGCCAATGCTTAAATGTGATGCGCTCGATCCGCTGGTGACGCCGTTCATCGACGGCGAATTGCCCGTCGCCGACCGCCGCGCGGTCGAAGATCATCTGTTCGCCTGCGCGCCGTGCCACTCGCGCATCGCTGCCGAGCAGGCGGTGCGCGATCTGATTCGCGCGCAGCGAGCGGCGCTGTGCACCAGACCGGCGCCCGACGCGCTGCACGCACGCTGCGCCGAGCTCACTCGGCGTCCGGCGTCAGACGAGGCCGGACGTCCGCACGTCGCACCCTCGCACCTCGCACCCTCGTACCGTGCAGGTGCCCGTTGGCCGACCCGTCTCGCGCCGTACGCGCTGGCGGCGTCGCTCGTGCTGGGGGTCGGCGGCGCGTTCCTCTATCAGGCAACCGATCGATCGGCGCGGCTGCTGGCCGCCGAGCTGACCGCCGATCACCTGAAATGCTTCGCGATGAACAGCGCGCTGGGCACGCATCAGGCGCCGGCAGCGGTCGAGCGCTCGATGGCGTCGACCTTCGACTGGCGCATGCATCTGCCCGACGATCCGGCGAGCGCCGGGCTCGAGCTCGTCGGCGCGCGGCCGTGTCTCTACGCGGAGGGCAAGATCGCCCACATCATGTACCGCCACGACGGGCATCCCGTGTCGCTCTTCATGCTGCCGAAGACGGCGCGCGCCGAGGAACTAATCGAGGTGCTCGGACACGAGGCGTCGATCTGGTGCGTCAACAACCGGACCTTCGTGCTCGTCTCGCGCGAGCCGCGGCGCGTGGTCCAGCGCATGGCGTCGTTCGTTCAAGCGTCGATGCGTTAAGATCAGGGATCAGGGATCAGGGATTGGGGATTAGGGACTGGGGAAGCCCCTAACCCATGCGGAGATGCACATGAACATTCGATGGATCATCGCGTCGGCCGGGGCGCTGTCGCTCGCGCTGTTGACACTGAACGCGGATCCCGATTGGACGTTCCATCATGCTGAAGCGTCCGCCCCCGGCGCGCCCGGCAACTCCGCATGCTCCGCGACCGCAAAACCGGCGAACCTGAACTTCACGCTGAAGGACACGGCGAACCAGGACGTGGCGCTGTCGTCGCTGAAGGGCAAGGTGGTACTCCTCGACTTCTGGGCGACGTGGTGCGGGCCGTGCAAGATCGAGATCCCCTGGTTCATCGAGTTCCAGCAGAAGTACGGCAAGGATGGCCTGCAGGTGGTCGGCGTGTCGGTCGACGACACGCTCGACAGGCTGAAACCGTACGTCGCGAAGATGAAGATGAACTACACCGTGCTGCAGGGGCTGGACCACGACGACCTGCAGGACGCCTACGGGCCGCTTTTCGGGATCCCCGTGACCGTGCTGATTTCGCGCGACGGCCGGATGTGCACCAAGCACGTCGGGCTGTCCTCGAAGGACGCTTTCGAGAAAGAGATCAAGTCTCTGTTGTAACCGCCGCGTTTGGGCCTGCTGTGTAGTATGATCGGGCCGATGTTGAAGGGATTCACGCACGCGCGTCTGGCCTGCGGCTGCCGCATCACCTTCCGCGAGGGAGTCGAAGGCAGTCCGGTCACTGTTGTGGTCGACGAGAAGTCCCCGGTCTGCACGCTGACGGTGCATGTGCGCGATCTGCCGCTGTTCGACTATCGGGAAGCGCTGCGTCCGTCGACGCGCCTCGGTCCGCCTGAAGAAGAAGAGTTCGAAGAAGAAGGGTAGCGGCTCTCGAATCGGCGATCGTGCGATCGGCGAAGTGCGATAAAATTGCCGTCGAGATCGCCGATCATGACATCATCCGATCGCCGATCCTGTTTTTCCCTGTGACAATTCATTCAGGCTCGCCGGCGGGCGATCTTTCGCGCCTGCGCATCGATCGCGACGCGGCGCCGCGCCGCCCGTGGCTGGCGTGGTCCGTCGTGGCGATTCTGCTGGCGGGCGCCGTCGCCGCGTACCCGCGCGGCCGGGCGTACGTCGCGGAGCGCCGGGCGCCGGTCGTGGAAGTGGCCCACGCCACCCAGGTCGTCGCGACGCCCGGCGGCTCGACCGATCTCCCGGTGCTGGTCGCCAGCGGCTACGTCGTCGCGCGCCGCAGCAGCGACGTCGGCGTGAAGACCGGCGGCCGCCTCGCGCGTCTCACGTTCGAGGAGGGCACGCGCGTTCGCAAGGGCGAGATCATCGCCGAGATCGAGCACGCGGACATCGAGGCGCAGCTCGAGGCCTCGCGCCGGGCGGTGGCCGAAGCGGAGGCGCAGCTCACGCAGGCGGTCGCCTCACGCGACGAAGACCTTCGCACCCTGGATCGGCAGCGCGCGCTGATGAAAGACGGCATCACGACCGACGCCGCGCTCACCGGCGCGCAAGCGGCGGCCGCCGTGTCGGCCGCGCGCGTGAAGTCGGCGGAGGCGGCCATCGCCTCGTCGCGGGCGCGCGTGAAGGTCACCGAAGAAGCGATCGAGAACACCAACGTGCGCGCGCCGTTCGACGGCGTGGTCATCAAGAAGCGCGCCGAGGTCGGCGAGACGGTCTCGCCGTTCGGCGTGGCCGGGCAGGCGTCGCGCGAAGGCGGCGCGATTGCGACCATCGCCGATCTCGGCGAGCTCGAGGTGCAGACCGAGGTCAGCGAGAACAGCGTCGCGAAGCTCGTCGCGGCGATGCCGGCCGAGGTGAAGCTGCAGGCGTATCAGGACCAGTCCTACAAGGGGCGGCTGCGGCAGATCTTTCCGTCGGCCGACCGCGCGAAGGCGATCGTCGAGGTGCGCGTGACCATCCTGAACGCGGATGCGCACGTGAAGCCGGAAATGACCGCGAGCGTGACGTTTCAGGAGCCGGGTGTCAACGGGGGTCAGACCGGGGTCAGACCGGGGTCTGACCCTCATCCGAACCCGGCAGCGCCCATCGTGCTCGTCCCGAAGCGCGCGGTCACCGAACAGGCCGGGCAGCGGCTGGTGTGGGTGGTCAATGGCGGGACCGCCGTTCGCCGGCCCGTGATCCTCGGCGTCGAGCGGCTGGATCAAATCGAAGTCCGCAGCGGCGTCGTACCGGGCGAGGCCGTTATCCTGAATCCGCCGGTCGGGCTCACCGACCGCGCCCTCGTCCGTGTGAAAGGGACCTAGCTGTCATGGCGCTCATCGAGCTGCGGGACGTCAGCAAATCGTACAAACGCGATGCGATCGAGATTCCGGTCCTCGACCGCGTCTCGATCACGGTGGACGCCGGCGACTTCCTCGGATTGATGGGACCGTCTGGCTCCGGGAAGTCGACCCTGCTGAACCTGCTTGCCGGCATCGATCGCCCGTCGCGCGGGGCGATCCGCATCGGCGACACGGAAATCAGCACGCTCTCGGAGCGCAGCCTCGCCGGGTGGCGCGCGCGGCACATCGGCTTCATCTTTCAGCTCTACAACCTGATTCCGGTGCTGACGGCGTTCGAGAACGTGGAGCTGCCGCTGCTGCTGACGAATCTGTCGAAGAAACAGCGCCGCGATCACGTCATGACGGCACTCGGCATCGTCGGCCTCGGCGACCGCGAGAAGCACTATCCGCGGCAGCTGTCGGGGGGACAAGAGCAGCGCGTCGCGATTGCCCGCGCCATCGTGACCGACCCGACGCTCCTGCTGGCCGACGAGCCCACCGGCGATCTCGACGCGAAGTCGGCCGGAGAGGTGCTCACGCTGCTGCAGCGGCTCAATCAGGAATACAAGAAGACGATCATCATGGTGACGCACGACCCGCACGCGGCCGAGCGCGCGTCGCACCTCCTGCACCTGGAAAAGGGGACGCTGGTCGAACAAACCGCGGTGGGCAGGTAGGGGGGTAGGTCGGGTGGGTCGGGTAGGTCTGGTAGGTCGGGTGGGGAGGGCACGATGAAATTTCTCGGCCTGGTGATGAAGAGCGCGCGGCGCAGCAAGCGCCGGACGCTGCTCACCGTGATGAGCGTCGCAATCGCCGTGTTTCTCTTCGCGGCGCTGCGCGCCGTGCTCGACGGCTTCAACGCCAGCGCCGAGGCGAGTTCGTCGACCCGCATCGTCACGCTGCGCTCGACCTCGCTCATGTTTCAGATGCCTACCAGCCACGCCGAGGCGATCAAGGCCACGCCGGGCGTGCAGGACCTGACGTGGGCAAACTGGTTCGGCGGGATCTACAAAGATCCGAAGAATTTCTTCGGGCAGTTCGCGATCGACCCCGAGAGCTACCTGCGCTTGTATCCCGAGATTGTCCTGGACCCGGAGGAGCAAAAAGCGTTTCTCGAGGATCGCACCGGCTGCATCGTCGGCGACGGACTGGCGAAGATCTACGGCTTCAAGGTCGGCGACAAGATCACGCTGCAGGTCGGCATCCCGGTCTACGGCCAGCGGGACTTCGACTTCACGGTCCGCGCCATCTATCGCACGAGCGGTGCGGCGGTCGATAACCAGTCGATGTTCTTTCACTGGAAGTACGCGGACGAGCGGTCGCTGCTCAAGGGACAGGTCGGCTGGTTCATCGCCCAGATCTCGAACCCGGCGCAGGCCACGCAGGTCGCGCAGGCGATCGATCAGAAGTTCGCGAACTCGTCGTACGAGACCAAAACCGACACCGAGCGGGAGTTTCAGAGCTCGTTCGTATCGATGTTCGGTAACCTGAGTCTGCTGCTCGGCAGCATCTCGCTCGCCGTCGTCATCTCGACGCTGTTCGTCGCCGGGAACACCATGGCGATGTCGGTCCGCGAGCGGACCACCGAGATCGCCGTGATGCGCACCCTGGGCTTCCCCTCTTCCACCATCTTTCTGCTGGTCGCAGGCGAGGGGCTGATGATGTCCCTCATCGGGGGCATTCTCGGAGTGGGCCTGGCGCGCGCAATCGTCAATCCGAATTTCCTGAACGCGGGCGGTTTCATCCCCGCGATCGGCGTGAACAATATGAACGTCCTCGTCGGGCTGATGCTGAGCGTGCTCATCGGCCTGCTCGCGGGACTCATCCCGGCCACGGTCGCCTCGCGTCTCAAGATCGTCGATGCGCTCAGGCAGGTCGCGTGAAAGGGGAACGCCCAGCGCGAAGAGCCCGCAGCAGGACTCTGCTTTGCAGAGCTTAGGAGCCCGTGGTGAAAGTCTGGCGTCGCACCGAGACGGGCGAGGCGATGGCAAGGCGCGACGACCGAGAATACCGGGAGTATTTGAGCGAGGAGCAACGCA
>Ga0137409_10001788_pt1 | contig 23204 bp, 18 predicted proteins | sample CZODoug1_16funga_FD_122059 | JGI IMG/M metagenome (GOLD analysis project Ga0137409, IMG submission 122059) | Vadose zone soil fungal communities from Angelo Coast Range Reserve, California, USA - CZODoug1_16fungal (Hybrid Assembly) | ecosystem: Environmental > Terrestrial > Soil > Vadose zone...
TTCTAGCCTGTGCTCGTAAAGAACCTCACTATAGGATCTACTTCTTGCCTTCGCTTGATCTTACGCTGGGAAGACTTCCTTCGACCCGACTGTGATGCCCCTGCCCACTCCCGGCGATTCCTAGAACCCCGGGCCATTTGTAACTATACCAGCTTTCTTTTATTCGTCAAGTCCCCGAAATAATTATTTTGTGCCTTTTTCCTCAGCCCTGTGGACGCTGTGCAAAACCGCGTTTAGCCTGGGGTTCGTTCTGTTTTCTGTTCTTCGCCTCTTCTTGCCGCTGACTCTCCAGCGACCATTCAACTCACTTCAATAGCGCCACCCCGGCCTTCGCCGCTGCCGCGCGCAACCCCTTGTCCAGCGTCGCCAGTGGCAACCCCTCCCGCTGTGCCAGGTCAACATACAAGGCATCGTAGCTTGTGAGGCGCAATTCGCGGGCGAGGCGAAGAATTTCACGCATGCCGGGAAATGCGCTGATGATTTCCGCTTGGGCCACGAGGAAACCCTCGAAATACCTGAGACCTTCCTCAACTTCAGCTGGGCTCAGAACCCCTCGCCGCTGCACTGCGGCCAGCACATTCGTGACTTCCAATTGCCAAAAGGCTGGCACAATGGCACGTTCCCCAGCTCGAACTCTCTGTTGTACGAGAGCAGCGTAAGGATCGGGTTTCTGGTCTACGACCCATGCAAGAGCAACGGAAGCATCCAGTACGAATCGCGTCACCTGCGTCCTTCTTCAATCAAATCCTTGACCGTCACACCCCGTAGGGGCTTCGCGCGTTTGCGAATTCGCTCCATCCCCTCGAAGATTTCATTGATGTCCACTTCTTCTCGCGCGGGAACGATTTCCGCCGCAAGCTTCCCCCTCCTGGTGATCCCGATCCGCTCGCCACGCGAGGCCCGTTCCACCAGCTCGGAAAGCTTTTGTTTCGCTTCGAATAGTCCGACTTTGCGCATCACCGCACCTCATACTCTTGCTCTTGCTACAATCAACCTAGATGATTAGTCTAGATGATTGAATGCCAAGGAGCAAGCCCCGCCAACGAGCAAGCCCCGCCAACGAGCCCACCTCCTCGAAGAGCATTTCGGCGACGACTATCGCCGCTACAAGGCCTCCAGCTGGTTCTAGTGTCGCGGCCGGTGGCGACCCTTCCTCGTCTCGGCACCGAAGGCATGCCAATTCCCTGTTTATCCTGTGTTTAGGCAGGAACCGGTAGATTTGTGTCGATGCCGGGGTCATCTCCCGCGTCGAGGAGAAATCATGAAGACAAATTACTTGGTAGCGTTTCTGGCCGGCGGCTTACTGCTTGCGGGTGTGGTCTCCGCCCAAGAAAAGAAAATCAAGCGGTCGGACCTTCCGCCTGCTGTCGAAAAGACAGTAGCGGCGCAGAGTGTGGGAGCCACCATTCGCGGATTCTCGACAGAAAAAGAAAAGGGCCAAACCCTTTATGAAGTGGCAATGACGGTCAACGGCCATAGTAAGGACGTTTCGATGGCCCCTGATGGTTCCATCGTGGAAATCGAGGAACAGGTTGCGCTGGATTCACTCTCACCTGAAGTCAAAGCGGGATTGCAGGCCAAAGCCGGCAAAGGAAAAATTCTGAAGGTCGAATCCCTCACCAAAAAGGACAAGCTCGTGGCCTACGAGGCTCAGGTCGATACGAACGGGAAGAAATCTGAAGTTCAGGTAGGACCCGACGGCAAACCGCTGGATCACGAAGAGTAGAGCCCCGAGGCTTCGATTCATTCTTGGGAGCCGGAGGGCGGCGCGGCCTTTGGGTTGCGAACCGGTAAAACCCAGGACGCCACCCGGTATTCTTTGGCTTTTAAAAGCTTGATTTGTCACCGTGGGCCACGTGGAAACGACCCTGTTCCGGGATTCAAGAACAAGCCCTTGTGTTTCCCGGCTGCTTCCACTTCCGCGCGACAATGGCGCAACACGATCTGCGTATTTTGCGCGGAGAGTTCTGGTCCGAAGCCACTTCCGCCGTCTGCTGGAAGCAAACCGACGACGTGAGAAAATTCGTGCAGCAGCGCGGTGACCTGGGCGCCAAGCGTGCCCCCTAAATAGAGATCAAGGTGCAGCAGCTGGGAAGCGCTGAGCCCTCCCGGTCCTCCATCTTTCGGGACAATGCGCACACCCGATCGGAGCTGAAAGAAAGCTCCTTTGCCGTTGACGGTGATCGTGGAGCCGGCACTCGCATCCTCGATGGAGCTGGCCACATAGGGCTGCTGATAGAGCCATTCCCCGGCAGCGTTCTGTATTTTGAAAGTGTATTGGGGACCGCTGTCGTCGATCGTGTAGCGCAGCGATCGGAACTTCCTCGCAGCGTGTGGTTCAGCTTGCTGGAACCATGCTGCGCATCGGTTCTGGCTCTCCAGAATTTCGAGCACCTCCTCGCGTGCCCTCTCGATGCCCAGTCCCTGTTCGCCCATCGCTTTCAATTCCTCCAGAACAGGATCCTCGTTTGCCTTTTCCCGCACGTCTCCATGCCCTGGTGAGGCGGTCGCGCTGTAATCGAAGGCCACCTCAGCGCACAGTATCTCCGAATGGTCCGCCTCGCGCGGCGACCCGCTCTCTCGTTGAGGGCCACGAATCGGCCGACGATCCCCGCACCGCCGCCGAACAACCGTTGAACGCGCCAGTGATGTGGGGGAGGTGATGGATTGGCCTTGAGACTGCGCAACAACCTTGCCGGAAACCAGCAACAACCCTAAAACAAAGAACACTACGGCAAATCTCCTGCATGCCCACGGCATCGGAGCCTCCCCAGACGGACTTGTTTTTCACCACAGTCCGTCCACTGGGGGAGCTCTTCACCCAGGCCGCTTGCTCGCCGCGGCCTTGCAAACGGTCGATTTGCTTTCTCTATAGACGAAGAAATGACGCCAAAAGTTTGGTGCAATCAGGCGGGTGGGCGGAAAAATCACGCTATTTTTTCAATTCGAAGAAGAAATCAAATTGCACGTGGCTAGCGCTCCACTTACTCTGGAAACGCTTTTGCGTCGATTCCCGGCACCAGTTTCAATGCATTCTTGTAGTACACCTTTTTCAAAACTTCATCCGGCACCTGGAAGCCGTAAATCCGCCAAAACGCGTGGCGCTTGCGGTAGTACTCAAAATACTCGTCCCGCGTCTCGAGCGCGCGGAAATACCATTTGTATTCGTTCACCTCGTAAATGTCTTTCCCCATCAGCACGCGGTCCTGATACTTGACCAGAAAATCGTGCGCCGAATACGGCTGCCGCCCCAGTTCCGCCAGCACCGCGGCGATGTCCACATATACGTTCGGGTAACTTTCAAAAAGTTTTCCCAGCCGCTCCAGATCGTTTCCGTGAAATCCGAGATGCGCCGCGATGAAATTCGTCTTGGGGTGCTTCGCAAACAGATGATTGCGCTCCGTCATTAGCGTTTCGAACGGCGGATACTTCGCGGGCGGCCGCGCGCGCCTCGGAAATTCCTTCAACTCCTGCCAGCGTTCGTTGTGGTAGTCCCACGGATCGAAAAACGCCGAAGGCTCCGCCACATGAATCAGCACGGGAATCTTCAGCTCCGCGCACTTCTCAAACACGGCATCAAACTCCGGATCGTCCACGTGCACGCGCTCCCCGCCGGCATACTTCAGATCCATCCCAAAATTCTTGAAAATTTTCAGCCCTTGAGCGCCGTTCCGAACGTCCTGCTCCAGCCGTGCCGCCACGCGCTTCCCGAATCCCGGGGTGTTCAGGTCGTCGTAACTCATGTTCGCGAACACCACAAACCGGTCAGGGTAGCGTCCCTTCATGACCGCCACGGTTCCTTTCAGTTCTTCTCCCGTTCCGCCGCTCAGGTTCACCATGACGCGCAGATTGATGCTGTCCATTTCTTTGACAAGCCGGTCCACTTCTTCCGGCGTGGGATTCCAATGATGGCTGTGAATATCGATGAACGGAAATTTCGCCCGCTCTAACTTGTGCTCCTTGGTGACGAGCGTGGATTTCGGCTGATATTCGTCAATGGTTGGCGTCGGCTGCTTTTTTTGTGGAGCCTCGTCTTGCAGCGTCACCGCGGCGGGTGGCCAAACGACGAACGCAGCAAATATGGCAACGAGAATGATTGCGCAAAAGATGATGGTTCGCCGGGAATTCATAGTGCCCCTTGGGTTCTTGAACGTCCGGCTTATCTTCCCACAGGAAGGTGGACGAGCGCCGTGGAATCCTCTGCTAGAATCAGCGGCAATGCCTCAGCCCACGTTGTTCCGTTTCCTTTTGCTAGCCGCGCTGGCCGTAACTGCCGGCTTTCTTGGGCTGGCCATCGCCGTGCCCATCGAGCCGCAAGTTCCCGCGCCGCTGATACTTGACAGGCAGAGAGCACAACTCTCCCAAGAGGGCCCCCATCAACAAACTAGCAATAGGAACAAACAGCCGCACGTCACAATGTCATTTGGATTCGGCCGCTTGTTCCGGGATCGGATTCCCGAAACCAGGCGCTGCACGCGTTCCCGCTTTCCAGAATTTCGAGCACCGCTTCACGCACACGAGCGATGGTTTCGCCTTGCTTGCCAAAATTCCCACTGAACCTGGTCGTCCTCCTTCGTGCAGGTCATGGTCTTCCCCTCCACGCGTCCGCAGGAATCCACCGCCGATTCAGCCGCAGGCTGCGCTTCACAGGAACCCTCGACGAACGGGATGCGTCGCAGGACTGGGGGCGCCGTCTTGTCTCTTCCGCAGGATCCGGAGTCTTGCCGCAGTTTCATTCCGTGACCAGACGCTGCGAGATAAGTGGCCACGCTCTCGTTTCCATGAGCAGGAGAATGATTCGCGTCTCGCTGAAGGTAACCGGAAAAAACCCCGTCCATGCTTTTCGATGCGCCAGCCAAGTCTGGAAAACACAAATGCGCCAGGATCCAACCCTTCCTCTCAGCGCGCGGCTGAGAAAGCGCCCCGCCTGGCTTTGGATTCCACTTCCGCGCGGCAGAAACGGAGGACTTCGTTCGTATTCTGCACTGATTTTCCATCCTGGTCTCCTTCATCCGTAGGCAGGAGATCGACCAGGTGGCCAAATTCATGTAATAGGGCGAGGATCTGCGCGTGCATCGAGTCTCCCTGATAGGGCCCGACGCCCAACACGCGTGAGCCGAGAAGACTCCATGGCCCGCCTCCCTTTTGAACTTCGACGACCCTGGCCATTGGAGAGAAAAACGCTCCTTTTAGGTTGATTGTGATCGTTGCATAGCTTCCGTCGGCTTGGAAAACCCTCGCAACATACGGATTCCGGAATATGCTCATGTCACCCGGATTTCTGGATTCCAGGACGAACTCTTCTCCCTTGCGGTCTACCGTAAAGCTGAGAGTTCGAAAAGTGGCAGCAGGATTCGAATCCTTTTCTCGGAACCACGCCGAACAGGGATTTCCCGTTTGCAGGATCTCCAGAACTCTTTCGCGCGCTCGCAGTATTTTTTGACCTGGTTTCCCCATGCTCGCCAATTCCTCCTGCACCATATCTCTGGGGGCATTGCACCCGGTTTGCGCCGGGCTTGAGGGCTTGCACGGGTTCGCCGATGGCACATTCGCCAGCGGCGTATCGCAGCGTGAGTTCACATCCCCGGTTGACGGGGTAGCCGCATACGGAGCGAGGACCGCGCTGCCCGAGTCTCTTGCGCAAGGTGCCCGGCCAAGCGGCATGTTAGCGAGCGGCAGAGGATCAGCGGCGCGTCGGATGAATTTGACGGACTGTGGGAACGCCGCCGTTCCGGAAAGGCTCGACAGAATAAAAAGTAGAGCGACGGCCCGAATATTCCTAGGGGGGGAGTACATCTGTTTCTCCCGCCCGGACATGTAACTCACCACAGACCGCCCTCGGAGGCTCGCTTCCTGATGGCCGTCAACCGGAAGCTGCCCACGGCACGGTTGAACCTCGATCCGGGACTAAAGAGAAAGACGAAGTTCGGGGAACAAGGCCACCTCAAACGTTTCTGGAATGATTCTCAACGGGCTTGGCGTTCTGGATTCTGAACTGTCGGGTTCTCACCTGCGTGAAATTCGAGAAGTAACATAGTTAAATTTAGAGGATTTACAAAACGGAAAGTCGCGTTCGAATGTTGGCCGCATTCCTATTGTTCCGCCGCCCCGATCCCGATTCCAGTCATTTCACTGGCTTTCACGCGGTGCTTGTGTCTATCGTCCCGATCATGATCTTCAGCCTTTGCGTTGTGGGGCGCTAGAGCAACGATCAAACAGGTTAACAGGAAAAGTTTTCTCAAGGTTCCTCGCTTGGAGACATACACCCCGTTTATGGCAATCCTGGAGCCAACTCTAGATCCCATGAGACGCTCAAAATCTGGCATGAGCACCTCTCTTTTCCGCTGCCTATTCCCTTCCCATAGGTGGTAAATCGCTTCGCGGCCTTGATTTCATTTCGCGGCCGGCTCCGAGACGTAGTAGGGCGCGCTGGCGGTGTAAATGCGCTCGTTGCCGCGGACCAGGAGGGTCCATTCGAGGAGCCGGGCGCGCTGGTTGTGCAGGAAGTATTCGTACCAACGGCACTCCACCAGTTCGGGAATGACCACCACAATCTTCCGGTCGGGGTGTTTCTCTGCTAGTTCGAGAATGTATTGAACGATAGGAACAATAATGAATCGATAAGGCGATGGAAGAAGAATCAACTTGGGCGCCTTGACGCCCGCGGCGCGGAAGGGCTGCTCCACGTAGCGCTCCCATTCCGTACGCAAGAGTGCGGAATGTTCGCCAGGCTCAACGTGAATGGCAATGATTTCCGGGGAAAGACGCGAGGCAAATTCGAGCGCTTGCCTGGAAATTAGGCTCCAGCGCTCAATGGGCACCACGGCAATAGGCCGCGCGGCTTCGTTCGCCGGGACCACGGGCGCGGCGCAGCTCGTAGCCACTCTGACCATGTGATAGTGACGCCGCACGACGCGAAACAAGTAAATGAGTAAAGGAATAAAGATGACGGTGATCCAGGCGCCTTCGGCAAATTTGGCAACAAGGACCACGATGACGGTGATGCCGGTAACGAATCCTCCGAGGCCATTGACCAGGGCGCTCTTTAGCCAGTGCGGGCCGCGTTTTTTCCGCCAGTGCGCGACCATGCCGAATTGTGAGAGCGTGAAGGCCAGGAAAGCTCCCACCGCGTAGAGCGGGATCAGCCTGTCCGTAATGCCGCCGAATACAACCAGCAGGAAGCAGGTGAGGAGTGCAAGAACAACGATGCCATACGTGTAGACGAGCCGGCGGCCACGGTATCCGAAGGCGTGTGGCAGGTAATTATTCTGCGCGATGGCGCGGCAGAGGCGGGGGAAATCGGCGAACGCGGTGTTCGCTGAAAGTGATAGAACGAAGAGAATCGAGGCGATGGTGAGGTAATAAAAAACGCCTTTGCCGAAGACCGCAGCGATCAGCATAGAAAGAAGGCTCTGGTAGCCGGGCTGGCCTGGGTCGGTCGCCGCGATGCCGTAGACTTTGACGAGATAGGAAATTCCCGCCAGCAGCACAGCCAATAGAAAAATGATGACCGTTAGCGTGCGCTGCGCGTTTTTGACGGCAGGCTCGCGAAATGCTTTGACGCCGTTGCTGACGGCCTCGACGCCGGTCAGCGCGGTGCAGCCGCTGGCGAAAACTTTCAGCAAGAGCCACAGCGTGACGGCTTCAGTCATGGCCGGTGGGGGCGGCGGCGACGTCACGGGCACGGGATGTCCAGCACTGATGGCCACGCGCACGAGCCCGCCAACGATGGTGATTAGCAGCGTGCCGACAAAAAGATAGGTTGGCACCATGAAGGCCAGGCCCGCTTCGCGGATGCCGCGCAGATTCAGAATGGTGATGACCACCAGAATCCCGACGCAGAGCGCTACGGTGTGCGGCTGCAGCGAGGGAACGGCGGAGACCAGCGCCCCGACGCCCGCGGAAATGCCCACCGCCGCTGTGAGAATGTAGTCCGTGAGTAAAGCCGCCGCCGCGAGAAGGCTGGGAAAGGTTCCCAGGTTGTAGCGCGCGACAGTATAAGAACCGCCGCCGCTTGGATAAGCGGCGATGGTCTGGCGATAGGAAAAGTAGACGATGACCAGCAGCACAATAATGGCCGCGCTGATGGGAATGATGTACTGCACTCCAAGAACGCCGAGAGGAATCAGCAAGCTGAGAGCGGCTTCCGGGCCGTAAGCCGCGGAACTGAGCGCGTCCAGCCCGAAGATCGGAATGCCCTCGCGGACGCCGATCTGCTCGGCGCGCTCGTCGCTGGTCCTGAGGGGCTTGCCGACAATTAGATCGAGGATGTTCATGGGCGGTTTGGTCCGTCTTGTGACTCTCTTCTTGCGTGTCCATTTGCTCTGAGTTGGCTTGCGAAGTCAACGGCGGGGAGATGCACGACGCGGCATGCTTCTGCGGCAATCGCCAGAAGCGGCTCTACCTTTACGTGATAATCCCCGACGGAAACGGACGGGCACGATACCTGGTGCCCCTGCGGGAACATGGAGTCGCGTTTCACGCCAGATCGATACAAGGGCCTACCAACGTTGGAGCTAGAACGCGTGGAACTTATTGGCGGGCGGGGCGTATCATCTGGCAAGGGGGTGGACCATGTATTGCGATGGTTGTGGTGCCCAGCTCACCGCGGGCGGGCAATTCTGCACCAAATGCGGCAAGCCGATTGTCCCGAGCGCAGTCGCGTCGTCTCCTGGTCTGCGGCACGCTGGCGTGCCTGCTGTGGCAGCGGTTGTTTCGAATGGTCGCGTGCGGCGCAATCTCCACCGTCTGGCGATTCTCTGGATGATCAACGGCATTCTCCGGCTGGTGGGAATCGGCTGGATGATGATTTTCGGCAGGATGTTTTTCCCGTCTATGCGGAGTTGGGGAAGCCCGGTCGTGTGGCCCATTGGGGGCAGATGGGCCTTGGACGTTCCTTTCATGCCCGGCCTCTTTTCCGTGGGCATTTTTCTGGGGCTCTTCGGTGTGCTGCACTTGGTTCTGGCCTGGGGACTATTCGAGCACGAGCCATGGGCGCGGTTCCTCGGGCTAGCCCTGGGATTCCTGGCGCTGCTGCGATTTCCGCTGGGGACGGCGCTGGGAATTTATACGCTGTGGGTGCTGCTGCCCGAGACTTCCGGCAAGGAGTACGAACTGCTGGCGCAGCCGGGCGGGCAAGTCAATTCCGCGACGGTTTCTTCCTGAGTCTTTCTGCTGAGTGCGCGCCGCGAGCGCCGGCGCTTAGACTGCGCTTCCCCTCGAAGCTCGGGGCAAGCAGGACACAATCCTCTCCTGCGGACAAACTGCTGCTATCGGCTTGGGGTGCGCTGGAGTTGCGCGCCACTCACCACTCTCGCGCTTGTGTGAACGTTTCTCCCAGCTCCGGATACCGCCCCGGACCTCCGAAAATCCGGCGTGCTCTTAGAAATACAAGCGCAGCGAGAGTTGCAAGTTACGCTCGCCGCCACCGACGCCCCCTCCCTTGGTGGTCACCTTTCCAAAATTCGAGCTAGTCGGGTCGAAGTTCACACCGCCGCCGCTCCCTCCACCCCAATTGGGGTGGTTGATGAAGTTGAACGCCTCGGCGCGGAACTGGAATCCTCTTTGCTCGTCGATGGGGAAAGACTTGAACAGTCCGAGATTCCAGTTCTGGAATCCGGGCTGGTAGATCAGGTTGCGAACGCGGGCGTGATTGAACGTGCCATTCGCGGGCACGACAAAGATCGGCGAACCATCAGGGTTCTTTGTGGAGAACCACTGGCCGGATGAGCCGAACGTGCCAATGATTTGTGGAACTCCGTTGACGGTCCAATACTGGCCGTTGACGCCGCAGCCAAAATTGGAATCGAGTCCCACGCGGGCATAGTCGGTGGCGTGCGCCGCGCCGCAGGGCTGGCCTGTCTGAAATTGCGTGACGCCGCTGATTTGCCATCCGCCAAGCAGCTTTCCGCTTAAATTCGAGCGGTTTTTGAAAAAGGGCAGGTCATAAAGATAGCTGAACACCAGGATATGCCGGGCGTCGAACTCGGATGGCCCCCGCATCATACCTGGGTCGTAGGTGTTGGGAATGACGTCGCGCTGGTTCGAACCGTCATCCATGCTCTTGGACAACGTGTAGGAAACGCCGAACTGGAGGCCGTCAGCAAAACGGCGGTTCCAAGCGACTTGCAGCGAATTGTACATGGAATTGGCCACGTTATCCGTTTCCCGAATCGAACCGTAACCGCTATACGGCCGGAAAGCGTCTACCTTGCAGGGATTTGCCGTGCCCGGCAGAAGACATGGGTGGGCCGTGACCACGGCCGTAGTTGGTTGGTTGATATCCGACTCTCGTTGCAAATGCACACCGCGCCGCGCCACATAGCCGATACTGAGCAGGGACTTCCAAAACATCTCTCGCTCGACGGTGAAATTCCAAGCCCAGGCTTCCGGATTCTTAAAGTTCTTGCTCTGAGTGGTCACCACCAAAGCGGTGTTACCGCCAATTCCCGGGCCCAGGGCATCAACGATGCCATTGGCCACACTGACGTTCGGCTGGAACGGCGGATTTCCTCCCAAAAATATCGAATCACTTACGCCCAGGCGTGTTACGAAGCGTCCCGCGCCGGCGCGGACCACCGTCTTGTGGCCCATTTGGTAGGCAATCCCGGCACGGGGCTGAATATCGCCCCACTGGATGTCCGAATAATGGTCGGGAACGTTGTGGAACAAGCGGCTGAAGTCGAACTGACTCGGGTCGGCTTCCGGAACTCGGCCTTTTGCGGAAGAGGGAAAGGCACTGCCAGGAATGACCATGCCGTTGAGCGTGTCTGCCCCAGTCCCAGCAACAAGACCGGTCTTGGGATCGATCGCGCCGACGACAAGACCGGTCGTGGGATCGACGGTCACCGCTTTGTTCCGATCGTAGAATCTGGGGTCGAACAGGATCATATTCCCCCACAAAGCGTGATAAGGGACGACAACCGTGTAACGGAAACCGTAGTTGATGGTCAGATTCTGCCGGAACTTCCAGGAGTCCTGAGCGAAGCTCTCATACATGTTGGCACGAAAGATGGTGTACGCGCGGTGTCCGATCTCCGAGTAACTGTCATACAGTCCCAGAGCAGCGTTGGCGGCAGCCACCCCGGTCGTCCCAGCTGTTCGGCCATCGGTGAACGAGAATTGACCGTTCTGGTTGTTCGTGCAAGTGTTGCAGGCTTGCACGTTGATCTCGTCGTTGTCATTTTCGCCTGCGCGCTCGAAGAGGAAGCCAAACTTTATGGTGTGGTTGCTCTTGATCCAGGTGAAGCTATCGGATGCGCCATAGATGGGGCCGGCAGAGTGCGATGGATACGGCCCGCCGCTTAATGTGGAGAAGTTGGACATGGTCACCGTCGGGATGCGGTTCGGGAGCAGTTTCTGGCTTACAGGTAATAGGTATTGATAGAGGCCGCAGGGCACTGTCGAGCCGGCGCACGCTTGGGTGCGATTGTAAAAGTTCGCCGTATCGACGGGGATTTTCACAATGTCCTCACTGGCAGTCACGAGAACCTCGTTTACCTTGCTAGGGCTAATCGTCCAGACGTAGTTGAGCGAGCCAGTTTTGTTGGGACGATTGAAGAACTTGGGCGTCCTGTCAGTATTGCCGTCGAGCGGCTGATATTCGAGGTAGGTGTAGTTCGTGAGGCGGAATCGCAGCCGGTGCTTGTCAGTGATGTTCACGTCGACGCCGCCTGTATCCTTTCGCTGGTCGAAGGTGTGCAATTTGGTGCCAAACCAGTTACCGTTACCTCCGACCAAGGTGTTGGGGACCGGCCACATATTGAGGATTCCGATTCCATCCGGGCTAAGGCGGTTGACCGGGATGACATTGGGACATCCGGCCCCGTTCGTACAAGCGGGACTGTAGTTGGGATCAGCGGGATTCGCCGATGCAACGAATTGCGTGCCGGTGTTGGGATCATTGATAATCTTGGCCGTTGAGTAGTAGGGATTCGGGCTGGTGAGTAGTTCGCTGAAGTCACCACTGCGCATCTTGACCGTTGGAACCGTCAGCAGGCCCGCCGATCCAACCGTGGAGCCGGACTCGACGAAGTGGTATTTCAGCCATTCTTCCCCCAAATAGAAGAAAACCTTGCTCTTGCTGGTGTTGAATTTGCCAGGAATGTAGATGGGGCCGCCGATATTGTACCCAAACTGGTTATAGTGAACTGGCGCGGCAGAAGAGGTGAGACCGTTGCTGTTGGCGTTGCGCGCCCAGGTATTCGCGTTCAGGGCGGTATTCCGCAGGTATTCGTAGGCTGCGCCGTGAAACTGGCTCGTACCTGTCTTTGTGGTAAAGCGAATCTGCGCGCCGGAAGTGCGGCCGTACTCAGGGGCATAGTCGGTGGTAAGGATCTGCACCTCCTGCGTGGAATCGACGTCTGCGGCCCCCAAGCTAGTGCCGTTGGAGCGCGTGCGGGTAGCTGGGGCACCGTCGAAGGTGATGAGGTTTTCGGGATTGCGAGAGCCGTTGAAATTTGCAGGACCCTGAGTGAAGCCGAAGTTGAGATTGGCCAACGTAGTCCCTCGAGCGCCTGGCACCAACGCCGCGAGCCAAATGGGGTTGCGGCCATTGAGCTCGAGCGAGTCAATCTGCTCGCGGGTCACCAGCTTTTGCACCGATGCGGATTCCGTCTGCAGTTGCACCGTCGATGCCGAAACCTCGACGGTTTGCGTGGCAGCACCCACGGTTAGCATCGCATCGATCACCAGGTCACCGCTGGGGTCGAGCTTGTTGTTTGTAGTCTCGTATTTCTGGAAACCTGCGGCCTCGGCGATCATCGTATAGAGGCCGGGCGGCACATTCGTAATGACGTAGTAGCCGGAATCATTCGTGGTGGTCTGACGTTCGACGCCGGTGTTGTTTCGAACCGTGACCTTGGCGTTCGCAATCGTGGCGCCCGACGGGTCTTTGACAAAACCTGAAATCCTGCCCAGGTCCGACTGCGCGAACAGCATTCCCGAAGTCGCCAGGCTCATGAAAAGCACAAAAACGGTCCTGCGGCATGCGTTCTTCATGCTCCCCTCCGTATCTCGAAATCAACAAGCGGGGTTTCCGCTTTGGACGATCACCCGACCGGTAAGATGCTCTTTGAAAACTTACTTGTCAACGGGGTTTTCACGCGCGCACCGAGAGTAGCTTGCGTCTCAGCAATCCAAGGCACGGGCGCCAAACCCCTTGTTTCCCAAATCGTGAGAAACGGCCTGGGGAGGCTAATAATATGTGGGAGGCGAAGTTTCTATCAGATGAACTAAGTATTTCGGCGTAGTGTATTTTACCTACAGCGGCAGGTGGACAATTCCCCGGACGGAGGGTTCCTGTTAATTCCCGCCCGGCGGGTAAAGTCACCCTTGAAACTAATTTTCTGGGTGTCCTCCCTAGAGCCATCCGTGATCCTTTCCATTCTTGACAATGGCGGGGAGTGGGCCTACGCTCGCGCGATTCGCGGAGAAGCGCGCAGGACACGGAAGCGGAGGCAATCCCATGGAACAGAAAAAACGAAGCGGGGGCATGGCCGGGGCGCGTTCGAATCGAGCTTGTTCCGCTTTCGAATGGATGGTGCTGAGCGTGTGGCTATTTGCGCCAGCGGCGATGGCGGCGGAAAGCTACGAAGTGACGGTGGAGCGCAACGTGGCCGCGAAGATGCGTGACGGTGTGACGCTGCGCGCGGATATTTACCGGCCGAAGGCGGAGGGGAGGTATCCCGTCCTGTTGGTGCGCACGCCTTACGACAAAACCGGGACGCTCCACTTTGGGTTGCAGGCGGCGGCGCGGGGCTACGTGGTGATCGCGCAAGACGTGCGCGGGCGCTTCGAATCGGAGGGGGAGTGGTACACCTTCAAGTATGAATCGCAAGACGGGTACGACACGGTCGAGTGGGCGGCGGCGCTTCCCTATTCGAATGGGAAGGTGGGGATGTTTGGCGGATCATACGTGGGGGCCACGCAATATCTGGCGGCGATTGCGAGGCCGCCGCACTTGGCGGGGATTTGCCCGAACGTGACGGCGTCGAATTATCACGACGGGTGGACATATCAGGGCGGGGCGTTCGAGCAGTGGTTCAACGAATCATGGACGACAGGTCTGGCGCTGAACACCATGCGGCGGCGCGCGGAAAAAAAGGCTGATGCGCTGGGCGGGACCACCGTGCTGCCGCTGATCTCATACCCAGTGCTCGAACCGCCTCCCGCGGAGGGGCTGGCGCCGTATTTCAAGGATTGGCTGGCGCATCCCAATTTCGATGAGTACTGGAAGCAATTGTCCATCGAGGACCATTACGCGCAGATCCAGGTTCCGGTCTACGGTATGGGCGCGTGGTACGACATTTTTCTCGGTGGCACGCTGAAAAATTATATGCGTCTGAAGACGGAGGCGGGCACGGAAGCGGCGCGGCACGGGCAGCGGCTGCTTGTGTTCATCGGTGGACACGCGGGAGGGTCGGGAGCCCGGAAAATCGGCGCGGTGGATTTTGGAGATAAGGCGCCGTTCGATCTCGATGAGTTGACGCTGCGTTGGTACGACTGGCTGCTGAAGGGAGAAGCGAACGGCGTCGAGAAAGAAAGGCCGGTGAGGATTTTCGTGATGGGAAAAAATGAGTGGCGTGAGGAAGACGACTGGCCGCTGGCGCGCGCGAAAAATACGAAATATTACCTGCATTCGGCGGGCGCGGCGAACGGAATCGCCCCGAGCGGCTCGGGGCAGGCGGGGCAAGCAGGAAACGGTGCTTTGAGTACGATCGCTCCCGCGGAGGAAAGGCCCGACCGGTACGTTTACGATCCGAGCGACGCGGCGCCAACGATTGGCGGGCCGCTGTGCTGCGGGGCGTTGCCGACGGGGATTGGACCCGAAGACCAGCGGCCGGCGGAGGCGCGCGGCGACGTGCTGGTGTACACCACGCCGGCGTTTGCGAAGGACACCGAAGTGACGGGGCCGGTCTCGCTGGATTTGTACGCGAGCAGTTCGGCGGTGGACACGGATTTCACGGGGATGCTCGTGGACGTTTGGCCCAATGGGTTTGCGCAGAACCTGACGAGCGGAATCGTGCGCATGCGTTACCGCAATTCGCAAGAGAAGCCGGAGCTGGCGAATCCGGGAGAGACGTATCACATCGCCGTGGACTTGTGGGCGACGAGCAATGTGTTTCTCGCGGGACACAAGTTGCGGCTGGAAGTTTCCAGCAGCAATTTCCCGCGGTTCGACCGGAACCTGAACACCGGGGAAGAGCAGGCGCGCGCGACGCGGATGGTCAAAGCGACGAATGTGATTTATCACGATAAGGCGCGGCCTTCGGCGGTGATTGTGCCGATCGTGCCGTAGTGACCAGTAAGGGTGACTGGTAGGGACGCATAGCCAGGATTGGCTGTGCCACGAAGAGTAGGGATGTCATAAGATCTTGCCGTGATTTCCGGCCGAGGCAGTTCTTTGATGTTCACTTACGACTTCGATCGTGAGACGCCAAAGGAGTGAAAGCGGGCAGCACACTCATGTCGTGCGCGGGCCAAACGTGGCGCGCATTGCTCGACACACTTTCTCGCGGCCCCGATGAGAAAGTTGACCGAAAGGACCTGACTTGCTTCGCGGGGATTCTTGCATCTTTTGCCGCAGGGCTCGCCGCCTCCTGGCAGCGTTGGGGCAACCCGTTGGTGGACAGCGGACGCGAATTGAACGTTCCACTACGGCTTGTTAATGGCGAAATGCTGTACTCGGATGTGGGCTACATTTACGGCCCTTTCTCTCCTTACCTCAACGCTTTTCTTTATCGCGCCTTTCATCCGTCTTTGTGGGTCCTTTGGGGCCGCGGGTTGGTCTCGACCATTCTTATCCTCGCTCTGAGCTATTGGATCGCCCGGCAGATTGCTGGCCGCTTTCCCGCGACGCTCGCCTGCCTGGCCATCACCTGGGTGTGTGCGCTGAAATCTCAGGGAAATTACATGATGGCCTACGCCTTCGGCGGACTCGATGGCTGCACTTTCGTTTTGGCGACCACCGTCTTCTTGATCGTTTTCTTGCGGAGGAAGAGTCCTGCAATCCTTTTTAGCGCAGGGATACTGGGTGCGCTTGCGATTCTCTCAAAAACGGAATTGGGCGGAGCCGCCGTCGGAACTGGCGTAGTGGCGGCGGCACTCGCGGGATACCCTCGAATTCGCAATATCATGGTGTGGCTTGCGGTGTTTCTGGCTCCTGCCTTGGGAATACCTGCGCTAGTTTTTTCCTGGTTCGCCGCGCGCGTGGGTTGGCGGACGCTCACCGTTGACAGCCATCTTTTCTTTGGGCATGTGCCCTGGCAGCTTCTGTACTATAACGGGTTCCGGTTCGGCTTTGCTCACCCTTGGCATTCGCTGGGCCTCATGATCGCTTCGATGGTTCGCCTCATCGCTTTCGGCGGACTTCTGGTTTCCCTCAGTCTGCTGCTCGAAATGCGGCGGCCGTGTATTCCGCAAGAGAATGGAGGTGCGGCGCGAAAGCCGTCGTGGGCTGTGGCAGCACTTCTGATTTCCCTGGCAGGAATCGTCGTGTCAGGGTTCGGCCTTTCGGACCTTGGCCCGTTCATGGCAATGCCGTTTCTCTTGCTCGTTCCCGTGGCTGCTGGCCTCGGCGCGTTCGTGCAAGCCGAACGCTGCGGAATCCCGGCGGGACAGATACAGGCTGGTACAATGGTCATTATTGCGGCGTCTGCGCTTGGCAGCCTGGCAAGAATTATTCTTCGCGTTTCCACTGGCGGAGCACTCAGCTCTTTCCTCTTGCCGGGCTCAGTGGTTTTGTTTGTGTACATTTGGCTGGTGATCTTTCCTCTGCTCTTGCCCGATCCCGCCACGCGCCGCCGGGCTACACAGCTGGTTTCCGTTGCTCTCGTGACGAGCGTGCTCATCACCGCCGTCACGCTCTCCGTACGTTATCGGCGGAAGTTCCCTTATCCGCTGGTGTCCGCCAGAGGAACCTGGCGGACTCCGACCGATGTTGGCATCGCCTTCACGCAGGCGCTGAAGTTCATCGAGAAAAGGACTGCGCCAGGGGATGCCGTGGCGATCCTGCCGGAAGGAACTTCGCTGGTATTCTTATCCGAACGGCGCAATCCGCTGCGCGACGAGATCGTTACGCCAGGTTTTCTGGATGTTACAGGCGAAGTGCGCGCCATCGAGAGCCTTCGGCGATCGCAAGCACAACTTATTTTCATCGCCAATCGTCCCACCCCGGAATTTGCGGAAACCTCATTCGGGAAGGACTACAACCAGCGTCTCATGTCCTGGATCGAGCAGAATTATGAGGTCTGCGGCGTGTTTGGGCCTCGGCCCGACGCTACCCTTCAGATCGGCGCTCCGATTTTCTTTCTACGCGCATATTGTCTCGCGTCGAAGACCTCCATGCCGGTGACCGGTGAGTCGTGACTGGCAGGGGAGCACAGCCAAGATTGTATTTAGTCTCATGAAATGCTTTTCACCGTGTTATCAGGACATCCTTTACGCTCGCCCGATCTGAGATTGACAGTAGAGGGGCGGCGGCTCTATGGTTTCGCGTAGAGATAAGGTTGAAATCGGACAATCCGGAACAGAAGCAAGCGCAAGCGAAGAAGCCGTGGGAAGTGAGGGGGCGAGCGGAGCATTGGAACGTCTCAACGTCTAAGAAAACGGAGGGAACGCTGCCGCAAGAGAGACTGAGGGCCGCAGGCGAGATTGAGTACGAAAGGAGAATTCCGATGAGGAGAAAAGTGAGGAGACCTGTTGGGAGACATTTCAGGAAACAAAGGGCCGCGCTGGTAGCTGTTTTTATTTTCGCGGGGGCGGCGCTGATTGCGTCGTGCGCGAAGCCCTACCACGAGGAAACGGAACGCTACGTGTTCGTGGCCACGAATATCAACTTGCCGTACTGGAAGGAAGCGGAGGCGGGATTCCTGGACGCGGCCAGAACGCTGGGCGTAAAGGGGGAACTGACCGGTCCGACGACGTACGATCCGCACGGGGAGGTGGGATTTTTCCGCAAGATCGTGGACCAGAACCCCGCCGGAATTTGCCTCTCCGCGGCGCGGCCCGAGATTTTCCAGGCGGACATCGACAAGGCGGTGGCGGCGGGCATCCCAGTGATTTGCGTGGATGCGGATGTGCCGGATTCGAAGCGCTTGGTGTACATCGGAACGGATAACGTTAAGGCCGGCCGAGAGAGCCTGAGGAGAATGGCGGCGCTCATTCCGGGTAAAGGGAACATCGTGGTCATTTCGATTCCGGGACAGCATAACGTCGACGACCGAGTGGCGGGCGTGGCGGACGCGCTGAAGAATTTTCCGTCGTTGAAGCTGACCAAGATCCTGGATGACAAAGGCGACGCGGGAAGCGCGTTCGACCAAGTCTCCGAGCTGATACAGAAGAAAGAAAAAGTGGACGGAATTATTTGCCTGGAGGCGACCGGGGGCTCCGGTGCCGCGGGAGCGCTGCATCGCTTCAGCCTGGAGGGCAAGCTGCCGATCGTGGCGTTCGACAACGATCCGGGGACGCTGGATTGGATCGAGCGCGGGGCCATTACGGCGACGATCACGCAAAAGCCCTACGTGATGAGTTACTACGGGCTGAAGTTGCTGGACGACGTGCACCACAACGCGGTACACCAATTCAAAGACTGGCGCACCGCGCTGGCGCCGCCGATGCCGACGTTCGTGGATACCGGCACGGTGGTGGTGGACAAGAGCAACCTGAAGGTCTATCGCGAGGCGCTGACCGAACACCCCGCGCCGATGTAGAGCGTGCGGCGGGGATCGTGGTTGGTAGTCCATTCGAATTGCGTCCGAGTGCAAGACGCGGACCCGGCCGCAAAAGGGGTATCGCCCTTGACATGGGTGTTAACTCGGCCTACACTACGTAGTTTTTAGATGGTCCCGAAAAGCACGTAGAGGGGGACCATTATGGGCATGAGCATGAACAAGGGTTCGGACAAGGTCAAGGCCGGCATGGACAAGAAAAGGCTGGAGTATTACAAGAAGAAATTGCTGACGCGGCGGGAAGAGTTGACGAAGACCATCGCACGGACGCAGGAAGAGGGCCGCACGGCGGACGAAGATCCTACGGTGGACCTGGCGGACAAGGCGGCGAACTCCTACACGAAGGAGTTTCTGTTTGGGATGACCAATACGGACCGCAGGGTGCTGAACATGATCGACGCGGCGCTGAAGCGCATCCAGACCGATGAATACGGCGTGTGCGCGAACTGCCAGGAAGAGCTGCAGCAGAAGAGGCTGGAGGCGGTGCCGTGGGCCAAGCATTGTATCGCTTGCCAGGAAAAGATGGAGCAGGGCCTGCTGCAATGATGGGCGAAGCACGGTTGAAAGCACAGGTCTCCCGACCCGGTCGGGACAAGTTCCGACCCACCACTACGGGACCATTCCAAAAGGATCGATTACTGCGGCGTACATTCCCTCTTTAATTAAAGTGCAAAGAAGAGTAGAGTTCAGGCCGCGTGGCGGACGGAAGCTCATCCAGCGGCATGGCGGGAGCGCGACGCGGAGGTGTGCGCGGCTGGCCCCAACGCGGCCGGGGTTGGCTGGCGGAGATAAGCAACGCGGTCGTCAGCGTGTTTTTCCCTGCGGATGCCGCATCTGCGAGCGGGTGCTTAGGAGCGCGAGCAGGGTACCCCTTTGCGAGGAGTGCCTCCCCTCGTTTGAACGTGTGCCAAACATCGTAGGCGAAGTTTGTGGGCTGCCCCTGGCCTGGATGGACCCAGAAAGAGGGGGAGCCGCTGCTCTGCCCAGCTTGCCGGGACAGAACTTATGCCTTCGACAGGGCGCGAAGCTTTGCGGTGTATGAGGATGCGGTGGTGCGGGCTATCCTGCTGTTGAAATTCGAGCAGATCGAGCCGCTGGGGGGATGGTTTGCGGAGCGGCTCGCCGAAGTGGTGAACGCGGAGGGTGATAGACTGGCGGCGGACGTTGTGGTTCCAGTACCGCTGCATTGCGAGCGAGAACGGGAGCGGGGGTACAACCAAGCGGCCCTACTCTCCAAGCCCCTGGCAAAAAGACTCCGTTTGCCGCATAAAGCGGTGTTGTTGATGCGCACGCGGGCGCGTCCGGGCAAGCAAGTGCTGAGTTTGGAGGAAAGATGGGAGTCAGTGCGTGGCGCTTTTGCCACACGTCCAGGCAGCCAAGTTGACAATGTACGCGGTTTACTGGTAGATGATGTATTGACAACTAGAGCGACGCTGGATGCCTGTGCAAGAGCGCTGCGCGAGGCCGGAGCCAAATCCGTGGCAGGGCTGACCGTGGCCCGGGCCGTCAGAAACCCCCTGCCAAGCACCAGAGAGTGGTAAGATAACCCGAGGAAAGCGCGGTGGGCGCAAACCGGCACATGTCGGTGGATTCCCGGGGGCGCTATACCCCCGAAGTGGCGGGCGAGGTTCTGCCCGGTTCCGAGGGTCCCGCAGGCAGTAGATCCCACAACTTGAACTCGGCGCGCCGTACCTCGCTGATGCAGGAGCCGGTGCTGGTGCTGAACGCGACGTACGAGCCGATCAACGTGACGGCGGTGCGACGCGCGATGGTGTTGATGCTGAAGGGCGTGGCGCAGGCCGAAGAGATGCACAACACGGAAGTGCACTCGGCGGCGCATGCGCATAGGGTGCCGTCCGTGATCCGCCTGCTGGCGTACCGGCATATTCCGCAGCAGAGTCGGGCGCTTTCGCGGAAGAATATATTGCTGCGGGACCGCAACACTTGCCAGTTCTGCGTGCGGGTATTCCCGAGCTCGGAATTGACGCTGGACCATGTGGTGCCGCGATCGCGCGGCGGGCGTTCCACCTGGGAAAACCTGGTGGCCTGCTGCTACCGGTGCAACAACAGCAAGGGCGATCGGACACCGGAAGAAGCCGGGTTGAAGCTGGCGCGAAGACCCCGGCCCTTTACGCTGCACACCTCCAGACAGCTCATGAGGCTGATCGGACACCGGGACGAACGCTGGCGTAAGTATTTGTTTTACTAAGATTTACGCTGCTAAATCGATTTTTTCAAAAAAGTTAGATAAAAAGGAAACCTTTTTGGCTGGCGGCCATCTAAACTATCAATACCACTTCGAGGACACACCCCGGGAGGCGGTTAGGGCAATGCCCTAACCGCTTCTCTCCTTTTCAGGTCAATTTTCCACAGATCGCTGTTTTGGAATGGTCTCTCTGCGGCCGGATTCCGGAAAGCTCTACGCCGCTCCGCCGCTGCGGACGATTCACCGCTCGGAGCTACTGGCGTAGGACCACGCGCAGTCCCCGGCGCCAGCTTTCGGCAAGGCCCCCGCGCGCGACCTCAAGTTCCGGCGAGAGATATTTCAGAAGATCGTCCGTTGCCGGATGGAATCGCAGGGCGGGTGCAACGAGATAGACGAGCGGCGGTGCCTGTTGCAAAGCGACCCCTTGAAAATAACCATAGCCAGCGATCTCTCCGCTCTGCGACTGCCGACGAACGCACAACCAATAGTCCGCTGCCTGCAGCGGCAGATGGATGTGCTCGCCAGCCTTTAGTTCGATGACCGCCAGCCTCCTGGAACAAGTCACGGCAAGAGGATCGAGAATGCCGTGTTCGCCCCCGGCATTGGCAAAAACTTGCGCGTATACGCATCGCTGATCGAGCATGGCATCGATGTGCGTAACGTCCTCGCGAACGATGGATTCCGGCCAGCGCTCGGGCTGAACGCGATAGAGCGAATGGCGCGTATCGCTGGCAAGCGGGTGGCGGCGAACTTCCAGATCATGCAGAAGATGCTTCAGAGCGGGGCGCGAAGCGGGAGTGAGTTCCTCGCGGGCATCGTTGATTCCGAAGAAAACGCGGCCGTCATCCCAGCGCGCGAAGGGGAGCCCGCGAAAGCGCAGCCATACTTCGCGGGACTGTGCCGCGGGATGCAGGTTACGGCCTGTGGCGCCAGTGAAATGATGGCATCCAGCACGGGCCGCGCCTGATTAAGGAGAGTTTCCGACTGGCGATGCGGGACGAGCCAAGTGTCCAAGTTGCCCGCGCGCCGGGGAGGCTGGCTTGCAGTTCAGCGGCGAATTCTATGGCTTGATTATGAATGAGATACATAGCTGTGGGGCTATACTTTTTCGGTTGTCAATAAATGCTTGGTAAGGTTGACGACTTCAACGGCCCACGAGGAGCCGCTGGACCAGAGCCTCCGGAAGGTGGGCGGCGCGCATGCGCTCCTGGACGACGGAAATATCGTAAGGCACGCGCCAAAACTCGATGACCTGGTGCTCGAGGTCGGCGATGGCAAAAGCCGCGCGCGGATCACCGTCACGCGGTTGTCCGATCGAACCAGGGTTAAGGAGATAGCGGCGGGGGAGCTCGATGCGCAGCGCTGCAAAAGGTTCGTTGGGGCGAGGACGAATCTGGAGGACCTCGAGCTGCGAGTCCTGATAAGAAAAACCGCCCTGGTGATGCGTGTGGCCGAAGAAAGTGACTTCGGCGGTGGAGTCCAGGAGGCCGTCGAGGGCCTGCTCGGGAGTGAAAACGTATTCGTCTTCATCCTGGAACGCACCGTGAACAAGCACGAGGCCATCCGTCGCAAGAGGTCCTTGGGGCAAATTCGATAGCCACGCGAGATGGTCCGGCTTGAGCTGCGCGCGCGTCCAATCTACGGCGGATTTCGCGACAGGATTGAAATCATCCGTGGGCATCAATCCAGTGGCCGCTTTGTCGTGATTTCCGCGAATGGTCTGCGTGCCGAGCTCCCGCAGGCGCGCTGTGACTTCGTTGGGATCGGGGCCATAGCCGACGACATCACCCAGGCAGACGGAAAGATCCCAACGGTCCTGTGCGGCATCGAGGACGGCGTCGAGTGCAGTAGCGTTCGAGTGCAGGTCGCTGAGAACGAGGATCCGCATTCCCACTATCCGAAAAGTGACCCTGAGTATAAATGAACAAGCGCGCCGATGCACGACGGGATACACACGGCCTGACCGAGCGGAGCGACGCAACAGAAGGCAAAAGGTTTGGAGCCAAAACGTGTTTGTTTATGAATAATTGAGATAAGGGAGATAGTGAGTTGACCTGCCAAGAGGAACGAAAGCGGCAGAGGGCGTGGTTGTTTCAATTGGCAACAATATTTTACAACGAGTTGACGAAACATTCGCCTCTAGTGACTCGTCTATACGGGTGCAGCTGAATACGGGGCTGTTCTTGGCGAGATTCAGAAAAACCCCGCGGTGGCAGCCGCGGGGTCATGACACGCAGTCTTTCCGGCCGTTAGTCCAGGAAGAGTAGGTG
>Ga0137409_10001790_pt1 | contig 23158 bp, 11 predicted proteins | sample CZODoug1_16funga_FD_122059 | JGI IMG/M metagenome (GOLD analysis project Ga0137409, IMG submission 122059) | Vadose zone soil fungal communities from Angelo Coast Range Reserve, California, USA - CZODoug1_16fungal (Hybrid Assembly) | ecosystem: Environmental > Terrestrial > Soil > Vadose zone...
CCGGTCGCCGCCTCAAACGCGTAGAAGTACCCGTCGTTGTCGCCTGTGAACAACAGTCCGGACGCCGTTGACATCAGGCCGCCAGTCAAGTCCAGAGAGACGGTGGAAGGATACGGGCGGTAGACGTGTTCCCAACGCCGCCGGCCTGTGGCCGGGTCGATCGCCCGCAGCGCGGCAAATTGATCGTGTCCCTCGACCAGACTTCGACCGCCACTCGGGACGCGCACACCCAGACCGATTGGCGGCGTCGGCTTTATCGCCTCCCAGACAGCGCAGGTTTCATGAGCGGTTACAAAGAACAAACCAAGGTCTGGATCGAACGTCGGCGGCTGGAAGTTCGTGCCGCCGTGATTGTCCGGCAGGCATTTCTCCGGGCTGCCAATGTTGTCGAGGACGATCGGCCGGCCATCGGCGCCGATTTCCTTGGCCCAGTTCGACCCGTCGATGAACGTCTTGGCGACCAGCAGTTTTCCAGATTCGCGGTCGAGCGTATAAAAGAAACCGTTTCTGTTCGCGACCATGATCACTTTTCGAGTCTGGCCGCCAATCTTTAAGTCGGCCTGCACGGGCACGTGCGCAGAGTCCCAGTCATGCACGTCGTGAGGAGTGAATTGGTAATACCACCGCAGCTTCCCTGTGTCGGCATCGAGCGCCACCAGTGAGCAGGTATAGAGGTTGTCCCCGTTCCGATCGTCGCCGTAATAATCGGGGTTCGGATTGCCCGTCCCGTAGAACACAAGATTGAGCGCCGGGTCGTAACTGCCCGTCACCCAAGCCGCTCCGCCACCGCGCGCTGCCACCTCGACATTCGGCCACGACTCGCTCCCCGGCTCGTCAGGCGAGGGAATCGTGTTGAAGTGCCACAACCGCTCTCCGCTTTGCGCATCGTAGGCATCGATGTACCCGCGGCTCGAGAAGTCTCCCCCGGCTACGCCGACAATCACTTTATTTTTGACGACCAGCGGCGCCGCCGTGATTGCGTTCGCATTCTTGGGATCGCCAACCGCTATGTCCCAGATGAGAGCGCCAGTTTTCCGGTCAAGTGCCACCAGGTGTGCGTCAAGTGTTCCCATGTACAGCCGATCTCCGAGGATCCCAAAGCCACGGTTGACCGGCCCGCAACACACCGAGGCGGAGATATTGGCAGGCAGCCTGCGCCGATAATTCCAGATCGGACGGCCCGTCCGCCCATCAATCGCCCATGCCTGGTTGTTGTTACCAGTCACGTACAGTGTGCCGTCGACGACGAGTGGCGTGTTCTCGATGCCGCGCCCGAGGAGGCCCGGGATGTCGGTTTGAAATATCCACTGCGGGACAAGCCCCGCGACATTTTGCGGCGTCAGTTGTTTCAACGGGCTGTGCCGCTGCCCCGTGTAATCGCCGGAAAACGTCAGCCAGCGCGAGGGATTTTTCAAACCATCGAGCAGGTCCTGATCGGTGATCTGAACCCGCGCCGTTTGCTGCTGTCCGGCGCGTGCCAGCACACCGAGCGTGAGTGCGAGCGCCGCAACAAAAACAATGCGCTGTATCTTCATGGGCTTGCTTATACTACGATTCGCACCTAAGTGGGGAGAGGATTACGAAATAATTGGCGAGAGGAGCTCTGTTGCATCCGCACGGATGACTGACGATTCCGGATGACGAGCGAGACGCAAGTGCTGTGTCTTGGCACTCGTGCAATTGCAAAACGATTTTCGGAACATTTGCGCACCCTCACTGAAAAATTAATTGTATGTCCCGAAGGGTATATGCCCAACCGATCCATTTACTTTGCATCGGGTCAAGTCTCACGCGCGCCTAGACCGGCTGCGAACCGGCGGGGGCAAGCGCTATTCCACCAAGAGTCCGTTGGCATGAAATAGCCCAATCACTACGTCGACGCGGTCCCCACGCTTCACCACCCTACCGCTGTTCGAGAACGCCATCCAGTAAGACTTGCCTGCCTCGGGTGTGCTGCTCTGGCGCAATTGCCCGACTTGTTCCAGCGACGGGACCACCAACTGGACCCCGGCCTGCGGGTCGATCAAGGAAGGCTCGGCCTTCTTGTCGTTGAGCGCCTTGGCCTTTTCCGCGTCTAGCACGCGGTAGGAAAATCGAATCATCTCGCCCGACTCCACCGACTTTACGCTGAGCGACTCAACTCCCCAGACGAGCGCATAATACTCCGTAGCTCGTCCCGGGATCCGATTCGGCTGGAAGCGGTACGGAGCCCCTGCCGCCGGTGGTTTCCCGGCCGGGGCGGGGGAAGGGGGTTGGGCTGCCGATTGAGCAAGAGCCGTTGAGATCAGAATGTTGCTCGCGCAGAACCCCGCGACCCACAGTGTTCTAGCGATCCAAGTCGATTGCTTACACATTTCTCACTCCTGGTATGCCATATTCGCTTTGGCCAGAGTCGTTGACTTGCCAGAGCCGTGAAGCGGCTAGTTCTCCCTACTTGCCTTCTAGAAATGCCTTGCAGGCTTTAACGGTCTGGTCTTTCGGAGTCTTTTCGAGTTCGCTGGTGGTCGAGGCGTAGGAATCTTTGTATTCGCTCATATTCCGCGCCTTCTCCAGTTCCTCCTTCGTCGCTTCACTGACGAATGCCTTCCCCCTCTCCTTGTATTTCGCTGCCGAATCGGGGTCCACTTTGGCGCAGAAGTCCAGCGTGCCCTCGACAAATCCCAGCGCCTCAGGGGGCATCGAAAGCTTGGCCCCCGCCATTTGTGGAAACGCCACGGCTGCTACCAAGCTCAAGATCAAGATGCGATAGATTTTCATAAAGATCCCTTACCTCGCTTTCCCTCTGCGAACCGAGCAACTCTCATCTTGACGCCCGCGTCGCATGTTCATATTTTAACTCATCCGCGCAAGTCCTGCTACAAAACAATGCTGCTCGCAGGAGACTCGCGAGCAGCATTGACTTTACGTTACTGTTCACCCGAAAGGCTCTATTGTGCCGTGCCAGTCAGGGGAGTTGACGTCTGCGTACCAGCCAAGTCCGTGACCGAAACCGTCGCGGTCTGGGCACCGATCGGTTGGGTCGTCAGCGGCTTAAACATCACCGTGAAGACGCACGCCGCACCCGGAGCCAAGGTTGTCTGGCCCAGCAGTTGGCCGCCGCCCGCCGGACCGCAGGTCGACAACAGCCGGACGATGGTAAACTCCGTGGCGTTGGTGCCACCGAGCGCTGCTTGCGTGATGCCCGTGAGGGGCACGCTGCCAGTGTTGGTCAGCGTGAATATCTGGACTGGGCCAAGTATTACGCCGCGCGCCGCATTTCCAAAGGCGTGCGACGTCGGAGTGAGTGTCGCAGCCGGTGCACCGGCGACGCCCGTGCCAGTGAGAGCCACTGGCGAGCCCGTGACAGCAACGCTCGCAGCGATGGTCGCGGTACCAGCCGGTGTAACCGCACCGAGTGCCGTCGGCGAGAACACCACGTTGATCGTGCAGGTGCTATTTGGAGGCAAGGCATTGCCGCACGTTCCGCCCGCCGCTCCCGCCGGACGCGCGTAACGCGCCGACGAAAAGGTCGTGGCGATCCCGGTCAGCGCTGCGCCGCCGGTATTGTGCAGCGTGAGCGTCTGTGCTGCGCTAGTCGTCCCCATCGCCACGCTCCCGAACGCTACTGGTCCACCTGTGACGCTGGCGATCGCTACAGGGGTTGCACCTCCCTGGAACTCGACCGCTCCGACGTCAATGCGATTCGGATTCGCTGGATCCGGCCTCCGATTGCCGAAGAAGTCTGTACTCGGCGCCAACGCGAAGGTCGAGGAACTGTTCGGGATGTAATCAATGGCTGGAGAACCTGCCGCGAGCGCGTAGTTGCCGAGCGGGGGAGTGTCCACCCGTGGACCCGCGGCCGTGGGGTTCGACATCGTCAGCGGGCCCCATTGGATGTTGATCCAGTTGTTTCCTTCGTCCACCGTTGCGGTCGGCGTAAGGTTGAAGATTGGGTTGGGCACGGTTGCGTCCGAGATGCCTGGAGGCACCTGCCAGCCCGCCGACTTCAATTCCGGAATAGTTCGCGAACCGTTGCAGTACTGGCTGACAAGGCTCGGGCTTGAGTTCAGGTTATTCGTGCCGGCGCCGTTCTCTGATGCATTCGTCAGCACAGAGTACGTTGGGGCGAGCGCGGGCCCGCCATTATGGTTACCCGGTCCTGAGTCGCCGCGCACCCCGATGTCCCAATAACTGACTGCGGAACAGGCGCCCGTTGTCGACTGGGTGGCTATTGCCGTATTGGTGTTCCCTAACCCGGTATACAGCGTAACGATGTTCTGCTGGTATTGCGTGCTGAGGGACCCGACGCCGATGTGGAAAGTACGGTTCTGGTAGAACACATCGTTATCCAGAACAGGGTACGAGACCTGCGCACAGTTCGGATGGCCTGTGGGGCATATGACTTTCCCCCCGCCCGCGAGATTCGGGAGACCGTTGATACCCGTAGTCAACTGCGGGGTGTTGCCGATGGCCACCAAGCCAGCCGGCTGAGCCGACGAACCCGAGACGCAGGTCGCCGGGGGGAAGGTCGTGCCCGTGCCGTATGGACATGGCCCCTGGCTGCTGGCTAGTGGAGCGCCAAGAGTGTTGAACAGCACTCCCGACGAGGCGGTGGTGTCGTTGGAAACGATTGTGTTGTTGACGATGTTCACCGCCAACGCATCCACAAGCGAAATTCCAGCGCCGTCCCAGCCGGCAACGTTGTTGGCGATGATGTTGTTGGTGACTTTCACGGAGTACCATCGATCCGGCCTCGAGGGGAAGGTGATCACATCCGTCCCGTTGACGCCCTGGAAGCGTAGGCCGCCTCCGCTGCCGCTTTCCGCGGCGTTGCCCATAATCAGGTTCGCATTGATCACCAGGCCCGGACCAACGCCGTCGCTCGGCGCGTTAGGTATGGCAGGCAAGCAATCCGCGTCGGTCGTGATCCCGCATGTAGGATCGATATCTGGGGCGCCCATGACGAGGACACCGCCGCCGTTGGTTGCGATAGTTGGGTTGGTACTCTGGTTGAATATGATGGTGTTGTGTTCAATGTCACCGTTCCAGCTGTAGCCAATGTGACCGACGCCGCCGCCGTCACCTGTGCTCAGATTGCCGCATATCCAGTTGTAGTTGAACTTGTAGTAGTCGCTGCCCGTGCAGATGGTGACACCACCTGATCCTGCCGGCGTCACCGAAAACAATTCATCGCCGGTGGAAAGGTTCGCGGAGACATTGTTGTGGTGCACGTTCACGTTCATTTCATGGCAGTACGGCAGCTGCTCACCAGAATAAGTACCAGCATCAGCAGGAGTCAGGCAGGAGCCTGGAGCCGCGTTTAACCCCCCGATGCTGTACGAGGGAGGAAATTCGCCCTGTCCAATGTTGATGCCGCCCGAAAGCGTCCCGGCATTGTTGTATATCCTGTTGTTGGCGATTTGGATGTTATGCCCCCAGCCATGGACGAAGATCGCGCCACCACCCTGGGAACTGTCGGTGATGCCTAGACCATCGATGCTCGACGGGTTACACATGAAGTTGCTCGGATAAGGATTGGGAGTGATGTTGCAATGGTCAGTAGAGACCCCCGTGACATTTTGAAGCAGCGTGGTGCCGGTCGGGAACGCGCCAGGAGTCGCCGCCCCAACCCCGAACGGATCCGAGTTGGGCGGGAAAATCACTCCTTTTGACAGCACCGTGATGGCGGCTCCTTCCAGCGCGCCCATGAGGCTTGGCTCTTGCAACTGCTCCGCCAGGTTCCCGTTTTGAGAGGCGTCCCAGCCGATAACGGCCTCCAGCGGTAAGCGATCCACCGAAAACTGCATCGTCGGATCACAGAAGTACGTCCCGGATGGATCATAGACCGTCGTGCCGGTGGGCCTAACCATGGGGTAACCACTGATCGACAAGCCAAACAAGCAATTGACCTGGCGGCGCCATGGATCCAACTTGCCCGCAGGGTGGGCATTTCCGTCAAGGATGCTGGAGGCAGCTCCCACGCCTTGCAGCCGGACGGGCTTCCACATCAGCAATATCTCATTGTGACTTGAATTGGTGTGGCTAGTGGCGCCGGCGGTATTACACGGAACCGCGCCCGAAAAAGTGGCGCCAGTAGGCACGGTGCAAGTCGGGTCAACGATGAGCAAGTCGCCAGGCGAGGCCGCGTCGATCGCGCTCTGGATGCTGTCCAAGGCGAAGATGTGCTTCGGTGGTTTGCCGCCGATCGTGACGGTCACGGTGTCGATTGACTGCTTGGCGTTCGACGGCGCGCCGGCGGCGGCTGTGTTGGCGGTTGTGATGACCAGTTCACCGCACTTCGCAGCTGTTGTTCCTGCAGGCGTGTATTGCGCTTGTTGTTGCACGGCGCAATTCGGCAGGTTGGTGGGGGCGTTGCCAGTAATGGTCGAATCGCTCCACCTTACATTCGTCAGGGGGCGAGGGACGCCATCGCTGCCGACGAGAGCAACAGTACCTGCGGTGCTGCCAAAGCCATAGTGGCGGAGGACGGTCTTCTGATTGTAAGGAGCCGCCGTGGCCGAGGGCCCGGAGTACGCATAGTTATTCACATATTGGTCGCCCAACGCCGTGATCGTGAGGGCTTGGCCGGCCGCGCTGACGTAAGGTCCAATTTGATTGCCATCCACTTCCTTGATTGCGGGTGTAAGAGTCGGGTAGGCGCAGTCGACATTGTTGTACCCTGCACCGGCGAAGGCAGACGTGGGCACTACCGGCGTATCCAGGTACTGGGTTGTCCCCGGCATGAACGGCAGCTCATAGCAGAACTGGCTGTACGACGGGTTGAACAACGGGTCTGTAATCATCTTGCCAAATATAGGATTAGATATGGTCGCGCCCGTTGAATCTACAATCGTCGTTCGCGTATCTATGATCGGCCCTGGGTCGTTCATGCAAACGATCATCATCGTAGGCGCATAACCCGTCGGGTTGGGCGGGTTCACTTCCCAGGTTGAGTAAGTCATGCCGTTGTAGGCGCCCCAGTGATCGGCGTACACGCGGGAGATTTCGGTGCCTGTCCAATCCTTGAAGGAGACAGGCAAATCTGGCGGAGCAAATTTCTCACCGAACTGCGGTGAAAAGGGATCGAATTCCGATGTGAAGTCGTCCGTGATACCGCCGGTGAATTTGGAGGCGATGTGGGTCGAGGTGTAGACAAAGAATTTGGCAATCGCACCCGTCTGGTCGCCCAGCGTCACTTCCTTGCGGTCGCACAGGTTGCGGGTAGCTCCGGCGAACGGCGCTACTTGTCCGGTCTGCGGATACAGGCTGATGTGGTCGGGCACGATACGCGTCTGGCCCACGCATGGCCAGAGGGGCTCGGGCACATTTGAGGGAACGATCCCATTCAGCGGACTGGCCCCGAAGCTCTGTGTAGGATTCTGGGGGTTGTTAGCATTGTAGGCGCTGGCGACCGAGGCCTGGTCGGGAAGAATGAATACGTTGCCTAGGCCGCCGAACTGCTGCGTAACCGGCGCGATGAAGTTGTCGCCGATCAGAATGTTCTTGTCCTCTTCCTTCACCAGTTCAAAGCCCGGAGGCAGAACCACCTCTACGACGTACTTGCCCGAGGCCACAGTGCCGTCCTTGTTTAACTGGCCGGCCGTGGGAAGCTGGGGGATGCCGTAATACAAATCAGAAGCCGGTACAGCGGTATTTGCGGTGCAAATCGTGCAATTGGTTCCGGCCAAGGTCGGCTTTCCGTTTGCATCCGTGGCCGTAACGCTGGGGAACTTGTACATGCCGTCGTAAGGCGCCGGCTGGACTTGAGTCCAGTTGTGCATACCGTCATAGCACTTGAACTGGGAATTGTTCGGCAGTGGGGTTACAGTGCCCCCGGGGGTGTGCTGAGCGTTATACGTGTTGAGGTAGTTCGGCTGGTTATACAGCGTGAAATAGAACAGATCGGCGGTTGACTGGCCCGGGCAGTTCATATTGGGAGTAACCCCATCGGCCCGGAAGCCCTGCGCAAAATCGTCCCAACTGCTGGTCTTCGTGTGGTCTACCAACGTCAGGGTTGGGGTAATATTATCCGCCGCCACCCCCTCTTGGTACAGGTTGATGGTGACATTCGGAACCAGAGGCGTCCATTGCGTCTGAACGAGCAGATACGGGTCGTCAAATGGACGAGTCGAGGCATACACAACATGGCCTTTGATCCCGCCGTTCTCGCCGGCCGCGTAGGGCTCCTTACCGAATTCGATGAAACTGTTCTGGCCAGGGAAGCCCTGCCAACCCTCGACACCTACCCAGGGCGGGTCGATTCGGCCAGTTGAAAGGGTGTTCGTACATGTAACTACACCCGTGGCGGACGTGCTACATGAGCTGGGTCCCGCGCTAGCGGTATGATTCAGCATCGAGTAACCGTTGCAATCCGCATTGGCGCAGTAGATCGCCCCCGGCACGCGCAGGTTCGTGGGCAGAGAGACCTGTTCGACTGTGTTGGCAAGGGTATGGCCAATTACGGAGCTTCCGCACGGTGGGTAGCCACTTACGCCGCACGAAGTTGAGCCGTCGGCCGGCCCGCCGGCGTCGTAGACCACGTGTGTTCCGGTGTTCTTGTAACGAGTCACATCGGTTTCAACTGTATACCAACTAAACAACGGGAAAGTCTCGTTGAAATTGGTAGTGCCGTTGAAGTCCGTGGCGAGAAGGTTCGCCAAGCTGCCGTCCCGCAACCGGACGGCGACGTTAAGGAGAGGAATTCCACCCTCGGTGTAGTTGCCCGCCGCATCCTTGTTGGCGATCCCGTCCTTGTTTTCGTCCATGAAAGTCCGGATATTGACGTTCGTCTGCCACTGCGTAGCTGCGATATCCCCCATATTGCAAAGCGTCGCTGAAGAACCTGTCCCCGGGCAGAAGGGAGGAGTTGTGTTGCCCAGCCGGACGGGCGTCGACAGGCCGTCCACGAGTTGATCGTTCCACTGGTCAAAAGTGGTGATTCTCCAATCACCATCGGGAATACCCGTGAGGGTGAAGGTGCCATCGGCGGCGCACTTGGTGAAGGCGAAGTCTTCGCCATCGGGATCTCCGACGCTCACGAAGCACTGGGTCCAAGCGAAGGCATCGCGCGAACTACTGCCGTAGATTCTTTCGTCTGGTGGCCGGCTCAAGCGTTCGCCCGTGATCGTGCCCTTAATCGTATTGTTGCAATGACCCGTGCCACCCACGCCAGGGAGATTAGGGTCGGTGCCGGCGCAGATTCCCGCCAAACGGGAATTAATGATTTTCGGGTTGGCAAAACCGATGGACACGTGGAATCCCGACGGTCCGTATTCCTGGAAGAAGTTCGGCTCGCTGATTCTGGTGAAAACATCGTGGGCCTTCTGGCCGTCCAGAGTGTTAGTCTGGAGCCACTCTTCCCCTCTCGCTATCCGGTCGGCCCCAGGCGAAGCAATCACGCCCCATCTTCCCGGCATCAGGTTGGCAACGACGGCCTGGCCCGCCAGCGGGGAAAATGTCTTTTTGTCCGATTCGAACGTCGGACAGGTAACGATCATGCCCGTGATCCCCGTTGAAGTCGGATCGGTCGCATTTCGCGGATTCGTCGAAATCGGGCACGCATCGAACCCCGTGGCTGGATCTATCGTTCCGGCCAAGCTGTTCGACAACGGCTGGTTGAACATGTCGTAGGACATCTGTCCGGTAAAATCGCCGTTGCCACCAAAGGCGTCCCAGAGGTGGATTTGGAATTGACCCAAGCCTTGCTCATTAGACGCTATCGTGGTGTCAATGCCACCGACACCTCCGCCACCACCATCATGCTCGCCGTTGAGCGGGAAGTCGTCCTGGTACACAAACACGGAGAGTTTCCCCGGCGGGTATGGCGAGGGCTCCGAATAAACCGTGACGGCCGCGAAGGTGCCGGTACACGTTGTCGCAGGCGGAACAAGGGTGCAGGCGAACGGGATCGGAGCGCCACCCATGCCGTGGCCCACGGGGCCTGCGGCATAGAACGGGTCGGCCGCATCGCCCGGCAGGACCGAAATGTAGTAGCGCTTGCTCGGATCAAGACTGACCTGGCTCGGAAGTACGGCAGTCTTTGCGATTCCTGCTGCAACAATCCTGCAAGAGCCATCGCCGACATCGCAAACCGCCGGCTGGTGCGTCCCCGCTGTCGGACTGCACCCGGCCGGGACACCAGGAGTCGCGCCGCATGGAGTGCCCGTATCGAGCATCGTCTGGCCCGACTCGCAGGAATTCGGCCCTGTGCAGCCCTGCGCTACGTACGGCATGTTGCTGGTGTGGAAATTGACCCCATAGGTTGGAGCGGCAGTTGGGCCCGTCGTGCCCGTGGTAGTGTTCGTCGTGCTATTGGGGTCCACATAATAGCTACGGTCTTCCTCAATAATCCAGCGAAAGTCCTGTGTTAGTACGCCGTTTGCGCCGGCGACCTGGGGGAGAGGTATTTTTGTCACACCGTCAACAACCGTCACCTGCAGATTGCTTGGCACCGGGAAGTTTATGGTAACGGTCGCGGTGTTACTGAACGTTCCCTGTGAGTTCTGCGCCTGGTATGTAAAAGTGGCGGTGGTGGCGACGGTGTTTGGCGTCGCAAGGGTCGCGGTGAACGCTCCATCTGGACTCATATTAACCGATAAGCCCGACGCAGGCGCTACGGTCGACACGGCGACCTGAAGAGGATAGCCCGACGGGTCGCTGTCAAAAGACAGGACGCCGGGGGTCTTGATGGCCAGGTATCCCGCCACGTTCGCGTTGTACGTGGTGTTGCCAGCGGAGGGTGCCGTCCCAATCGCCGCGGCAGTCAGATTCACCGTAGCGAATACACCGGAGGAGCATGCCGTCCCAGTAACAGAACCGTTCGCGCAGTAAGTAAAGGAATCTGAGGTGGCGGTTCCCGTGGGAACATACGTAAATGTTCCGTTTGCGTTGAGCGTCACCGTTCCGTTGGTTGGCGCCGCCAAGAGCTGGACGCCGTAAACATTCGTATCGTTCGCGATCACACCCTTGGATGGATCCGACACGGTGAACGTCTGTCCTGCAACTAGGGAATTGTAGAGATCCGGGGTGGCTGTCGCAGCTCCGATTGCGACGGCGGCCGGCAGTCCAGCGCCATTCGCACCGATGTAAGCCAGCATTCCGGTGTCGCGGCCGATCGCGTTACCCGATAGGCTCAACTCACGGTCGAACACTGGAAGGGCCGTCCCGCCTGCGGCAGGCACATTTATCATCACATCGTTAGTTTTGCCTGCGGGCATAAATACTTCGCTCTGAACGCGGGGAATGCCCGGCAGGAGGTTGCCGTCTTCAGCGATGATCGAAAAGCCGCTAGGTGGGGTAGCCGGAGAAACCGCGGTCCCTGTCTGCGATCCAATGATCGAAGGGACATGCATGCGCAAGCCGGCATTCACGAGGCGTACCAAAACGGTTCCCGTGACTGGGGCTGCAGCTGTGCCCAATGAAGTCGGGAACAGCGAAGCTGGGGCATTAGTCTTGCTGAATGCGACTCCGTTGAAAAGGTAATACAACGGCGTGTAGTTCACCGCCGGCGGATAGCAGGTGTTGACGACCCCTACCGGCGAACCAGGATTGCCGCATTGCCCTGGCTGACCGGACCACACATTGGTCTCGGCGAAACCGGCAGTGTTGACCGCCGCGTTGACAGCTCTGTTTTGAACTGGGTCGATTTCACTGAGAAGCAGGTCGATATCCGCGTTGTAGGTCACGGCTGGAACGACTGGTGTGACGCCGGCAGCTGAACCGGGATAAGCGGTGCCGACTGTAGTCCCGGCGGGCGCGGTGGTAACCACCAGCATTCCGATCAGGCCCATTGGTCCCTGAATCGATGGGTGCGTGCCGGATTCAAGCAGGTACGTGCCCGGCCGGGGGGCCGTCCAAGTCAGTGCGCTTCCAGATGCGACCTGGCCAGTCCCGAGTGTACTGCCCGCCGCAGCCACTTCCGTTCCAAACGACTGCACACGCGCCCCTTGCGGTGGCGGCGTAAATGCTGGTGAAGAACCAACTGTGGACCACGTGACTACTTGACTAGGGTGGGTCGGACTCGTCGTGGTGGTCGGCGCCCCTCCGAGACCGCCGCCCAACTGACCCACGATCATCAACGAAGTTGGCACAGTATTAGCCAGCGGAGCCGTGCCGCCCGTCGGCGTAGGAGGCTGGAACGTGAGGTTATTCGTGAGATTGATCGTCAGGGCTTGTCCCGTGGGAACCGTAATCACGACGGGAGACCAGCCGGCCGGCGTAGTCGCGGTCGCTGCGGGGGCGTGCGGATTCAACGCGGCGCAGGTCGCGGTGGGCGCCGCGTTGGTAGTCACGGGCAGACCGCAACTGTAACCCCACATCGGCACCGTGGAGCCGTCGGGCAGGGTTACGCTTGTCGGCCCCGCAGTCAGATTGACCACCTGCTGGCCGAAGGCCACACCCGCCGCGAGCGGAAGTATGCAGACGACTCGTAGCGCGGCCTTCAAGAGAGCTTTAAAATTATTGATTCGCATTGTCATTTCCTCGTTGTCAGTTGGCTTCGTCGATCACAAATTCTCGGGAATCAACCAGCATCATCATCAGCATTCCGCCGGGGAAAACGTTGTTGGTCGTGATCTCGCGTTCGTTATGCGAGTGCCACATGAACGCGAAGCCTCGCTCGTTGCCGGGGTTAGCCTGCACATTCGAAGGCTGCAAATTAGAGGTGGGCCCGGTCGAGCGTACCGCTGCATCCGGACCGAGATAGGGGGTACCGCCATACCAGGCGCCGTTGGTGAGAATGTTAGGACTGGGCAGAGTGGCGGGGCCGCTGCCCGCGACATCGCCGATTGGGGCAACCTCAAGCGGCTTGTTGTGGTCCTGGCACCACTCATAATAGTTGATCGCAGTGGGGGCGCCAGTGTTGTAGCCGTTGGCGTCCGGTGTGCATGGAAGCTTAGCGAGAGCATCAGTAGACGCGGGATTGTGCGCATACGGATCCCAATTCAGGCCCCGGCCCGTCCAGTAGAAAATCCCGTCGAAGGCCTGACCCGGAGTCGTGTCGGTGTTGAACATCAAAAGTCCCGCGAGGCTGTTCGGATCAGTCGCGCTGAGAATCAAGTTCCCGTCGCGCGCCAGGATGCGCACATGGTTCCCGTGCTCGTGGAACGGATGTTGCCACCGGCCCTGGCCGACGGTGCGGATCAGGACCTGCTCGCCGGGATGCATATGAGGATTGCCGTTGTAGGGCTGGTGCGGATACTCGACCCCATAGTTGGCGTCCATGACGTCGGGCATCGAGCGCCCGTTAATCACGAAGTAGGAAGGCTGGTAAGGCTCGGTTGGGACCTCGAGACTGCATCCCACAGCCCCAGCCGCGCAGCTCCCCTTTGCCGTAACCTGCGCCAATGCCGCGCGGTGAATATTCGCGTCCATTTCTGCCCACTGAAACAGGTATTCCCGGTCGTAGCACGTTCTGGCGTGGTTATAAGCGGCCGACGCCAGCCGGAAATCAGATTCCCCCCAGTGAGCTTCCGCAACTCCGTTCGCCCCAGCAAAGGGCTTTCCCCCTGGCGGCGTGCTTCCGTTTGCAGTGCAATTAATTGGAGTGCTAGAGGGAAGCACAATGATTGCGCCGTACAGGCCCATCTCAATTTGAAGGTCGCTTTGCGTTCCGCTGTAATAGGCGTGAGTGCCCGGCGTTGAGGCAGTGAACTTGTAGGTCACCGCCGTACCGCCAGGCTGCGCCTCCTGCGTCAGGAGGCCTGTTACACCGCCCGTCGCTGCCACCTGAAAGCCGGGAAACAAAATCGAGGTGTTGCCCGCTGAGGTGGGGAGGCCATTCGTCAAAGTTACCGTGACCGCCTGTCCTTGCGAAACGATCAGCGTGGGGCCAGGAACTTGCATCGTGGGGCAAGTCGCGGTGGTAATAGCCGCGGGGAGAAACGTAGGCGCTGACCCAGCGGCGCAGCCGTATCCCCAGGAGTAAACCGCGGCACCGTCCGGCTGGTTGAGGAAAGCGGTCTGCGCCGTCAAGTTGAAGGTCGCCACCGTACCCGTACCTGTGATGCCAGGTGTCGCACCGTAGACCGTCGTCGCGAACATCACCACCAGCGCCATCATCGCAACTGGAAGCAGTCTGGGTATTGAGATCGTATTTTTCATTTTCATCGTCCTCATTGACGCTCTCCTAATTGCAAACGCCATTTGTAACGCTATTGCAGATGTGGACTTCAGTCATGAGCCCGCCGAAATTTTCGGCGTCGTTGGAAAGGTGGTCGAGATTGGGGGTATAGAGATAGAACCTGCTGCCCGCTGGATAAAGCTTTGCCCCACAGCCGGTGACCCCGCCGCAGCTTGCATCGCTGGCGTCCAAAATCACGTCCAGTGACTCGCCGCCACCCAGCGTGATCGAGTTGGTGTAATACGCAAGGTTGTTCCCCGCTTGATCCCGCAGCAGCTTGGCGTTGAAGCCAACCTCCTTCATGGGAATTCCCAGTGTCGCCAAGGTCTGATACTCCGAAACGTCCAGGTCAGCTATGCGCAGGAGGGCTCTTCCCCCCACCGGAATGTTGATGATCGAGGATAATGGCTGCGAGTAGTGCACCTTGCCATCCGACGACTGCGTAGCCATTGGGCCCGATTGGACTGTGTCTGGGTAGCTCCGCCCGTTCAGCAGGAAGTATTTGTCTTTCATGCCCGCAAAATTCTCAGGGTTGAAAGTCATGCCGACAAAATGGAAGTTGGGGTCGAAACCGTGGATCTGCATGGCGTATTCGACGTCATAAGCCGTGGAGCCGTCGCCGTCGTTATAGACATACTTGCCGCCACCTGTGGCATTGGTATTCACTGCTGGCAAGGGATTGCTGCATAGAATATCAGCCGCGGAATTGCAAGCCGTGCGAAGATCTCTCTGCTGTGCCTGCAGCGCGGCATAAAGCGTCGTTGTGCTTGGCACGCGGTTCTGTCGCGGCCGCACATAGAGTTGCCCGACCATGCCCATCTGCAAGTGCTCGGGCGGCGTGATATGGCAGTGCCAGAAGTAGGTGCCGGCATCCGGGGCGAGGTAGTAATAGGTGAAGCTGCCGCCGATGTTGATGGCCACCGAAGCGTCGGGGACGCCGTCGTAGAATGCAGAAGCGTTGGGATACCCGTGGAAGTGAATGGTGTGCTGTTCGAACAGGTCCGGCCGCATGATCATCCCGACGTTGGTGAGGGTGAGGAACATTTCATCGTCCTCATCGAATGCAACCAACGGCGCCGGCATGTTGCCGTTCATGACTCCGATGTCCTCGATCTGCCGGGGATCGACGTGTCCATCAAGGCCGCTGGCTGGGAGGCCAGGGCAAGGTGGCGGCGTCGGGGGAGTGAAGGAAGCTGCGGCGGCGTTTCCAGCGAGGCAATCTATGTCTGGGGTCAGACCCACGGCGCCGTTGTATGTAAAAGCCCCAAGCGTGCCCGGGGTGTATGCCAAGCCAGTGTCGCTCGCCCCATCCGTCGTGGCAGGATCACCGGGCTGCAACGGGACGGTGCCAGAATATGCGACATTGAAGATATTTGGAGGCTCTGTGCCGGGTAGGCCAGCCGCGATATCCGCGAGTCCGGACAGGGGCCCAAAGGAGAACATGTACGTCTGCGTCCCGTCGGCCATCGTGGCGTAACCGTCGCCGCCCGAGACTTGCTGGCACTTGATAGCGCCGTTCACGTTCGAGCTAGGCGCCTGAAATGTCGTGGGGCTGGGAGACGTCAAGACCGTTGGACCTGTGTAGGCAGGTTCCAAATTATTATCGTGGAGCGTCGCGGGGTGAGTGATGGTGCTTGTTGGACACTGAACACGAAAACTCTGAGCGCTCGCAGCTCCTGCCGCGAGGCTGATCAAGAGCATTACTAAGCAAACTTGGTGGAGCTTCCTCATGGCTGTACAGCCTCCTTCCTGATCTTGCCTGCGTAAGCAGCGCCGCTAAATAACTGGCCACATCTCTTCGGCGCTCAAGACACATCCCAATTGCGAGAGGCATCATCGCTTGCAACGAAAATCAAAACATTGACCTTGCGCAATATCGGTAATAAAAATTAAAAATCAACCACCAATAATAAAAATATTGGAGAAGAATCTATGTTAGTAGAGAGCAAATCCTGGAGGCGTTGAAAGAGGCGGAGGCCGGAGTTCATTTCAAGAATTTCTGCACCCCGTCCGATATCTGCGACGCCACGTTCTACCACCGGAGGGTGGTGAATAGGGGCGTTGCAGTCAACGAGGCTCGGCCGCTGCATCCGCTGGAGGAAGCGCACAGACGACGTTGCTCTTGCGCAAAGACACGAATCCGTCGGTTAGGATCGCGCTGGGCTCACAGGGGACCAAGATTTTCGATGACGGTGAATGTCGCCTTACGGCCTAAACTGGCAAGGAAATCCAAGGGAGAACGGCTACTACGAAATCAAACAGCGCGCATTTGCCTCGCTCTCCTGCCGCCGTCTGGCGCTTTAGCGTCCTTTGGGTGTTCGCAAAAATAACGGAGTAGCCGACGTTGCGTTAAGTGGCTTGGTAATGAGGTAATTTCGGCGGGGCTGAGGAAACCTTGATCAATACTACTCAAAAAGCTTTTCAAGATTCTGAAAATTGGAAACCTTCACAGATCGGTTATGAGTTTGCGAGCGAACGATGCCGCGCCGTTCCCACATGGAGAGCAGGCGGCTCACGGTGAACACGGTAGTGCCAGTCAATTGTGCCAACTCCTCGCGGGAAAGTCTGATCTCGAAACTGCCATCTATGCTTTGACCCACCTGCTTCAGCAATCGAACGATTTCCTTACTTAGACGGACAGCGACCTTCTCGGTGGAAATCTCGCGAAAACGTTCCTCCATCTTCGATAGACGCTCGCAGATGATCTGCATTATATTGTGCCGTAGGGTCGGAAATTTCAACATGACGTCTTCGAAAACATCCGCTTCCCAGACGAGCACCATCGACGACTCCATTGCACGTGCACTGGAGCAATGGCTAACCAGCCGGCGATCCGAAAATACCCCAATGATCTCGCCTGGTCCACAAACTCTTAGGATTACTTCAAGACCGCTCTGAGTAAGCTGGGTCATTTTCACATGGCCCGAGGTTAACAGTGATATCTGCCGCACTGGATCACCTTCCAGGAAGATTGCCTCTCCGGGAAGAAAGGGTTTTTCGCGGGCGGAGGAAACAATCTCTTCGCGATCGGTTACCGAGATCGCAGAGAACAGTGAATACGGCTGACCCTCGGCACCCCTCCGGCTTATGGCGATTCCGTGCTGTGATCTGCGAACTCCTAACCGAACGACTCCTGCGTAACCCATGTTAAGAGGCCCTGGTTTCGATGCCATATTCTGCAGAATCCTTTCTTTGCCGATTCAGCCGCCCTCCCATCCCCTGCGTCACCGGCACACCGACGCGTGGCAGGATTGGGGAGGATCTGCCGATCAATAAGATAAGACGTCCACAAATTTAAGCCCCCACCCGGAGATGGATGACCATTAGAATTTGGAAAACCGGAAGTACGACAGCAGCCGAGCATGCTGAATTTTGACCTCACTCCCACATTCAGCGAAACAATGCCCTAAGCTGGCTCAGACCGAGGGGACGCTCGGAGGCATAGCCAGACGGGTCAATAGTTCGCAAGATAGGTTCCATTGGTGACGCGAAGATTCCAGACGCTTTATCAGATAGAGCGAGCGCTAAAAGCGCAAACTGATGCACTTAAATAGGAAAATAGGGAAGATAGGTGGCCATGCGGTTCCGGAAACACGTGGAGGGTGACAAGAATTGGATGCTTTTTCGCGAGTGCCTCTATCCCATCGAGGTCCCTGGCTCCATGGATCGCCACGAAGAGAGAAAAAGGAACGAGGGGAATCGCGGAGTGCCAGATGGACCCGTGCAGGACCTCAGGCACCCCTCGTGGGACGTCTTATTATTCTTTCGCTTCCATCTCCCCGATGAATTTGTTAGTCCCGCCTTTGAACTGGCGGCTCCGCGCGTCAAATAGAGCAGATTGCGCTGGCTTCTCGGCACGCCGCTCGTTCACCTGCTCGATTACCTGAACGGGCACGACGATATTGCCAACCTCGCTGCCCTTGCCGTTCCAAACCAATTCCACCTCGCGCTTTTCCTCAAACATCAAAAGGAGAAACTAGTCCGGCAACGCCTTGACCGCTTCGGTATAGCGGAAGATCTTTTATTTTCCTGTTCAGTGAAGGAAATACTTGGCTAACAGGACTGACGGCTATTTATTCCCATCTGATTCCGGTAATCCGTGTGTCCAACGGCAGCTTTCCCAAATTGTTCAAAGCAGAAGAGGATTTTCGTCTTTGAGTCCTAATCGATGGAAATAATTACAGGACTCGGGAAGTTCCGAAATACTGGGACTGGAGTCGAGGCGGCCCCCCTCTTCCAAAGGCAGAAGGCACAGGAGACAGCCCCAATCACGCCGCCTTCGGAGGACTAGTCGCACTTGGCTTGGGCCCGGCACCCTTCAAATAAGCCGCCCATAATGCACCTTTAATGACCTCGACGAGTCTTCGTTGCTCACTCACAGCATCCAGGACGTCAAATGCTCCGTTTTCCAACGCCTCCGCCCATTCTCGGAGATCAAAGTTGTGCGCCCATACAACAACCTCAAAGCGAAGATCGTAGTGATGGGCGATTTCGGTGAGTCGTCTCCACGATCCATCCCGCAGCTGAGGTATCGAAACGACCACCTGAAACTGACCCGATTTGGCCGTCTCGCAAGCTGTCGCGACGCTCTTAGCGCAATCCGAAGCAAACCCTGCCTCCATCAGCAAACTCCTCAGTCGTTTTGTGTCCGAGTCGTTATCACAAACAATCAAGATTCTTGCCCCCTCAGGAAAGTTCAATTGCAAGCTTGAACGCATCTCTTCATGGGTTTGCATCGTAAGACTCATCGCGCGCCTCCTAATTTCCGGATCTACATCGCAGATTGCAGTTGAAAAGCGGAATACGCCATCGGGTAATTCCTGTACCGGGGCGACGAATGTGACCAATCGGGTAACACCCGAAGCCATTTTGGCCACAAGAAGGTAGTGGGAAGGTTTCGCAACAGCTCAACACTGGAAGCGATTGGCGAGTCTCATCTTTATTCAATGGTTTCTTGTGTTTGCGGGCCAGCTACACATTTCTGTAATCCGGCTTTTCGATCCTTATTGCCTTGATTATGGGTTCCCGCGCAGAGGTTTACCTCACGACGCTTTCGTGCCTACAGCATTTGCCGTATTGATCCCAGTGTGCACGAATTGTAGTCTCGGCTCCACCGAGCCTACCCCAGTCTTCAACATCAAAATAAAACCTCAGGAGGACTATCATGTACGCAAGAATGATTGAGGTAACAACCAAGGCAGGCCAGCTCAAGGATTGCATTAAGGCGATGGTGGAACAGGGACTTCCCCTTCTTAAGCAACAGCCAGGCTTTGTCGACGCTGTGGCTCTAACTTCAGACACGCAGCGCGACCAATTTGTTGGTCTCACGATCTGGAAGAGCAGAGAAGACGCAGAGAAGTATGTGAACGGTCAAGCCCGGCAGGTGCTGGAATCGATCAGGCCAATACTCCAGCACGAGCCGACATTTCGCTCCTTTAACCTGGAAGCCTCAACGATCCACAACATTGGTATTGGGCGCGCAGCTTCGTCAAAGTAGCGGAAAACACCACCAGATTTCCACCCAGCCCTCGACCTTCACTTCTACACTAGCACCCTTTGTTTTGAGTTTTGGTGGAGAACATTTCGTCGGCAGTGCTTGCAGGTTCGATCGCATGCAGAGGTATCGGAATGACAACCTCAACGATTGTTCCTGGATGAGTATTTCGCAGGAGCAATTCGCCCCCTAGTTCCTTAATCCGCTGCCTCATGCCTCCTAGGCCGACACCTACGCTGTCAGGACGAAACTCCGCGATTTCGTCGGGGACTCCCACGCCATCGTCGCAAACTGTAGCGGCGATCTCGCTCTCTCTTTTTTCCAGCGTAACGTATGCCTTGCTTGCCCGCGAATGCCGGAAAACATTCGTCAAGGCCTCCTGAATCACACGGAATAATGTGGTTTCTAATTCCGGCGCGAGCCGCGGAAAGTCCGGCGGCTGCAATCCCATACCGATCGCAATGTCACCCCGCTTTGAAAGTCCGTCCAGATACCACCCCAGCGCTGAGCGAAGCCCGATTTCGTCCAGTAGAGGCGGATGCAGCAGGTACGACACGCTGCGAATTTGCTGCAGCGCGCCGTCCATCACTCTGATAACGTCGGCGAGCAGTTGCTCTTTCGATTCAGTCGAATGCTCCTTCCGAAAGATCCCCTGCAGCATGATTTTGGCGACCGTGAGATCCTGGCCCAAGCCATCATGCAATTCTCGCGCAATGCGCCGGCGTTCTTCATCTTGTGTCGCAATCAGACTGGCCGAGAGGCGACGCAACTCATGGTTCAATGTTTCCAATTGGTGAGACTTGCGGTGCAGTTCAGCGAAAACGCTGACCTTGGCGCGCAATAGTTCCGGCACGACCGGGACGGAAATGTAGTCCACCGCCCCCTGCCGATACCCCCGGACCCGGTCCAGGTCGGTCAAGTGCACTGCCGAAATAAAAATAATCGCCGTTTTCTGAAAGCGGGGATGCTGGCGGATAATATCCGCCATTTCGAACCCATCGATCTCCGGCATACTCACGTCCATCAAAACCACGGCAAAATCATTTTTTAGCAGCAGTTCCAGAGCCTGCTTGCCCGACGAGGCCTTGACGAGGTTCTCCCCCAATTCACCAAGAATTACTTCATAACTCAGTAATTTTGCCGGTTGGTCATCCACCATCAGGATGTTGACCGTTTCTTTTTCAGTCATCGCGCCTCTCACGATCTGATCTGGACGAACCGATCAACCGAGTCCACCAAATAGTGCTACCTGTGAAGCCACATGCGCAAGGCTGAAAGCAGCTGTTCCGTGTTGACTGGCTTAGCCAAGTACTCCGACGCGCCGGCCTCGAGGCACTTCTCGCGATCACCCTTCATGGCCTTGGCAGTCAGGGCGATGATCGGCAAGCGCCGGAATGAGGCGTTCTGCCGGATCATCTGCATCGTTTCATAACCGTCCATTTCCGGCATCATGATGTCCATCAATACGATGGCGACATCGCGCGTGGATTCGATCAGGGAAATCGCTTCCCGGCCCGTTCCCGCGGTCAAGACGGTCATTCCGCGGCGTTCGAGGACGCTGCTGAGAGCGAAAATATTTCGCACGTCGTCGTCCACCACGAGGACCTTTTTGTTGACCAGGGCGTCGTCGGAACTGTGCAGCCGGTCGATCATGTTTTGCATTTCGGGCGGGAGGTCCGCCACCACTCGGTGGAGAAACAAAGCTGTCTCGTCCAGTAACCGTTCCGGCGACTCAACACCCTTTACGACGACACTGCGCGCCAACATGCGCAGGCGAGCGTCTTCTTCGGAAGACAACTCTTTCCCTGTGAAGACCACTACAGGCAACTCGGCGAGAGATGGCGTGTCGCGGAGGCACTCCAAGACTTCGAAACCGGTCATATCCGGAAGGCGCAGATCGAGCACCATGCAATCGAACGGCTGTTCAATTGCCGCGGCGAGCGCATCTGCTCCAGTCGTAGCAACCGCGACGTCAATGTCGTTATGATCGAGCAGGGCCTTAACGCTGAGCTGTTCCGCCGGATTGTCTTCGACGACCAATAACCGCTTGCGGCGTGGCGTTGCAAATTCCTTGATCCGGCCGAGTGCGGCCTCGAGGTCTACGGGTGTCGTTGGCTTGGTTATAAATGAGAAGGCCCCGCGAGACAACCCGTGCTGCCTGTCCCCATCGAGCGTCAGCATCTGCACGGGAATGTGCCGTGTGGCCGGATCCTGCTTCAAGTGGTTGAGAACCGTCCAGCCCAGCATGTCCGGTAAAAAAACATCTAACGACACGGCCGCCGGATGGAATTCGCGCGCCAATGAAAGGGCCTCAGAGCCATTCATGGCCACCAGGACCTTGAACCCCGTGTCGTGGGCCAAGTCGCAAAGAATCCTGGCGTAATGTGGGTCGTCTTCGACGATGAGCAGCGCAGCGTCGGCAGGCCCCAAAGTATTACGGTCATCTGCAACACGCGCCACCGCGACCGTCGAAAGGCCCGCGGCGCCCACCTGGGCGGGCAATACCGCCTGCGAGAGTTGTGCATCTCGCATACCAATGTTCGATGCGGAGGATCCCAGATAAGTCTGGGGCAAATAGAGTGTGAACGTACTGCCTTTGTCAGGCGCGCTGCGCAACTGAATCTCGCCTCCCAGCAAGCTCGCCAGTTCCCTGCTGATCGCCAATCCCAAGCCCGTGCCGCCATATTTTCGGCTCGTGCTGGCATCCGCCTGTTGGAAAGCCTCAAATATGATTCGTTGCTTATCAAGCGGAATACCGATACCCGTATCGGAAACTTCGAAGGCCACTACGGATGCCACCCCGCTCAAGACCGGGTGATTGTCACTCCACCCGCTCGTGGCTACCGACACGGACAAGTGGACGCCTCCCTGTTCGGTAAACTTAAACGCGTTGGACAGCAGGTTCTTCAGAACTTGCTGCAGGCGTTTTGAGTCGGTGACCAGACTGCGTGGAAGGTGTGGATCGGTGATCACCTCGAAATTCAACCGCCGATTCTCTGCCTCGTGACGGAAGGGCCGCGCGACCATTTCGAGGACGCTGGCAAAGAAGACATCTTCGGCTTGCACCGAAACCGTCCCCGATTCGATCTTGGAAAGATCCAGAATGTCGCTGATCAAGTTCAACAAGTCAGTCCCCGCGCCATGAATCGTTCGGGCGAATTCAACCTGCTTGGATGTAAGGTTCTTGTCCGGGTTGTCGCTGAGCTGTTGGCCAAGAACGAGAATGCTGTTCAACGGCGTGCGCAACTCATGGGACATGTTGGCCAGGAACTCGGACTTGTACTTGGACGTCAACGCCAGTTCCTTGGCCTTTTCTTCGACCGCCCGGCGCGCTTGCTCAATTTCCTGGTTCTTGCGTTCCACCTCGACGTTCTGCTCGGCGAGCTGCTGGGCTTTTTGCGCCAACTGCTCATTGGTCTGCTGCAATTCTGTTTGCTGGCTTTGAAGCTCGGTGGCCAGTTGCTGGGATTGCTTCAGCAATCCTTCGGTCTGCATCGTTGCCTCAATGCTGTTCAGCAGGATGCCGATGCTCGCCGTTAGCTGCTCCAGGAACGCCAGATGCGAAA
>Ga0137409_10001792_pt1 | contig 23123 bp, 23 predicted proteins | sample CZODoug1_16funga_FD_122059 | JGI IMG/M metagenome (GOLD analysis project Ga0137409, IMG submission 122059) | Vadose zone soil fungal communities from Angelo Coast Range Reserve, California, USA - CZODoug1_16fungal (Hybrid Assembly) | ecosystem: Environmental > Terrestrial > Soil > Vadose zone...
AGAGAGCTCAACGAACAACTCGGTCGGTATTTTCTTGAGGCGCTGTCTAATCCCTCATTCCAGCCGTCTGAACTTCCACGTTAGCCCAGTGGCACCCGCTTTGCCCAAGAGTGACCATTTTTGACCTGGTTGGGGAACCAACCAGCGCTGGCACGCCCTGGCTACCTGACTGAAATAACCTCGCGCCAGTGCCCAGTTTCATCCCATCCGGCGCGCCTGCAAGGTTACGAATCTGGATTATGCAGCGCCTAATTTTGCCCCCTCGGGAAGCCGTCCAGCCCGAACGTAGACAGATCACAACGCAACAAGGTTGCCACCATCGACGACATAAATGCGATCCCCAAAGCTAAATGAACGAGTATCGAGAAGCGCGCGCCAACACGATTGGAATTCTTTGCGCGATTTACCAGTCACAGCCTCATAGAAAGCCGGACGTTCCGATTCCGACATAGCCACCTCCCTATAGAGGGACCAATTGGGCCGGACGAGCTCCCGAAGCCCCTTGCGTATACGAGGTAGAGAGACACCCTCCCAAGCAGTCTGACGAGACTGGAAAAACCTCACCAGCGCATCCCCCTGACCGTGCGCCATGTATTGCGTCACCATGTAGCGACTAAGCCGCACGCGATCTACGGACCCGCCCTTAACTCCGCTAATCCACACGATTGGCGCACCATGCAGACGCCTCCAGGTCTCAGAGAGCCACACTTGAGAACAGACCGTAGACCACGCCTTACCGCGCACGACGTTCGCCGCCATGAGGATGTGCAGCACCCCGTATCCCTCGCTTGTGCGTACCCCAGCGTGCTCAACTGGCACACCAAGCCGAGTCGCCATCATGCGACGCAACGCCAAAAAATGCGCCATTAAACGATCCGGGTTAGACGTTGGCGAAGATGTCAGATTGACCCACTGAACTGACCATCCCGAAGCGCACCACACTGCAAGCCGATCCATTAAAGCCCGACGAATGCGGAATTGCTGCTTGGTCCACATAGCTCTAATGACCGGACTCAGCAGTTGGCTTCATTTCATCGCCCTGTATATCAAGTGAGGGCGGGGCGGGCGGCTCCGCCGCCGCGCCCGCCGTTCCAACGTGATTGAAGATTGTCCGGTAAGTGTTGAGCGGATACTTACAGCCCTCCCTTCTCCAACGAGCCACAGCAAGCGCCTCATCCTGCTCAGCAGCGAGAGCTAGCCACCTAACAGGATTGCGCCTGTCCCAGACATTCCCACGACGATCTAAAAGTCCCTTCCCGCTAGGGCCGCGATGATCACGACCCTTGACAGATTGCCGCCTATCCCAAGTAGGGGGCGACCAAATTCGATCCGTACCCATTGCGTAACCTCGATAGGCTCACTATCATTGCCAACACTCTTTGTGTGGCTCCCCTTGCAACAGTGCGAGCGCCGCAAGGTGTTGATTAATGAAACCTCGGGATTACAATGTCCCGGATGGGGTGCAGGTGGTCGGAGGTTCAAATCCTCTCGCCCCGACCAAACTATCGCGGTAAAGACGAGGGGCCCGCGGGCTCGCGAGAAAGATGCGCGGACGGGAAGATCCGGTTTCCAGGTCTGTTATTTCGCGGGGCGCCCTCGATCGAAGGCTGATCCGCAGCCTTTTTCTCCGATGCGCATTCTCCTGAGCAACGACGACGGGTACTTCGCGCCCGGCCTCGCCGTGCTCGCCGAGGCGCTGTCGAAACATGCCGAGATCATCGTGGTCGCGCCCGAGCGCGACCGCAGCGGCGCCAGCAATTCGCTCACCCTCGATCGCCCGCTGCAGGTCAGGCGCTCGCACAACGGCTTTCACTACGTAAACGGTACGCCCACCGACTGCGTACACCTCGCCGTGACCGGCATGCTGGACCGGCTCCCGGATATGGTGATTTCCGGCATCAATCATGGTGCCAACATGGGGGACGACACCATATACTCCGGAACGGTGGCGGCGGCAACGGAAGGATTTCTCCTGGGCATTCCCTCTATCGCGGTGTCGCTGGCGAGCAAAGCGGCGGGCAACTATCCGGCCGCCGCGCAGGCGGTGTGCGACATAGTCGAGCGTTTTCGCCACCGACCGATTGCGTTTCCGGTCCTGCTCAACGTCAATGTCCCGGATGTGCCAGCCGATCAACTGGCAGGAACGGCAGTGACCAGGCTGGGACGGCGGCACAAGTCCGAGCCGGTCATCAAGTCCACCAACCCGCGCGGCGAAACGGTGTACTGGATCGGCGCCGCAGGCGATGCCGAGGATGCAGGCGAGGGCACGGACTTTCACGCGGTCGCGAACCGGATGGTTTCGGTGACGCCGCTGCAAATTGATCTCACGCAGTACGCCAGGCTCGAAAGCGTGCGCGCCTGGCTGAAAGAACCGGCACTCACCTAGAATATTTGCGCGGCGGCCATTTCGACACGATATGAACAGCAGGATCAGCGGCATCGGCATGACCTCCCAACGCACCCGCATGCGCATGGTGGAGCGCCTGCGCGACCAGGGCGTAAAGGACGAAGTGGTGCTGGGTGCGATGATGGATGTCCCTCGCCACATGTTCGTCGACGAGGCGCTGGCAAGCCGTGCCTACGATGACGTATCGCTACCCATCGGTTTCGGCCAGACCATCTCCAATCCGTTCGCTGTCGCCCGCATGGTCGAACTGGCGCGCGCTGGTCGCGCGCTCGGCAAAGTGCTCGAGATCGGCACCGGCTGCGGTTACCAGGCGGCGGTCTTATCGCGGGTGGCGCGCCAAGTTTATTCGATCGAGCGTCTCGCCGGCCTGTTGTCCAAGGCGCGGGTGAGATTGCGCGAACTCGGAATTCGCAACATCAAACTCAGGCATGGCGACGGTCATCTCGGCCTGAAGGACGGCGGCCCGTTCGACGCCATCGTGATGGCGGCGGCGGCGACGCACATACCCGAGGCGCTGGCTGCTCAACTGGTGGAGGGCGGGCGCCTCGTGCTGCCGTTGGGCACGCGCGAGCAGCGTCTGGTGCTGGTCGAGCGCGGCCGCGACGGATTCAGCCAGTCGGTGCTGGACGACGTCAATTTCGTTCCGCTGATTGCGGGGGTTTCGGCTTGACTATCGTTTTCCGCTGCGGGGAATTTTCGCGGCCGCTCATGCTTGCGGCATTGGTTGCCGCGCTCGCCGCGGGTTGCGCATCCACGCCTACTGCGGCGCCGGTGCTCGAGCGTTCGCCGAATGCTTCCCGCGCGCGGGCCGTAGCTCCGGTCGCCACACCCACGACAGCCGCACCTGTGGCCACCGCTCCGGCTGCGACCGCTCCGGCTGCCGGCATACCCCAGACGTCTGCACCCCCCCCTGCAGGGGCGCCAACCGTCTCGACTGTCCACAAAACGGAGACACGGGTTTCCGCAGCCACGGAAGAGCCGATCATCAAACCCTATCGAGAAGGCGATTGGCGCCCGGAATTCCATGTCGTCAAGAAAGGCGACACGCTCTACAGCATCGCGCTGGATTACGGGCAGGATTACCGTGAGCTCGCGGCCTGGAACAATCTGGACGATCCGGCGCTGATTCGTTTGGATCAACGTTTGCGGCTGTTCCCGCCGGACAGCGTCGGAGAACTGGCGCTGCCGCAGGCCGTGCCGCTGGAGATGCCGCCCGCGCCGGTTGCGGTACCGGTCAAGACCGAGCCGAAAGCACGCAAGCTGCCTTACTCGGAACAGGCGCTGGCGCAGTTGAAAGCGGCAACAGCGAAGCCGGCCGGGCCACCGCCCGCGTCAACAGTGCCGTCTCCGCCGCCGCCCACGGCAGCGCTTCCCGCCAAGCCTGCAGCGACGGCGCCGGCAACGCCTGCGCCCAAAGAAGCCGACAGCGCGAACGTGAAGCTGGTTTGGGAGTGGCCGACCCAGGGAAAATTGATTTACGGTTTCGGGGAAGGAACGAACCAGAAGGGCGTGGGAATCGAAGGCCGCTCAGGGCAGGCGATACTCGCAAGTGCGCCGGGAAAGGTCGTGTACAGCGGCAGCGGCCTGCGCGGTTACGGCAAACTGATTATCATCAAGCATAATACGTCGTACTTGAGCGTGTACGCTCACAATAGCCAGGTCCTGGTGAAGGAAGGGCAATCGGTGGCCAAGGGCCAGAAAATTGCAGAAATGGGCAAGTCCGACAGCGACCGGGTCGCCCTGCATTTCGAAATCCGCAGGCTCGGCAAACCGATCGACCCGCTGCAGTATCTGCCTGAGCGGAATTCATGAACGAGGAGAATTACTCTTCACAGGAAGACGGCGTCGAGGACAGCCCGCCCGTCGAACAGTCCGCTGTCGATGACTATTTCGGCACCGACATCCTCAGCGACGTCACGCAGCTCTATTTCAACGACATCGGGCAGAACGCGCTGCTGACCGTAGAGGAAGAGGTCAGGTACGCGCGGCTGGTCAAGCAAGGGGATTTCCTGTCACGCCAGAAGATGATCGAACACAATCTGCGGCTGGTTGTGAACATCGCCAAGCACTACACCGGCCGTGGACTGCAACTGCTGGACCTGATCGAAGAAGGCAATCTCGGCCTGATCCACGCGCTCGAGAAATTCGATCCCGAACGCGGATTCCGCTTCTCCACCTATGCCACTTGGTGGATCCGCCAAAGCATCGAACGCGCCATCATGTACCAGTCGCGCACCATCCGCCTGCCCGTGCATGTAATCAAGGAACTGAACACCGTGCTGCGGGCGATGCGCCATCTCGAGACCCATTCCGAGTGCGACCCCAGCGCGGATGATGTTGCGCATCTGGTGGACTTCCGGGTCGAGGACGTCCGACGCCTGCTGTCGCTCAACGAGCGCACGACGTCGCTGGATGCGCCCCTGGAGATCGATCCCATGCTTTCGGTCGGCGAATCGATCGCCGACGAAACCACCCCGCAGCCTGACATCAGGCTGGAGAACGCGGAAATCGAGATTTACGTGCGCGAGTGGCTGAATCAGTTGAACGAACGCCAACGCAGCGTGATCGAGCGGCGCTACGGGCTAAACGGTTCCGAGATTCATACCCTCGAGCAACTGGCGCAAAATTTGAACCTGACCAGGGAAAGAGTGCGGCAGATCCAGATCGAGGCGCTCGCCTCGCTGCGCAAGATTCTGCGCCGCAGCGGAATGTCGAGGGAAACCTTACTCTAGCGATCGGTGCCAGGCCGCGCTCGACTGCAGTTCACCTCAGGCTGTTCACCGCCTGGCGGAATTCCTCCAGAACGCGCGGATTCTTTTCGCCGCCGTAACGCAGCACCACGTACAGCGCGGCGATGTGCTGAACCGTCTCCCTCAGTTGCGGAAACTGCAGCGACACCCGGGCCGCGAAGTCACGTGGTCCTTCGCTGAGCTTGCGCGGTGCGCCGCGCCGGGCCATCGCCCGGCAGAATCGGGCATAAGCGCGCTGCACCGGATCCACGCGTAGCGTGGTGAGCCGCACAAGTAGCAGCAACGCCAGCACCAGCAGGATGATGCCGCTGGTGGCAATGAGCGCGATCACCATATTTTGCCAGGTTGCCTGTGCCAGTCCGACTTGCGACAGGAAACGCACCTGCCTCTCCGCGTTGTAGCCCAGCACCCATTGGTTCCACGAGTTGGCGACGGCGTCCCACGCGAAACGGGCCTGACGCAGCCATTCGAAACGATTGCGCGCCCGCAACGATGCCCGATCGGTTTCCGGTACCGCCGCAGCCAGTCCGCGTTCGATGCGCAACGGTGAAACCGCCGCCGTCGGGTCGACCCGCACCCAACCCTCGCCGGGCAGCCAAACCTCGGTCCAGGCGTGCGCCTCGGACTGGCGCACCATGAGGTAACCGTCCACGGGATTGATCTCGCCGCCCAGGTAGCCGGTTACCACGCGCGCAGGAACGCCGGCGGCGCGCATGAGGTAGGTGAATGCCGAAGCGTAATGCTCACAGAAGCCGCTACGGGTTTCGAACAGGAACTGATCGACAGGATTGTCACCGAGTTCCGGCGGCGCCAGTGTGTAGATGAACGGCTGTTCCCGGAACATCGTCAGCGCCCGTAGCATGATGTCGCGGTCGCTGGACAATTCGGCGCGCCAGGAAGCGGCCAGCGCCTGCGCCCGCGGAGCGGCGCCATCCGGAAGCCGAAGCGCGCGACGCAACTGCATCCTATGCTCATTGACCCCCACACGGTACGTTGGTACGGACTGCATGTCGTAGCGGACACGTGCGCGCACCGGGCGACGCGCCAGCATCTGGTAGTCCACGGAAAAGTAACTGTTGGGTGCGGCGCGCGACGGCAGGTCTATGGCGAACATCCAGTACCGGTCGTGAGGTTCAAGCGTTACCGAATAGTTAAGCGGCGGACCCAGCGCCTCGTATTCGATTGTACCGGCGGTGTAAATCTGGCCGGCACGCCAGGCGCGGCCGTCGAAATCCCACAGCACTGGTCCGCGCCAGTAGAGTTGCGAGGGTTTTTCCGGCGCTGTTTCGAACAACACACGGAAAGCAACCTCGTCGGACAGGCTGAGCGCGCTTACGTCACCGGGAGACATGACGTCCGACAAACCCGACCTGGCGCTGTAGTTGACCTGAGGCAATCCCCAGAGCGGGCCCTCCACCCGCGGAAATAACAGGAAGAGCGCAAGCGTGACAGGAACGCTTTGCGCGATCAGACTGGCTGCATGGCGCAGCACCGCCGCCGGCCTGGGTGGGCCCGCCTGGTGCTGAAGGCTGATCATGGTCGCGGTGATGAGCCAGACGATGACCAGCATGTACAACGCGGTGGGAATCGACTGCGAGTAGAAAAAATTGGTGATGACCAGGAAGTAGGCGAGCAGCACCACGACCATGGTGTCGCGCGCCTTTGACATCTCCATCAGTTTCAGAGCCGCCATCACGGTCAACAGCGCGACTCCCACGTCGCGGCCGTAAAGCGTCCGATATGACAGGGCCACGCCGGCGACGGCGGCCAGCGCGGCGGCAAGCAGCAGCCAGCGACTGGGCAACGGCTTGCGCCGGTAGCCCAGATGGAAACGTGCCAGCAGCAGCGTGGCGCCGAAAGCCGGAATCCAGACCGGCAGATGCTGCGCGTGCGGCGCAATAACCAGTGCCAGCGAGAACAGCAGCGCGGCGAGATTGATCGGGCTCAAGCCGGCGGCGCTCGACATGTCATCCGCGCGCCGGCTTGTACAACGCGATCGCCTGCAGGCAACGATCTCGATGCAATACACCGTACTCGGGCTCGAACTCGATTCCGGGCAGGCGCAGACCGAAGCCTTGGCCCATGGATTCCGCCTCGACAACCCAGCGGGTGAGCCGGGAAAGCCTGGCTTCCAGACCCAGCGTTTGCGGAATGTCGGCGAGATCCAGCCACAACTCCGAGGCCACGCTTCCGGAAAACTGCTTGGTGAGAAATACATCACTGCGCGCGTACGCCTTCCAGGCGATGCGACGTGGAGAATCACCGGGATGATAGGTGCGCAGGCCGGCAAAATCCTCTTCGCCAACGCCGCTGGCCCCGCCTTGCCCGCTGGCGGCCTGCGGCGGCGGCAGCGGAACATGGCCGGCCTCGGGGCGCGCATACACCAGGCAGTGCAAGTCAAGTTCCACATTGGCCCAGGCGTAGAACAGGCCGACCGGATAGACCGTGAAAATGCGAAAACGCCCGGGCCGCAGCACACCGCGTCTTGCGGCGGGGATGCCTGCTTCCACGTCCTGCGCATCACGCGGCGCCACGTCGAAGTACACCGCGTTCTGGTCGGACAGCCGGATCGCCAGGCTCAGCCGCTGATGCGCGCCCGGATTCTCGACCACAATATGAAAGCGGGCGGAATCTCCGGCGAAAACCGGCCGCGTTTTGGCGGGGCGCAGCGCGACGCGCGCCAGGTTGCGCCAAGTATGCAGGATCGACACCACGCCGAGGCCGGCGAGCAGGAAGGTGAGGATATATCCGAGGCTGAGGTTGTAATTGATCGAGCCGATCAGCAGCAACACCAGGGTGACGGCGAACATGAGCCCGGCGCCGGTCGGGAGAATGTAGACACGCCGCTGGCCGAGTACCACCGGCCCCGCTTCCGGTCCCTTGGGCGGGAAGATCCAGTCACCGATCCGGTCGCGAAGCGGAAGGCGCGAGGCGCGAGGCGCGAGGTGTGAGGCGAACCCCAATACGCCGAACCAAGTACCTGCCACGGCCTTGCGCTTCACGGAATGGCGACTTCCGCGATCAGCCGCTCGGCAAGTTGCGTGCTGCCCAATGAGGCGTAACCGTTGACAGGATAGAGCCGGTGCCCGGCCACGCTCGGCAGCACCGCCTGCACGTCTTCCGGGATGACTTCGCGGCGCCCATCCATGAATGCCCAGGCGCGGGCGGCGTTCAGCAGGAACAAGCCCGCGCGCGGCGACAGTCCGTTGACAAAATCCGGGGACTGGCGGGTATAGGCGATCAGCGCCTGTAGGTAATCCAGCAGCGCCGGCGCAGTCAGGATATCGCGAACTTTTTTCTGCAACGTGAGCAGTTCCGACACTGTGAATGCCGGCGCCAGGTCGGAAATCATGTCGCGGCGCTCGCGTCCCTCCAGCAGCGTGCGCTCGGCCGCGCCGTCCGGATATCCCAGATGAATGCGCATCAGAAAACGGTCGAGCTGCGATTCCGGCAATGGAAATGTGCCAACCTGGTGCGACGGGTTCTGGGTGGCGATAACGAAAAACGGCTCGGGCAGCGGCCGGGTCTGGCCATCGGTGGTGACCTGATGCTCTTCCATCGCTTCCAGCAGCGCGCTTTGTGCTTTTGGCGTGGCGCGGTTGACCTCGTCGGCAAGGATCACGTGCGAGAACACCGGGCCGGGATGGAATTTGAAGGTCGAGCTCTCGCGATCGAACACCGATACCCCGAGTATGTCTGCGGGCAGCAGATCGCTGGTGAATTGGATGCGCTGGAAATCGAGGCCCAGGGTCTTGGCCAGCGCGTGCGCGAGCGTTGTCTTGCCTACTCCCGGCAGGTCTTCGATCAGCAGATGCCCGCGTGCGAGCAGGCAGGCGAGCGTGAGGCGGATCTGGCGTTCCTTGCCGAGGATGATGCGGCCGACCTGAACGACAACGGGATCGAGCGGATTGGGCATGCGTCAGGGATGGATATCTGAATGCGAATTCGGCGAAGCCATGCTCGCATGGGAACGTGCGGCCGGTCCGGAGTTCCCGGAAACCCTAGTTTACCTCAGGTCGCTTCCCGGTTCGCGGCCGTTCCGGCCGGAATGTCGCGCGTCGCCAGTTTCTTGACTACATGCCGCAGCGACGGGTCGCCCGCGTTCGCGTCGACAGTGAAACCAAGTCCATCCATCAGGGCCAGCATTCTGGTATTGCCCGACAGGACCCAGCCTTCCATTGTTTCGAGCCCACGGCCGCGGGCGGCGTCCATCAGGCTGTGCATGAGTTTCGAGCCTATGCCCCTGCGCTGCCAGGCATCGGCAACGACGATTGCGAACTCGCAGCTCCTGCCGTCCGGATTGATGGAGTAACGGGCTACGCCGATTTCCGTTTCGTGGCCGTTCTCGCAGATGACCGCAATCAGCGCCATCCCCTTGTCGTAATCGACCTGTGTGAAGCGCGTGAGCGCCGTTTCGCTGAGATCCCGAAGAGCATTGAAAAAACGAAAATAGCGCGATTCGTCGGAGAGGTTGCGCACAAAGTCCCGCTCGATCTGGCGATCCTCCGGCCGAATCGGACGAATGACGATACGAGTGCCGTCGCGCAGCGTCCAATTCCGCACCAGTCCGACAGGGTAGGGTACTTTATCAGCCACGTGCAGACGCAAGGGGGTAAATGCTCAAAGGTTAGCCCAATGCAAATCCCGCGTCATGGACAAGCGCGGTGGCCCTGAATAAGATGCGGCGAGGCCCGGATTCCCGTTACCGCCCGCCAACATTATGCCGACCGCCCTTGTTCACCATCGAGACTGCGCGCTGCACGACATGGGCTCCCATCACCCCGAGTGTCCGGCGCGGATAACTGCGATCGAAGATCACCTGCTCGCCACCGGAATTCTGGAGCATCTGGTGGATGTGGACGCGCCTCCGGCGACGCGCGAGCAGCTGTTGCGGGTACATGATCCCGACTACGTGGATGCGATCGAAGCCAGCGTCCCGCAGCGCGGACTTGTCCATCTCGATCCCGATACCGCGATGAGCCCGCACTCGCATCATGCCGCCCTGCGGGCTGCAGGTGCGGTGATCATGGCGACCGACATGGTGATGAGCGGCGCGGTCGAGAACGCCTTCTGCAACGTGCGTCCACCCGGGCATCATGCCGAACGCGCTCGCGCGATGGGATTCTGCTTTTTCAACAACGTCGCGGTGGGCGCGGCCCAGGCGCTGGAAAAGCACGGTCTGGAGCGCGTGGCGGTGGTGGACTTCGACGTGCACCACGGCAACGGCACCGAGGATATCTTTCGCGATGATCCCCGGGTAATGATGGTCTCCACGTTTCAGCATCCGTTCTATCCTTACAGCGGGGTGGAGGGACGTTCCGAGCGCATGGTAAACATTCCGCTTGCGGCATACAGCGGTGGCCGGCAGTTTCGCGAAGCGGTCGAAAAGCACTGGCTGCCTGCGTTGGGTCGCTTCAAGCCAGAGATGATATTCATTTCCGCCGGGTTTGATGCCCACCGGGACGACGACATGGCGTCGTTGAGCCTGGTGGAAAGCGATTACGCCTGGGTGACCGGGTGCATCAAGGAAATTGCCGAACAACACGGCAAAGGGCGGATCGTTTCGACTCTGGAAGGCGGCTACGAATTGACCGCGCTGGCACGCAGCGTCGCCGAGCATATCCGCGTGCTGAGTGGACTGTAAAGAAAATACTGGGCTGGGCCGACCGGGATGAATTCCGATTCGTGTCCGGTAAATGAAAGATTCGGCAGACTTAGAGAATTAACGCTGCAGCGACTTTACGGCCTTCGGCCACCAGGATGTTGTAGGTCCGGCAGGCCGCGCGCGTATCCATCACCTCGACCCCGACGCGAGCCCGCGCCAGGCTTTGCATTAAACGGGGGTGAAGGAAGCGCAGCCTATCTCCAGTGCCGACAAGCACTATTTCCGCGCCTAAGCCGGCGAGAAACTCGAAATCCTCTTCCCGCAGCGTTTCTACGCCGGCAACAGGCCAAGCCCCGACTGGCAGATCGGGCAGGACCACGAGACTGCGCTCGTAGCGCACTGCGTTCACCATCACGTAGCCCTCACCGTAACCGGTGAAGGTATTCTGGTTGTCGCTTCTGGCAAGGTGAAGTTTCAAGGCGCGCAGGTTCTTTGCCGCAATGCGGATGATCCGGTAGGATTATAACTTTTCAATCGCCCCGACTTCCATCGCTTGTACAGTCGGTTACGAGGCGCCACCCAGCGCCGGTCCGAACCCATGCCTATGAAGGATTTCCCCCGCATACGACGCCTGCCTCCCTACGTCTTCAACATCACCAGCGAGTTGAAGGCGGCGGCACGAAGCCGTGGCGAAGATATCATCGACATGAGCATGGGCAATCCGGACGGGGTGACGCCCAGGCACATCGTGGACAAGCTGGTGGAGGCGTCGCAACGCATCGACACCCACGGCTATTCGGTCTCCAAAGGTATTCCGCGGTTGCGCCGCGCGATTTGCAACTGGTATCGGTCCCGCTTTGGCGTGACGCTGGACCCGGATTCCGAGGCCATCGTCACGATCGGCTCGAAGGAGGGCCTCGCGCATCTGATGCTCGCCACGCTGGATCACGGCGACACTGTGCTGGTGCCAAATCCGAGCTACCCGATTCATATTTACGGCGCGGTGATCGCCGGCGCGGATATACGCTCGGTGCGCATGACGCCGGGGATCGATTTCATCCAGGAGCTGCAACGGGCGATCCGGGAATCCATCCCCAAGCCGAAGATGATGATCCTGGGTTTCCCGAGCAACCCGACCGCGCAATGCGTGGAGCTCGATTTCTTCGAGCGCGTCGTGGCGCTGGCGAAGGATTACGGCATCCTGGTGGTGCACGATCTGGCCTACGCCGACATCTGCTTCGACGGCTGGAAGGCGCCATCGATCATGCAGGTGCTCGGTGCCCGTGAAGTCGCAGTCGAATTCTTCACCATGAGCAAGAGCTACAACATGGCCGGCTGGCGCGTCGGTTTCATGGTCGGCAACAGGGAACTGGTGTCCGCGCTGGCACGCATCAAGAGCTACCATGACTACGGCAGCTTCACGCCCATCCAGGTGGCATCCATCGCCGCGCTCGAGGGCCCGCAGGACTGCGTGCGCGAGATCTGCGAGAAATATCAGAAACGCCGCGACGTGCTCGCACGGGGTCTGCATGAAGCCGGATGGATGGTGCAGGTGCCGAAAGCGTCGATGTACATCTGGGCGGAGATTCCGGCTCCTTACAAAGAGATGGGATCGCTCGAGTTCGCCAAGAAACTCCTGGCGGACGCCAAGGTGGCGGTTTCCCCCGGCATCGGCTTTGGCGAGTATGGCGACAGTCACGTGCGCTTCGCGCTGATCGAGAACGAAGCGCGCACCCGCCAGGCCGTGCGGGGGATCAAGGAAATGTTCCGCCGCGACGGATTGCTGATGCCAGGCCCGCGCCTCGTTTCCGCATAGGCATACGCGCCCGGGCCAGCGTGACATTGCTTACGGCGGGACGGATTTTTCAGGTTTCCGATCCGATCGGGCGCGCGCCGCCCGATCTTTTTATGTAGAGATTGATCATGGCAGCCGACGCCTTGCGCATCGTGCAGATCACCGGGAAGAATGGCGAAGTGCTGGAGCGCGAGTGGCTCGCCGGCGCCGAGGCCGTGCATCGGCAACTGCGCCCGCAACTGCCTGCCGATTATTCCGCCAAGATGCAACGGATTTTCCGTGACGGGGGCGAAATGTGTGTCGCGGTGAGAAACAAGAAAGTTGTCGGCGTGGCGGTCTACCGCGAGTTCGAAAATACGCATGCCGGCCGCCGGTTCTACGTCGATGATCTGGTGACGGATGAAAGCGAGCGTTCCTCCGGAGTCGGGCGGGCGTTGATCGTTTATCTTCAACAGGTCGCCCGTGAACGCGGCTGCCCGGGATTGGACCTGGAATCAGGGACGCAGCGCATGCGCGCGCATCGTTTTTACTTCCGCGAGGGATTCTTCATCACCTCATTTTCATTCAGAAAAGATTTTCAATGAAAGCGATACACGTGGGCCTGCTCGGCATCGGCACAGTGGGCGGCGGAACGTTCGCCGTGCTCCGCCGCAACCAGGAAGAGATCAGCCGGCGGGCCGGCCGCGGCATCGTCATCAAGATGGTCGCCGACAAGGACCTGGGCAGGGCGCGCAAGGTCGTTGGCGATGCCGCCGAGATCACCGATGACGCATACAAGGTGGTACGCAATCCCGAAATCGACATCGTGATCGAATTGATCGGGGGCACCAAAGTTGCGATGGACCTGATTCTGGCGGCGATCGACAGCGGCAAGCACGTCGTAACCGCCAACAAGGCGCTGCTGGCGACACATGGCAACGAGATTTTTCTGGCCGCGCAAAAGAAAGGAGTCATGGTCGCCTTCGAAGCGGCGGTTGCCGGAGGCGTGCCGATCATCAAGGCGCTTCGTGAGGGCCTGACTGCCAACCGCATCGAGTGGATCGCCGGAATCATCAACGGGACCTCGAACTTCATCTTGTCGGAGATGCGCGAGAAGGGTTCGAGCTTCAAAGAGGTGTTGGCCGAGGCGCAGCGCCTGGGATATGCGGAAGCCGATCCGACGTTCGATATCGAGGGTACGGATGCCGCGCACAAACTCACCATCATGGCGGCGCTCGCGTACGGCATCCCGATGCAGTTGGACAAGGCCTATACAGAGGGCATTTCCGGTCTTACCAAGGAGGATATCCGCTACGCCGGGGAACTCGGCTACCGGATCAAGTTGCTCGGCATCACCCGGCGCACGCCGGCCGGGATCGAATTGCGGGTGCATCCTACCCTGATCCCTTCGCGGCGACTGATCGCTAACGTGGAGGGGGTCATGAACGCCATCCTGGTCAAGGGCGACGCGGTCGGGGCCACGCTGTACTACGGTGCCGGTGCCGGCGCCGAGCCGACCGCCTCGGCGGTGGTGGCCGACTTGGTGGACGTGACCCGGATGCATACCGCCGACCCGGAGCACCGGGTGCCCCATCTGGCGTTTCAGCCGGACCGGATGTCCAATACACCGATTCTGCCAATGGAGGAAGTCGAGACCTCGTACTACCTGCGGCTGCGGGTGCTGGATCGTCCTGGTGTCCTGGCTGACATCACCCGCATCCTAGCCGACCTGTCCATCTCGATCGATGCGATGGTGCAGAAGGAGCCGAGCGAGGGCCAGGAACAGGTGGACATCATCATGCTGACCCATATGACCCAGGAAAAAAACATCAACTCCGCGATCAAGCGCATCGAGTTACTGCCGGTGGTGGCCGGCAAAATTACCCGCATCCGCCTCGAACAACTCGGTCGCGACTAGGGCCAGATCCTTCAACGAGGCGCCAAGGCGCAAAGGATGCGCAAAGAAATGCATTAACGAGAATGTTCGGCGATAGGAAGAGCCAACGCACGGCCGCCACGAAAATGCTCTGGGAATTGTTTCGACATCCGGAAGGAATTTGCTTTCGATTTTCTTTGCGTTACCTTTGCGTCTTCGCGCCTTTGCGGTTAACCATTTTTCCGAATAAACATGACAGCTCACTACACCGGCCTCATCAACCGCTACCGCGACCGACTCCCGGTCGGGCCCAATACGCCCGTCATCACGCTCAACGAAGGCAACACGCCGCTGATCGAACTCACAAATCTGCCGAAGATCCTCAGGAAGGACGTGCGCATCTTCTGCAAGTTCGAAGGGCTGAATCCGACCGGTTCGTTCAAGGACCGCGGCATGACCGTGGCGGTGACGAAGGCGGTGGAAGCAGGGGCTCGCGCGATCATCTGTGCTTCCACCGGCAATACGTCGGCGGCCGCGGCTGCCTACGCCGCTCGTGCAGGCATCACCTGCTATGTGTTGATACCCGAAGGCAAGATTGCGCTCGGGAAGCTCTCGCAGGCGATGATGCATGGATCGGTGGTCATCCAGATCCGCGGCAATTTCGATGACGGCATGCGGCTGGTGCAGGAAGTGGCGCAGAGCATGCCGCTGAACATCGTCAACTCGATCAATCCCTATCGGCTGCAGGGCCAGAAAACCATCGCCTTCGAGGTGATCGAGACGCTGGGCGACGCGCCGGATTATCACGCGCTGCCGGTCGGCAATGCCGGCAACATCTCGGCGCACTGGACGGGCTACAGCGAGGCGGTGGGCAAGAACACCGCGAGTTGCCCGCACTGCGACGGCGATTGCAGTTACCTGACCAAGTCCATCGCCACCCATCGGCCGATCATGCTCGGCTACCAGGCGGCGGGCGCCGCACCGTTTCTGCGCGGTGCAATGGTGGATGAGCCCGAGACCATTGCCACCGCAATCCGCATCGGCCATCCGGTATCGTGGAAACTGGCGTGGGCGGCGAAGAGCGAATCCGGGGGCTGGTTCAACGAGTGCACCGACGAAGAGATCCTGAGGGCACAGAAACTCCTGGCGGAAACGGAAGGAATTTTCTGCGAGCCGGCCTCTGGGGCCTCGGTTGCCGGTGTACTGAAGGACCTGGAACTCGGCGTGATCGGCGAAGGTACGACAATTGTGTGCACGTTGACCGGCCACGGACTGAAAGACCCGGACAGCGCGATTGCTCAGAGCATCAAACCTGTCGTAGTGGACGCCACGCGTGCGGCGATTGAGCGCGTGATCAGCGAGAATTTGCCTCGGTAGTACAAGGATTTCCGCCCTTTTATGCGAAGCGCCAGGCTGATCAAGCGGGCGCAAAACGCATCGATAGATCCACTGCGCGCACGTCCTTGGTAAGCGACCCGATGGATATGCGGTCCACTCCGGTTTCCGCGATGGCCCGCACGGTGTCGAGATTCACTCCGCCCGAAGCCTCCAGCGCCGCGCGTCCCGCGGTCACCTTCACGGCTTCCCGCAAGCCCGCGAGATCGAAGTTGTCGAGCAGGATAAGCTTGGCGCCCGCTTCGATTGCCGCGTTCAACTGAGCGATCGATTCCACTTCGATCTGGATCGGGACATTCCCGGCAACTTGACTGGCCTGCCGGAGCGCCGGGCCGATTCCTCCAGTCGCGGCGATGTGGTTTTCCTTGATCAGAACCCCATCATATAGACCCATGCGATGATTGCTGGCACCGCCGCAGCGCACCGCGTACTTGAGCGTCTGGCGCAGCCCCGGCAGCGTCTTGCGGGTATCGAGGATGGTCGCTTTCGTTCCCGCAACGGCATCCACGAACGTTCGCGTGCGAGTTGCCACGCCGGACAGGGTCTGCAGGAAATTGAGCGCAGCGCGTTCGCCGGTGAGCAGGCTGCGGGCGCGGCCGTCGATTTCGCACAGCATCTGATTCGGGGACACGCGGTCGCCGTCTTTGGCGCGCCAGTTCACCCGCGTCTCTGGGTCGATCTGGCGGAACACTTCATCGAACCACGCACAACCGCATAACACCGCCGCTTCGCGGGTAACGACATGCGCATGGGCAGCCTGGTTCCTGGGCACCAGGCTGGCGGTAACGTCGCCGCTGCCGATGTCTTCCGCCAGCGCCCTGGCAACGTCGCTCCTGATCACCGGTGCCAAATCCATGCGATTCCCAGAAACTGAAGGCGGCATTCTATCGCGGGAGGCGTTGATGTCGCGCTTAATGGGTGTGGTCTCGTACGGAATCGGCACCATTCCCGGCCTCATCCTGGTCGGTCTGGCGGTGGAAGAAAAGTATCTGCGGGTGGCGAACTACGCGATCAACATGCTGTATCCCTATCCGAAAACCGGACTGGAGTTCAGGCTGCCGGTGGTCCAGACCGTCACTTGAGCAGGGCGGGCAGTTCGCTGAGCCGTGATAGCACTGCGGCCGGCTGATAGCCGAGGTCGTCGGGTGCACCTCCCGCGCGGTTGATCCAGAAGGTGCGGAATCCGAACGATGTGGCGCCAGCCACATCCCAGAAGTTCGAGGACACGAAACCGATTGCGCCTGCCGGCGCCTGCAATTTTTGCGCGGCGTAAGCGTAGACGCTCGGATGGGGTTTGAAGATACTCAACGCATCGACGCTGATCACGGCGTCGAGCAGTTGGTCGAGCCCGGCGTGTCGAACTACGGCGTTCAGCATATCCGGTGACCCATTGGACAGAATGGCGAGCTTGCGCCCGCGGAGCCGACTGAGCGTGTCCACGACGTCCGGGAAGGCCTTCAATACCAGGTAAGCATCCATCAGCCGCCTCGCCGCGGCTTCGCTCAGTTCCAGACGCAGCATGTTGCACGAGGTCGTCAGCGCGGCGCGGGTGATCGCGGAAAAATCGGCGTAGCGGCCCATCAGGCTGCGCAGCCAGGTGTATTCGAGCTGTTTCCCGCGCCATAGTTGGGAAAGCGCCGCGCCCGTTCCCGGGAATAACGCTTCGCACTCGGCGATCACCGAATGTACGTCGAACAAAGTCCCGTAGGCATCGAAAACAAGCGCTTTCAGCGCGGGAGACGAATCCACTAGCCTGCCCCGCTGCGCAGGCGGGCGCGGGACGGATAACAAGTGCTCCCTGGAGCGTGGCCGGGGGCAGAGATAGCGTGCACCGATTCGCCAGCAAACCAGATGGTGACGCCGTCGTCGAGCAGCCGATCGAAGCCGCTGGCGCCGCGGTGCTGACTCCATAGCATCAGGCCGGACGCAGTGGCGTGTGCGGCGACGGTCAAGTCGTCGGCCACGGCCGGTGGCAACAGCGTGCCCAGCACGAGTATCGGGACCAGACGGAGGTTCTTCATGTATTCGCGCAATCCTGGAGAGCCACTCTCAGCCTAATCTGCCAGTATTACGGCCGGCCGGCAACGTCGAGCGGCCGGATTGTGCAATTCGGCTGGATCCAAACCGTTGAAATCGGCCGAGTGCCGCCCAATCTATGCGGCGATAACTGAAACCAGGAAACAGCCATGCGCTTTGACAAACTGACAACCCGGTTCCAACAGGCGCTGGCCGACGCCCAGAGCAAGGCGGTCGGCCAGGACAATCCGTACATCGAGCCTCAGCATCTGCTGCTAGCGCTGCTGGAGCAGGATGACGGCGGTACGGCGTCATTGCTCGCCCGCGCCGGGGTCAATGTGCCACCCTTGAAGGAGGCCCTCAAGGCCAGCATCGGCCGGCTACCGAAGGTGGAAGGCCAGGGCGGCGAGATCAGCGTTTCGCGCGAACTGACCAGCCTGTTGAATCTCACCGACAAGGAAGCGCAGAAGCGTGGCGACCAGTTCATCGCCTCCGAGCTGTTTCTTCTGGCGCTGGCGGACGACAAGGGCGAAACCGGCAAACTGCTAAAAAGCCACGGACTCAATCGTAAGGCGCTCGAACAGGCCATCGAGGCGGTGCGCGGCGGCGAGGCCGTGCAGAGCCAGGAGGCAGAAGGGAGCCGCGAAGCACTCAAGAAATACACCCTGGACCTGACCGAGCGCGCCCGCATCGGCAAACTAGACCCGGTGATCGGTCGCGACGACGAGATTCGCAGAGTGATCCAGATTCTCCAGCGCCGCACGAAGAACAACCCGGTGCTGATCGGTGAGCCAGGAGTGGGAAAGACCGCGATCGTGGAAGGCCTGGCTCAGCGCATCATCAACGAAGAAGTGCCAGAGACCCTGAAAGGCAAGCGCGTCCTCAGCCTCGACATGGCGGCGCTGTTGGCGGGAACCAAGTACCGGGGAGAATTCGAGGAACGGCTCAAATCCGTGCTCAAGGAAATCTCGCAGGAAGAAGGCCGCGTCATCGTATTCATCGACGAACTCCACACGATGGTTGGCGCGGGCAAGGCCGAGGGCGCCATGGACGCGGGCAACATGCTCAAACCCGCGCTGGCGCGTGGCGAACTGCATTGTGTCGGCGCGACAACGCTGGACGAATACCGCAAATACATCGAAAAGGACGCGGCACTCGAACGGCGCTTCCAGAAAGTGCTGGTCGATGAGCCCAGCGTTGAAAGCACCATTGCCATCCTGCGCGGATTGCAGGAGAAGTACGAGTTGCATCATGGCGTGGAAATCACCGATCCCGCCATTGTTGCCGCAGCGGAGCTTTCGCATCGTTACATCACCGACCGCTTCCTGCCCGACAAGGCCATCGACCTGATCGACGAGGCGGCTGCACGCATCAAGATGGAAATCGATTCCAAGCCGGAACAGATGGATAAACTCGACCGCCGGATCATCCAGTTGAAGATCGAGCGGGAGGCGGTAAAGAAGGAAAAGGACGAAGCCTCGCGCAAACGCCTCAAGGCACTCGAGGAGGAGATCAAGCGGCTGGAGAAGGAATACTCGGATCTGGAAGAAATCTGGAAAGCAGAAAAAGCCCAGGTTCAGGGTTCGCAGCACATCAAGGAAGAATTGGAGAAGCTAAAGCTGGAAATGGAAGCTGCTAAACGCAAGGGCGATTGGCAGAAGGTCTCCGAGCTTCAATACGGCAAGATCCCGCAACTGGAATCGCAGCTCAAGAAAGCGGAAACCCCGGCCGATCAGCCGAAGTTCAGGCTTCTGCGCACTCAGGTGGGTGCCGAAGAAATCGCCGAAGTGGTTTCGCGCGCCACCGGGATACCGGTATCCAAGATGATGCAGGGTGAGCGCGAGAAGCTGATCAAGATGGAAGAGCACCTGCATCAGCGCGTGGTGGGTCAGGACGAAGCGGTACGGCTCGTCGCCGACGCGATCCGGCGCTCGCGTGCCGGCTTGGCAGACCCAAACCGGCCGTACGGTTCTTTTCTGTTCCTGGGACCGACGGGCGTCGGCAAGACCGAACTGTGCAAGGCGCTGGCTGAGTTCCTTTTCGATTCGCAGGATCACCTGATCCGTATCGACATGTCCGAGTTCATGGAAAAACATTCGGTGGCCCGCCTGATCGGCGCGCCGCCCGGCTACGTCGGTTACGAAGAGGGCGGGTATCTGACCGAGGCGGTACGCCGCAAGCCCTATTCGGTGATCCTGCTCGATGAGGTCGAGAAGGCGCATCCGGACGTGTTCAACGTCCTGTTGCAGGTGCTGGACGACGGCCGCATGACCGACGGTCAGGGCCGCACAGTGGATTTCAAGAACACGGTGATCGTGATGACTTCGAATCTGGGCAGCCAGATGATCCAGCAGATGGCTGGCGACGACTATCAGTTGATCAAGCTGGCGGTGATGGGCGAGGTGAAGTCCTATTTCCGGCCGGAATTCATCAACCGTATCGACGAGGTGGTGGTTTTCCACGCGCTTGACGAGAAGCACATCAAATCGATTGCGAAGATACAGCTCGGCCATCTGGAGAAGCGCCTGGCTGCGATGGACCTGAAACTGGAAGTGGACGATGGCGTATTGGCCGAACTGGCCCATGTCGGCTTCGATCCGGTGTTCGGTGCGCGTCCGTTGAAGCGCGCCATCCAGGCGACGATCGAGAATCCGCTGGCTAAGGAAATCCTCGAAGGACGGTTCGCTCCCAAGGATGTGATTCGCGTAACTTCGGCGGGAGGCAAGCTTCGCTTCGAAAAGGGAAAACAAGCGGCCCATGCAGTAGGCGCGAGCTGAAAATTGGTCGGCGGCTGGATAGAGCCGCGCTTTTGACCGATAATTCGTGCCTTGAAACGTGCCGGTCCTCTGCGAAAGTGAGCGGTAAGGTTGCGCTTTGGCCTCCGAGTTGCAGAGAATTCCGGCGGCATCTCACCATACAAGAACATGACCGTCGAATCCCCCGCCGAGCCGCTTGCCTTATTCCGCGGCGAACCGGTGCACGAGCTGCCCGGCGATCTCTACATCCCGCCGGACGCGCTGCGGGTTTTTCTCGAGACCTTCGAGGGTCCGCTTGACCTGCTCCTCTACCTGATCCGCAAGCACAACCTCGATGTGCTCGACATCCCTATGGCGAGCCTGACCCGCCAGTACATGGAGTACGTCGAAGTGATGCGGCAGCATCAGCTCGAACTGGCCGCCGAGTATCTGCTGATGGCTGCACTGTTGATAGAGATCAAGTCGCGCATGCTGCTGCCGCGACCGACTCAAGTGAGCCCGGAGGAAGAGGATCCGCGCGCAGAACTGATGCGCCGGTTGCTGGAATACGAGCGCATGAAACTCGCCGGCCACCAGCTCAACGAGTTGCCCCTGGCCGGACGGGATTTTGCTCTGGTGCAGGTCTGGCTCGACCGGGAGGTCGAGCAGAGACTGCCGGACGTCAATCCCGAAGACTTACGCAACGCATGGCTGGGACTGATCGCGCGCGCGCGCGTGACGCGCCACCACAGGATCACCCGCGAACAGCTGTCGGTGCGCGAACATATGAGCCGCATATTGCGTAGCCTGCAGCACCTGCGATTCGTCCGCTTCGAGGACCTTTTCGATGAAACGGCAGGCGTACCCGTCCTGGTAGTCAGTTTTCTCGCCATACTCGAATTGGCCCGCGAAAGCCTCGTACAGGTCACCCAGCAGGGTGCGTTTTCACCTATTTATGTGAAGTTGAATCATGGAATTACCTCTGTCTGACCCGGCCCAGATCAAGCGCGTGCTGGAAGCAGCATTGTTGAGTAGTGCCGAACCCTTGCCCGTGGCCGATCTCAGAAAGATGTTTGACGACGACGTCGGTCCCGATGTCATTCGCCGCATGCTGGAAGAACTGCGCATGGAATGGGGCGAGAAAGGCGCGGAACTGGTGAATGTCGCCAGCGGATGGCGTTTTCAGGTCCGGCCCGGCTATCAGAAGTTCCTGGACCGGCTGAATCCGCTAAAACCGCCGAAGTATTCGAGGGCGGTGCTGGAGACGCTCGCTATCATCGCCTACCGGCAGCCGGTCACGCGCGGAGATATCGAGGAAATTCGGGGAGTTACGGTATCCAGCGGCATACTCAAGGCGCTCGAGGCGCGCGGCTGGATCGACGAGGTCGGTCACCGCGAAGTACCCGGCCGGCCGGTGCTTTACTCCACGACGCGGACGTTTCTGGACGATTTGAATGTGCGCTCGCTGGATGAACTACCGCCGCTGGAGGATCTCGTCCCGCTGATCGAGGCGGAACAGCCGGCTGTGCCGGCGCAACATCTCGAGGTATCCGGAGGAGGTGCAGCCGGATCGGCTCAGAACGAGGAGGAGAAGTCCTCAGAGACACAAGCCAATCCGGCTTGAATAGCCGCTGCCCGGCAGCGGTCAATGCCGGTGCCGTACTGGAGAACAACATGAGAGCCGTTCTTGTTGCCAATCCCAAAGGCGGATCCGGCAAGACTACAGTTGCGACCAACCTCGCGGGGTCCCTGGCGACGCGAGGGGAGAAAGTCTATCTCTGGGATCTCGATCGCCAGCAGTCTTCGCGCAACTGGCTGACGATCCGTCCGGCAGACCGGCCGGCGATTCACCGGCTGGACGCGCGAGATGACCACGAGCCTTCCATGCCGCGCGGCTCGAGCTGGCTCGTTCTGGACTCCGCAGCCGGGTTGCATGGCAAGAACCTCGCGCACGCACTGAAACTCGCCCAGAAAGTGCTGGTTCCGGTGCAGCCATCGGTTTTCGACATGGCGGCCACGAGTACTTTCCTGCAAACCTTGATGGAAGAGAAGGCGATACGAAAGCACAAGACCTTTGTAGGCATCGTTGGCATGCGGGTGGATCCGAGAACAAAGGCCGCGGCGACTCTTGAAGCCTTTCTAGCCCAATTCAAATTGCCCGTGTTGACCTATCTTCGCGACACGCAGGTCTATGTGAACGCGGCTTTCAATGGTCTCAGCGTGTTCGACTTGCCAGATTACCTGAGCGCCCGAGACATAGAGCAGTGGCAGGCGTTACTGGCCTGGTTGGAAGAGGACTGAAAAGCCGGTACCTCGCGACCGGACCCCGCTCTTTGGTTGACGCACATCTCGTTACATTGCTATCATCCCGCGTCTTGGAACTCGATTTTTCGGGTTTCAATCCGGTCGCGGGGTGGAGCAGTCTGGCAGCTCGTCGGGCTCATAACCCGAAGGTCGTAGGTTCAAATCCTGCCCCCGCAACCAACCTGCTCTTTAAAAAATCAAACAGCCGATGCGTGTGGGTGCTTCGTGTGGTGGGGCGCTTGCGCGGGGTGGGTGGGTCAT
>Ga0137409_10001793_pt1 | contig 23122 bp, 29 predicted proteins | sample CZODoug1_16funga_FD_122059 | JGI IMG/M metagenome (GOLD analysis project Ga0137409, IMG submission 122059) | Vadose zone soil fungal communities from Angelo Coast Range Reserve, California, USA - CZODoug1_16fungal (Hybrid Assembly) | ecosystem: Environmental > Terrestrial > Soil > Vadose zone...
GCCGGGCTTCACCTCGCGGCCTTCGTCGTCCACCAGGCGCACCTCGTCGTCGGCGCAGATCGGCCGGCCGCAAGTCTCGAGCTTCACTTCCTGCGCATCGTCGAGCCGGACGAAGAACAGCATGCCCTCGGACATGCCGAAGTTCTCCTGCACGAAGCACGACGGGATGAGCTGGTGCGCCTTGAGGCGGACTTCGGGCTGCATTCTCTGGCCGCCGCTTTGAATCAATTTTATTGAGGACAAATCAAAACGGCTGATCGCAGGATCGTTGATCAGGCGAATGAGCAACGCCGGCACGACCTTGATGTGGGTGACTTTGTGTTTTTCGATCAGCCGGAACATCTCTTCCGGCCTGGTCGTCGGCGAGAGGACGACTTTGCCGCCCTGGAAGAAATAGCCCTGGACGCCGGGACAGGCGAGCGGCAGGTTGTGCGCGATCGGCAGCGCGAGCAGCAGCACCGAGTCCTGTGTCACCTCGCACACCGGCGCCGCGGTCTTCGAGTTGAATGCGTAGTCGTTGTGGGTGCGCGGGATGAGCTTCGGGACGCCCGTGGTTCCCCCGGACAACTGGAAGATGCACGGATCCGTGGGGTCGATCTTGACGTTCAGGTCGCCCTTGCCAGGTTTTTCAATGAGTTCTCTCAACTGAAGGAGCGAAAGGCAGAGCCTCACCGCCGGATTCTCGGCCTTCACTCGCTGAATCATCGGCTCGAACTCGAAATCGCCCTGGCGCTCGGGGTAGACGCAGGCCGTCGCGCCGGAGAGCTTCACGAACTGGCTGATTTCGGCGTAGCGGTGCGTCACCAGCGCGGCGATCGGGATGGCGCCGATTTTCTGCAGCGCGAAGTGGAGCACGACGAACTCGGCGACGTTCGGCAGCGCCGGCACCACGCGGTCGAGCGGCTTCAGGCCCATCTCGAGGAGGTTGCGCGCGAGGTTGTCGCTCAGCCGGTCGATGTCGGCATAGGTGTATTGCCGCTCGCCGTCCACAAGGAAGATTCTTTTTTCGTATTTCTGAAAACAGATACGAAATTCATCCCGCAGCGATTTGTCCCGCCAATAGCCCTTCTCGCGGTAGCGCTTCGCGAACTCGGGCGGAAAAGGAACGACGCCGGGAAGCGGCATTACGTGGAGCTGGTGTAGCCGCCGTCGATGACGACGATCTCGCCGGTGACGAAGCGGTTGCCCTGGATCAGGCTCATCATCGTCTCGGCGACGTCCTCGGCGGTGACGACGCGCTTCAGCGGCGTCGCCTTGGCCCGCTTGCCCATCAGGTCGTCGTACTTGTCCCTGAGCATGCGCTTCATCCAGTCGCCTTCCATCCAGCCGGGGGCGACGGCGTTGACGCGGATCTCGGGCCCGAGGTTCCAGGCGAGGGTCTTGGTCAGGTTGACGACCGCGGCCTTGCTCGCCGCGTAGGGCAGGGGCTGCGGGCCGGGACGCAGGCCGACGATGGAGGCGGTATTGACGACGCAACCCTTGGTTTCCTTGAGCAGAGGCGCCGCCGCCCGTGTCACCTGGAACAGGCCGCGGACGTTGACCGCGAAGACCTTGTCCCACTCCTCGAGCGAGAGGGTCTCGAGATCTTTCGGCTTCCAGGCCGCGGTCGTGCCGGCGTTGTTGACCAGAACATCCAGTCTCTTGAAGGCATCTTTGATGGAGGAAACCATCGCGCGGACCGCGCGCTCGTCCGAGACGTCGCATTTGACGAGCAGGGTTTTCGCGCCGGCCTTTTCGGCCTGCTTCGCGGTTTCGCGCGCCGCGGCTTCGCTGGAGCTGTAGTTGATGCAGACGTCGTATCCTGCGCGGGCGAGGGCGAGCACCGCGGCCCGGCCGATGCCGGTCGCGCCGCCGGTGACGAGAGCTGCTTGCCTGGAGGCCATTCCGGGTTAGGATAAAGAATGAACAAGTTCATTGTAGCGCTCGCCGCGGCGCTCCTAGCGGCAACCGGACATGCGCAGACCTGGCCGTCGAAGCCGGTGCGCGTGATCGTCAACGTCGCGCCGGGCGGAGTCGCCGACGTCACCGCGCGCGTGCTCGGCGCGAAGCTCACCGAGACGCTCGGCCAGGCGTTCGTGGTCGAGAACCGCGCCGGCGGCGACGGCTACATCGGTTTCGACGCCGTGCGCAGCGCCGATCCCGACGGCTACACGCTTGTCTACTCGCCCGGCTCGAGCATGATGATCGCGCCGCACCTCGTGAAGCGCGCCGACCTCGATCCGCTCAAGGCGCTGACGCCGGTCGCGGCGAGCGGCGCGGTGTCGCTTTACGTCCTGCTGCGTCACGATTTTCCGGCGAGCAACTTCGACGAGTTCCTGGCGTATGCGCGGGCGAATCCCGGCAAGCTCAACTACGGCACGCCCGGCAACGGCACCTCGCCGCACATCGCTACCGAGGTGTTCAACCGCGAAGCGAAGGTCAAGCTGAACCACATCCCGTACAAGGGCGCCGGCCCGGCGCTGAAGGACCTGCTCGGCGGCCAGATCGACCTCGCTTTCGATCCGGGCGTGGGCGTCGCGGCGGCGAAGGGCGGCAAGCTGCGCATGGTCGCGGTCGCCGGACCGACGCGGCACCCGGATTTTCCGGACGTGCCGACGCTCGAGGAGAAGGGCATCAAGGGCGTCGACGGCGGGCCGCACTTCGGCTTCTACGCGCCGGCGGCGACGCCGCGCGATGTTCTGCAGCGCGCCAACCGCGAAATCGTCAAGGCGATGCAGGATCCGGTCGTGCTCGAGCGCTTCAAGGCCCTCGCGGTGAACCTCGCGCCGGCGATGTCCCCGGAGGAATTCGCTGTCTACGTGCGTGCCGAGTACGCGCGCTATGCGAAGCTGCTGCCGGCGCTGAACATCGCCGCGCAATGAAGCGCGAAGGCATGACCGGCGCCGAGGCACTGCTGCGCGCCCTGCGCGCGATGGGCGTCGAGCGCATCTTCGCTTCGCCGGGCTCCGACTGGGCGCCGCTCTGGGAGGCGCTGGCGCGGCCGCACGACGACGGCGAGTTTCCCGAGTACATCTCCTCGCGGCACGAGGAGACCGCGGTCGGCATGGCGACCGGCTACTTCAAGGCAACCGGCAAGCTGCCGGCGGTGGTGATCCACACCACGGTCGGCTCGCTGCACGCAGCGATGGGCGTGCGCGCGGCGTTGCACGAACGCGTGCCGATGGTGGTGCTCGCCGGCGAATCGGTCGCCTTCGCGGAGGGTCCGAGCTCGGCCGGCCGGCAGTGGCTGCGCGTGCTGACCGACCTCGGCGGGCCGGCGCGCCTGATGGAGCCGACCGTGAAGTGGAGCTTCGGCCTCAACACCAGCGTCATCCTGCCGCACACGATGCAGCGCGCCTGCCAGCTTGCGATGTCGGCGCCGCGCGGACCGGTGTTCGTTTCAGTGCCGACCGAGATGCTGATGGAGACCGCGGCGGTCGAGGCGCCGAAAGCCGTCCTGCCGTCGCCGGTTGCCGCGAACGCGGGCGCGATCGAGGCGCTCGCGCGAGCCCTCGGCTCGGCGTCGAAACCGGTAATCGTCGTCGAGGAGCTGGGCCGCGACGTACAGGCAGTCGCCGAGCTCGTCGCACTTGCCGAAACCCTCGGCGCGCCGGTGCTCGATGGTTGGCATGCCGAATATGTGAATTTCCCGCGCCAGCACCCGCTCTATGCGGGCGTCGCCACCGAGCCGGTGAATGAGCTGGTGAAGGAGGCCGACTTCGTCCTGCTCGCGGAAGCAGTGGCGCCCTGGCATCCGCCGTCGGCGCTGACCGGCGTCGCAGTCGGCGCGCTCGGCGAGGATCCGCTGCATTCCAATCTGCCCTTCTGGGGCTACCGCGCCGACCACGTGGTCGCCGGCGATGCGCGCGCCTCCCTGAAGGCGCTGCGTGCGCTGCTCAAGCCGCGCAAGCCCTGGCGTGCGGCACGCGCGCGGCCTGCGCCCGTCAGCGCCGGACCGCGGATCACCGCTGCGTGGATCGCGCAGGAACTGAACGCGGTCCTGCCGGCCGACGCCATCGTCGTCAACGAGACCATCTCGCACCGCGGCGACATCATGAAGCTGCTCGACAAGCTCGGGCCGGGCGCGTTCTTCGAGGCGAGTTACGGCGGCCTCGGCATGGGCACCGGCACCGCGCTCGGCGTGAAATACGCGCAGCCGCAACGGCCGGTCGCGCTGCTGATCGGCGACGGCTCGTTCTATTACAACCCGGTGCCGGCCGCGTTCGGCGCCTGCCAGGAGCACAACCTGCCGCTGCTGGTGGTGCTGTTCGACAACGCCGGCTACTTCTCGCAGAAGAACGACGTGGTGCGCGAGTACCCTCAGGGTTTTGCCGTGAAGACCAACCAGTTCGTCGGCACTTCGATCACGCCCTCTCCCGACTACGCGATGCTGGCGAAGGCGTTCGGCGGCCATGGCGAGAAAGTGGAGCGGCCCGCCGACGTGCGCCCCGCGCTCCTGCGCGGTCTCGATGCCGTCGCGAAGGGCAAGCTCGCACTGGTCCACATGGTGCTCGAGCCCGTGAATCGATGAAGAGCACAGCAGCACCCGATCCGAACACGAAGCAGCCGAAGTTCCGTCCGCCGCCGCTCGCCTGCGACGCGCACTGCCACGTGTTCGGGCCCGCGGCGAAGTTTCCCTACGACCCGGAAGCGTCCTACCACCCGCCGGATTCGCCGTTCGAGGGTTTACAAAAACTTCATTCCATCCTGGGGATTCAACGCGCGGTCATCGTCCATGCCAGCTGCCATGGGGCGGACATGCGCGCCACGCTGGATGGCATCACGCGCTCGAAGGGTGCGTATCGCGGCACCGCGATCATCGACGAGTCGTACACCGATAAGGATTTCCAACGGATGCACGACGGCGGCATCCGCGCCGTGCGCTTCAACTTCGTCAAGCACCTCGGCGGCCGTCCCGACATGGAATTTTTCAACAAGACCGTGCAAAGACTCCCAGATCTGGGTTGGCATCTGATCCTGCACCTCGACGCCACCGACCTCGTCGAGTTCCGTGATCTGTTCATGAAGATTCCCGTGCCTATGGTCATCGATCACATGGGACGCGTGAAAGCCTCGGACGGGCTGCAGCAACAGCCGTTCAAAGTCCTTCTCGAATGGATGAAGAACGACAAGTTCTGGGTGAAGGTCTGTGGTGCCGAGCGCGTCTCTTCCAAGGGACCGCCGTTCGACGACGCCGTGCCCTTCGCACGCGCGCTGATCGAGGCCGCACCCGACCGCATCCTCTGGGGCACCGACTGGCCGCATCCCAACGTAGGCAAGCACATGCCGAACGACGGCGACCTGATGGACCTCTTCGCGCAAATGGCGACCACGCCGGAGCTGCAGAAGAGGATCTTGGTCGACAACCCTGCGCGGCTTTATGGCTTCTAGTGCCCTAGAATCCTGACAGGGGGGCTTCATGAGGCGCACGGTAATGTTGGTCCTCGTACTCGCTTTGGCTGGGTGCGCCTCTATGCGTGGACGTGATCAGCTTCGCGGTGGCCTGTTGACGATGGGTATCCCGCAATCATCATTTCTCGAAGTGTGGGGGATGCCCGACCAGACCTATGTCACGTCGGGGCAGGACATCATGGAGGCCGGATGGAATCAAGGGAGTGGTAGCTTCTTCAGGGGCAAGCGGACCCTTGAAGTTTGGAAGTATGAAAGCAAGAAGAGTGAGCTGATCTTCGACAGAAGGAAGAATCTCGCCGCTTGGAAGACCAATGCGACGGTGAAGGAGTTGGCTGCCCCCACTCCAGCACCTAAGCGTGAGTAGTTTGGTACTCCGGCCTAGACAGTCAGGTTTTTCCGCCACGTGGCGGGTGGCACGCCGAACTCGCGCTTGAACGCGCGGTTGAAGGCGGCTTCGGACTCGTAGCCGCTGCTCTCGGCGATCCGCGCCACGCTCTCGTTGCCGGAGCGCAGGGTTCTTGCTGCCAGCGCGAGACGCCAGCGCGTCAGGTACTGCATAGGCGACTCGCCCATCAACGCGGTGAAGCGCTCGGCGAGGGCGGAGCGCGAAAGCGCTGCTTCGCGGGCAAGACCGTCGACCGTCCAGGAGCGACCCGGTTCGGCGTGCAGCAGCGCGAGCGCCCGGCCGATGTGCGCGTCGCGCACGCCGGCGAGCCAGCCCTTGCCTCCGGGCGGCAGCGTGTCCATGTACCGCCGCATCGCCTCGACGAAGAGGAGCTCGGCGAGCTTCGCCAGCATCGATCCCGCGCCCGGCTGCCCCGTCGCCGACTCGTGTACGCCGGCCTTGAGCAGCTCGCGCAGCAGCAGTACGCCGTCGCCCATGGGGATGCAGAGCATCCGCGGCAGCGCTTCGAACAGCGGCCGGAATACGCCGCGACTGCAGGCGAGGTAGCCGCAGGTAAACCGGGTCACCGCGCCGCCGCCGCCATAGCGCATCTGGAAGATGCTCCCCTGGAATCCGGAGCCCGCGGCAGCAGCGGCGTCCGCCTCCATCGGCGCTAGTTGGAGGTCGCTGCCCATCAGATGCTTGCCTTCCTGCGGGAACAGGATCAGGTCGCCGGCCTTGGCAATCTGCGCCTCGCCGCCTTCCACCAGGCGGACCTTGCACGTGCCCTCGGTGAGGAAATGGAAGAACGCCACGTGCTCGGCGCCGGCGAGCTTCGCCCGCACCGTCGGCAGCCCGCACTCGCCGCGGATGCACCACGGTGTGGTGAACTCGGCGTTGAGGTACACCGCTCCCTCGAGGCGGACGGACTTGAGGACGTCCGATAGAGCATCCATGGGCGTCCTGATACTACCTTTGTCGTTGATGGCCGAGGCGCCGCTGGCGTCCCGGTCAAGAACTGCGGCGTTCCGGTCAAGTCGAGCGATCGACCCCCCCGGATACTGCCAGCCCATGAACACCTATAAAGGCAGTTGCTTCTGCGGCGCAGTGCAGTTCACGGTCACCGGCGAGCCGGCGGCGATGGGCTATTGCCACTGCGAGTCATGCCGGACCTGGTCGGCCGGGCCGGTCAACGCGTTTACGCTCTGGAAGCCCGAGGCGCTGAAGATCACCAAGGGCGCGGACAACATCGGCAAGTACAACAAGACGCCGCGCAGCGGCCGCCAGTGGTGCAAGAGCTGCGGCGGCCATCTCTTCACCGAGCATCCGCACTGGAATCTGGTCGACGTCTACGCTGCCGTGATCCCGGACTTTCCGTACAAGGCCGGCGTCCACGTCAACTACCAGGAGACGACGGTCCATATCCACGACGGCCTGCCGAAGCTGAAGGACCTGCCGGCAGAGATGGGCGGTTCCGGGGTGGCTCTGGCCGAATAGAATCGGCGGATGCTGGAACTCCGCCCGACCTGCGAACACTGCAACAAGGCGCTGCCGCCCGATTCCACCGAAGCGCGCATCTGCAGCTACGAGTGCACCTTCTGCGCCGCGTGCGTGGAGAGCGTGCTCGGCAATGTCTGTCCCAACTGCGGCGGGGGATTCGTCCCGCGGCCGGTCCGGCCGTCGCGCAACTGGAAGGGCGACAACTTTCTCGGCAAGTATCCGGCAAGCACGAAAGTGAAGCACCGGCCGGTCGATCCGGCGAAACACGCGGCGTTCTCGCGCCCGATCCGGGAGATCCTGCCGGAAAAGCGGTAGTCCCGAAGTAAAATCGCCGCATGGCGAGGATCATCGGCGGCATCGGCACATCGCACGTCCCCACGATCGCGATGGCGTTCGACAAGGGCAAGCAGAACGATCCCGACTGGCAGCCGCTGTTCAAGGGCTACGAGGCGGTGGCGAAGTGGCTGGCGGAGAAGAAGCCCGACGTGCTCTTCTTCTGCTTCAACGACCACGCCACCACTTTTTTCTTCGATCACTACCCGACCTTCGCTCTCGGCGTCAGCGCCGAGTACCGCATCGCCGATGAAGGTCTTGGTATTCGAAAAATACCCAACTTAAAAGGCCATGCCGCATTGGCCCGGCACATCGCGGAATCGCTGGTCGAGGACGAGTTCGACCTGACCATCTTCCAGGACCTGCCGATCGACCACGGCCTGCATTCGCCGCTCACCATGATGTGGCCGACGCAGCCCGACTGGCCGGGCAAGGTGATTCCGTTGGTGGTCAACGTGCTGCAGCATCCGTTGCCCAAGCCCTCGCGCTGCTACAAGCTGGGACAGGCGATCCGCAAGGCGATCGAGTCGTTCCCCGAAGACCTGAAGGTGGCGATGGTCGGCACCGGCGGGCTTTCGCACCAGATGATCGGCGAGCGCGCCGGCTTCAACGACGAGAAGTGGGACCGCGAGTTCCTCGATCTGATCGAGAGAGATCCCGAGCGCCTCGCGAAGATGACGATCGACGACTTCGCGCGCCTCGGCGGCAACGAAGGCGCCGAGGTGATCATGTGGCTCATCATGCGGGGCGCGCTTCGCAAGGACGCGAAGAAGCTGCACCAGAACTACTACCTGCCCATGACGACGGCGATGGCCGTGGCGCTGTTTGAGTAAGTACCTCTTCGATCTCGAGAGAAGCGCCAAGGGGTTGCGCCTCAATCGCTTTCTGAATGGTCTGGTTCATGAAAAAAACAGAAAGCACTTCCTCGAGAAGCCGGAGGAGGCGATGCAGGACCTGGCCGAGAACGAGAAGGACATGGTGCGCCGCCTCGACTGGAAGGCGCTGCAGGACACCGGCGCCAGCTTTTTTTGCCTGGAGAAGCTCGCCCGCGCCAAGGGCGTGTCGAACCCGCAGATGGTCGCCGCGTTCCGCGGCGAGTCGGTGGAGACGTTCCTCAAGACCCGTCGGGTCCCCGGGGCGCGATGAAGCTGAAAACCCTGCTCGGGGACTACCCGGTCACTAAGCAGTTCAAGACGCTAGGGGACCGCTTCGACTTCGCGCAGTTCCAGGGCGGCGTCGCGCAGCAGTTCCAGCGCGTCGTGCGCAAGCTCGAGTTCGACGTGGCGGAGCTGGCGCTGATGACCTTCCTCATCGCCAAGGCGCACGACAAGCCCTACCGGCTCCTGCCGTTCACCGTCATGGCGCGCTACCAGCACCCGTTCCTGAAGTTCAACCCGGAGCGCACGCCCGGGCTGAAGCCCGAGGCCCTGGCGGGCAAGCGGATTGGCGTGCGCTCCTACTCGGTCACGACCGGCGCCTGGATCCGGCACATCCTCGCCGGGGATTTCGCTGTCGACCTGTCGAAGATCCGCTGGGTTACCTTCGAGGAAGCGCACGTCGCCGAGTTCGTCGACCCGGCGAACGTGCAGCGAGCTCCGGCGGGCAAGGAGATCAAGTCGATGCTGCTCGCCGGCGAGCTCGACGCCGCCATCCTCGGCGACGCCGCGCCCGACCCGCGGCTGCAGCCGCTGATCGCCGACCCCGAGGCGGCCGGCAAGCGCTGGAGCGAGAAGCACGGCGCGATCCAGCTCAATCACCTGGTGAGCGTGAAAAGTACGGTGTCACGCGCTGTTTCCGATGAAGTTTATGAACTGCTCGTCAGGAGCAAGGAAGCAGCCGGCAACCCGCCGCTGCTGCCGCACGGCCTCGAGGCCAACCGCCGCAACCTCGAGGTGGCAATCGACTGTGCCCATAAACAAAACCTGATACCGCGGCGATTCAGGGTGGAGGAGCTCTTCGAATGACACGTCTTTTTTATCTATTCCTATTCATCCCTATGTGGGCATTTGGGCAGGCATATCCAACGAAGCCTATTCGCATCGTGCTGCCGTTCGGGCCGGGCGGCGTCGCCGACATCACTACGCGCACCATCGCACCGAAGATGTCCGACGGCCTCGGCCAGCAGGTGCTGGTGGAGAACATGCCCGGCGCGGGCGGCATCCGCGCCGCCGAGACCGTGGCGAGCGCGACGCCCGACGGCCACACGCTGCTGCTCCTCACCAACGGCAACGCGGTCAGCCAGGCCTTGTTCAAGTCGCTGCCGTACGACCCGGTCAACGACTTCGCCATGATCTCGACCGTCGGCTTCTTCAGCATGGTGATCGTCACCGGCGCGAACTCCAAATACAAGACGCTGAAGGAAGTGATCACGGAGGCGAAGCAGAACCCGGGCAAGCTCAACATCGGCACCATCACCCCCGGCGGCACGCAGCATCTCGCCGGCGAGCTGTTCCGCTCCACTGCCGGCATCGACGCGCTGGTCGTGCCGCACAAGACCACCGGCGAAGTGATCATCGGCGTTCGAAACGGCAGCCTCGACGTCGGCGTCGACTTCATCGCGCCGCTGATTGCCGGCATCCGCGCCGGCGACCTCCGCCCGCTGGCGGTGAGCGCCGGCAAGCGCTTCCCGGGACTGCCCGACGTGCCGACCGTGATCGAAGCCGGCGTCGCCGGCTACGACGTCGCCTCATGGAACGCGATGGCAGCGCCGGCGAAGACGCCGCCTGCCGTCATCAAGCGAGTGCACGCCGAGCTGGAGAAGGCGCTCACCTCGCCCGACGTGCAGAAGCGCTTCGCCGAGCTCGGCGTCGAGCCGCGGCCGAGCAGCCCGGAGCAGCTGAAGGAGTTCTTCGTCAGCGAATCGAAGCGCTGGACCCGCGTGGTCGAGGCGGCAAAAATTCCAAAGCAGTAGACTGTGCGCATGCACGAGTCCCCCGGTCGCGACGATCTTCGCCTGGTGGTCGACACCATCCCGACGATGGCCTGGAGCGTGCTGCCGGACGGCAGAGTCGATTTCGTCAACCACTACTGGCTCGAATACACCGGCCTTTCCCTGCGGGAGGCACTGGCGCAGCCGAACGGCGTCGTCCATCCCGGCGACCTGGCGAGCGTCATGGACAGCTGGCGGCACAGTATGGGTCGCGGCGAGCCGTACGAGGCCGAGATGCGCCTGCGCGGCGCCGATGGGCAGTATCGGTGGTTCCTCGTGCGCACTGATCCGATGCGGGGTCCGCAGGGCGCGATCCTCAAATGGTATGGGACGAGCACCGCGCTCGAGGATCGTCAGCGCGCCGATGATGCGATGTCCCCGGATCCGCGCCGCGTGCTCAGTCTTCGCGAGTTGATGGTGTTGAAGCTGGTGGCCCAAGGGATGAGTAGCAAAGAGGTCGCCACAAGCATCGGCATCGCGCGCAGCACCGTGGACACCTATCGCTGCCGGATCATGGAGAAGCTTGAGGTGAAGGGGGTTGCCGGGCTGGTTCGTCTTGCGATTCGTCACGGCCTGGTCAAGCCCTAGCAAGCGATAGAGCACATGGCTCGAATCGACCCCGCGCGCCGGCGGGCTCTCGCCGGCGCAGCATTCGCCGCGCTAGTGTCGCGGTTTCCTTCCCCTGCGCTGGCGTCGGAAGAGCCGCTCATGACACGCCCGATTCCGCACGGCGGCGAGCGAATCCCGATCGTCGGCATCGGCACCGCGGTCATCTTCGACTATCAGGACGATCCGGCGAAGCAGGCCGCGCGCAGCGAGGTGATCAAGGCGCTGGTCGCGGCTGGCGGCAGGCTGATCGACACGGCCGCGGGCTACGGGAGCGCGGAAGACAGGCTGGGAGAGATCGTCGCGGCACTCGGGGTGAGAGACAAGCTGTTCCTCGCCACCAAGTTCTCCTATGACCTGGATCGCGCCGCCGCGACGGCGTCGCTGCGCGCCTCGCTGCGGCGCTTGAAGACGAACCGCGTCGATCTCATGCAGGCCTGGAACGTGACCGACGGAAGCTACAAGCTGGACCTGCTGCGGGAATGGAAGCAGCAGGGCCTTTGCCGCTACTTCGGCATCACGACCAGCCAGGAGCGTTCGTACGACGCGATCGCCAAGGTACTCGTGCGCGAAAAGCCCGATTTCTTCCAGGTGAACTACTCGCTCGGCGCCCGCGAGGCCGAGAAGGTCCTGCTGCCGGCGGCGCGCGAGGCGGGAGCGGCTGTGCTCGTCAACCTGCCCTTCGGGCGGAACTCTCTTTTCCGCAAGGCGGGCAACAGGCAGTTGCCCGATTTCGCAGCCGAGTTCGGCGCGAAGACCTGGGCGCAGTTCTTTCTCAAGTTCATCCTCTCGCACCCGGCGGTGACCGCCGTCATCCCCGGCACCGACAAGCCGGAGTACATGCTCGACAACCTTCAGGCCGCTCGCGGGGCGTTCCCGGACGCGGCGATGTGCAAGCGCATCGTTCAATACTGGGATTCGCTCGCCTGACGGCGCCCTGGTCCTTCCGGTAAGGCCTACTTCAAGGTCTTCGCCAGGAACTCCATCGTCCGCTTCCAGGCGAGCTCGGCGGCCTTCGGGTTGTACTCGAGCATGTCGAGCTTCTTCTCGTTCGCCGTCTCGTTGGCGAAGGCGTGCTTGGCGTCGTAGCGGTGGAACTCGAACTTCACGTTCGCCGCCTTTAGTTTCTTCTCCAGCTCGTCGACCTTGCCGATCGGGAACGCCTGGTCGCGCGTGGCGAAGTGGCCGAGAAGCGGCGCCTTGATCTTCGAGGCGTCGACGTATTCGAGCGGCGGGAAGCCGTACCACACCACGCCGGTGTCGGCCTCGGGCACGTTGACCGCGGAGAGCAGCGTCAGCGCGCCGCCCATGCAGAAACCGGTGACACCCACTTTGGGACTGTCTTTTTTCAGAAATTGAACGGCACCCCGGATGTCCTGGCCGGCGGCGTCGCCGAAGTTGAGCCCTTTCATCAGGTGCTCGGCTTCCTTCGCATCGACGGTCGCCTTGCCGCGATAGAGATCGGGCACGAGCGCGCGATAGCCGGCGGCGGCGAGCTTGTCAGCCACGCCGCGGATCTGGTCGTTCAATCCCCACCACTCCTGAATGACGACGATGCCGGGACCCTTGTCCCCCGCCAGGTAGCCGTTGACGCTCTTCCCATCGGGACGCTGGAAGCTGATCGACTTGCCCATGTGCGTCACCTCCTCGAATACAGTTAGCGGCCGTCCGATTCCTGAAGTGTGTACTGCGCCCGCTCTTTCTCGGACATTTCCTTCCCGGCTGGCAGGAACTTGTTCTTCTTGACCGTGAAACTCTTCTCACGCGGCCTGAACCATTCTTCGGCTTTCGATGACTTGATCACGGCGGATGCGTTTCGCTCGGCCCGGGCGAAGTAGAGCTCCGACAGACCTTCGCCGCGCACAGCGTGAAGCGTGTAGCGATTCATGACCGAGAAACGCCCACGCGGAATGTCCTTGCTCACGACCGCATAGTAGGTCTTGCCCGCCGCTAGCGTGGCATCGAGGAAACTCGCCTGCGTGTAGTTCAGCATGAAGAGATAGCTTCCCGGCTTCACGCGATACAGCACCTTCGTGCCCGGCTCGATGAATCCCACCAGCTTGGCGACAGGCTCGGTCACATCGACGACCTGCATGCGGGTGAATTCAGGAGAATCGGCTGGCGATACGAAGACCACGAGCGCTTCGCCGGCCGACGGCGCGGCCTGCTCACCCTGGCGCTCCATCAGGTCCGCGGCGCTCGCGCTCGCCGAAATCACCAGCAGCAATGTTCCCAGGATCCTCGCCATGTCTCCCTCTTTGGTCAAGGCAACCAGCGCATCTTCGCAAACGCCGCTTCGCTTTGCCACTCGATTTCCTCTTCCGAGAGCCACGAGCGCTCCCACGGATGGTCGAGCTGGCTCTCGTAGGGCGGACGCTCGGCACGTTCGCCCGCGGTCCATTCCGCCATGTGCCGCGCCTCCGTGGCGTCCAGCCTGAAGCTGAAGCCGAAGCCGACCTTGCCTTCCTTGGTCAACACGCGTGCGACGAGCGCCTCTTCGCCGGTGGCGAGGCGCAGTGACTGCACATGGGTGAACGCTATCGGAATGGGGTGAGACCGCTGCGCGTGACGCGGCCGTAGAGCTCGCGGCCGAGGGTCTGCTCGCAGAATTCCGCGGTGGCGAGCAGTCCGTCGAGGTTGATGCCGGTGGAGATGCCCATCGACTCGAACAGGTTCACCAGGTCCTCGGTGCAGACGTTGCCCGTGAAGCCGTCGCCGTACTTGACCTTCGCCGGATGGCCGCCGACGCCGCCGAACGAGGAATCGAACCAACGCACGCCGGCCTCATAGGCGGCGACGTAGTTGACGAGGCCGGTGCCGCGGCTGTCGTGGAAATGGGCGATCGGGGTAACGCCTTTGATCTTCGAAAAAAGCTCCCTGACCGAAGAGGGCGTGGCGGTGCCGATGGTGTCGCCCAGGGCCACGTGCTTGACGCCAAGCTCGGCGAACTTCTCGACGTCGGCGACGACGACTCCCGGGTCGACCTTGCCCTCGAACGGGCAGCCGAAGGCGACCGAGACCGTCCCGACCAGGCGGAAGCGGCCCTTCGCCGCGCGCGCCATCTCGGCGATGTTGTCCCACTGCTCGCCGCGCGTGCGGTTGAGGTTCTTCTTCGAGTGCGACCGCGTCGCCGAGACGAGCAGGCTGATCTCGTTGGCGCCGACGCCGGCATCGAGGTCTTCGAGGGCTCTCTCCACTGCCTTGACGTTGGCGCAGGTCGCCTTGTAATGGACGGACGTCCTTCGTTCCAGCGTGCGGAGCAATTCGCTCGCGTCGGCGAACTGCGGAACGACTTTGGGATTTGAATAGGATGTCGCTTCGACCCGGGGGAAGCCCAAAGCGGCGAAGCGCTCGACCAGCGCCCGCTTGGTCGCGGTCGGCACGAAGCCGGGCTCGTGCTGCAGCCCGTCGCGCGCGAAGCATTCGCACAGGGTCACGTCCATGGTTGACAGTATCGGCGGCGATAGTTTACGGTGTCAACTATGTCCTGGAGCGTCGAGCCGCGCGACCCGCGCACGCAGTCCGAAGGCGTGGTCGCGGGCTACGCGCACACCGCGCGCCGCTGGCCGTCGCAGCCGCTGGTGGTGCGGCCGCACGACACCGGCGAGCTTTCCGGCCCGGCGAAGCTCGAGCGGCGGCTGCCGCCTTCGAAGGCCGACCTCGCCGGGCGCGGCGCGAACCGCGCCCTCGGCCAGCTCATCCACCTGCGTGCGCGCGTGGTCGACGAGGACGGCGCGCCGGTGCCGGGCGCGCTGGTCGAGATCTGGCATTGCAATTCCGCCGGCAAGTACCTGCACCCCAACGATTCGAGCGACTCGCCGCCCGATCCCAATTTCCACGGCAACGCGCGCCTGATCGCCGGCGACGGCGGGCTGGTGGAGCTGCGCACCATCAAACCGGCCGCCTACGCGGTGCCCGATACCGACGGCTGGTGGCGCCCGCCGCACGTCCATTTCTCGGTCTGGGGCAGGGTGTGGCTGTCGCGCCTGGTGACGCAGATGTTCTTTCCGGGCGATCCGCTCAACGACCACGACGCGATCCTCAACGCGGTGCGCGACCCGGAAGCACGGGCGCGCTGCATCGCGCGCCTCGCGCCGACCGCGCGCGGACCGGCAAACGCGCTGGTCTACGAATACCAGCTGGTGGTGCGCGGCCGCAAGGCCGCGCTGCGCATGCCGTGACGCGCCTCGCGCCGACCGCGGAGATGACACTCGGGCCGTTCTTCCCGCGCGAGTTCGCGCAGGGGGCGAACGACCTGACCGTCATCTCGGGCAAGCGGGCCGAGGGCGAGGTGATCGAGATCACCGGCCGGGTCACCGAGCTCGACGGCAAGCCGCTCGACAACGTGGTGGTCGAGATCTGGCAGGCCGACGCCAAGGGCCGCTACGACAATCCGGACTTCTTCGGCTGGGGCCGCGCCGCGACCGATGCCAGCGGGGTTTACTCGTTCAAGACCATTCGACCGGGGCAGGTTCAGGGGAGGGCACCTCACATCAATTTCCTGATCCTCTATTCGGGACTGATGAGACAGCTGCAGACGACGATGTTCTTCGAGAGGATCGCGGACCCGGTTCTGGACCTGGTCAAGAACCGCGAGAGGCTGGTGGCGAAGAGGGAGGGCGCCGTCTACCGGTTTGATCTTCGCCTTCGCGGCGACGGCGAGACTCCCTTTTTTGATGACTGAGATCCGCGAGCTGATTTCGTACCGGCTGCACACGGTCGCGAACCTGCTCTCGCGCGGCGCCGAGCTGCGCTATCGCCGCGAGTTCGGCGTCAGCCTCTGGGAGTGGCGCACCGTCGCGCTGCTCGGCGCGGCGAGCGAGCCGCTGTCGCTCAACCACCTCGCGCACTCGGCCGGCATCCACAAGAGCCAGATGAGCCGCGTCGTCTCGGGGCTGACCCGGCGCAAGCTGGTGCTGCGCGCCGCCAGCTCGACCGACGGCCGCGGCGTGCAGCTCACCCTCAGCAAAACCGGGCGTCGGCTCTACGCGGGGCTGATCAGCGCCGCCTCGGAACGCGACGAGGCATTTAATGATTGTTTATCCAGGAATGAAAAAGAAGTGCTCGAACGCTGCCTTTCGAAGCTCGCCGGCCAGGCGCGCGAGCTGATCCTGAAAGAGAAGACCCGGTGAAGACGCGCATCACCGAGCTGCTCGGCATCGAGCACCCGATCTTCCAGGCCGCGATGAGCTGGGCGTCGTCGAACGCGCCGCTCATCATTGCCGTGTCCAATGCGGGCGGGCTGGGCGTTCTCGCAGCGGGACCCATGCGAGTCGAAGACTTTTCCCAGGTGGTCAAGGAGATTCGCTCGAAAACCAAAAAACCGTGGGGCGTGAACATTCCGCTCAACGGCAAGCACGCCGCGGAGCTGCTGCGGATCGCCCTCGAGGAAAAAATCCCGGTCATGGTCGCATCGCAGGGCGGGCCGCGCGAGCACCTCGCGCGCTTCCGCGCGGTCGGCACGAAGTGGCTGCACGTGGTGGCGTCGGTCGAGCATGCGAAGAAGGCGGAAGCGGCGGGCGTCGACGCCCTGGTTGTCGACGGCGCCGAAGCGGGGGGGCATCCGCCGCCGTCCCAGGTGGGCACCATCGTCCTCGTGCGGCGGGTGGTGAAGGCGACGAAGCTGCCGGTGGTGGCGAGCGGCGGCGTCGCCGACGGCGCCGGCATTGCCGCGCTGCTCGCGCTCGGTGCGGATGCGGTGCAGCTCGGCACGCGCTTCATCGCCACGCCGGAGGCGAGCGTGCACGAGAACTACAAGAAGGCGGTGCTCGCCGCGGACGTGCAGGACACCTGCCTCGTCGGCCCACGGTCGCTGCCGATCCGCCAGATCAGGAATGCTTTCTCGATGAAGGTCGAATCTTCTTCGCCCTTACAGCTGGAGGAGATCTTCAATAGCTCATCCCTGAAGAAAGCGGCATTGGAAGGCGACGTGGAGTGGGGCAAGCTCGAGGCCGGGCAGAGCGCCGGGCTGATCGACGACATCGTTCCGGCGGCGGATCTGTTCCGCCGCCTGGTGCGCGAGACGGAAGAAGCGAGGCGGAGACTCGCATCCCTATGAAACTTCTGGTCGAGAACCGCGACAAGGTCCGCATCCTGACGATGAACCGCCCGGAGAAGCGCAACGCGCTCGACTCCGAGCTCACCCAGGAACTGCTGAAACAACTGCGCGTCGCGGATGCCGAGGACGCGGTGGATGCGATCGTGCTCACCGGCGCGGGGCCGGCATTCTGCGCCGGCGCCGACCTCGCGGAGTTCAAGGACCTCAAGGATCCGCACGCCGCCGAGGCGCGCGCCGAGCTGACCATGCAGCTGCATCTGGTGTTCTCGAAGATGACCACGCCGGTCGTCACCGCGATCAACGGTGCGGCGATGGGCGGCGGCGCGGGACTCGCGCTCGCCGGCGATCTGGCGGTGATGGTCCGGGGCGCGAAGATCGGCTATCCGGAAGCGAAGCACGGCATCGTCGCGGCGATCGTCATGGCGAACCTGGTGCGCCAGATCGGCCCGAAAGCGGCGTTCGAGCTGGTGGCGCTCGGCGAGGGGATCGATGGCGAGCGCGCGATGGCGCTCGGCATGGTGAACCGCGTCGTGCCAGAAGGACAGTTGATGGACGACGCGCTCTACCTGGCGGCCAAGCTGGCCTCGCTGCCCAAGGCGGCGATGGCGCAGACCAAACGCCTGTTCTACGAAGTGCTCGACCTGCCGCTGGAAGAGTCCCTGAAGCGGGCGCGCGAAGTGAACCGGAAGATGCGGGGCTTCGGCAAGGCGTGAAGCCGCTCGAGCAGCTGACGATCCTCGACCTTTCGCGGGTGCTGGCGTGCCCGTTCGCGTCGATGGTGCTGGCCGAGCTCGGCGCGCGCGTGATCAAGGTCGAGCAGCCGGGCAGCGGCGACGAGACGCGGACCTTCGAGCCGCAGCTCGCGCAGGACAGCGCCTACTACTTCGCCTGCAATCGCTCGAAGGAGTCGATCACCGTCAACCTGCGCTCGGCCGAGGGCAAGAAGATCGTCCGCGAGCTCGCCGCCAAAGCCGACGTCGTGGTGGAGAACTTCCCCGTAGGAACCCTTGGCCGTTACGCTCTCGACTTTGCGAGCCTTTCCGCCCTCAACGAGAAGCTGATCTACGTTTCCTGTACGGGATTCGGGCAGACCGGCCCGTACGCGGAGAAAAAGGGCTACGACACCGTCTTCCAGGCGATGGGCGGGCTGATGAGCCTCACCGGCGAAAAGGGGGGCGGCCCGGTGAAGCCCGGACTCCCGGTCGCCGATCTCACCTCTGGACTCTGGGTGGCGATCGCCATCCTCGCCGCGCTGGCCGGGCGCGCGCGCAACGGCAAGGGCTGCCACATCGATTTCTCGATGCTCGACGGCCAGGTGGCGCTGCTGACGCTGGCCGCCGCGAGGTTCTTCGCATTGAACGAAATACCGCCAAGGCTGGGCACGGAGCACCCAGGGCGTGTCCCCTCGGCGACTTTCCGTTGCAAGGACGGCAAGTACGCGCATATCACCGCGAGCGATCAGCACTGGAAGCCGCTGTGCGAAGCACTTGGTCTTGAGGATTTTCCAGAAGATTTTTCTGATAACGCAGTTCGTGTCGAGCGGCGCGATGAGGTCATGGAAGCTCTCACCAGAAAAATTCAGGTCCTGTCGAGGGCAGAGCTCATCGCCAGGCTCGACGAAGCCGACGTCCCGGTCGGCCCGGTGAACGACGTCGCGGAGATCCTTGGCGACCCGCACGTGCGCGCGCGGCGCCTGGTCGGCAGCTTCGACTATCCCGGCGTGGGGGAATTCAAGGCGCTGGGGCTGCCCTACAAGTTCCTGGGCTGGGACGCGCCGGAGATCGGCCGGCCGCCCACGCTCGGCGAGCACACCGAGAAAATCCTCGCCTCGCTGAACTACTCAGCCGAGGACATCGCCCAGCTGCGGGAGAAGCGCGCGATATGACGATCGAGCTCTCGCAGCGCGACGGCGTCGCCACGATCGCGCTGAACCGGCCCGAAGTACGGAACGCGCTCAACCTCGAGATGTGCGAGGCACTGCTCGAGGCCATACGCAAGATCGATGCGAGGCTGGTTGTCGTCCGCGGCAACGGACCGGTGTTCTGCGGCGGCGCCGACGTCAAGGAGCGCACCGGCAAGTCCGAGCAGTGGGTGCGCGAGCGGCGGCTGAAGGCGTTCGCCGCCTACGAAGCGCTGGAGGCGCTGCCGATGCCCTGCATCGCGCTGGTGCACGGCGCGGCCATCGGCTCAGGATGCGAGATCGCCGCGGCCTGCGACTTCATCGTCGCCACGCCGGACGCGATCTTCCGCACGCCCGAAGCGCAGCGCGGCACCGTCGGCGCGACGCAGCGCCTGCCGCGCATCCTCGGCAAGCGCCTCGCCAAGGACCTGATGTTCACGGGTCGCGACCTCGGCGCCGAGGAAGCTCGACAGGCGGGTTTGGTTACTCGCATCGTCAACGATCTCGATGTTGCAGTCACTGAACTAAAGACAACAATTCTGAAAGCCTCTCCCGTCGCCCTGAAACTCGCCAAGCGTTCCATCGACCAGGGCATCGAGCTCGATCCAAAAGGGGCGCGCGAGGTCGAGATCGCGGCGATCGAGGAGCAGCTCGCTTCCGGACAGTGGATGGGCAAGCCGTGAGCTGGAAGGCGCAGACCCTCGGAGAAGTGCTCGCAAGCCGGCAGGGCGAAGCGCTGGTGACTCGCCTGGGGCGGTTTACCTATCCGCAGCTCTTCGAATCGGCAAAAGGCGCCGCCGGGGCCATGCAAGCGATGGGCATCGGCCGCGGCGACCACGTCGGCATCCTGATGGGCAACGACGAAAAATGGCTCTCGCTTTTCTTCGGCGCGGCGCTGATCGGCGCGGTGACCGTGCCGGTGAACACGCGCCTCAAAAGCGACGAGATCCGCTATTGCATCGAGCAGGCGGACTGCGAGGCGCTGTTCTACGTCGAGCGCTTCCTCAACATCGACTTCGCGCCGATGGTGCGCGGCCTGAACATCGGCAAGGTCGAAGTGTCCCGTGCTGTTCCGCGGGGAAAGTTTTCGCTCGTAAAAGTCGAGCCGGGCGATCTGCTGCTCATCCAGTTCACCTCCGGCACCACCGCGCATCCCAAGGGCGCGATGCTCACGCACGACAACATGCTGCGCGACGCCTGGGCGGCGGGCACGCGGGTCGGCATCCGCCCGGATGATCGCTACTTCAACTGCCGGCCGTTCTTCCACGTCGCCGGCTCGACGCTCTCGGCGCTGATGTCGCTCGTCGCCGGCTCGTGCCTGGTGACGCTGCCGACCTTCGAGGCGGGGGCCGCGCTCGAGCTGATGGAGCGCGAGCGCTGCACGCTCATCTCGGGCAACGACACCATCTTCCAGATGCTCATGGGTCACGAGGACTTTCCGAAGCGCAAGCTCAGTCTGCGCGGCGGCTGGGCGGCGGCGGGGCCGCAGACCATGCGCAAGATCATCGACGTGCTCGGGGCGAAGGGGATCTGCGCCGCCTACGGCCTTTCGGAGGCGTCGCCCAATGTCGTGATGAGCGACTGGCGCGATCCCGAGGAGCTGCGCGTGAATGGCTTGCCGAAGCCTCACGATGGAGTGGAGGTGCGAATCCAGGACGGGGAAATCCAGGTGCGCGGCTGGAATGTCATGCAGGGCTACTACAACAACCCGGAAGCCAACGCCAAGGCGTTCAGCGCCGACGGCTGGCTGCGCACCGGCGACCTCGGCGAGCTTACCGCCGACGGCCGGCTGCACATGGTCGGCCGGCTGAAGGACGTGTTCCGCGTCGGCGGCGAGAACGTCGCGCCGGCGGAGGTGGAAGAGGTGCTGCTCGCGCATCCGGCGGTCGAGGCTGCGCAGGTGATCGGCGTCCCCGACGCCCGGCTGGGCGAGGTGCCATGTGCATACGTCACACTCAAATCGGGGTCCGCTGCGACAGAATCCGAGCTGGTAGCGTGGACGAAAGAGAAATGCGCCAACTTCCGCGTGCCGCGCTACCTGCGGATCGTCGCGGACTTCGAGTCGATCGGCATGACGGCGAGCGGCAAGGTGCAGAAGACCAGGCTGCGCGAGCACGCGGTGCGCGAATTCAAACTCGGATAAAGGAGTCTCTATGCGTATCGCCCTGGTCCTGCTCGGTCTCGGCATTCTCTCGGGGTGCGGCACCCTCGATTTCAAGCCCGCGGAGATCGGGAAGAATGGCCGCGCCGCGGCCGGCGCGCAGAAGACCATGGCGCTGAAGGTGAACTCCCTGGAGAGCCGGTATGGGCACGCCATGTTCTGGCGCAGCAGCATTCAGTTCGAGGCGACACTCGGCAACGGCCAGGTCGTCAGCTTCGACGTGCCGCATACCAGCGGCAGCCCGCAGCAGAACCTGAACGGCAACATCGCCGAAGGCGTCATGACGATGCTCCGGGACGAGCGGGTGAGGGCCTATCTCGGAAGCTGACGGAGGAGCATGATCGGCGCTAACTCTGGTGGAGGACACATGCCCTGGGTCATCCTGGTGCTGGCCGGGTTGTTCGAAGTCGGCTGGGCGATCGGATTGAAATACACGGATGGCTTCACTCGTCCGTGGCCCAGCGTGGGAACGCTCGCGGCCATGGTCGTCAGCGTGGTGCTGCTGGCCGTCGCGATGAAGTCCTTGCCTGTCGGCACGTCGTACGCGGTCTGGGTAGGCGTGGGTGCGGTGGGAACCGCCATCCTGGGGATCGTGCTTTTCGACGAGTCTGCCAGCGCGGGCCGGCTCGTCAGCCTGGGTCTCATCGTTGCCGGCATCGTCGGACTCAAGCTCGCGACCCCCGGCTGATCGCCGGTGAGCAGCCTGCAATTCGCCGTCGCGGCGATGCTGCTCTTCGGGCTGGGCGATCTCATCTACAAGCGCGGCGCTGCCGCCGGCGCGCCGGCGCACCACTTCTTGATGGTGCAGTCGTGGGTGTTCACGCCGTCCGTGGTGGCGTACGCCATCGCCGCCGATTCGTTTCGCTTCGTCGCGGGTTCCGCCTGGGGCGCGCTGGCGGGCTTCTTCATCCTCATCGGCTTCTACAACTTCGCGCGCAGCCTCGCCGCGGGCTCGATCAGCATCAACGCGCCGGTGTTCCGCCTCAGCTTCGTCCTCACCGCCGCGCTCGCGATCGCGCTGCTCGGCGAGCCGCTCACCGCGTACAAGGTCGCGGGCATCGCGCTCGCGCTGGCGGCGGCGTGGCTGCTGCTCGGCGGACCGGCGCCGGGTGATGCACGTGAAAGCCGCTCCGCATTGGCGCGCGTCCTGGTCGCGACGATTGCCGTCGGCCTCGGCAATTTTGTCTACACCCTCGGCCTGCGCGCCGGGGCGACGCCGGGGTCGTTGATCGTCGCGCAGGCCGCGGTCGTGGTCACGCTCGCGACCGCGTTCGTGTTCTTCCTGGATCGACGCATCGCACCTTCCGGCGCTGCGCTGCGCCACGCGCCGCGGGCGGCGCTGGTGCTCGCGCTGGCGTTTGCCTGCATGGTGGAGAGCATGGCGCGCGGCCAGGCAAGCGTCGCGGTGCCGATCGCGCAGATGGGGTTCGTGGTAACAGCGTTGCTCGGCTTCTTATTCCTGCGAGAGCGCTTTACCGCGCGGAAAGGCGCGGGCATTGCTTCCGCGATCAGCGCACTCGCGTGCCTTGCGCACGGGTAAGATGACCGTCTTCTTTCCCGAGGAGGAAAAATGCTGAGAACTTCCGCTGCATTGCTCATGCTTTCGCTTGGCGCGTCGGCCCACGCCCAGGGCCTGGTCACCACGCAAAAGATTTCCGCGGCGCTCGCCAACGAGCTGGTCGGCGAGTCGGTCGCGGATTGCGCGCGCAAGGGCTACAAGGTGGTCGCGGTCGTGGTGGATCTCGACGGCGTGCGCCAGGCAGTGCTGCGCGGCGACGGCGCGCCGATCCACTCGATGGACAACGCCTACTACAAGGCCTACACGATCGCGTCGCTCGGCCTCTCCCGCAAGGAAGAGA
>Ga0137409_10001794_pt1 | contig 23121 bp, 20 predicted proteins | sample CZODoug1_16funga_FD_122059 | JGI IMG/M metagenome (GOLD analysis project Ga0137409, IMG submission 122059) | Vadose zone soil fungal communities from Angelo Coast Range Reserve, California, USA - CZODoug1_16fungal (Hybrid Assembly) | ecosystem: Environmental > Terrestrial > Soil > Vadose zone...
GGCGGCGGTCGGCTGACGGGCTATTTCATCAGTTGTTCTGCTGTCTTGCGCCCGTCCCGCAGGCAGTCCAGGACGCCGATGCCGCGGTACCACGCGCCGGTCAGGCGGAGGCCTGGGTGCCCGGCCGTGAGCCGCTCGATCTCGGCCACCCGCCCGGCGTGGCCGGGCTCGTACTGAGGGATCGCCTGCGACCAGCGGACGACCCGCAGCAGCTCCGGATCCCTCGGCAGGCGCAGCTCGTCGCGCACCAGCTGCACCAGCTCCTCGTCCCGGAGCGAGCCTGCCTGCGGATGACGAGCGCCTCCGACCAGCGCCGTGAGGAGGGCCTGTCCGCCGGGCGCCCGCTCGGGCCACAGCGCGGCCGGGAACAGCGCGCCCAGCACGGGCCTGCCGGGCCGGAGCAGTCCGAACCCCTGGTGGAGGGGCGCGACGTCCTGCGGCTGGACGGCGAGGTGCACGACCGAGATCGGCGCCGCGTTCAGCTCGCGCAGGCGCGCCGCCAGCGGGGCGTCCAGCCCTTCCAGCACCTCGGCGGCGCGCGGCGCCGGCATGGCCAGGACCACCCGCTCGGCGTCGATCTCGGTTCCCCCGCCGCCGGACTCCACCTGAAGCCGGTACCCCGTCCCGGCGCGCCGGACCGCCCGCAGGCGTGCCCGCAGCCGGGGAACGGTCTCGCGGGAAAGGGCGTCGACCAGCTCCTGCATGCCGCCGCGGAACGACGCCAGCCGCGCCCGGGGCCTCCCGGCGAAAAAAAAATAATTTTTTTTTCTGCCCTGGCGGGCCGCCAGGGCGCCGCGGACGAGGCTCCCCCGGCCCGCCTCGGCCAGCGCCGCCAGGGTGGGAAACGCGCTGCGCAGCTCCAGCCGATCCGGGTCGCCCGCGTGGATGCCGGTCTGGATCGCGTCGCCCAGGAACCTTCCCCCGGCGCCCAGGCGGTGGGCGAAGAACTCCGCGACGGTCCCGCCTGGCGGCGCCGGCGGCCGGAATGGCTCGCCCAGAAGGCCCAGCTTCTCGCGGGTGCTGAGCAGCCGGGTCCGCAGGGCCTCGCCGGGGCCGCGCGGCAGGGCGTGGACGGTCCCGCCGCGCTCCAGGAAGCGCAGCGAGGCCGCGGGGCTGGCGGGATGGGGGGCGATGCCGAGCTTCGCGCATAGCTCAGCCAGCTCGCCGGTGCGATCGAGGAGCCCGAGCGCGGCCCGCTCCAGCAGGAAGCCCCGGTGCGAGTCGGTGCCCAGCTTCCCGCCCGCCCGGTCCTCCGCCTCGAGCAGGAGGGGCTCCATCCCCCGCTCCCGCAGCGCCAGCGCGGCCGCCATCCCCGCCGCCCCGGCGCCGACGACGACCACCGCACGCCCCATCAGCCGGCCCTCGCCTCGGCCGCGCGCACCAGCCCGGCCAGCGCGCGCGCGTAGAGGGGGGAGTCGTTCAGCGCGTTGGCGACCTCGTACCGCGCGATCCCCGCCCGCTCCGCGATTCCGCGCAGCAGGATCCGCTGCTCGTGCAGCGTCTCGATGTGGTCCGAGACGAACGCGACCGGCACCACCAGCACCCGTGAGACCCCGCGGGCCGCCAGCGCGGGGAGGTGCTCCGCGCTGGCGGGCTCGAGCCACTTCACCGGCCCGACCTTGCTCTGCCAGGAGAGCGACCAGGGCTGCCCGGGCGGGAGCCGGGCCAGCACCCCCTGCACGGTGGCGCGGACTTCGCGCTCGTACGGATCTCCCTTCTTGATGATGCTGACCGGCACGCCGTGGGCGCTGAACAGGACGTGCACCTGCGCGCGCTCGCCCGGATCGAAGCGCGTCAGGCCCTCCTGGACGGTGCTCGCCAGCGCGTCGAGGTACGTGGGGTCTTCCGGGTAGCGGTCCACCTCGACCAGCGGCAGCCCGCGCCTCGCCGCCTCCGCGCGCAGGTCGTGCAGCACTGACGCGGTGGTGGCGCTGCACCATTGCGGGAAGAGCGAGACGCCGACGAGCCTCGCGCACCCGTCCGCCTGTGCGCGCTCCACTGCCTCGCGGATGTAGGGGGTCCAGGCGCTGAAGGCGACGTAGCAGCGATACCCGGCGCCCAGCTCGGCCTGGAGCCTGTCGCCCTGCTTGCGGGTGATCGGCTCGATCGGGCTGCGCCCGCCGATCTCGGAATAGAGCTGCCGGACGTGCGGGGCGCGCTTGCGCGCCACCCACTGCGCGAACTTGCGCCGCAGCCATCCGCGCAGCGGCAGGCGGATGAGGAACGGATCGCTGAACAGGTTCACCAGGAACGGCTCGACCGCCTCCAGCGAGTCGGGGCCGCCCAGGTTGAGCAGCAAAACGCCGGTGCGGTGCGCGGCAGCGGGCGGAAGGAGCGGGACCACGCCACCTTCTACAACGCATCCGGCAAGGTCCGCGCCATCAAAGCGCAGCGCCGCCTTGGAGGGCGGCGACTGGCGCATCCGACTTACTTCGCGCTCGCGGTGTTCCCCATCTTGTCGAGGAGCTCGTTTGCCCTGTCCTCGTGGCGCTGCAGGACGGGCAGCAACTTGTCGAGCAGGTCCCTCACTTCGGGCTTCGCGTCGTTGCGGGCGCTCTTCACCATCGCGATCACCTCGCGGTGGCCATTGACCATCATCTGCAGGAAACTGCGGTCGAAGGCGCGGCCGGTCAGCTTCTGGAGCTCGTCCATCTGGTGCTCCTTGGCCTGGCGTTTCGCCTGGTGATCGGCGTCTGCCTTCGTCTGCCGGTCGGCGTCCGTCTTCTTCGCCTCCACGTCGATGTTCAGCTTGCTGGCCACCGTCTTCACGTCCTGATCGGCCTTCTGGTGATCGCGCACGAGCATCGCGCCGTAGTCCTTCACGTCCTTGGACGCGCTCTTCTGCTGCGCGAGCTGGCCCGCGTTCACTTCCTCCAGGTTCACGTGGTGCAGCTTCCGCAGCACCTTGTCGTCGGTGAGCTTCGTCTGCATCGACGAGGAAGCGGTGTCGCTCTTCTTGGCATCGTCGGCGCGCGCGAATGCGGGAACCAGCGCGAGCGCGGCGGCGAGCAGCGTGGATTGCCAGTTCATGGTTGTCTCCCTCAAGGACCGTGATGGTCGCCGGGCAAAGCTGCGCGCTGACCGGGGAGGGCGTAAGTGCGGGAGGACGGGCGTGGGGGAGGGCGCCAGGACGGCTGCGCTCAGCGGGCGGGCAGGCCCCGGTGCACCAGCTCGACCGCCAGTTTCGCGTTCTCCACGGGGGTCGAAGGCAAGATTCCGTGCCCGAGGTTGAAGACGTGGCCGCCTCCCGCGCCGCGGGCCTCCTCGAGGACGCGGAGCACGCGCTTCTCGAGCACAGGGGCAGGCAAGAAGAGGGACGCCGGGTCGAGGTTCCCCTGCAGTGCCGGCGCCGGCCCCACCCTCTCGCGCGCCTCGTCGAGCGGCACGCGCCAATCCACCCCCACCACGTCGGCGCCGGTCGCGGCGAGGTGGCCGAGGAGCTCGCCCGTCTCCACCCCGAACACGATGACGGGCTGCTTCCTCTCGCGCCGCAAGCCCTGCACCACGCGCGCGACGTACGGAGCGCCCAGGCGGGCGTAGTCGGCGGGGGCCAGCGCGCCCGCCCAGGAATCGAAGATCTGCACGGCGTCGGCGCCGGCGTCGAGCTGGGCCTGCAGGTACGACGCGAGCGCCTCCGAGATCCGCGAGAGCAGCTCGTGCGCGAACGACTCGTCGCCCAGGAGCGCGGCCTTGGCCCGCTCGAAGCTGCGCGAGGTGCGGCCCTCGATCATGTAGGCCGCGAGCGTCCACGGTGCTCCGCCGAAGCCGATCAGCGGCACTTTTCCGGCGAGCTCCTTCCGGACCAGCCGGATCGCATCCAGGACGTAGCGCAGCTCCCGCTCCGGGTCGGGAAGGTGCAGCCGGCGCGCATCGGCCGGCCCGCGCAGCGGCTCGGGGAACTGCGGCCCGGCGTCGTCGAGCACGAGGTGCATGCCCATCGCCTCGGGCACCACCAGGATGTCGCTGAAGAGGATGGCGGCGTCCACGCCGAGGATGTCCACCGGCTGCAGCGTCACCTCCGCCGCCAGCTCCGGCGTCTTGCACAAGGTCAGGAACGGCACCTTCGCCCGCACCGCCCTGTACTCCGGCAGATACCTCCCCGCCTGCCTCATGAACCACACCGGCGTGCAATCCGGCTCCTCCCCCCTGCACGCCTTGAGAAACCTATCCGCCCTGCTCATGCCCGCTCTCTAGCACGTCAGGAGCGGCGGGCGACTTGTTGGAGCTCGAGGACGGGGTCGCCGTCCTTGAAGACGCGGACGGTGCCCGAGGACTGGGAGACGCTGATGGAGATGGCTCGGGTCTCCACGGTCACCGCCGCCGCCGCGGCGTGGCGGGCGCCCAGCCCCAGGGGCAGCTCGACACCCTTGCGGTCCGACGCCGCGCTGGCCTGCAGGTAGCGGCCGGCGGCGAGCACCACGCCGTCCTCGCGGATCACGAACGCGCCGTCCAGCACCGCGAAGTTCTTCAGCGCCTCGCGGATGTTGGGGTCGAGCACGTTGCGCTCCGCCTCGGAGATCCCCCCAAACGGGTTGATGGTGAGCTGCTTGCTGTGCTCCATGACCGCCGTCGAGTCCCCCAGCACGAAGATGGTGCCGATGGGGTGCCCCTCGAATCCCTCGTGGCCGATGGCCATCGCCAGCGAGACCAGCGCCTCGACCACCTGGGGGTTGAACTCGGCCCCCAGGCCGATGGTGTCGATGGCCGCCTTCTCCTCGAACCCGCGCCCGATTTGCAGCCGGATGAGCGTGTCCGGCATGCGCGCGCCGCTGCGCCCCGTCAGGCACAGCACGTTCTCGCCGTCGGCCAGGACGTTGGCGGTCATGGCCGCCACCAGGGCGACCTTCACCTTCTCGACGCGAGAATAGTCGTAGGGTGGCACGGTCACGCACACGTACCCCTGCCGCCGCAGGGCCTGCGCCAGCCGGTCCTCGCTGACCGCGTAGACGAGCTTCTTCTTCAGCGACCGCCCGCGCAGGTGCTCGGCGGAGAGGGGAACGTCGGAGACCAGCAGCAGCCGGTCCACCTCCGCCTTCGCCGCCAGCGAGAGCACGGTCCGGAGGAATTCGCGGTCGAGCTTGGAATCGGCCATGCGCGGCTTGACTCGACTCTATCGTGTTCATAGACTTCCGCCTCTTTTTTCGGCCGGGACGGCTCCCGGCAGCAGGGGCGGGAGAGATGGCCAGCAGCTCGGAAGCAGCGCAGCGGCGCGGGGGCACCAGGGTGAACCAGAAGGACCTGAAGCGCTTCAAGAAGATCCTCGAGGAGCAGAAGCGCGCCTTGCTCCAGCAGGCACGCAAGACGCTCAGCGAGGAGGCGGCGTTCGACACGGACGACCTCCCCGACGAGATCGACCTCGCTTCTTCCGAGTACACGCAGAGCATGGTGTTCCGCCTGCGCGACCGCGAGAAGTTCCTGCTCAAGAAGATCGACGACGCCATGGCGCGCATCGAGAGCGGGACCTTCGGGATCTGCGAGATCTGCGAAGAGGAGATCTCGGTCAAGCGCCTCGAGGCCCGCCCGGTGACCACCATGTGCATCCGGTGCAAGGAAGAGCAGGAGAAGCAGGAAAAAAGCTACGGCTAAGCCGGTTCACGCAGAGCCCGCCGAGCTCGCGGAGGAACCAATCCCTCTGCGCTCTCTGCGAGCTCTGCGTGAGATGAAGGAGGCTCTTCCAGCCGTCAGGCGGTCGCGCGCCGGGGAGCGATGGCGCAGCTCGCCTCGGTGTATTCGGGCAGGAGCTCGCGCATCGGGTGATCGCCGCACGCGGGGCATTCGCGGTCGCGCTCGTACTTGACCTCGCGGAAGCGCTGCTCCAAGGCGTCATACAGCAGCAGCCGCCCGACCAGCGGCTCGCCCTGGCCGAGGATCAGCTTCACGCCTTCGACCGCCTGGATGAGCCCGATCACGCCGGGCAGGACGCCTAGCACGCCGGCTTCCTGGCACGACGGCGCCAGCTCCGGCGGGGGCGGCTCGGGGAACAGGCAGCGGTAGCAGGGTCGCTGGCCGCCCGGGATGAACGTGGTGGCTTGACCGTCGAAGCGGAAGATCGACCCGTGCACGTTGGGCTTGCCCAGGAGCACGCAGGCGTCGTTCACCAGGTAGCGGGTGCCGAAGTTGTCGCTGCCGTCGATGATCAGGTCGTAGGGGCGGAACAGCTCGAGCGCGTTTTCGCGGGTCAGCCGCACGCGGTGCTCGTCGACTGTCACGTCGGGGTTGAGCTTCTGGATGGTCTGTCGCGCCGACTCCGTCTTCGGCATCCCGATCCGCTCCGTGTCGTGGAGGATCTGCCGCTGGAGGTTCGACTCGTCGACCACGTCGTCGTCCACGATGCCCAGCCGGCCTACGCCCGCCGCCGCCAGATAGAGCCCGGCAGGGGAGCCCAGGCCGCCGGCGCCGATGAGCAGCACCTTGGCCCTGAGCAGCTTCGCCTGCCCCGTCTCGCCCACCTCGGGGATGAGCAGGTGCCGGCTGTAGCGGTTGCGCTGCGCGTCCGTCAGCCGGAAGGGGACCTCGACCGGCAGTCCCGCGTCCTTCCACGCCCCGTAGCCGCCGCGCAGGCTGCGCACCTTGCGGTACCCCATCTCTTGAAGGGTCTTGCCCGCGAGCAGGCTGCGCGTTCCGCCCGCGCAGTAGAGCACCACGTCGGCGTCGCGGTCGGGGAGGCTCTCTTCGATCCGCAGCTCCAGGAAGCCGCGCGGCACGAGCTTGGCGCCGGGCAGGATGCCCTGGTCCGTCTCGTACTTCTCGCGCACGTCGATGACGGCCGGCCGGCGCCCCTGCAGCTCCTTGGCCAGCTCGGTCGGGGTCAATTCCGGGACCTGCGTGCGGGCGACCTTGAGCAGCTCGTTCTTCGTCTTTGCTTCTGCCATTGGAACACCCTCGGATGCGTCGAAACCCGGACGGATTCTAGCGCGCCCGCCCGGGGCTCGCTCGCCCGCCTGCCTCTCGAGCCGTTGCGGGCAGGGAGGGGCAGACTAGCTTCCCAGGACGAGGGAGGGACAAATGGGAGGGATCTGGCTCGTTCTCCATCTCGACGCAAAGAAGCGCGGGACGATGGAGCAGCAGCTCGTGGCGCTCGCGCGGCGGCTGGGGCAGGAGAGGATCGCCACCACGATGGTGTTCGCCCGCCCGCCGGCGCCCTTTCCGGGGGACGCCCTGGGCGAGGCAGGCGTGACGCTGCGGCATCTGGACTTCGCGCGCCCGCCCTACCGCGTCGCGCGCGAGCTTTGGTCGTGGCTACGGGTCGAGCGGCCTCGCGTCGTCCACTTCCACTTCATCGACCCTTATTCACCGATGGTAGCGGCCGCGCGGCTCTCGGGCGCCCGCGTGTTGATCCACGACCACTTCTCGCTCTCGCGCGGCAATCGCCTGCGCGCCGGGTACAAGCGCGCCCGCTCCTCGCTGTTGAACCGCCTGTTCGACGAGCGCCTGGCGGTGTCGCCGTTCGTCGCGCGCACGGTTCGCGAGGCCCACCACGTACCCGCCGCGCGGGTCTCCGTGGTGGAGAACGCCGTCGACCTCTCCCGATTCGAGGGGGTCGACGGCCGGCGCATCCGTGAGGAACTGCGGCTCGGAGACGCTCCGCTCGTCGTCTGCGTGGCCCGCCTCGACGACGAGAAGGGCGGGGAGTGGCTGTTGCGCGCGCTTCCCCAGGTCGGCCGGGACGCGCACCTCGCGCTCGTCGGAGAGGGTCCGCGGCTGGCCCCCTGGCGCGCGCTCTGCGAGACGCTCGGGATCGCCTCGCGCGTCCACTTCCTCGGCCTGCGCCAGGACGTGGAGGAGATTCTCGCCGCGGCCTCGGTGGTCGTCGCCCCCTCGGTGTACCAGGAGGCCTTCGGGCTCGCACTGCTCGAAGGGATGGCTGCGGCGAAGCCGGTGGTGGTGACGGATTCCGGCGCCATGCCGGAGATCGTCAAGGGCGCCGGGCTGGTCGTTCCCAAGCGGGATGCGCCGGCGCTGGCCGAGGCGATCGATGGCCTCCTCCGGAACGACGTGCTCGCGCGCAAGCTCGGCGAAGCTGGACGCCTGCGCGCGCGCACCTTCTACGGGATGGACCGCTACGTCGAGCAGATGATGTCGGTGTACCGCCGCCACCTCCTCCCTGCTGGCGGTGGCCGGCAGGCCGCCTGAGCGGGGCGGCCGCGGTCACGCTGCGAGCGAGGTGGGGCCCGGGACCACGGCTCGCTTGCGGGGAATCCACTCGCGCACGGGCGGCAGCTCGCCGGTCGCGCGCAGCGCCGCCAGGTAGGCGAGACCCGTCGCGGCGCCGCAGAGGACCAGGCGCAGCAGCACCGGACCTTGCGAGAAGCGGAGCACCACCCAGCCGACGGGCGCCGCCGCCGCAGCCGCGAGCGCCTGCAGCGCGAGCGTGCGCCAAGGCAGGACGTAGCGCATTCCCCCGAGCAGCTGCCCGGCGCGCAGCAGCAGGATCCCGCGGGTGGCCGCTTCGGCCGCCATCCAGCCGCCCATCGCGCCGCGCAGGCCGTAGAGGTGGAAGCCGGCCACCACCAGGGGCACCGTCACCGCGAGCTTCACCACCGAGATCGCCAGCACGAAGCGGTTCTGGGCCCGCGCACGCATGACACCGTCCAGCGGCAGCGCGGCGAGCGGGATGGCGAGGATGGCGAGCCGGAAGATCGGCACCGAATCGCGGTACCGCTCGGTGAAGAGGAAGGTGAGCAGGGTGGGCCCGCACACGTAGAGGAGCGCCATCATGGGGATGAAGACGAAGGAGAGCCTCGCTACCGCCTCGCGGAACAGGCGCCCGGGTCCCTCGCGGTCGCCGTCCCGGTCGTGCTCGGCGATGCCGAGCTGCAGGATCTCCGACACCGGCGTGTACAGCATGTCCACGATGGGCAGCTGGAAGCAGCCCACGGCATAGATCGCGAACGTGGCCGCGGTCACGCTCGCGGCCACGAAGTACTGGTGGAACTGCTGCTGCGGGACGATGATCGCGAAGGCCAGGCCGAAAGGGAGCGCGTATGCGAGCTGCCGCTTCAGGTCTTCGCGCGACAAATGCAGCCCGTGATCTCGCAGCACCATCACCCAGCAGGCCACGGCGCGGAACCCGGTGCCGGCGACGATGCCGGCCAGAGCGCCGGTGAGCGAGCGGGCGATCAGCGCCCCGGCGACGATCCCGATCGCCTGCGTCACCTCGTATCCGAAGCGCAGCACGGCCGCGAGCTTGATGCGCCCTTGGGACATCGGGATGGAGTCCATGGTGCTGCCCGACAGGAACAGCGCGCTGAACAGCGCCACCCAGCACATCTGGGCGGCCAGCTCCGGCTTGTGCATGCGCAGAGCGATGCCCGGACCGAACAGATAGAGGAGCGTCCCGGCGCAGACGCCCATCGACGTGGTGACGAGCAGCGCGTGCGAGATGAAGTACCGCCGGCGCTCCGGCTCGCGCGGGACGAAGTAGATCAGGCTGGGCGTGAGCCCCATGGGCAGCACCACGCCCAAGGTCGTGCACCACAGCCAGGCCAGCTTGAAGGTGCCGTAGGAAGCGGGGACCAGGATTCGGGCCAGAATCAGGGGAGTGGCGAAGCTGACGACGCCGATCGCCAGGCGGGCGATCATCAGCGGCCCGGCGCGCCTCAGGATCGATGCCTGGCTGTTCAACGTCCCTCCCCGGGCCGATGGTGGCCAGCGCGGGCACGTTCGGCAACGGGCGGGGGCGTCCCCAGTGTCGCAAAAAGAAAGGCCGGGGCTCGAAAGAGCCCCGGCCCGAGGTCCGATGGACGGCCCGTTACGCCGCGCTGCGGCGGCGGCGCAGGAGCGCGAGGCCGAAGAGCGGCACCAGGAGCCACGCGCTCCGCGGCCCCGAGCTGGAGCAGCCGCCGCCGGCGGGGAACACAGCGGGCGGCACCGAGACGATCGGCGGGACCGCACCCGTACCCGTACCGGGACTCGTCTCGCCCGTGGTCGGCTGGGCCGGCGCCGAATCCTTGCCCATCGCGTGCAGGATCATCTGCGCCAGCTGCGAGCGGGCCGAGTCGAGCGCCGCGGGGCTGCTCGTCGACTGATATGTCTTCGGGTACACGCCCCTGGCGATCTGCTTGGCCTGGTCGCCCAGCCCCAGCTGGCGGGCCATGGCGAGCAGCTCGTAGTCCTCCATGCCGTCGCGGATCATCTTCATGCGGAAGGACTCCACCGGGATCTCCGTCTGTCCGCCGATCTTGCCGCTGGTGCCCGGGTAGAAGAGGGTCCCGTCGCCGGCGCCGCCGAAGTTGTTCTGGTTCACCCAAGGATCGCCGCTGAAGTACGCCATGGTGACCTCGTAATAGAGCTCACCGGAGATGTCGTAGCTGAAGCTCATCCACTCCAACGCGCGATTGCGGGTCGCGTCGCTGTCGATGGCGTACGTCGGCCAACCGGACCCGCCGGTGTAGTCGTAGCCGGGGCCCACGCCCGAGCAGCCAAAGCTCATGCAGCTCTGGTACCACCACACGGTCGCGCCGTACTTGGAGCGCTGCGAGCCCGCGTTGCCGGTGCCCGGCCGGTCCTCCATGAAGTTCACCACCGGAACGTAGAGGTCGATGCCGCTGACGCCGTTCGCGGCGGCTTCCGCCGTGGTGGTGGTCACCAGCGTGGGGATCTCGGGATCCCCGGCGCGCGAGTTGGCGACGCGGCCGTTGATGTCGCTCCACCTGCACGTCATGGGCGGCTCGTCGCAGATGTAGTTGAAGAGCGCCTTGATCCAGCCCTTCGCTTTGAAGTGATCGGACCACGCCTTCACCACGTTCGTCAGGGTGCCGTCGCCCACGATCTGGACGGCGGTCAGCTTCGCTCCCGGGAGGCGCGTGTTGGCCGTGCCGTCGTGGAACGGGCCCGCGTAGGTGTCGTAGTCGCCCCACCCGCCGCTGCCGTCCGACTTGATCGGAGAGCTCATCACCGGCAGCGTGATGCTGATACGGTTGTCCAGCGCCGCCTGCACGTAACGGGCGCGGAGCTTCTGCTCGGCGTCGTAGTTGCCGCAGCCGCCGTCGCCGTGGCCCATGCAGGGGCCGTTCCACGTCATGCCGAAGGCGCTGCGCAGCGAGGCGGTGGACGGAATGGCGAAGTCCCACACCGTGAGCGTCACCGCCACCTGAGCGGCGGCGCCGCCGGTCACGTTCACCGTGCCCTTGTAGACGCCCGCCGCCGCGTCGGCCGGCACGTGGATGTCGACCAGCACCGCCCGGCTCTCGCCCGCCGGCACGTCGAAGGGGAACGCGTTGCGCTTCTCGCCGACGATCGGGTCGACGTCGGGCACCAGCGCGTCGGGCCACACGCCCGCCGCGCCGTCGCCGCCCGTCTGTATCGGCACGTTGATCAGCGCCTCGCGGTACAGCGTCACGTCGCGCCCGCTGATGCTGTGGCCCTTGCCGTCGCCGAGTCCCTCGAGGCTCATCGACACGCCCGTCGCGGGACCGGTCACCACGACCTGGAAGGACTCGAACTCGTTCCGCGCGGCCGCGATCACGGCTGTGGTGGCGGCGCCCTGCGGGGCCTGCGCCTGCGGTCGGACCTTCACGGCGGCGGGCGCCGTCCAGACCTGGGCTGCTTCCGAAGCGCTGCCTGCGAGGAACACCACCGCGGCGGCGGCGAGCTGGGAAAGCTTCATTGAGACGTCTCCTTGGTTGGCTGCTTCCCGGAACGGCGAGTGCTTTGCGTTCGTTAGCCAACCAAGTTGACGTGCCGCGTCTTCCCTCCTCGGTGTCCGGCAGTAGGGGCTCTTCTGCGCGTATATCGGGTGGACGGGGGCAAACATCCCCGCTCGGACTACGTCCGCGCACACGCGCTCCCGCAGGGCTCGCATGCGGCGGATCGCCCGGCTGGGATGCTTTACGCGAGGATCGACGTTCTACGGGCTGCACAGGGGTCGGAGCGCTGCTGCACGGCCAGGGAGGCAGGCGCCTCCTCGCTCAGCCCCCGAGCGCAGCGGGGCACCGTCCACTGAGAGACAGGCAGGGCGGCCGGCTTCTCGCCCGGCGAGCCGTGCTTATGTTCGGGCGGTGTGCGGAGCCGCCGTGGCGGCCCCTGGAGGAGCGTGTTGCAGGCGAGCGTCTCCGGACCGGTGAACCTCTCGCAGCCGGCGCGCGACTGGCAGGCGCGGCGCATCGGCAAGGTCGCCTTCGGCGCGACGGTGCTCTTCCTCGCGCAGCTCTACCTCGCGCCCGCGCAATGGTTCCCCGTGACCGAGCCGTTGCGGCTCGCGCTGGTGCTCTCCGCAATCGCGCTCGCCGCCGTCGCCCTGCAGCGGCTGATCACCAACAAGCCGCTCTGGCTGGGATGGCGGGGAGCGCTGCTGGCCGTCTACTGCGGCGCCGCGCTACTCTCGCCCAACTGGTCCATCGATCGCGCGCTGTCGGTGCCCGGCGGGCTCGAGGTCGCCAAGCACTTCCTCTTCTTCGTCGCGGTCGTGAACACCGTCACCACGCCCCGGCGCATCCGCATCGCGATGCTCGTCTACGCGGCCGCCTCCATCGTCCCCGGGTGGGGCACGTTCTGGAACTGGTCGCACGACGAGCTGCTGGTGCAAGGCTTCCGCGGACGCTGGCTCGGAGTGATGGCCGACCCGAACCACGACTGCATGGCGCTGGTCGGGGCCGTGCCGCTCTTGCTCTACTTCGCCGCCCACGGGCCGGGGCTCTGGCGCCGGATCGTCGGCGGCGGCGGCGTGGCCGCGGTGCTGATGGGGATCGTCGCGACGCACTCGCGCGGCGGATCGCTGGGACTGCTCACCGCGGTGCTGGTCTGGGGAATGATGTCGAAGCGGAAGGCGCTTGCGGGGGCGATCACGCTGGTCGCCGCGGCGGGCGTGCTGCTCTTCGCGCCCAGCACCTTCTGGCAGCGCAACGAGACGATCTCCCAGTTCGAGGAGGACGTCTCGGTGCAGGGCCGCATGCAGGCCTGGCAGGTCGCGGCGCGCATCTTCCGGGAGCGGCCGCTGCTCGGCGTCGGCGAGTCGGCGTTCCTCACCGCATGGAAGCAGTACGCGCCGATCGACGATCCGGTCGAGCACCCGTACGTCGCCCACAACCTCGAGCTGGAGGTGCTGGGGCAGCTGGGGATGGTGGGCCTTTTCGGGATGCTCGGGTTCATCGCCTGCGCGCTCTGGTCGGCCTTTTGCGCGCGCAACGGCGAGATGAGCCACGAGTCCCGCGCCGTGTTCGCGTCGCTGGTCGGGTACCTCGTCTGCCAGCAGTTCTCGGGATACTCGCTCTCGTGGTTCCTGTACGCGCTGTGCGCCTTCGCCTCCTGCATCGACCGTTACGGCGGGCGCCGAAAGGTAGAGGTGCAGCCTACCGGGAGTTACGGCTCTCCCCTTCGGGCAGCCTAGTACGCAGGTTTCCAGCAGGCCCAGGGGGTGGCGTGAAGGAGCCGGTGCCCGTCCTGCAGATCGTGAACCAGTTCGCCATCGGCGGGGCCGAGGGACAGTTCGTGGCCCGAGTGCGGAGACATCCCCGCGGGTTTCGACCCGTGGTGGCTTGCATCCACAGGAAGGGGCCGAACCTCGCTGCGGTGGAGGAGCTGGGCCTTCCCGTCGAGGAGTTCGGGCTGCGCGGCAGCCTGGCCCAGCTGAACACCGGCCATCAGATCCTGCGGCTCGCCGCCTTCATGGCGCGCGAAGGCGTACGGCTGGTGCACGCCAACGACTTCTACGCGAACCTCCTTGCCGTTGCCGCGGCCCGGCTGGTGGGCGCGAAGGTGATCGCGAGCCGGTTCGATCTCGGCCACTGGTATTCGCGCGCGCACCACGTGCTGGAGGCGATCGCCTCGCGCACGGCGGACGCCGTGTACACGAACGCGGAGGCGGTGCGCGACATGTGCGTCGCGCAGGAGGGCATCCCCCCGGACCGGGTGGTGGTGGTGCACAACGGGATCGAGCTCGACCGGTTCGACCGCGCCCGCCGCGAGCCGCTGCTCGCTCCGGTCCCGGGCCTCGAGGAGGGCGCGGACGGCAAGTCGCGGCGCCCGGCTGTCGTCTTCGCGGCGAACCTCTACTCGGTCAAGGGGCACCTCGACCTCATCGAAGCGGTCGAGATCGTGCGGCGCGCGCTGCCGGAGGTGTTGGTGCTCTGCGCGGGCGAGGGGCCGATGCGTCAGGTGCTGGAGCAGCAGATCGGCGCCCGCGGGCTGCGCGACAACGTGGTGCTGCTCGGACATCGCCTCGACGTTCCGGCGCTCCTGCAGCGCGCCCACCTCGGCTGCTTGTGCTCCCATGCGGAAGGGCTCTCGAACGCCGTGATCGAGTACATGTCCGCGTCCCTTCCGGTAGTCGCGACCGCCGTCGGGGGCAACGTCGAGCTGGTGACCGAAGCGGGATCGCGCGCCAGCGGCCACCTGGTCCCGCCGCACCGCCCCCCCGTCGTCGCCGACCGCCTGATCGGCTTGCTCGGCGATCGCGCGCGCTGCGCCGCCCTCGGCGCCGCCGGCCGCGCCCGCGTCGAAGCCGACCTGACGCTCACGGCGATGATCGACAAGACGGGCGCGCTCTACGACCGGGTCCTCTCGTCGGCCGGCTCGGCCCGCCGCCTGCGCGCCGCCTGACACCCAGCCGGGCGTTGCGCGCGCAACTTGTCCCGGGGCAAGTTGCTCCACTGAATGTATTCGAGCGGGCATCGGCTCCGGGGGTGGGAACCTCCCGGGCCGCCTCTGTACAGCTCGTACATGTCGGCTGGCGCCAGGTCCCCCGACGTCCCGGATTCCGTTGACTTCACGGGTCTCTCACGGTACATCGCTCCGCCGCGCCGGCTCCCAGGCCGGCCGCTCGAAGGCTCGGGGCATTAGCTCAGCTGGGAGAGCGCCGCAATGGCATTGCGGAGGTCGACGGTTCGATCCCGTCATGCTCCACCACTCCGTTCCGAAAGCGGGTGCTCATCGAGAGCGGCGCGAGTCTCGCCGATCGATCCAGTCGAGACGCCCGGTGGCGAAGTCGTAGCGCGCCTCGCCGGAGCGGGCGAACACGAAGAGCACGTTGCCGCCCTCCCTGCGCACCTCGAGGACGGGCCCGGCGACCTGCAGGAGGGTGCGCTCGAGCGGCAACCATCCGTCCCGCACGGCCACTCGCGAACCGGCGACTCCGTCCGGAATCTCGGACAGGCTGTAGACGAAGATCGTCTGCCGCCCATTCGCCGATTGCACGGTCTGCGTGAGCTCCTCGCCGCCAAGATTCGTGATGCCGAACGTGGCCCAGGCAAGACCCAATGCGCACGTGCAAAGGAGACAGAGAGCGAGGAGGGTGCCCGCCACCGTCCATCGCCGTTGCAGTGGTGCCCGGTTCCAGCGCGACCGCGCCATGAAGAGGACGCAGAGGACCGCGGCGGCGAACCCGACCCCGAGCATCGCGACCTGCGCACTCCGCCAGGTCGGCACGAACGGCAGCGCTGCGGCCGCCGCCATCGACCCCAGACCGATTGCCACGCCGGCGAGTGCGACCGCTGGTCTCACTTCTTTCCCAGCCAGGTCTTGAACTCGGCGACGGCCGCCTTGCTGTCGGTATCCACGTCCGCCTTCATCGCATCCAACTTATCCATCTTCAGATAGGCGTAGTTGGTGGCGAATCGGATGACCTGATCTTCCAGGTTGCCGAGGCCCTTGCTGGAGAACGCGCTGTACCGTTTCTTGAAGCTCGTGCCGGGACCCTTGCAGCCGCAATAGTAGCCGAGAAGCGTCTCGCTCAGCGCCTTGCCGCTGCCCCCTTTGGGCTGCGTGTCCCCGAGTAGCCATCCGTCGATGTCGCCCATCACTTCCGCTTCTGTGGCATCGCCGTGCGAGCCCATGTAGGGCTTCGCCTGCTTGCCCTGCAGGACGAAGATCGCCACTTGACCCAGGTCGCCCGAGATCGTGGCCGCATAAAGGTTGTCGACCTTTTCGCCGACCGCGAGTGCGTACACGGGGGTGAGGTCGATGCTGCGGTCCCGGTAGACTCCTGCGGAGAGGCCCGTCAGCACGTGGCCTGCGGCCACCTTGTTGCCGTCGGGATCCTCGAGGATTCCCTCTTCGACGCCGCCTTTCAAATCGTGCGCCGTCCACTTCTTGGACGGTTTTCCGCAGCAGGTCGTCTAGGCTGAGAAGCACGAGCGGATTGCCACCATCCGCATTCCGCTCGTGCTCCAGTAGGCGCTCAGATTACTGCACGTTGGCTGTGACCGACGCCGCGGCGTTCAGCGTGAACGTGCAGCTCTTCGTTTTGCTCCCGCCGCTCGAGCAGGCGCCGGACCAGATCGCGTCGCGGCCGTTCGAGACCGAGAGCGTGATTGCCGTGCCGGTCGTGAACGAGGCTGACCCGGTGCCTCCGACCGGGACGGCGATCCCTGCCGGGCTCGAGCTGACTGTCTCTCCGCCCCTGCCGGTCGCGGTGACCGTCAGCGTCGAGGACGAAGAGGGAGGAGGAGGCGGCGGAGGAGACCCGGAGGGAGGAGGAGGCGGAGGAGGCGGCGGCGCCGACGCGGAGGGCGTCACGGTCAAGATCGCCGTCGTGGTCACGCCGCCACCGGAGACCGAGATGGTCACGTCGGTCTGGACGCTCACGGCGGAGGTGAAGATGTTGAAGCCGCCCCTCGTCACGCCCGACGGCACGATCATGCTGCCCGGCACGGGGGCGACGGCCGGATTGCTGCTCGTCACCTGGAAGGTCGTGTCCGTCGATTGGGGCGCGGCGATGCTCACGGTGGCGAACGAGCTCCCGCCCTGACCGACGGTCGAGGTCGGGGACAGCGTCACCGACGTTGGCTGCGGCTGCGGCAGGAGCGTCAGCTGGGTCTGCGCGCTTACGCCGTTCCAGCTCGCCGTCAGGGTCGCGGTGGTGGGGGTCGCGACGCCGCTCGTCGATACCGGGAAGAAAGTGGAGAAATCCCCCGCGGCCACCGTGACCGTCTGCGGGGGACTCACCGCCATGGAGTCACTCGACAGGCTCACGACGGCTCCGCCGGCGGGCGCCTGGCCGTGCAGCATCACGATCGCGCCAGCCTGCGCGCCGCCGCTGATGGTGCTCGGCGAAACGGACACCGACTGCAGCGAGGGCGGCAGCACGGTGAGCTGGAGGGTGGCGGTGCTCCCGTTGAGCGTAGCGGCCAGCGTCACCGGCGTCGGCGCCGTCACCTGTCCCGTCTGGATCGTGAACTGCGTCCACGCGGTGTTCGCGGGCATGGCGACGGAGGCCGGCAGCGGTACGACGCCCGGATTCGAGCTGGCGAGGACGATGGGGGCGCCGCCCGCGGAAACCGCGGCGGTGAGCTGCACGGCGATCCAGGTCCCCTCGCCGCTGTAGAGTGGATTGGTGGACGCCGTGAGCGACACCGGCGTGGGCGGCGCCGAGCTGACCGCGAACGTCCCTGCCGAGGACCAGGCGGTGAACGCACCGGTGGTGGGCGAGGAGTCTCCCTGCATCGAGCGCACGCGCCAGAACTTCGTGCCGGGACGCAGCGAGAGCACGGTCCGCGCCGGATTGTTCAGCTGCGGGATGAACTCCTCGACGTTCCTGAACCTGGAGTCCGTCGCGATCTGCACCTCGTAGCCGCTCGGCTGCGGGTTGGGGACCTCCGACCACGTCAGCGTGATCGGCAGCGTCAGCGTCACGCCGTTGGCGGGCGACAACGGCATCGGCGGTGGCGGGAGCGGGTTGTTGAAGAACACGCTGAAGGTGATCAGATTCGACGGCGCGCTGAGGATTCCGTTCGCGTCCACCGCATAGACCCGGGCCCAGTAATTGCCTTGGTTCCCGTCTCCGACCGCGAACGAGTACGTGGTCTTGGGGATGTTGTCGAAGTGGAAGCGGGTGAGCACCGGGAAGTTCGGGTCGGTTGCGGCTTCGAGGAGGTAGGTCGCGGCGCCCGGGACGGCGCTCCAGTTGAAGGTCATGACCTCCATCGGGTGAAAGGTCGAATACCCCTTGGTCGGCCCAAGGGTGGGGGAGTCCGGCGCGCCCGGACCCACGCCTGTGACGCTGAAGCTGCTTGCCTGAGACCACGCGCCCTGGACGAAGGCTCCGTTCACCGCCTGGACGCGCCAGAAGTACGTCCCGTTCGCGAGTCCGCTGACCGTGTCCTGCGTCGGCCCCATCGTGGAGTGCTGCAGGACCACGGGCGTGAAGCTCGCCGAAGGGCTGACCTGCCAGTTATAGGCAATGATCCCGCTGGGGTCGCTGACCCCGGACCACGAGATCGTGAACGGCTCGAGCAGCCCTGCGCCGTTCGCGGGAGCGACGGGCACCGGCGCCGGCGGAGCGGCTGCGCCAGGGGAGCTCCAGGCTGCGGTGAGTACTGCTACTGCTACGGCCAGCGGCGCAAGAAAGCGGCGCAGATTCATGTTCATCCCTCGGGGTTGGCAACCGGCTTCTCTACACTTCAGCAGCAGCAGGCATGACGGCTTTTCGGGCGCTCCGACCTTCGGCCTGATCGTCAAAGGGTCCACGATTTGGACACCCGCGGGCGCGGCCGGGGAACACGCGGCCAAGGTGTTCACTGGAGGACTGCAGGGCTGCCGGAGGGCTACCGCACGGCCCCGGCCAGCCCCTTCAGCGCGTCGCGCACCGCGGAGTGCGCCATCACCGCCGTCGGGCTCTGCTGCAGGACGTCCCGGTACCGCGGCGAGAACGCCTCGTCCTGCAGCAGCAGGCGCTCGACCTGGTTGCGCACCACCGCCGCTTCCTCCGGAGCCACCGGCACTTCGCGGCGCGGGTCGAGCAGCTCGTCGGCCACGGCCATCAGCTCGGACAGGGGGTGCAGCCAGGCGAAATCGGGGTGACGGATGAGCAGCTGCAACAGCTCGCCCGGCCCCTGCACGGGACCGTGCTGCCGCTCGTACGCCACCTGGGTCTCCTTGGTCAGCGCGAGGTGCAGCGGGCGCAGCGCCGCGGTCAGGTCCTTGAGGCGCTCGCTCAGCTCGGCCATGGCTCCTCCACCCGCATGACATAATGTCCGCGCCGCGAAAAGCGTAGCGCCGCCGGACCGCCCCACCACGAGCCGCAGTGCCGCCCGAGGGGCGGCGGCTGTCGGCGGCGGCTAGTTCACCGAGCCCGGCTGCGTGAGCGGGAAGGCCGCGATCTCGGCATCGAACTGGCGCCCGTCTTCCGCCATCATCCGGTAGGTGCCGTGCATCGAGCCGTGCGGAGTCTTCAGCACCGCGCCGCTGGTGTACTCGAACTGCTCCCCGGGCCGGAGCATCGGCTGGTTGCCGACCACGCCCTCACCGCGAACCTCCTCGCGTTTTCCGTTGCCGTCGGTGATGATCCAGTGGCGGCTCTTCAGCTGCGCGCTCACCTGGCCGAGGTTCTCGATGCGGACGGTATACGCGAAGGCATAGCGGCCTACCCCGGACTGCTCGGGCAGGAAGCGGCTCTTCACGCTGACTCGGATCCCCTGGGTAATCGCGGTCGACATCCCCCGACGAGGTTGCCCCGTTCCGGAGCTTGAGGCAACAGGGAGACGCATGAAGGGGCCGCCGCCTGGGAAGCGCTACATCACCAAGGCAGGGTTCGAGCGGCTCCGCGAGCAATTCCGCGGGCTGCTCTACGACGACCGGCCGCGCGTGACCCGGGAGGTCGCGGTGGCCGCGGCGCACGGCGATCGCAGCGAGAACTACGAGTACAAGCTGGGCAAGCGCAAGCTGCGGGAGATCGACGCGAAGATCCACCGGCTGCAGAAGATGCTCGAGTCGTTCGAGGTGGTCGACCCCGCCACCCGGGAGCCGGTGGGGCGCGCCTTCTTCGGCGCGACGGTCACCGTGGAGGACGAGGACGGTGAGCAGGCCACCTACCAGATCGTCGGCGGGGACGAGCTTTCCCAGGACCTTGGTCTTGGCCGCATCAGCTACGAGGCGCCGCTGGGGCGCGCGCTCCTAGGTAAGGAAAAGGGCGACACGGTGCGCGTCCGCAGGCCGGCCGGCGATGTGGAGCTGACCGTCGTGAAGGTCCAATGGAAATGAGATAGGGTGCGCTCCCCTCGCTAGCCGGGAGGCCGCCATGCGCATCGCCCTCGCCGCCGCGGTGCTCGCCGCCGCCTGCTCCCAGGCCCCGCCCAAGCCCGTCCCGGACGCAACCCGCGACGCCGCGGGTCAACCGGTGGACGCCGGGCAGGGGGGCGCCAACGAGCCCGCTCCGGACGCCGGGCAGGACGCGGCGGGCGGCATCAAGCAGGGCGCGTCCGAGGCCGCCGGAAACGTCGAGGCCGGAGCCAAGGAAACCGCGCAGAAGGTGGGCGAGGGCGCGTCGGAAGCAGGGCGCTGGGTCGTGGATGCAGGCGCGAAGGCGGTCTCCGCGGCAGAGACCGCCGCGGCCGACCTGGCCGAAGCGCTGGAGAAGCTGCCGCCCGCGCCGCCCATCCCCGACACACCGATCTTCCTGCCGGCCGTCGAGGAGCCTCGCGACAACCCGACCACCCCCGAGAAGGTGTGGCTCGGCTACCAGCTCTTCTTCGACAAGCGCCTCGCCAAGGACGGCTCGATGTCCTGCGAGAGCTGCCACCATCCGGAGCTGGCCTGGACCAGCGGCAAGGCGGTCGATCCCAAGGTGGGAGGCGCCTTGAACAAGCGCAATGCGCCGACGATGGAGAACGTCGCCTATTACCACTCGTTCTACTGGGACGGGCGCGCCCCGACCATGGAGGCCGTCTCGGCCGCAGCCTGGAAGGGTCAGCTCGGCGCCGATCCGGACGCGGTCGCCGCGAGTCTGAACGCGATCGGCGCCTACCGGGCCCAGTTCCAGCGCGCGTTCAAGGAGGACGCGACCGGGAAGAACACATCCATGGCGCTGGCGGCTTTCCTGCGCGCGCTGAAGACGGGCAACGCTGCCTGGGACAAGTTCGAGCAGGGCGAGGGGGACGCCGTCTCGATGGAGGTGCGGCGAGGGTACCGCGTCTTCCAGAACGCTCGCTGCACGCTCTGCCACGTGCCGCCGCTCTATACCGACGCCGAGTTCCACAACGTGGGGGTCGGCTACGACAAGCCGGACGCAGAGCGCGACCACGGCCGCATGGACGCGACCAAGGACCCGAAGGACGACGGGAAGTTCAAGACGCCCACCTTGCGCGACATCGCCAAGACCGCGCCCTACTTCCACGACGGCAGCGTGAACTCGTTGTCCGACGCGGTGGACTTCATGCTGAAGGGCGGCATCAAGAATCCCAACCGGGACGAGAAGCTGAAGCCGAACCGCCTCTCCGCCAAGGACCGCAAGGCGCTGCAGGCCTTCCTCGAGTCCCTGACCGGCACGCCGACCTACACCAAGGCGCCCGAGCTGCCCTGACCGTTACTCCGCGACCGGCGAATCGGCGCGGACCGGTTCCGGCTCGCGCACCGCCGGCAGGCGCATGCGCATCCCCGGCTCCGGCCGTGCGCGCCGCTTGAAGGGCGCCAGCCGCACCGGGCGGTCGTCGTGCGCCGACCGCAGCAGCGCCTCGATCACGCGGACGTCCGCCAGGCCTTCCTCGCCGCTCGGCTCCGGCTCCACGTCCCGCACGATGCAGTCGGAGAAATAGACCAGCTCGGGCCCGAACTGATCGGTCTTGGGAAAGGTGCGGGTCCGCTCGTTGTCGTTGATGGTGACCACCAGCTCGCGCTCGCCTTGGTATTCGTACGCCTGGTCGAGGCACAAGTCGCCCCGGGTGCCCACCAGGCGGTAGGTCGCGGTGGGGGCAGCCTGGAAGCTCACGTTGAAGGTCGCGAGCTGCTCGTCGCCGAAGCGCAACAGGCAGCTCATCCCGGGCTCCACGCCGGGGTCGAAGCGGCGGTCCGCGTCCTGCGCCGCGAAACCGGTGACCTCGAGGGGCTCGGCGCGGAGCAAGTAGCGAGCCGCGTTGATGCAATAGATCCCGATGTCCCAGAGGACCCCGCCGCCCGTCTCCGCCTGCGTGCGGATGTTGTCCGGCTTGACCTGGTAGGAAAAATCCGAGCTGAAGAATCGCGCCTTGCCGAGCCGGCCCGAGGTGACGAGCTTGACCGCCTCGAGATTCGCCGACTCGAAGTGCAGCCGGTAGGCGATCATCAGCCGCACGCCGGCATCGTCGCACGCGATGATCATGCGGCGGCAGTCCGACTCGCTGGTCGCCATCGGCTTCTCGCACAGGACGTGCGTTCCGGTCTGCGCGGCCCGGACCGTGTACTCCGCGTGCATGGTGTTGGGGAGCGCGATGTAGACCGCATCCACGTCGTCGCGGCGCAGGCACTCCTCGTACTGCTCGGAGGAATACGCGTCGCACCGGTACTTGCGGGAGAGCTTCTCGCGCTTCTCCTCGTCGTCGGAGATGAGCGCCACCAGCCGCGAGTTCTTCGCGTTCTTGAAGGCGGGCAGCACCGCCGTCTGGGCGATGTGCCCCAGCCCCGCCACCGCATACCCGATCTTCCTGCTTCGCGCGCCTCTGGCCATTGCTCCGCGCCTCCGAGAGAAGATGGGATCGCAGCGGCGGGAAAGCTAAGCCCCGCCGACCGGCTGGCCGGCGGGGCCCGAAGCGAGCGAGCAAACCCTACTGCAGGTCGAGGCGGCCTATGGCAAAGTCCGCTTGCGTAAGCACCTCGATGCCGTCGCTGTCGCGCACGGCAGCACGTACCCCCGGCAGGCTGCCGTCGAACACGGTCCCGGGAACCGTGCTGGTTGGCCGCAAGACCAGCGTGTACAGGATCTGCCCCACCGCGACCGTCGCATTGCCGGCGACGGAACCCGCTCCGGCTGCCTTCTGGGACACTCCGGAGGTGAGCACGTTGGCCAGCGGCCCGGTGCCCGGCAGCGCGGCGGCGATCGCAGCGGGCGCGTTGCCCGGGTTCAGTGAGTTGCCCTTGGCGATTTGCATGACCGTGACGCGCGTGGAATCGGCCGGGATGCTGAAGCCAGCGGAATAGCCCGTCAGTGGCGCGACCGCGACCAGGTTGAGCACCAGGTGTCCGGCGTTGGAAACGGCCGTGTCAGGCACCAGAGCCAGCGCCGCGGTAGCTGTGCTCGGGGAGATGTAGACGAGCCCGCGCACGTCGACCGCGCCGCTCGTGCCGCCGAACCCTGCCGCATCGGTGGCGGTCACCGTTTGGGCCCCGATCGTGCCGAACGTCACCGGGAACTGCTTCACTCCCGCGGACGCGGAGTTGACGGTACCGAAGCTGGCGTTCGGGTCCGTACTGCTCGGCGTCGGCGTGCCCGCGTAGTCC
>Ga0137409_10001796_pt1 | contig 23110 bp, 21 predicted proteins | sample CZODoug1_16funga_FD_122059 | JGI IMG/M metagenome (GOLD analysis project Ga0137409, IMG submission 122059) | Vadose zone soil fungal communities from Angelo Coast Range Reserve, California, USA - CZODoug1_16fungal (Hybrid Assembly) | ecosystem: Environmental > Terrestrial > Soil > Vadose zone...
GATAACCTTTGACCTAGCGCACGGCGTCAACGCACAGGATGGCGCCGAACAACCGGTGTTCCATCCCCGCACGGGCAAGTTTTTTCTCTCCATCCCAGTAATCGGCGGGAATGTGAAAGATGGCGGCGTCATCCGTATCGATCCGAAGACGGGCGCGATCGAGCACACGTTTCCGATCGAGTTCTGCAGCCCGGCCGGTCTCACCGTCGGTCCGCATGACGATCTGCTGATCGGCTGCAATCGGGTCTTCGATACGGCGGGCAATGTGTGGGACCCGAACGGCACCGTGACAGCGGCGCCGAAGGACGTGATTCTCGATGTGAAGACCGGTAAAACCAAGGATGTGCTGGGTGTGGGGGCCGGGGATGAAGTCTGGTTCAACGGGGGCGACGGCAACTACTACGCCACCGGCAGCGGAAGCCCGTTCCGCCCCCTCCCCGCGGCGACGGCCAAGGGTTCGACCCCGCTCGGTGTGATCAACGCAAATGACGGGAAGCTGATTCAGTCCGTGCCGACGTATAACGTGCCGGTGGTGGCGGGTGTACACCCAGCCGCTACCGCGCACTCAGTGGCCGCGAACGCCGCCAACAACTTGGTGTTCGTGCCCCTGGGGTCCAACAATGCGTTCAGCGCCTTCGCCGTCCCTGGCCTCGGCCCTGTCCCCGACTGCGAGACGGGATGCATCGCGGTGTTCGGGAGGTCTTCGGGGGAGGACGACGACTAGTCCGACTGCCGAATGAGGTGAGCGAGCGGCGCGACCGTGAGGTCGCGCCGCTCCTCTGGAGTATTTGAGGAGGTTCAGTGATGTTTGGGCTCGGATCGCAGGAATTGCTGGTGATTCTGGTCATCGTGATGGTCCTGTTCGGCGCAAACCGGCTCCCGCAGCTCGCTCGATCGCTCGGGTCGAGCCTCAAGGAATTCAAGAAGGGCCTCGACTCGGCCCACGCCGAGGAGACTGCCGCCAGCCGACCCGGTGCGGACAGCCCGACATCATCGGCGTCGGACAAGCGGAGCTGCGCGCAGTGCAAGACCGTGCTCGCTCCCGACTGGACGCATTGCCCCCGGTGCGGGACGGCCGTGGCTCAGGCTCCGGTCTGAGGCGCGCGGGCGGAAGAGGAGAGAGCGACTAGGCCCGCCCCTCGTACACGGTGAACTCGACCAGGTTCTGATCTGGATCGCGGAAATAGACGCTGGTCGACACACCGCGCGCGCACGTGCGGGGTCCGGGGCCGGCCTCGGGCGTGACGCCGTTCTTTTTCAGCAGGGCGAGGATCTCGTCGACGGTGCCGTCCCATTCGAGACAGAAATCAGCGCCGCCGACCGAGGGCTGCCGCGCCCCGAGGTAGCCCGGACGCGCGGGCGCTTCAGGTCCGTGGACGTTGATCTTCTGCGCGTCGCTGATCCGGATCGTCGCCATGTCCGGACGGCCCGGCCGCTTCTCCCACGCGATGGCGAAGCCGAGCTTCTGGTAGAAGTCGAGCGTGCGGTGCAGATCGCCCGCAACGATGACCCAGTGATCGATACCCTTGATTCCCATCGCCGGCCCCCTCGAATCCGCGATTCGCGCCCCTTGAGCGCCGCGGCGATCTTGGGCGATCTGCCGGTCCTGCGCAACCGTGGATCAGTGGGGCTCGACCCGCCAGATTGGTCCCATGAAGTAGAGCGGTCCCTCGGCCTTGAGGAAGGCGGGTGCTTCGCCCGGGAGAATCCAGATGCGGGTGTCGGGAACATCGGTGACGAGAAGCGACAGGAACAGCCCGAGCTTGGGGCGGATGTGGTAGCGGACCACCTCGCCCGCCGGCACACTCTCCGTGGCCAGCGGCAGGAGCTGGAGCGTCACGACACGGGGCTTCGGCGTGAAGGCGACGATCGACACGGTCTCGCTGGCGCCGGGCCGCAAGTTCTTGACGATCAGCGAGAGCATTCCGTTGTATGCGTCGTCGGGAAGGGCGAGCGTTCCGCTGAGATGCTCCTCGGCGCTCTCCTCGTCGGCGCGATAGCGGACCTCGTACCGCCCGGTCTGCCGGTCAATCGACGCTTCGAGCGTCTCCGGGAACGAGGGGCCGCGCTGCACGATGCGGTAATTCAGCAGGGTGAAGCGATCGCGCTGCGAGAAGACGACCGTCTCGTCGTACAGGGAGCCGTCCTTGAAGCGAAAGACCAGTCGCGCCGTCACCTGGTCGCCCCGCGCGACCTGCGCGAAATCGCCCTGGGCCAGCATCTCGTTGTCAGTGGTTCGAAGGACAGGAAACGCGCGCACCAGGCCTTCCTGATACTGCACGGCGATCGGTGTGGATCGGGCAGGGGACGCCCAGAGCAGCGTGAACGCGAGCGCGCAGAAGCCGGCAGATCGAACGCGCTTCGATGACATCGATCCTCCCCGTCCCACGCAGGGTCGACCGGGGAGGAAAGCAGCAAGGGCAATGCCACGCCCTTCCGGGAAGATTAGGGATAGATTCTCAGGCGTTGCGCGCGCGGGGTCGGTTCAGCCTGACACATTCCGTCGACCGGCCGACTGTTTGGTGACCATATCGGCGCCGCTTCCGGAATACGTGAGCGGCCTTCCGCAATGCGTCAGGGGAAGATTCCGAGCTCGAGGTAGGTGGTGGCCACCTTGTGCAGCGCGGTGAGAAACGCCGCCGTCCGCAGATCCCGGATCCGCGAATCGCGCTTCCACTGCTCGTGAACCTGCCGGTAGGCGGTGATCATCGTCTCCTCGAGGCCGGAGTTCACCAGATCGATCTCGTCCGCCCCCCGGACGATCGCGTGGCGCTCCTCGCTGGAGAAGCCGCGTCCGGTGGCCTTCTCGATCGCCGAGACCATCCGGTCGTAGGACGCCTCCTCGAAGCGCTTGCCGACCCGGCCGAAACGCACGTGGGACAGATTCTTGATCCATTCGAAATACGAGACGGTCACCCCGCCGGCGTTGAGGAAGATGTCGGGAATGATGAGCACGCCGCGGTCGAGCAGGATCTTTTCGGCGTCCGCGGTGGTGGGCCCGTTGGCCGCCTCGGCGACGATCTTCGCCTTGATGCGGGGAGCGTTCTCGCCGGTGATCTGGTTCTCCAGCGCCGCCGGGATCAGGATGTCGCACTCGACCTCGAGCGCGAGATTGGTCGGCGCGATGTTCGTGGCGCCGGGGAAATTCAGGATCGAGCCCGTCTGCTTCTGGTGCTTCACCACGGCGTCGAGCTCGAGCCCCTGCCGGCGATAGACGGCGCCCTCGCGCTCGGAGAGCGCGACGATCACGCAGCCGGCCTCCTGGCAGAACCGAGCCGTGTTGTAGCCGACGTTGCCGAGCCCCTGGACGACGATCGTCTTGCCCTTGAGCCCCGTCGAGAGCCCCAGCGCCTTCATGTCCTCGGCCTGGTCGCAGGCCTCGCGAAGGCCGAAGTAGACTCCGCGTCCGGTGGCCTCCACGCGTCCGCGGATGCCGCCCTGGGTCACGGGCTTGCCGGTCACGCAGGCCATCGCGTCGATGGCGCCCGGGTAGAACGCGGAATACGTGTCGTAGATCCAGGCCATTTCACGCGGGCCGGTCCCGTAGTCGGGCGCGGGGACGTCCAGGCCCGCCCCGATGAAGTTCTTCTTGATCAGCTCGGCGGTGTAGCGCCGGGTGATCTGCTCGAGCTCCTGGACCGAGTACTGCTTGGTGTCGATCCGGACCCCGCCCTTGGCGCCGCCGAACGGCACGTCGACGATGGCGCACTTGTAGGTCATCAGCGCGGACAGGGCCTTGATCTCGTCCTCGTCCACCGTGGGCGCGAAGCGAATGCCGCCCTTCACGGGCAGGCGGTGATGGCTGTGCTGCGCGCGCCAGCCGGAGATGACCTCGTAGCCGCCCTGGCGCCGGATCGGGAACTGGAAGGCGTAGACACTGTCGCACACCTTGATCTGCTCGAGCAGACCGGGCGGATAGTCGGTGAGTGCCGCCGCCTTGTCGAAGTAGCTGTTGACCGTCTCGAAGAAGCTCGCGGCTGGACTCATCGGCTTAGGCTCCCTTCTGATCGCGATCAGCCCCAGTATGCCGGGGATACCCGATTCCCGAAGAATTCAATCGTGTTACGGCATGTACGAGCCTCCGTTGACGTGCACGGTCTGCCCCGTAACGTGGCGCGCGTCGTCGCTGGCGAGAAACACGGCCACCGCGGCGATGTCGTCGGGTTGCGCCATGCGCCCCAGCGGGACCGCACTCGCCATGACCGCGAGCTCTTCTTCGCTGCTGCCGTAGCGCGGCTGGGCGGTGTCGGTCAGGCCCGGCGCGATCGCATTCACGCGAATGCCGTGCGGGGCCAGCTCGAGCGCCATTGCCCGCGTCATGGCGACCACGCCGCCCTTGCTGGCCGAGTAGTGCACGCCCCGGATCGCGCCGCGAATGGCCTGAGACGCCATGTTGATGACCGAGCCCCGCCGCCGACCGGAGACCATCGTCTGCGCGGCGGCCTGGGCGCAGAAGCAGCCGCCCTTGAGATTGACGTCGAGGACCAGATCCCAGTCGTCCTCGCGCATCTCGAGAAACGGCACTCTGGGGTAGACGCCGGCGTTGTTGACGAGGATGTCGAGCCCGCCGAGCTCGTCCACGACCCGCGTGACCATCGCCCGCGCGTCCGCCGGCCGGGCGACGTCGGCCTGCACGAGCGTCGCGCGCCGGCCCGCCGCCTGGACCTGCCGCAGCACCGCCTCGGCCGCGGTCCGATCGTCGAGATAGTTCACGGCCACGTCGGCTCCCTCGTGGGCGAACGCCAGCGCGATGCCGCGCCCGATCCCTTGCTGGGCGCCGGTGACCAGCGCGACCTTTCCTCGAAGTCTCATGATGGCCTCCGCCGCCTGCAGCTTTGTCGACTCACGACGAGTGTGCTAGGGTCGCGCCGAGAACTCATCACGGAGGACGACCATGGACGAAAAAGGTATCGGGCTCTGGCTCAGCATCGGCTCCGTCATCCTCGTCGCGGCGCTCGTGATCGACTTCGCGTGGGTCATCTCGACCGCGCTCAGCACTCACTGAGAGCCGACCGCGCTCCGCAACGTCGTCCGCCCCGCCCGGCATGCCCCGCTACGATAGCGCCGTCCTGAACGGCACCGTTGTCTTTCCGTTCGTCGGCGCCGTGCGCTGCGACGTCGGTATTCGCGACGGGCGCATCGCCGCGCTGGCCGATTCGATCGCCTCGGCCGATGCGGACACCGTCATCGACGCGCGTGACAAGCTCGTGCTCCCGGGCGGGGTGGACTCGCACTTTCACATCGGAATCTACCGCGACCTGGCCGCCGACGCGAGCAGCGAGACCGCGTCCGCGCTCACCGGCGGCGTGACCACGGTCCTGAGCTACTTCCGCACGGGCCAGAACTATCTCAACAAGAGCGGTCCCTACCGGACGATCTTCCCGGAAGTCGTCGCGGCGACCACTGGCCACGCCTACACGGATTTCGGCTACCACATCGGCGTCATGACGACCGAGCAGCTCGACGAGGTCGACTGGCTCGTCGGCGCGCAGGGCGTCGCCTCGTTCAAGTACTACATGTTCTACAAGGGGCTCAACCTCACGTCGGACTCGACGCGCGGCAGCGCGTACACCATGGCCGAGACCTACGATCTCGGCCATCTCTACCTGCTGATGCGCGAGGTGGCGGCGGCCGGCCTCCGGTACGGCAGCCACGGACGCGTCTCCCTGAGCCTTCACTGCGAGCAGGCCGAGCTCATCCGGGTGTTCATCGAGGAGGTGAGGCGCTCGGGGCCGGGCGGCCTCGAAGGCTATCACCGGTCGCGGCCGCCGCTGACGGAGCAGCTCTCGATCGCCGAAGCCCTGGTGCTGACCGATGCCACGCGCTGCCCCGTGAACCTGCTGCACCTGTCGAGCGCCGAGGCGGTCGCGAGCGGCGCCCGGGGACGGCGCGACAATCCCCATCTGGACATCCGTCTCGAGACGACCGTCCACCATCTGGCGCTTACCCACGAGACGGCCGGCGGCATCGTCGGCAAGGTCAACCCGCCGATCCGGACCGAGGCTCACCGCGAGGCTCTCTGGCGCGCGGTCTGCGATGGCTGGGTCGACACGATCGTCAGCGACCACGCATGCTGCGCGGAGACGGACAAGGGCGAAGATCTCTGGAAGGCGCTGCCGGGGTTCGGCGGCACCGCCTTGCTTTACCCGTACCTGTTCTCCGAGGGACACTTGCGGCGGGAGCTGCCACTGTCACGAATCGCCGAGCTGGCGAGCGCCAATCCCGCGCGAGCCTTCGGGCTCTACCCGCGCAAAGGCGCCATCGCCGTCGGCAGCGACGCCGACCTGGTCGTGCTCGATCCGGGCCGCGAGCAGATCGTCACGCCCGAGGTTCTCGGCTCGGCACAGGACTTCACTCCGTTTGCCGGCATGCGCGTGCGTGGCTGGCCGAGCCACACGCTCCTGAGAGGACTGCCGGTGTTTCGGGATGGACGAGTTCGGGGCGCGCCGCAGGGGCGCTACATCAAGCGTCCAGTTGCACTACACGACGGCGCCGCGCTGAGGGCCGGCTCTTAGCTCGTCGACCGAGACGACGCGGACTGGGCTCAGGCCGACGCGGGCCGACGGCGCGGGCAGGCCTTGTGATACCAGGTCGAGCCGAGCTTGACGTGATTGCCGTTCTTGCGGATCCTCAGCTTGCACTTCGGACACGTTCCCATTCCTGCTCCTTTGCGAGATCTACGTTACGGCGACGTATTATAGCAGGCACCCCAGGGGGATCCCGGTGAAGGACTGCGTGTTCTGCCGCATCGTGGCCCGCGAGACTCCCGCCGACATCGAGTACGAGGACGATGCGGTTCTAGCCTTCAAAGACATCTACCCGAAGGCGCCCATCCATCTCCTGATCGTGCCCAAGCGTCACATCGCCTCGATCATCGTGATGGAGCGCGAGGACGCGGAGGCCATCGGTCGCTGCTTCCTGGCCGCTCGCTCGCTCGGAGAGGCAAAGGGGCTGGCCGAGCGCGGTTATCGGCTTCGGGTGAACTGCGGGCCCGAAGGGGGCCAGGTCGTGTACCACGTCCACGTTCACTTTCTGGCTGGGGGGCGCGAGAGGGGAGCCTAGCCGCAGGCGCGCTGAAGAAACAGAAGGGCTCCAGGGCATAGCCCTGGAGCCCTTGGCGCTCCTTACCGCGGAGCTCTTTCGGAGCTTACTTCATCAGGCCGATCGCCTCGACGGCCTTCGCCTTCGCGGAGTCCATGTTCCCGGCCTTGCAAGCAGCCTCAGCTTCGCGGACCAGCTTGGCGGCGTCGCCGCTGCCGCTCTTCGCGCCAGCGAGCGTGCGCGGCGCCTGGACATCCTGCGTGCTGCTACGCGGGGCCTGCACATCCTGCGTGCTGCTGCGGGGCGCCTGGACATCCTGCGTGCTGCTGCGCGGGGCCTGCACGTCCTGCGTGCTGCTGCGCGGCGCCTGGACATCCTGGGTGCTGCTGCGCGGGGCCTGCACGTCCTGCGTGCTGCTGCGCGGGGCCTGGACATCCTGGGTGCTACTCCGCGGGGCCTGAACATCCTGCGTGCTGCTGCGGGCACCCGCCAGCGAGCGCGGAGCCTGAACATCTTGACCGCGGGCGGCCTGCTGCTGAGGCTTCGCAGCCTTCTGCAGCATTGCCTGAGCCTGGCCGACCTCGGCCGGGCACTGAGACTGAGCACCGGCGACGGGCGCCAGCGCCGCGATGACTGCCACGCTCATGATTGCCGCGAAAAATCTCTTCATCATCGACTTTTCCATTTCCTCTCGTGTGTGAAGTGATCTGGATCTACCTGCCACCGACCCCATTAAACCCACAGCGCGCCGCTCGTGTCACCCCCTCGGCATTGAGGTAGAGACGCCAACTCTCGAGGGCAGAAGGGAGCAACCGTGGTGCCACGTCCGGAATTCCTGAAAGCGCTTCGTAATCGGTTATTTATCGCCCCGCCCTCGAGTGGTCCGGGGGCGATGTGCCCGAGACGCTCCGAGAAGGGAGTGGGGCATTCCGCCCGTCTCGAGGGCGTGTGATAGCCTGACTGACCGTATGCGCCCGGCAACGGACCTTTTCGCGTCGCTGCTCGTCGCGCTGGCCTTGAATGGCTGCGCGGGCGCGCAAGCTCCGCCGCCGTCTCCCACCCCGCCGGGACCGGTACGTCACGTTCTGCCGAACGGCGTCCGGGTCGTCATTCAGGAGTTCCGCTCGAGCGAGGTCGTCGCGGTTCAGCTGTGGGTGCGCGCCGGCGGCCGGGACGAGACCGCCTCCGAGCTGGGCCTGGCGCACTACCTCGAGCACATGCTCTTCAAGGGAACGACCACCCGCGCGCGAGGCTTCGTCGACCGGGACGTCGAGGGCGTCGGCGGACGGGTGAACGCCGGCACCTCGCTCGACTACACCTTCTACCACGCCGTGCTTCCGAAATCGCGCGCCGTTCCGACGATCGAGATGCTCGCCGACATCAGCGTCAACTCGGTGCTCGACGAAACCGAGCTCGACCTCGAGAAGAAGGTCGTGCTCGAAGAGATGCGGCTCAGCGAGGACAGCCCGCAGCGCTATCTCGTCCGGCAGCTCTACGGCGTGGTGTTCGGCAGTCATCCCTACGGACGCTCGGTCCTCGGGACGCCCGAGATCATCCAGGCGCTCACGCGCGATACGCTGCTCTCCTTCTATCGCCGCTACTACGTTCCCGAGTCGTTCGCGCTCGTCGTCGTCGGTCCCGTGGACCCGACCGAAACGCTTCGGGCAGCGGAGCGCTCGCTTGGCCGGCTGCCGCGCAGCGGCTTCCAGCGGCTGCCCGCCCCGGCGCCTGCCAGCCTCACGCCGCGGAAAGTCGACATGCCGCGGCCCGGCGCGCTGGCCTACCTGGGCGTGGGTGGCTCGGGCCGAAGCTCGACCATGCCGACACCCCGGCCGTCGATTTGCTCGTCTCGATTCTCGGGCAATCCCGCTCGTCCCGTCTGCCGCAGTCGCTCCGCGAGCGGCTCGCGCTCGTCAACTCTGTCGGGTCTGACTACGCCGCGCTGGAGGCCGGAGGCGTGATCACGGTGACGGCGCAGCTCGAGCCGTCGAATCTCGCCCGCGCCGAGGCCGAGATCTTGAAGGAGGTCCAGCGGGTGCGCGAGCAAGGTGTGACCGACGCGGAGCTCCGGCGAGCGATCACGCTGGCCGAGGCCGACCACGCCTTCCGGAGTGAGACCGCCGAGGGCCGCGCGCGCCTCTTCGGTCGCGCCGAGACGGTCTGGCGGATCGCCGAGGAGCTCGCCTACATCGATCGGGTGCGGACGGTCACCGCCGAGCAGGTTCGTCTCGTCGCGCGGCGCTACCTGGATCCCGAGCGCTACGGGCGGCTCGCGTTCGTGCCGCCCTCCCGATGAGCCGCATCGGGCTGTCACTCGGGTCGGTTCTCCTCGCGATGAGCCTCGCGGCTTCGGCCCAGGCTCAGGAGCCCTCGGTCTCCCGACAGGTCCTCCCGAACGGGCTGACGGTGCTCGTGCGCCAGGACGCCGCGGCCGGCGTGGTCGCGATGTCGCTACAGGTGCGAGCCGGCTCGCGCTTCGAATCGCCGACGACCACGGGCATCACCAACTTCCTCCACCGCGTGATGCTGCGCGGCACGAGCAAGCGGACGGCCGTCCAGCTCGCCACGAGCTATGAAGACATCGGCGGTACGCTCGATTCCGGCGGCGAGGTCGAATCGGCCGAGGTGCGGGGCCAGGCGCTCGCGCGTCACTGGGAGACGCTCCTCGGGCTGATCGCCGAGGTCGCGCTGGACGCGACGCTGCCGGCGGACGAGATCGAAAAGGAGCGGCGGCTCCTTCTCGGCCAGATCAAGGCTCGCGCCGACGCGCCGTTCTCCCTGACCTTCGACACCATGCTGCGCGACCTCTATGGCTCGCATCCCTACGCCTCGCAAAGCCTCGGCCGGCGGGAAACGATCGAGCGGTTCACCCGCGACGATCTGTTCGCGCACTACCGGGCGATCTATCGCCCCGAGCGCATGGTGCTCGCGGTCAGCGGCGAGGTGGCGCGTGACCGCGTCGTGCGCGCGGCGGAGCGCCTCTTCGGTCGGATGGTCCGCGCGACGGCCACGCTGTCCGAGGCATCCGCCGCGCCGGCGGCGAAGGGCGACCGTCGTGTCATCACGCTTCCAGCCCAGCAGGCTCAGATCTTCGTGGGATACCTCGTGCCCGGCCTGACGGACCCGCTTTATCCGGCCGTGCGGGTGCTCGGTGCGACCCTCGGCGGCGGGATGGCCGGCCGGCTATTCGTGGAGCTCCGCGACCGTCGCGGGCTCGCCTATTCGACCGGGGTGGTCACGCCGTTCCGTACCGGGCCCGCCTTTTTCGTCGCCTACCTGGGGACGGCGCCGGCGAGCGCCGCAGCAGCCGAGGCGGGCGTGCTGAGCGAGCTCGAGCGCGCGCGGGCCACCCCGGCCACCGGCGACGAGCTCGCGAGGGCCAAGGCCTACATCCGTGGCCAGCTCTCGATGGACCGCCGCACGAACGCGCGCCAGGCGTGGTACCTCGCCTTCTTCGAGGTCGTCGGCGTCGGCTGGGACTTTCCGGACCGCTTCGGCCGCGCCGTCGAGGCGGTGACCGCCGCCGACGTGGCCCAAGCTGCCGAGCGCTACCTGACCGGGCCGACCGTCGTGGTGCTCCAGCCGACGACGCCGAAACGATGATCCCGCTCAAGGACGACGTCCCGAGTAGCGGCTTCCCGTTCGTCACGATCGGGCTGATCGTTCTGAACGTCCTCGTGTTTCTCTACCAGGCCTCGATCGGCATGGACAGCGAGCGGGCGGCGGAAGCGTTCATCCGCGAGTTCGGCGCGGTCCCGTGCCGGGTGACCGGCGCCTGCTCGGTCCCCGGGGATTTTCCGCCGCCGCTCGCGACGATCTTCACCTCGATGTTCATGCACGGCGGCCTGTTCCACGTCGCCGGCAATATGCTCTACCTGTGGATCTTCGGCGACAACGTCGAAGACACCCTCGGGCACGGGCGCTTCCTCGCCTTCTACCTCCTCGCCGGCGTGGCGGCGGCTCTCGCGCAGATCGTGATCCATCCCGGCTCGCGCGTCCCGATGGTCGGGGCGAGCGGGGCCGTGTCGGGGGTGCTCGGGGCGTACCTTCTGCTGTTCCCCTACGCGCGCGTGCTGGTCCTCCTCATCTTCGGCTTCTTCTTTCGGATCGTCCGCTGGCCGGCGAGCATCGTGCTCGGCTTCTGGATCGTCGTCCAGTTCCTCAACGGGCTCATCACGGTCAGCGTGGCGGCGGGGGACGCGGCCGGCGGAACCGCGTGGTTTGCCCACATCGGGGGCTTTCTGGCGGGGATCGTCCTGCTGTTTCTGATGCGGCCCCGGCGGACCGGTCGCCTATAATGAGCGCCATATGAAGCGTACTCCAGCTCGTGTTCGGATCGACCGGCTGCTCGTTGACAAGGGCTTGGTGGAAAGCCGAGAAAAGGCGGCCCGGCACATCCTGGCGGGCGACGTGTTCGTGGACGGCGAGCGAGTCGACAAGGCAGGCGCTCTCGTGGCGTCGGAGGCCGAGGTCGAGCTGCGGGGACGAGCCCCGTTCGTGAGCCGCGGGGGCGAGAAGCTCGTTCACGCCATCGACAACTTTCAGGTCAAAGTCCCCGGACGGGTCTGCCTGGACGTGGGCGCCTCGACCGGTGGATTCACCGACTGCCTGCTGCAGCGCGGCGCCACGCGGGTGTACGCCGTGGACGTCGGTACCGGCCAGCTCGACCAGCGGCTCCGGAAGGACCAGCGGGTCGTCGTCATGGAGCACACCAACGCGCGGGGGCTCGACCCGCGGGTCTTCGGCGAGCAGCCCACGCTTGCCGTCATCGACGTCTCGTTCATCTCGCTCGAGAAGATTCTGCCGGCGGTGTTCGGCGTTCTGGCCTCGCGCGGGGAGATCGTCGCTCTGGTGAAGCCGCAGTTCGAGGTCGGCCGCCAGCACGTCGGCAAGGGCGGTGTCGTGCGCGATCCGGCGCAGCACCGGGCCGCCGTGCAGCGCCTCGCGCGCTACGTCGTGCTGCGCGGCTGGCACGTTCTCGGCGTGACCGCCTCGCCGCTGCGCGGTCCGAAAGGCAACCACGAGTTCTTCCTCCACTTCACGTCGCACGGCCGCACCGCCAGCGACCTCGAGTCGATGATCAGCCGGAGCATCGAGGCCCTCGCGTGACACGAGTCGGCATCGTCGCGAAGCCGGATGCGGCCCGGGCCCAGGGGGTCATTCTCCAGCTCCTCCCGTGGCTCACGGGCCGGGGGCACTCCGTGGTGCTCGAGAAGGAGACCGCGGACCTCGTCCCATCGGCGGTCACCGCCGCCGCCGGCAGGGCGGAGCTCCCCAGCCAGGTCGATCTGCTCATCATCCTCGGAGGCGATGGCACCCTCCTCTCGATGGCGCGGGCGGTGGGCGATCTCGGCGTTCCCTTGCTGGGCGTCAACCTCGGCGGGCTCGGCTTCCTCACCGCGACGACCCTCGACGAGATGTTCCCAGCCCTGGAGGCGTACCTCGGGGGCCACATGGCGATCGAGGAGCGCATGCTCCTGGCCGCCCGGATCGTGCGCAACGGGCAGCCGCTGGGCGAGTACGCGGCGCTCAACGACATCGTCATCACCAAGTCGGCGATGAGCCGCATCATCGACCTCTCGGTATCGGTCGAGGGCCGGTATGCGACGGCCTACCGCGCCGACGGGCTCATCATCTCGACGCCGACGGGCTCCACGGCCTATTCGCTCTCGGCCGGCGGGCCGATTCTCTTTCCCACGATGGACGCTGTCGTCCTGACCCCCATCTGCTCGCACACTCTGACCAACCGGCCCATCGTGGTGCCGGGGACGGACCGCATCGAGGTCACCCTTCTGGCCGATCAGGAGGTCATGGCCACGATGGACGGCCAGGTCGGCGTCGGCCTGCGGGAAGGCGACACGGTCGAGATTCGCAAGGCCGCCTCCCGCATCAGGCTCGTTCGCTTCCCGCAGAAGGACTTCTTCTCGGTCCTGCGGACAAAGCTCAAGTGGGGTGAGCGTTAACAGCGTATTCGCTCCGATACCGCTTGAGGTGGCCGCTCCGCTGACCTAGCATCGACCCAGATGCTCCGCGAGATTCGAGTCCGCAACTTCGCCGTGATCGACGCTGTGACCGCAGTGTTCGCCCCCGGGCTCAACGTCCTGACCGGCGAGACCGGCGCCGGCAAGTCCATGCTCATCGACGCGATCCTGTTGATCCGGGGGGCTCGCGCCCAGACCGACGTCATCCGCACCGACACCGAGACCGCCACCGTCGAGGCGGTGTTCGACGTCGAGCCCCGCGGTCCGGTGGCGGCCGTGCTCGACGACGCCGGGCTCGCCCTGGACGACGGCCAGCTCGTCGTGCGCCGGGAGCTCGCGCACTCCGGGCGCCACCGCGCGTTCGTGAATGACTCGCCCGTGACGGTCGGGCTATTGGAGCGGCTCGGCGACCACCTCGTCGAGATCCACGGTCAGCACGAGCACCAGCGCCTCCTGGAGCCGGCCCGCCAGCTGGATCTCCTGGACCGCTTCGGAGACGCCGAGGAACTGCGCGAGCGCGTGGGGGAGATCTTCGCCCGGCATCGGGCCGCGCAGGCCGAGGTCGAGCGCGCGCGGGCGGCGGAGCGCGATCGAGCGCAGCGCGAGGATCTCCTCCGCTTTCAGCTCTCGGAGCTCGATGGCGCGCGCCTGCGGGAGGGCGAGGAGGAGGAGCTGCGGGCCGAGCGCCGGCGGCTCCAGCACGCCGAGCGGCTGACCGCGGGGCTCGCCGAGGTCGGCGGGTTGCTCGACGAGGACGAGAGCTCGGCGGCGAGCCGGCTGCACCGTACCGGGCGCCTCCTGCGTGAGCTCGCGCGATTCGACCCGGCATTCGCCGCGCCCGCCGACACGATCGACGGCGCCGGCGCCCTGATCGAGGACGCGCTCGCGGCCGTGCGAGGACTCCGCGAGCGCGTGACGGTGACGCCCGGGCGTCTGGAGGCGGTGGACGAGCGCCTCGACGCGCTCACCCGGCTCAAGCGGAAATACGGGGATACCGAAGCGGCGATGCTCGCGTTTCGGGAAGGGGCGGCCGTCGAGCTCGAGAAGCTCGATCGCCACGAGGAGATCCTGGCCGAGCAGGAGAGACTGCTCGCGGAGCTGCAGGCCGAGCTCACCCGATCCGCCGTCGCGCTCTCGGAGCGTCGTCGCACGGCCGCCGACCGGCTCGCCGGCGAGGCGGAGCGCGAGCTGCGCCAGCTGGGGATGGACCGGGCCCGCTTCGCGGTCTCGGTCGAGCCCGGTCCGATGACGGACGTCGGGCCGCGCGGCCTCGACCGGGTCGAGTTTCGCCTGTCGGCCAACGCGGGCGAGGACGTGCGTCCGCTGGCCAAGGTGGTGTCGGGCGGCGAGCTCTCGCGAACCATGCTCGCGCTCAAGGCGGTTCTGGCGCGCGCCGATCGCGTGCCCACGATGATCTTCGACGAGGTCGACTCGGGAATCGGCGGGCGCGTCGCGGCGGTCGTCGCCCAGAAGCTCGCCCGGGCCGCCGAGGGGCGCCAGGTGCTCTGCGTCACGCATCTGGCGCCGATCGCCGCCCGCGCGACGCACCACGTGCGGGTGTGGAAGGGCGTGCGCGCGGGCCGCACGCGCGTCAGCGCGGAGGTGCTGACCGGCGACGCGCGCGTCGAGGAAGTCGCGCGCATGGTCGCGGGCGAGCGGGTCACCGACACGGCGCGCGGGCACGCGCGCGAGCTTTTGGAGCGGCCGGGTCCGCGAACGCGCCCTGTATAATGAGCACGGCATGATCGACGCTCTGCTCAAGAAGATCTTCGGCACCAAGCACGAGCGCGACGTCAAGCGGATGCTTCCGATCGTCGCCGCGATCAACGCGTTCGAGGGCTCGCTGGGGTCGCTCGACGACGCGGCCCTGCGCGCGAAATCCGAGGAGTTCAAGAAGCGGCTCGAGGAGGCCGAGCCGATCGACGACGTGCTTCCCGAGGCGTTCGCGGTGTGCCGCGAAGCGGCGCGCCGCACGGTCGCCATGCGGCACTTCGACATGCAGCTGATCGGCGGCATGGTGCTCCACGCGGGCAAGATCGCCGAGATGGCGACCGGCGAGGGCAAGACGCTCGTGGCCACGCTGCCCGCCTACCTCAACGGCCTCACCGGCCGCGGCGTGCACATCGTCACCGTCAACGACTATCTGGCCAAGCGCGACGCGCAGTGGATGGGGCCGATCTACGAGGAGCTCGGGCTCTCGGTGGGCGTCATCCAGCACGAAGCCTCGTTCCTCTACGATCCCGCGTATGTGACGTCCGACATCCGGCTGACCTCGCTGCGGCCGTGCACGCGGCGGGAGGCGTACCGGGCCGACGTCACGTACGGCACCAACAACGAGTTCGGGTTCGATTACCTGCGCGACAACATGCGCTTCACGCTCGAGGAGCTCGTGCAGCGCGAGCTCCACTACGCCATCGTCGACGAGGTGGACTCGATCCTGATCGACGAGGCGCGGACGCCGCTGATCATCTCCGGACCGGCCGACGAGTCGACCGATCTCTATTACAAGATCGACCGGATCATCCCGAAGCTCCGCCGGGCCGCCACGATCGTCGAGGGCAAGCTCTCGGAGATCGAGGCCGAGAAGAAGGGCGACTTCATCGTCGACGAGAAGGCGCGCGCGGTCGCCCTGACCGAGGAGGGCGTCGCCAGCTGCGAGCGCCTGCTGAACGTCGACAACCTCTACGACCCGCGCAACATGACGATGCTGCATCACATCCAGCAGGGGCTCCGGGCCCACGCGCTCTTCAGGCGCGACGTCGACTACATCGTCAAGGACGGGCAGGTCGTCATCATCGACGAGTTCACCGGGCGCCAGATGCCGGGCCGACGCTGGTCGGACGGGCTCCACCAGGCGGTGGAGGCCAAGGAGTCCGTCCGGATCGAGCGCGAGAACCAGACGCTGGCGACGATCACGTTCCAGAATTACTTCCGCATGTACGAGAAGCTCGCCGGCATGACCGGCACCGCCGAGACCGAGGCCGAGGAGTTCGCCAAGATCTACAAGCTCGACGTCACGATCGTCCCGACGAACCGGACGCTCATCCGGATCAACAACCCGGACGTCGTGTACAAGACCGAGCGCGAGAAGTTCAACGCGGTCGTCGACGACATCATCGAGCGCAACAAGAGCGGACAGCCGGTCCTGGTCGGCACCGTCTCGATCGAGAAATCCGAGGCGCTGGCGAGCCTCCTGAAGAAGCGCGGGGTCCGGCACGAGGTCCTCAACGCGAAGTATCACGAGCGCGAGGCGGAGATCGTCGCCCAGGCCGGCCGGGAAGGCGCGGTCACGATCGCCACCAACATGGCCGGCCGGGGCACCGATATCCTGCTCGGGGGCAACCCCGACTTCCTGTCGAAGGAGATCCTCCGGAAGAAAGGGCTGGACCCGGTGACGGCGTCGGCGCCCGAGCACGCGGCGGCCCTGGCCGACGCCCGACGGATCACCGAGCCCGAGCACGCCCGGGTCGTCGAGCACGGCGGCCTGCACATCGTCGGCACCGAGCGGCACGAGGCGCGGCGGGTGGACAACCAGCTCCGCGGGCGCTCCGGGCGACAGGGCGATCCCGGCTCCTCGCGCTTCTACCTCTCGCTTCAGGACGATCTCCTGCGCATCTTCGGCTCGCAGCGCGTGGAACGGATCATGGAGCGCCTCGGGATGCAGGAAGGCGAGCCGATCGAGCACAAGCTCGTGACCCGGGCGATCGCCACCGCGCAGAAGCGCGTCGAGACGCACAACTTCGAGATCCGCAAGCACCTGCTCGAGTACGACGACGTGATGAACCGGCAGCGCGAAGTCATCTACGGGATGCGGCGCCAGATTCTCGAGGGCGAGAATCAGGCCGAGACCATCGCCGAGTGGATCGAGGAGCTCACGGAGGTGACCCTCGACGCCTACGCCGCCCGCGGCGCCCATCCCGAGGACTGGGACCTCGCCGGCCTCACCGAGGCGCTCCACCGGCAATTCGATACGAAGGTCGCGTCGGCGCAGTACGACGAGGTGGTCTCCCGCGAAGCGCTCGACGAGCTGGTGCACGGCGCCGTCAAGGCCCGCTTCGTCGAACGGGAGGGCGAGCTCGGCCCCGACCTCCTCCAGGCGCTCGAGCGTCACGAGATGCTCATCGTGCTGGACACGCAGTGGAAGGATCATCTGCTGTCGATCGACCACCTCAAGGAAGGCATCGGCCTGCGCGGCTACGGTCAGCGCGATCCCCTGACCGAGTACAAGAAAGAGGCGTTCGACCTGTTCGAGGACATGTTCGAGCGCGTCAAGGCCGCGGTGATCGAGCGGCTCTTCAAGGTGCAGATCGTGCGCGACGCGCCGATGGAGCTGCCGGCGATGACCGCCTGGGCCGACGCGCGCGAAGGTCGCGGCGCCCTGGCTGGCGAGCCGCCGCGGGCGGCCGCGCCGGCACCCCGAGCCGCCGCGGCGCCCCGCACCCCGACCGGGGAGAAGATCGGCCGCAACGACCCTTGCTTCTGCGGCTCCGGTAAGAAATACAAGAAGTGCCACTACCTCAAGGCCTGAAAAAGGGCGATATTTAGGGCTCTTCCCGGCCTGGACCCCCACGGCTGGTGCTTTTTTCTTTGGTCGTTACGCAGTGCCTGTGCTAGAAAATTCCATGCGCCTCGAGTCCGTCACGCTGCACGGCTTCAAGTCGTTCGCCGAGAAGAGCGTCCTGAGGGTCATGCCCGGGATCACCGCGATCGTGGGCCCCAACGGCTGCGGCAAGAGCAACATCTCGGAGTCGGTGCGCTGGGCGCTCGGCGAGCAGAGCGCGAAGTCGCTCCGGGGCGGCCGGATGGAAGACCTGATCTTCCACGGCTCCGCGTCGCGTAAGCCGGTCGGCCTCGCCGAAGTCGAGCTCACCTTCAGTAACGACGGCGTGTTGTCGGTGCCCTGGACCGAGGTGTCGGTGAGCCGTCGGCTCTACCGGACGGGCGAGAGCGAGTACTTCCTCAACAAGAATCTCTCCCGCCTGCGCGACATCCTCGACCTCTTCGCGGGCACCGGTGCCAATCCCCGGGCGTACTCGGTGATGGACCAGGACAAGCTGAACCACGTCCTGACGGCAAAGCCGCACGAGCGCCGCGTGTTCATCGAGGAAGCCGCCGGGATCGCGCGCTACAAGCAGCAGCGCAACGAGACACAGGGCAAGCTCGACGCCGCCCGCCAGAACCTCGTGCGCGTGCGCGACGTGATGGACGAAGTGCGCCGTCAGCTCTCGTCGCTCGAGCGCCAGGCGAAGAAGGCGCAGCAGTACAAGGCGCTGCAGACCGAGAAGCGCGACCTCGCCCTGGCCCTCGTCGCCGCGGACTACGCCGGGTTCACCGCCGAGAGCACGCGCTTGAGCGCCGAGCTGACGCGGCTGCGTGACGAGGAGCAGGGGCTCCGCACGCGGATCACCTCGCTGGCTGCCCGGGAGGCGCAGGCCCGGGAGACCTTGCAGGCGAGCGAGCATCGCCTCTCCGATCTTCGACAGGCGGTGTCGAAGGTGCAGGGCGAGCTGGAGAGGCTCCTGGAGCGCCGCGAGCAGATGGGCGTGCAGATCCAGGAGCTCGGCGAGGAAGGCGTGCGTCTCGCCGAAGAGGTACGGGCGACCACCGAGCGGCTCGCGTCGATCGTGAAGGAGCGCGAGGAGGTCCGCCTGGCGCTCCGCGACGCGGAGCAGCTCGCGACCGACCGTACGCGCGCGGCCGCCGAGTTCGAGGCCGCCGTCGAGCGCCAGCGCGGCGCTCTCACCCTGGAGCGCGACCATGCCGAGGCGCTGCGTCTCGAGCAGACCCGGCTCGCGGCCGAGCGCGTCGACCTCATGCGGAGCGCCGGCGAGCTGAGGGAGCGCGAAGCCCAGCTGGCGCGCCGTGCCGAGCGGCTCGAAAGCGAGCTCGCGCAGGCCCGCGCGGAGGCGGATCGGCTTCTGGCAGAGCGGGCCGTACTGACCGTGGCGCGCAACCGCGCCGCCGCCGAGTTCAGCTCCCTGGACGAGGAGCGCTGCAGGCTCGACGCCCAGGAAGCGGACGAGGCCCGCCGGCTGACCGAGGCCGAATCGCGGCTCGCCGACGCGCGCGTCGAGCTGGCGGCGCGGCGGTCGAGCTTCGAGGCGCTGTCCGAGCTGGAGCGCGCCCGCGAGGGCTACGGCGCCGGGGTCCGCGCGGTGTTCGCCGAGGACCGGATCGCCGCGCTGGCGGGAGTGGTCGGGACCGTGGCGGACCTGCTCGAAGTTCCCCGCGGGATGGAGCGCGCCATCGAGGCGGTGCTGGGCGAGCGCCTGCAGTGGGTCGTGGTCGAGCGCTTCGAGCACGCGCGAGCTGCCGTCGCCTACCTGCGCGAGCACGGGCTCGGGTCGGCGACCTTCCTCCCGCTCGAGCACCTGCCGGCGGCGGGTGGAGTCGGAGCGGACGACAACGGCGCGCGCTGGGTGAGCCGGAGCGTCGGCGCGAGCGCGCCGAGCCTGGTCCACCACCTTCTCGGGCAGGTGGCGATCGTCGACCACCTCGACGAGGCCGAGGCGCTGTGGCGCCGGAACGGCGTCGTGGCCACGTACGTCACCTCGGACGGCGAGGTCCTCGGCCCCACCGGCCGCCTCCATGGCGGCGGGAAGGGAGAGGCGAGCGGCACCGAGCACTCCCTGCTGGCGCGCAAGCGTCAGCTGCGGGACCTCGACCTGGATGTGCAGCGGCTCTCGGCCACCGTGGACGCGGAGCAAGCCGAGGTCACCGCGCTCGCGGCGTCGGTGGCGCTGCGACGCGAGCAGATCGTGGAGCTCCGGAAGTCGGTGCAGGCCCGCCTCTCTGATCGGCTGGCCGGCGAGAAAGATCTCGAGCGCGCCGCCCAGGAGCACGAGCGGGTGCAGCGCCACCTGGAGACGATCTCGTCGGAATCGCGCGAGGTGGCGCGCGAAGTCGAGGAGACGGGCGCCACGCTCGGGCGGCTTACCCAGCGGATCGCGGTCGCGCGCGACGCCGAGGCGGCGATCGACGCCGCCGCCGCGCGAGTGCGCGAGGCGATCGAGGGCGCGCAGGCCGACGAGGCGGCCCTCGGCGCCGAGCTGACGGCGTGCCGTGTCGATCTCGCGTCCGCGACCGAGCGGGTCGACGCGCTCGGCCGGGAGCTGTCGCGGCTCGATGAGATGGAGCGCGACCTGTCGGCGCGCGTCGCGCAGGCGGGGCAGCGTCAGACGCAGCTCGCGGAGCGGCGGACGTGGCTCGCCGACGAGCGGGAGCGCACGGACGTCGCGGCGCGCGAGGTGGCGCTCGAGCGCGATCGCACCGACACGGCGGCCCGGCAGGCAACCGAGGAGCACGACGGCCTGGCCGCCGAGCTTCGCTCGGTCGAGCACGACTCACGGGCCGCCGAGAGCGAGCTCGCGCGACTCGTCGCCTCCACCCACGAGATCGACATTCGCTCGACCGAGTGCCGGGTGCGGCGCGAGGAGCTGGGGCAGGAGGCGTGGCGCGTGTACGGTGTCGACGCGCCGGCGCTCCTCGCGTGTCACGACCCGGCGCGGGATCTCGGCGCGGCGCGAGCCCGCGTGGCCGAGCTCGACGAGCGCCTGAGCGCGATCGGCCCGGTCAACCTGGTGGCCGACGACGAGTATCGCGAGCTCGACGAGCGGCTGACGTTTCTTCGAGCTCAGCACGACGATCTCTCGGCGTCGATCAAGGACCTCGACAAGGCGCTTCGCGGCATGACGCGCACGGCGCAGGACCGCTTCGTCCAGGCGTTCGAGGAGATCAACGGCCATTTCGGCCGACTCTTCGAGCGGCTCTTCGAGGGGGGCCGTGCCGAGCTGAAGCTGGTCGAGGCCGAGCCGGGCGGAGACCCGCTCGACACCGGGGTCGAGCTCATGGCGCAGCCGCGCGGCAAGCGGCTCCAGGCCGTCACGCTGCTTTCGGGGGGAGAGCGGGCCCTCACCGGTCTGGCGCTCCTCTTCGCCATCTTCTACTTCCGGCCGAGCCCCTTCTGCGTGCTGGACGAGGTGGACGCCCCGCTGGACGATGCCAACATTCACCGCTTCCTGCGCGTGCTCCGGGAGCTGACGGGGCAGACACAATTCCTGGTGATCACTCACAACCGAAAGACTATGGAGGCCGCCGACGTCCTCTATGGCGTGACGATGGAGGAGCCCGGCCTCTCGACCCTGGTCTCGGTCAACCTGAACGCTCAGTAAGTAGGTGAATTACCCCTCCGCATGGGCTACGCTCGTAGTATGCCCGCCGTCGGCGCGTACTTGCGTGAGCTACGCGAGCGACAAGGGGTCTCGATCGATGAGATTGCCCGGTCGACTCGCATCCTGCACCACTACCTGGAGGCGCTGGAGAGCGACGATCTGGCCTCGCTTCCCGCCCCTGTCTTCGCCAAGGGGTTCATCCGCGCTTACTGCCAGGCCCTCGGCGTGCCGGCCGACGAGGCGGTCGCCCTTTACGACCAGCGGGCGGGCCATGTCCGCGAACGGGTGACGATCGCTCCGGCCCCACCGCCGCCACCGCCGCCCTCATTGCTTCCGCCTCCGACGCCCGTTCACCAGGCGCAGGTCGCAGCAGCCGAGCGCCGCGGCAGTCGGGGCCGGGGAGCGGTGCTCATCAGCTTCGTGCTCCTCGTGGTCATGGGCGCTGCGCTGTTCGCCGTCACGATGGCGCTTCAGTCCGGGCATGACGAGGGGGACGGCACCGCAGCGACCCAGGTGGCGGCCATACCGGCGCCGGAACCGGCCCAGACCCCGGTGCCGGAGCCGGCGGCGGTCGAGCCCGCTCAGGCGCCCGTCGCCGTCCAGCCCCCGAAGCCGCAGCCCCCGCCGGCGCCGCCCAGCGTCTCGCCGACTGTGAGCGCGGCGGCCGTCTCGCCGCCGACGCCGGCCTCGGTCGCCCCGGCGCCTGTCTCGGCCTCCGGACCGATCGTGTCGCCCTATCGTCTCGTCGCGCGAACGACGGAGACGACCTGGATACGTGTTCGCACCGAGGACGGGCGAACCACCGAGGAGACGATCGCGCCCAACGAGGTTCGGGAGTGGGTGTCCAACGGTCCCTTCGTCCTCACGATCGGCAACGCCGGAGGCATCAGCCTCGAGCTCAACGGCCGACCCGTCCCACGGCTCGGCGCGAGCGGAGCGGTCATCACCCGGTTGGTTCTGCCCCCGGACATCCAGTGAAGTTCTTCGCCGGGCTGGGCGAGCGCCTGCGCGAGGGACTCAGGCGCTCGCAGGAGTTCCTCGCCGGCGGCCTCGGCTCCGTGCTCGACACCGATCGACCCATCGACGATGCTCTTCTCGAAGAGCTGGAAGAGCTCCTGATCGCCGCCGACCTGGGAGCGCCGCTTGCGGCCGACTTCGTGAATCGCGCGCGCGAAGAGGTCATGTTCGGGACGGTGACCCGCGCCGCTCAGCTCCGGCCGCTCTTTCGTCGCTTCCTGGTCGACACGCTGGCGCCGGCCAGCCAGAGGCTGAACCTGGATCACCAGCCCGCGGTCGTTCTGCTGCTCGGCGTGAACGGAGCGGGCAAGACGACGACCGCCGCGAAGCTCGCGTCGTCCCTCAAGGGGTCGGGCAAGCGTGTGCTGCTGGCCGCGGCCGACACGTTCCGCGCCGCGGCGATCGAGCAGCTGGAGCTCTGGGGTGAGCGCATCGGAGTCGAGGTCATCCGCCAGACGGCGGGCTCCGACCCTGCCGCCGTCGTCTTCGACGCGGTCAAGGCCGCCACGGCGCGCGCGCTCGACGTGCTGATCGTCGACACCGCCGGTCGCCTGCACACCAAGACCAACCTGATGGACGAGCTCGCGAAGCTCCGGCGCGTCGTGGAGCGCCAGCTCCCCGGCGCTCCACACGAGACCCTGATGGTCCTCGACGCCCCGACCGGTCAGAACGGGTTTGCGCAGGCCCGCATGTTCCACGAGGCGATCGGTCTTACCGGCGTGTGCCTGACCAAGCTCGACGGGACCGCGAAGGGCGGGATCGTCGTCCGCATCGTCCGCGAGCTCAAGGTCCCGGTGAAGCTGATTGGCCTCGGCGAGCGCGTCGAGGACCTCCAGCCGTTCGATCCGCAGGCTTTCGTGGACGCGCTCGTGGCCGAGCCTTGACGGCCGAGGAGTCGCC
>Ga0137409_10001797_pt1 | contig 23108 bp, 24 predicted proteins | sample CZODoug1_16funga_FD_122059 | JGI IMG/M metagenome (GOLD analysis project Ga0137409, IMG submission 122059) | Vadose zone soil fungal communities from Angelo Coast Range Reserve, California, USA - CZODoug1_16fungal (Hybrid Assembly) | ecosystem: Environmental > Terrestrial > Soil > Vadose zone...
AGGCGCGTAGCTCAGCTGGCTAGAGCATCACCTTGACATGGTGGGGGTCGTTGGTTCGAGTCCAATCGCGCCTACCAGTTGCCGGAGCGTGCGCCGAAGGCGCCGCTCGTAATACCGCGCGTTCGAACGTACGCGAAGCGGCGTTCAGCGCGCGGTTTTGTTTCCAGATTGACCGATGCCCAATATCCGTCTCCCCGACGGCTCGATCAAAGTCTTCGCCGGTCCGGTCACGGTAGCCGAGATCGCAAAGGCGATCGGCCCGGGACTGGCGCGCGCTGCGCTCGCCGGCAAGGTGAACGGCAAGCTGGTGGACGCGTCCTATCGTGTCGAACGCGACGCGGAAGTGTCGATCGTCACGGACCGTGACAAGGAGGGCGTCGAGCTCATCCGACACTCCACCGCGCATCTGCTCGCTTACGCCGTGAAGGATCTCTTTCCGGAGGCGCAGGTCACCATAGGTCCGGTAATCGAGGACGGCTTCTACTACGACTTCTCGTACAAGCGCGCGTTCACGCCCGAGGACCTTGCCGCGATCGAGAAGCGCATGTCCGAGCTGGTCGCAAAAGACATGCCGGTTACCCGCGAAGTGTGGCCGCGCGACAAGGCAGTCGAATTCTTCAAGTCGATCGGCGAGCGCTACAAGGCCGAGATCATCTCCGCCATTCCCGCGGGCGAAGAAGTCTCCCTGTACCGAGAGGGAGACTTCATCGACCTGTGCCGCGGCCCGCACGTGCCCTCGACCGGCAAGCTCAAGGTATTCAAGCTCATGAAAGTCGCCGGCGCCTATTGGCGCGGCGATTCGAACAACGAAATGCTTCAGCGCATCTACGGCACGGCCTGGGCCAAGAAGGAAGAGCAGGACGCCTATCTGCGCATGCTCGAGGAGGCGGAAAAGCGCGACCATCGGAAGCTCGGCACCCAGCTCGACCTCTTCCACCTGCAGGAGGAATCTCCCGGCATGGTGTTCTGGCACCCCAACGGCTGGGCGATCTGGCAGCAGGTAGAGCAGTATATGCGTCGCGTCTACCGCGACAACGGCTATCTCGAGGTGCGTTGTCCCCAGGTGCTTGACCGCAGCCTCTGGGAGAGGTCCGGCCACTGGCAAAACTATAAAGAGAACATGTTCACCACGGAATCGGAAAAACGCGACTACGCGATCAAGCCGATGAACTGCCCCGGGCACATCCAGATCTACAACAAGGGCCTGAGGAGCTACCGTGAGCTGCCGCTGCGCTATGGAGAGTTCGGTGTGTGCACGCGCAACGAACCCTCAGGAGCACTTCACGGGATCATGCGGGTGCGCGCTTTCACCCAGGATGACGGTCACATCTTCTGCACCGAGAACCAGATCAAGCCGGAGGTCACGGCATTTACGGCGCAGCTGAAGCGCGTCTACGCCGATTTCGGCTTCACCGAAATCCTCTACAAGCTCGCGACGCGACCGGCCAAGCGCGTGGGCTCGGACGAGGTCTGGGACAAGGCCGAAAAGGCCCTCCGGGCCGCGCTCGAGGAGGGCGGCATCGCCTTCGAGACGCTGCCCGGAGAGGGGGCCTTCTACGGTCCGAAGATCGAATATCACTTGAAGGACTCGATCGGGCGCTCGTGGCAGTGCGGCACCATGCAGGTCGATTTCTCCATGCCCGGTCTGCTCGGCGCCGAGTACGTGGCCGAGGACAATACGCGCCGCGTGCCGGTCATGCTGCATCGGGCGGTTCTGGGTTCGATGGAGCGCTTCGTCGGCATCCTGATCGAGCACTACGCGGGGGCGATGCCCCTATGGCTCGCTCCCGTGCAGATGGTCGTGCTGAACATTTCGGAGGCCCAGGGCGCCTATGCATCGGCCGTTGCTGCGCGCTTGAAAAGCGCCGGCTACCGGGTTCACGCCGACTTGAGGAACGAGAAAATTAGCTATAAAATTCGGGAACATAGCTTGCAGAAACTGCCTTACCAGCTCGTCGTAGGAGAAAAGGAAAAGGCAGGCGAAAACGTGGCCGTGCGCACCCGCGCCGGCGAGGACCTCGGGCAGGTGGGACTGACCGAGTTCATCGCGCGCCTCGAATCGGAGGCTGGGCCGGGCGGTACGGCTTAATTTTTCACGAACACGGAGGATCGAACATCGCCACGGAAAGAACGCAGCGTATCAACAGCGAGATCAACGCACCCGAGGTGCGTCTGATCGGAGCTGCCGGAGAGCAGGTCGGCATCGTTCCGATCGCTCAGGCATTGAAGATGGCCGAAGAAGCCGAGGTGGACCTGGTGGAAATCGCGCCGCTCGCCAAGCCGCCGGTCTGCAAGCTGATGGACTACGGGAAGTTCAAATACCGAGAGGCGAAAAAGGCCCACGAGGCGAAACTCAAGCAGAAACAGATTCACGTCAAAGAAGTCAAGTTTCGTCCGGGAACGGACGAGGGCGATTACAAGATCAAGCTGCGCAACCTGATCAAGTTTCTGGACGAGGGCGACAAGACTAAAGTCACCTTGCGCTACCGGGGCCGGGAGATGGCGCACCAGGAGTTCGGCGTGCGGCTGATCGAGCGCGTGAAGCAGGATCTGGAACCCCACGCGGTGGTGGAGCAGTACCCGAAGATGGAGGGCCGGCAGCTCATCATGGTGCTGGCGCCGAAGAAGGGCAAAAAAGAAATCAAGAAGCCGGTGAAAAAAGAAGTCAAGAAAGAAAGCAAGAAGGAACCGAAGCCTGAAGTTTCGTCCTAGCGAACGGCAGGTTTCACAAGAAGTGGTGCCGAGGTCGGAAAGCGCTCCGTTGGAGCCACCCGGCGCCATGTCAAAACAGGAATAGTGCAATGCCGAAAATGAAAACCAAGCGCAGCGCCGCAAAGCGCTTCAAGACCCGCTCCGGCGGCAGCATCAAGCGCTCGCAGGCGTTCAAGCGCCACATCCTCACCAAGAAGACCACGAAGAACAAGCGCCATTTGCGCGGTACTGCCGGTGTGCATTCCACGGACAAGCAGCGCGTCCGCGCGATGCTTCCCTACGCTTAAAGGGGAGCCGCCATGCCAAGAGTCAAACGCGGCGTAACCGCGCGCGCCAAGCACAAGAAGGTCATTCGCCAGGCCAAGGGCTTCCGCGGCCGCCGCGGCAACGTATTCAACATCGCCAAAGAAGCGGTGATGAAGGCGGGGCAGTATGCCTACCGCGACCGCAAGCAGCGCAAGCGCCAGTTTCGAGGCCTCTGGATCGCCCGCATCAACGCGGCCGTGCGCGAGCACGGCATGACGTACTCGGCTTTCATGCACGGCCTGAAGAAGGCCTCGATCGAAATCGATCGCAAGGTGCTCGCCGATCTGGCGGTGGCCGACAAGAGCGCTTTCGCGCAGCTCGCGAGCCAGGCCAAGGCAAAGCTCGGCGCGTAACCCCCGGTTGAACGCCCTCCCGGCGGTGGGCGGCACGCAGCGCGCACGCCCCTCCGCGAGGGGAACAGGTTCATGACCGACCTCGACAAACTCGTTTCCGAAGCGATTGCCCGATTCGGCGGCGTCAACGACGCCGCTGAACTCGAGAGGGTCAAGGCGCGCTATCTCGGCAAGTCGGGGGCGATCCCCGAGGCGATGAAGGAGCTGGGCCGGCTCGCGCCGGCCCAGCGGCGCGAGGCAGGGGCCAGGATCAACTCAGCCAAGGATCGTATCGAGGCGGCTCTCGCCGCGCGGCGCGAAGCCCTGGCTGCCGCGCAGCTGGATGCGCGCCTCGCCGAGGAGGCGCTCGACGTGACCCTTCCCGGCCGCGGCAGGGGCACGGGCGGGATTCACCCCGTGGTCCGCACCTGGCAGCGGATCGAGGCGATCTTCGGCTCGATCGGCTTCGATGTCGCCGATGGGCCGGAGATCGAGACCGATTGGTACAACTTCACCGCTCTCAATCAGCCGGAAAATCATCCGGCGCGGTCCATGCACGACACGTTTTATGTCGAGGGCGGGCTGCTCCTGCGCACGCACACGAGCCCGATCCAGGTGCGTTACGCGCGCACGCACAAGCCGCCGATCAAGGTGATCGCGCCCGGCCGCGCGTACCGGGTGGACTCGGACGCCACGCACTCGCCGATGTTCCACCAGGTCGAGGGACTGTGGATGGACGAGGACGTCAGCTTCGCCGACTTGAAGAGCGTCTATATCGACTTCCTGCGCCGGTTCTTCGAGACCGACGACCTGCAGGTGCGCTTCCGCCCGTCTTACTTTCCCTTCACCGAGCCGTCCGCGGAGATCGACATGATGTTCGGCTCCGGCTCGAACCAGGGAAAGTGGCTGGAGATTTCCGGCGCCGGGCAGGTGCATCCGAACGTGGTTCGCAGCTATGGCCTGGATCCGGAGCGCTATCTCGGCTTTGCGTTCGGCTCGGGTCTGGAGCGGCTCACCATGCTTCGCTACGGGGTCGACGACCTGCGGCTGTTCTTCGAAAACGACCTGCGCTTTTTGCGGCAGTTCGCCTGACCCCATGCAGTTCTCCGAGCGCTGGCTGCGCAGCTTCGTCGACCCGCCGCTGGGATCGGATGAGCTTGCGCGCCTGCTCACGATGTCCGGCGTCGAGGTCGAGACCTGCCGCCCGGTGGCCCCGCCGTTCTCGGGCGTGGTCGTCGGGCAGGTGCGATCGGTACAGAAGCACCCCAACGCCGACCGGCTGACGGTATGCAGCGTGGATGTCGGAACCGGCGATCCGCTCTCCATAGTATGCGGAGCGCCCAACGTCGCGGACGGCATGAAAGCGCCGGTGGCGCTGGTCGGCGCCAAGCTCCCTGGGGCTTCGCCCAGTGAGCCCGAGGTGATCAAGGCAACATCCATGCGCGGCGTCGAGAGCCGCGGGATGCTGTGTTCGGCGCGCGAGCTCGGCCTGTCGGATGACCACAGCGGGCTGCTCGCACTGCCTGGGGACGCGCCGCTTGGCCGCGACGTGCGCGAGGTGCTGGCGCTCGACGACCGCGTATTCATGCTCAAGCTCACGCCCAACCGCGCCGATTGCCTGTCGGTCCTCGGTGTCGCGCGTGAGGTGGCGGCCCTGACCCGGGCGAAACTGCAGGCGCCCGAGATCCGGCCCGTGCCGGCGGCGAGCGACGCGAGATTCCCGGTGAAGATCAGCGACCCGCGCGGCTGCGGCCGCTTTGCCGGCCGCGTGATCCGCGGTGTCAATGCCTCTGCCTCCACCCCCGGGTGGATGAAGGAGCGGCTGGAGCGCGCTGGCCAGCGCTCGATTTCCGCGCTGGTCGACGTCACCAACTACGTCATGCTCGAGCTGGGACGTCCGTTGCACGTTTACGATCTCGAGAAGCTCACCGGCGGCATCGACGTGCGCTTCGGCCGCAAGGGCGAGCGCGTGAAGCTGCTCAATGACATGACGGTGGAGGTGGACGAGACCGTGCTCTGCATCACCGACGGCTCGGGTCCCATCGGGCTCGGCGGCATCATGGGCGGGGACTCCACCAAGGCCGATCTTGCGACGCGGAACATCTTTCTCGAGTCGGCATTTTTCTATCCGGAGGCCGTCGCCGGGCGTGCGCGCCGCTACAATTTCACCAGCGACGCGTCGCACCGCTTCGAGCGCGGCGTGGACTTCGACAACAACGTGGACGGAATCGAGCGCGCCACGCGGATCATCCTGGACATCTGCGGCGGCGAACCCGGTCCCACCGTAGACACCGTGGCGAAGCTGCCCGAGCGCAGACCCGTGCGCATGCGCGTGGCGCGCGCACACAAGATCATCGGGGTGCCCGTGCCCGCGGCCGAAATGGCTGACATCTTCGGCCGGCTAGGCCTCGCGCACGCGCGCGAAGACTCCGGCGAGGTCTTCGTCGTCACTCCTCCTTCGTTCCGCTTCGACATCGAGATCGAGGAAGATCTCGTCGAGGAAGTGGCGCGCGTCCATGGCTTCGAGCGCATCCCGGCGCGCCCGCCGCGCGCCCCCGTCGCGATGCGCCCGCAGCGCGAGGCGCATCGCTCGCCGCACGCCTTGCGCCAGCGGCTGGCAGACGCCGACTACCACGAGGTGATCAATTTCGGGTTCGTTGACCCGCAGTGGGAGGCCGACTTCGCGGGCGAAGCCCGGCCGATTCGCGTCCTCAACCCGATTGCGAGCCAGCTGGCGGTAATGCGCACCACGCTGTTCGGCAGCCTGGTAGCGAACGTCGCCTACAACCTCGGACGCAAGCTCCCGCGCATCCGGGTGTTCGAGCTGGGACGCGTGTATTTGCGCGACCCTGCGGCCAAGGAGGGCGCCCTGGACGTGGCCGGGGTCCGCCAGCCGATGAGGGTCGGCGCGATCGCATACGGCCCCGCGCTCGAGGAGCAGTGGGGCGTTCCCGCCCGCAACGCGGACTTCTACGACGTCAAGGCGGACGTCGAGGCGCTGCTGGCACCCCGCGTAGCGCGCTACGCATCGGCGCAGCACCCCGCCCTGCACCCGGGGCGCTCGGCGCGCGTCCTGCTCGACGGCGCCCCAATCGGGTGGGTAGGGGAGCTGCATCCGCGCTGGCAGCAGAAGTACGGGCTGCCGCTGCCGGGGGCCCTGTTCGAGCTCGACCTCGAGGCGCTGGGACGGGTCGAGCTGCCGAGATACCGCGAGGTATCGAAATTTCCCCCGGTGATCCGCGACCTGGCCATTGTGGTCGACGAAGGCCTCCCCGCCGCGGCGCTGTTGGAGGAAATGGGCCGTTTCCGGCCCGCCGGAGTGCAGAAGATCCGGCTGTTTGACTTTTACCGGGGTAAGGGTGTAGAAAGGGGTAAAAAAAGCCTTGCGTTTCGGGTAGTTATGCAAGATACTGCAAGGACGTTGACCGATGCGGAAGCGGACGCCGCAATGGCGCAACTAACTAAGCTTCTTGCCGCGAAATTCGGTGCTAAATTACGTACTTAAGTAATGAAGTGGAGGGGATTTTCACCCCTTCCAAGGGAGCAGAAATGACGCTGACGAAAGCCGAGCTGGCGGACATGCTTTTCGAGAAAGTCGGCCTCAACAAGCGCGAGGCGAAGGACATGGTCGAGACGTTCTTCGAGGAGATCCGCCTTGCCCTCGAGAGCGGCGAAAGCGTCAAGCTGTCGGGATTCGGGAATTTCCAGCTTCGCGACAAGCCGCAGCGACCCGGCCGCAACCCCAAGACCGGCGAGGAAATCCCCATTACGGCGCGTCGCGTGGTCACCTTCCACGCCAGCCAGAAACTCAAAGCCCTGGTCGAGCAAACGCATGGAAAGCAAGGCGACCAAGGATAGCCTGCCCGCGATCCCGGCAAAGCGCTACTTCACCATTGGGGAGGTGAGCGAGCTGTGCGGGGTCAAGCCGCACGTTCTGCGCTACTGGGAGCAGGAATTCACGCAGCTGCGCCCGGTCAAGCGCCGCGGCAACCGTCGCTACTACCAGCATCACGAGGTGCTGCTGATCCGCCGCATCCGCGAGTTGCTCTACGAGCAGGGATTCACCATCAGCGGAGCGCGAAATCGCCTCGACGAAAGCCTGAGCGCCGCGCCCGCGCGCACGCTTTCATCGACAGCCTCCTCCTCGCGCGCCCTCGACGCGCGTGGGGTCAATCTCTCCGTCCTGAAGCAGGAGCTCAAGAGCGTCATCGAACTGCTGGCCGAGAAGGCGTCCGGTTCGGTGCGCTGATATACTTTTGCACTTCGGGGCGTAGCGCAGCCTGGTAGCGTACCTGCATGGGGTGCAGGTGGTCGCGAGTTCGAATCTCGCCGCCCCGACCAAGAGCCCGACCCCATCTCCTCACGCCGTCTTGCCCGCCGCTCGCGGAGCATGGCGCATCGGAAGACTCCGGCGGGAGACGCGATCCGTGATCCATTTGACCGCCTGCCGGGCGCGGCCGGCGACGAACGCGGGCGGCAGCTGCGTGTAGTCGTCGTTGAATACCTCAAAGCTGTAGTCGCCCCGGTAGCCCTTCTGATCCAGCCTCCGCACGAGATCGGCCACTTCCTCCCCATGCAAGCCCTCTCCCGGAAAGACGCGGAAATGCCTCGCGGTATTGATTCGCTCTTCAATCGAGGGTAACTCTCGCCACATGAAATCCGAGAGCTGCACGAGAAACACCTTTTGCAGATCGATGAGATCCAACTCGTCGAGATCGGTTCGCGTAGCCAGCATGTGGAACGAATCAAGCCCCAGGCCCAGATTGGAGCGATTCGCGGCTGCAACGATGTTCCAGGCTTGCGGGAAATCCTTTACGCGCTTGCCCCAGGAGAGCGCCTCGTAGGCAATGCGTATCCCCAGGGGCACCGCCAGCATCGCGAGCTTGCGCAAGTCACGCGCCAGGACGTCCAGGTCACCGCTGGCGTGCGCTGAGGTCGACGAGCACACGAGCAGCAATTTCGAACCGAGGGCGCGGCACATGACAAGCATGGCTTTGGTGATATCGAGCTTGTAGGCGTGCAGATGATTGGGCAAGCCTTCAAAGTCGCGCAGCGTCTGGAATCCCGTGACGCGCAGCCCGCTTTGGCGCACCAGTGCGATCGCGGCAGACTCACCCCCCGGATGCTCGACGATGTCGCGCGCCGACACCATGATCTGGTTGAAGCCGGCTTCGCGCACCGCCTGCAGCTTGGCCTCGAGCGAGCCGGCCAGCGTAATGGTGTCCATGCCGAAGTTGTCCTGGTTCACGGCTATGCCCGGTTGCCAGGCGCAGCCGGTTTCAGATGGCTAACGACGAGCTCGAACGTGATGCCGCCGAGATAGACTTGCGTGAGCGCGCCTTTCTCGCTGGGTTGCACCGATCCGTGGTCGATAAAGACCACCCCTCGCTCCTTGAGGACGCGCGTTGCGGCGCGCACGTCAGGGGCTCCCAAGCCAATGCGCAACAGGTTCTCCTCCCAATGGATGTCCTCCGACCCTGGCGGGGGCTCTACGAGTTGCAGATAGAACTTCCGGCAAGGGCTCTCGAGTAGAGTGCCTTTGGGCATGACGCCGAAGAACTTCCCCTCCGGCAGTACCGTGAACCCGAAGAGCTGCTCGTAGAACTCCAGCCAATCGGCGGTGCGATCCCCCATGATGGTCTGCACGATGCCGAAGTAGTGCAGCCCGGCGAGCGCCAGCGGCCGGGCTTCCGCGCCCGGCAGGGGTACGAAATCGACCTCGTAGATCGAAAAGTCCCTGTACCGATCGACGAAATAAATCAGGCTGTCGCCCACTCCGTGTATACCGGGGATATTCAGTTCCATCGCAGAGGCGCGAGTCGGCATCTCCCACGCACCGAGATCCAGCGAGCGGTGCCAGGCGAAGGCCGCGTCCCGCACGCGCAAGGCGATGGCCTTGAGCTCCGGCGTGGCCGTGGGCGCGTTCATGCCGGGGAGCGCGTCAGGATGGGCGTTGACGATCAGGTTCATCGGGCCCTGGCGGTAGAGCGTTACCTCGCGCGACCGATGCCGCGCTATGGGGACAAAACCCATGGATTGAAGGACCGACCCGAGAGCCTGCGGCTGCGACGTGGCGTACTCGATGAATTCGATACCGTCCATCCCCAAGGGATTGTTGGGTTCGGGATTCGGTTCGCGGACCGTCATCGGGGATCCTTTCTCTACTTTTTGTTTCCGCCCGCGTGCGCGGCCGACATCGCCGCGCGCAGCCCGAGCAGATAGCTGTCGACGCCGAACCCGCAGATCAGCCCTTTCGCGATCGCCGTGAGGACCGAGTGATGGCGGAATTCCTCGCGGGCGTGGATGTTCGACATGTGCACCTCGACGATAGGCACCGTGAGGATCGACAGCGCGTCGCGGATGCCGTAGCTGTAGTGCGTCCAGGCGCCGGCGTTGATGAGGACGGCGTCGGTCTTGGCGGCGTGTGCCTTGTGGATGCGCGCGCACATTTCGCCCTCGCTGTTGGTCTGGAAGCTTTCGACCTTCACGCCGAGCTCCTTTGCGAGCGCCTGCAACTGCGCGTCGATCTCCGCCAGCGTGATCGTGCCGTAGTGGACCGGATCGCGTTTGCCGAACATGTCGAGGTTGATGCCGTGAAGCACGAGGATGTTCATGAAAGCTCTTCCTTTTTCTCAGCGATTCGACAAGTGTACAACCCGGCCGGTCTTCGCCGCGACGCTTTCCGCCGCAGGGGAGGGGTCCAAATCGCGCTGAGCGCGCAGGTAGGACTCGCCTGCAGCACCCCAATGTGCGCGAGGCCGAGCTTGCGGGTTCATCGCCGGGAGAAAACGGGTAAGCTACCGTTTTCGGGAAAGCCACTTGCGCATGGGGTGCAGGGGTCGTGAGTCCGAATCTCGCCGCCCCGGCCAATCAACTTTGTCTGCCAGTACTTGAACCCACTCTATTTTGTACTGCGATCGCTCAGCGTTGCGCTGCTCGCGGCGGTCTCTACGGCTGCCTTGGCCCAGGCCTATCCGACGCGCCCCGTGAGGCTTGTGGTTCCGTTTGCAGCTGGGGGCGTCGCCGATATCACGGCGCGGGTCGTCTCCCAGCAGATGAGCACGGCGCTGGGGCAGCAGGTGCTCGTCGAGAACCGGCCGAGCGCCGGCGGCATCGTCGCCTCGGAGGCGGTCGCCAAGGCCGAGCCCGATGGCTATACGCTGCTCTTCCTCACCAACGGCAACGCCGTGAGCGTGTCGCTCTTCAAGTCCTTGCCGTACGACACCGTGCACGATTTCGCACCGGTTTCGACCGTGGGTTTCTTCGATCTGGTGCTGGTGGTGGATGTCGCCTCGAAAATCGGCTCGGTGCGCGAGCTCGTCGCCTATACCAAGGCGAATCCGGACAAGCTCAATATCGGCACGATCAACCCGGGCAGCACGCAGAATCTGGCGGCGGAACTGTTCAAGTCGATGTCGGGAATCGACGCTCAGGTCGTTCCGTTCAAGGCCACGCCCGCGGTGATCGCCGCGCTCAAGGGCGGCGACGTGCAGGCCGCGTTCGAGATCCTCGCCCCGGTGATCGCGTTGATCAGGGCTGGGGCGCTGAAAGCGCTCGCGGTGACCTCGGACAGGCGCTTTTCCGGACTTCCCGAAGTGCCCACCATCGCCGAGAGCGGCGTGCCGGGCTACCAGGCTTCGTCTTGGAACGCAGTCGCCGCGCCGGCGAAGACTCCCAAGCCGGTGCTCGAGCGCCTTAACGGCGAGATCAACGCCGCGGTGGCCGCGCCCGAGGTGCGCAAGCGGCTCGGCGAGCTCGGGGTAGATGCGCGCGCGGGAACTCCGGAAGCCTTGCGCGACCTCCTGGTCTCCGAAATCGCCAAGTGGAAAGGCGTGATCGAGCGCGCAAAGATCGAGAAGCAGTAGCGCGCTGACGAATGACCAAGCCGATCGCCGGCCCCGATCCGAAGCCGGTCAAGCCGAAATACACTCCACCGCCTGGCGCCTGCGACGCGCATTGCCACATCTTCGGGCCCGCGGCAAAGTTTCCGTACGCTCCCGAGCGTCGCTACACGCCGCCCGATGCGCCCAGGGAGAAGCTTCGCGCGCTCCACCAGCATCTCGGCCTGTCGCGCGCGGTGCTGGTGCAGGCGAGCTGCCACGGCGGGGATAACCGGGCGATGCTCGACGCGATCGCGTGGTCGGGAGGCGCGTGGCGGGGTGTTGCGATGGTCGGCGAGAATGCCACCGAGCGCGAACTGAGAGCGCTCCATGACGGCGGCGTGCGCGGCGTGCGCTTCAATTTCGTGCGCCATCTGGGCGGCGCGCCCGATGCCCGCGTGTTCGAGCGCACGCTTGCGATGATCGCGCCGCTGGGCTGGCACGTTGTCCTGCACTTCGACGCCGAGGACATCGAGGCCCACGCAGATCTATTCCGCCGCATGCGGGTGCCTTTCGTCATCGACCACATGGGGCGGGTCGATGCGGGACACGGACTTGACCAGAGACCGTTCGCCATGCTGCTGGAACTGATGAAGAACCCGCTCGCCTGGGTAAAGGTGAGCGGCCCCGAGCGCGTGTCAGCGGCAGGAAAACCGTTTCGCGACGCGATGCCCTTTGCGGCCGCGCTCGTTCAGGCGGCGCCGGACCGCGTGCTCTGGGGAACCGACTTTCCGCACCCGAACGTGAAGATCATGCCGAACGATGGCGAGCTGGTCGACCTGTTCGCGGAGACGGTTCCTGACGAGGGCCTGAGGAAGCGGATCCTGGTGGATAATCCCGAGCGCCTCTACTGGGCCTGAGGCCCACCTCATGCTAGATTTTCGATACGCTGGGATCCGGACCGGGCTGGACGCGACAACTCTATGGACATGACGTTGCCCGGAAACGCTCCGGCAGCGCCTCGTAATTCCGCCCGTTAGTTAGTGGCTCCTCACCCGTCCCTGGGCGGCTAGCCCCGAGGGAGGTAAGGGGGGTGACTTGCTCCCTTGACTTTGTCGATGCTGCGGTGCAGTATTGGCAGAATTTTGAAAGGTTTTCAGGACCTTGAGCGAAATTCCATGCCGGTAGAACCCCTCATTTCCGACCAGGTTTCCCAGGCGGCGCAGGGCTTCCTGGAGACCTTCTTCGACTTTGTGGGGGTCCCGGCCGACTCCGAGCTCGCCCAGCCCTTCCGGACGGGAGGGGGCGCCGACGTTTCCAGGGTCGCGGCCCTTCAGACCCGCTATTTTCAACAGCACGCGGCCTTGCTGCGGACGGCACTTGGCGGTGCGGGCAGCCCGGGGGAGGCGCCGCCGGATCGAACCGACAAACGTTTTTCCTCGCCCGAATGGCGGCGTGACCCCTGGTTCGATTACTTGCGCCGCAGCTATCTCATCAACTCCCAGTTTGTCGCCGATTGGGTCGAAGCGCTGAATGCCGATCCGCGCGTAAAAGAGCGCCTCCGATTCATCACCCGCCAGTTCGCCGACGCGATGAGCCCCGCGAACTTCGCGGCCACCAACCCGGAAGCTCTGAAGCTCGCGCTCGACACCAAGGGGGAGAGCCTATCCCGCGGCGTGCGCCAACTCGTCGAGGACGTGCACAAGGGGCGCATCTCCACTACGGATGAATCCGAGTTCGAAATCGGGCGAAACATCGCCGCCACGGAAGGGGCCGTTGTTTTTCAGAACGAGCTGATACAGCTAATCCAGTACAAGCCGCTCACCGGAACGGTGTTCAAGCGGCCCCTGGTAATGATCCCGCCCTGCATCAACAAGTACTACATCCTCGATCTTCAGCCCGAGAATTCCCTGGTGCGCTTCGCGCTGGAGCAGGGCCACAGCGTGTTCATGGTGTCCTGGCGCAATGTCGCCAAGGAGCACGGCCACCTCACCTGGGACGACTACGTCGAAATGGGTGTTCTCAAGGCACTGGAGGTGGCGCGCGCAGTCTCGGGCGCGGAGAAAGTGAATGCGCTCGGCTTCTGTGTTGGCGGCACGCTGCTCGGGGTAGCGCTGGCAGTCGCGGCCGCGAAAGGTGAAAAGAGCGTGGAGAGCGCGACCTATCTCGCCTCGATGCTCGACTTTTCCGACACCGGGGAAATCAGTCTATTCATCGACGAGCCGAGTGTGGCGCTTCGCGAAGCCGCGATCGGGAAGGGCGGCGTCATGCCAGGCCGCGACCTCGCGCTCGTGTTTTCGGCGCTGCGCGCCAACGACCTCGTCTGGTCGTACGTCGTCAACAACTATCTGAAGGGAAAGCCGCCCGAGGCCTTCGATCTGCTGTACTGGAACGCGGATTCGACGAATCTTCCGGGGCCGATGTACTGCTGGTACGTGCGCAACACGTATCTCGAGAACAATCTTTGCGAGCCCGCCAAAGTCTCGGTGCTGGGTGTGCCCGTCGACTTGGGGAAGGTCGCCGTTCCGGCGTATATCCTCGCGACTCGCGAAGACCACATCGTGCCGTGGCGGACGGCGTACCGCACGACGCAACTGATCGGCGGCGACAAACGCTTCGTGCTCGGGGCGAGCGGCCACGTCGCCGGGGTCGTCAATCCGGCTTCCCGGAACAGGCGAAGCTACTGGACCGGAGCGAGCCTGGGCGCGGACTCCGATGCCTGGCTCTCCGGCGCCGCCGAAAACCCCGGAAGCTGGTGGACCGATTGGAGCGGTTGGCTCGGGCGGCACGGCGGCGGACGGGTGAAGCCGCGCGCGCGCCTGGGCAACGTGAAATTCAAGCCCGGAGAACGTGCGCCGGGAAGCTATGCAAAGCACCGAAGCGTGTAGGCATCCGGAAACCCGGAAATCATCAGGGAGGGATCGAATCATGACTACAGCGACAGCCACGAGGCGCGGCGCTCACGCGGGCACGGATCCGTTGGAGCATTCCCTGAGGCCGTTGAAGCAACGCATTGCGTTCGTGAGCGGCGGCATGGGCGGAATCGGTACTGCGGTTTGCCGGCGCCTGGCGCGCCAGGGAGCCAAGGTGGTCGCGGGCTGCCTGCCGGGATACGAGAAGAAGAGCGACTGGCTCTCGCAGATGCAGGCGGAAGGGTTCCAGATGCACGCGGCCGAGGGCAACGTCGACGACTACGAATCCTGCGCCGAGATGTTCTACCAGATCGGCTCGGTGATCGGACCGGTCGACATCCTGGTCAACAACGCCGGCATCACGCGCGACGGAGTTTTCAAGCGTATGTCGCCCGGGGATTGGTACGCGGTGATCAACACCAACCTCAACAGCGTCTTCAACGTGACCCGCCAGGTGATCGAGGGCATGGTGGAGCGCGGCTGGGGCCGCATCGTCAACATCTCTTCGGTCAACGCCCTCAAGGGCCAGTTCGGCCAGACCAATTACTCGGCGGCCAAAGCGGGCATGCACGGCTTCTCCAAGGCGCTCGCCCAGGAGGTCGTAAAGAAGGGCGTGACCGTCAACACCGTCTCGCCGGGCTATGTGCACACGGACATGGTCAAGTCGATCAGGGCCGATGTCCTGGAGTCGATCATCCAGCAGATCCCCATGGGGCGGCTCGCAGAGCCGGAGGAAATCGCGGGCCTGGTCGCCTACCTGGCCTCGGACGAGGCGAGCTACATCACGGGCGCGAACGTTTCGATCAACGGAGGCCTGCACATGGCGTAGCTGCGCCGGGTTTGCGGCGTATTTGGTGCCATAATTCGCGACAACAGAATCGAGTCGGCACCGAAGGAGGAGGCATGGCCAAGCGGCTGGCGTTGATCACCGGCGGCATGGGTGGGTTGGGCGAAACCATCAGCACGAAAATGGCGGACGCGGGGTACCGCGTCGCCGTAACCCATTCCCCGTCCAACAAGGCCGCGGCTCAGTGGCGCGCGGCGATGAAGGAGCGAGGCTACGATTTTCACGCCTTCGAGTGCGACGTCGCGGACTTCGACTCCTGCAGGAGCTGCGTAGAAAAGATCACCGCCGATCTGGGCGCGGTAGACATCCTGGTCAACAACGCCGGCACCACCCGCGACATGACGTTCCGAAAAATGACCAAGACAGACTGGGATGTGGTGCTTCACACCAATCTCGACTCGGTCTTCAACATGAGCAAGCAGGTCTGCGATGCCATGGTGGACCACGGCTGGGGCCGGATCATCAACGTCTCCTCGGTCAACGGATCCAAGGGCGCCTTTGGACAAACCAACTACGCTGCAGCGAAAGCTGGGATGCACGGCTTCACCAAGTCGCTCGCGCTCGAGGTCGCGAAGAAGGGCGTGACGGTCAATACCATCTCTCCCGGCTACATCGGCACCAAGATGGTAATGGCGATTCCAAAGGAAATTCTCGAGTCGAAAATCCTCCCGCAGATTCCACTCGGCCGGCTGGGACAGCCCGAGGAAGTCGCGGGACTGATCATCTATCTGTGCTCGGAGGAAGCTGCGTTCGTGAACGGCGCGAACATCGCCATCAACGGTGGGCAGCACATGGCGTAGCGCGCCGGCTGGATGGAACACCGCGGCAAAGTCCAGTATCATGTGGCACTGCAGCACCCGCGCACCGCAACCAGGCAAGGGTCCCCATGTCTGCACCCACCCGACTCATCAAGAAGTACCCGAACCGGCGCCTCTACGACACCAAGACGAGCGTGTACATCACCCTTGTCGACGTGAAAAAGCTGGTGGTCGAAGGCGAGGAGTTCCAGGTGGTGGACGCCAAGACCGGCGAGGACCTGACCCGCTCCATACTGCTCCAGATCATCCTCGAGGAGGAAGCCGCCGGCACACCGATGTTCTCCTCGGACATGCTCGCCCAGTTCATTCGCTCCTACGGCAACGCGATGCAGGGAATGCTCGGCGCTTACCTCGAACGCAACATGCAGGTCTTCGGTGAAATGCAGAAGAGCCTGCGCGAGCAGTCGCAAAAGCTGTACGGCGACCCCACCAAGTTCAACGAGGACCTGTGGAAGCAGTTCATGAGCTTTCAGGCCCCGGCGATGCAGAACCTGGTCTCGGCGTACCTCGACCAGAGCCGGAACGTGTTCCTGCAGATGCAGGAGCAGCTGCAGAACCAGACCCGTACGATGTTCTCCGGCTTTCCCTTCCCGGGGTTCCCCGGCGCACCGGGATTCGGTGCTCAGCCGGGCGGCACGCAGCCCGCCGACGACAAGAATCCATCAGGCGAGGAAAACAAAACCTGATCTCGCATAGGCGCACCGCAGCGGCACCGAAGGTCGGGTTCGTATCCCTCGGCTGCCCCAAGGCACTGGTCGACTCCGAGGGCATCCTCACCCGGCTGCGCGCCGAAGGCTACGCGATCTCCCCTTCGTACGACGGCGCCGATCTGGTCGTCGTGAACACCTGCGGCTTCATCGAGTCGGCGGTGAAGGAGTCGCTCGACGCGATCGGCGAGGCGCTCACCGAGAACGGCCGGGTGATCGTCACCGGGTGTTTGGGCGCCAAGGGCAAGGTGGTGCGCGAGACGCATCCGAAAGTCCTCGCCGTGACCGGACCGCACGCGCTGGAGGAGGTGATGGCGGCGGTGCACGAGCATTTGCCCAAGCCGCCGGACCCCTTCGTCGACCTGGTGCCCCCACAGGGTATCAAGCTCACGCCGAAGCACTACGCCTACCTCAAGATCTCCGAGGGCTGCAACCACCGCTGCACCTTCTGCATCATCCCGTCGCTGCGCGGGGATCTGGTGAGCCGGCCGATCGGCGAGGTGATGCGGGAAGCGGAGAACCTCGTCAAGGCGGGCGTCAAGGAACTGCTCGTCATCTCGCAGGACACGAGCGCCTACGGCGTGGACCTCAAGTATCGCACCGGCTTCTGGGGAGGCAGGCCGCTCAAGACGCGCATGGGGGATCTCGCTGCCGCGCTCGGTGAGCTGGGCGCGTGGGTGCGGCTGCACTACGTCTACCCGTATCCTCATGTGGACGGCGTGATCCCGCTCATGGCCGAGGGCAAGGTCCTCCCCTACATCGACGTGCCCTTTCAGCACGCCAGCCGGCGGATACTGAAGCTCATGAAGCGACCGGCGAGCGGGGAAGACAACCTGGAGCGAATCCGGGCCTGGCGCGGGATCTGCCCGGACATCACCATCCGCAGCACCTTCATTGCCGGCTTCCCCGGCGAGAGCGAGAGAGAATTCCAGGAGCTTCTCGATTTTCTCGACGAGGCCGAGCTCGACCGTGTGGGCTGCTTCGCCTACTCGCCGGTCGAGGGCGCGAAAGCGAACGAACTCTCCGGCGCGCTGCCCGGCGAAGTCCGCGAAGAGCGGCGCGCCCGGCTCATGCAGCTACAGGAGAAAATCAGCGCGCGCAGGCTCAAGCGCAAGGTAGGGAAGGTCCTGGAGGTGCTCGTCGACGGATTAGTGCCGGGGGGCGCGGTGGCGCGCTCCGCCGCCGACGCGCCCGAGATAGACGGCGTGGTGCATGTCGAAGGCGGGGGCAAGTTCGCCCCGGGTGACCGGGTGCGGGTAAAGGTGACGAAGTCGGATGCCCACGACCTGTGGGCCCGCGTGCAATAGTGGCGCGGCGGCCGAAGATCGGGTTCGCGCTCGGAGCGGGCTCCGCGCGGGGCTGGGCGCACATCGGCGTCCTGCGAGCGCTCACCGAAGCGGGCATCAAGCCCGACTTCATCGCCGGATGCTCGGTCGGCGCGTTCGTCGGCGCCGCATTTGCGGCGGACCGGCTCGATCCGCTGGAGGCCTGGGCGCGCGCGCTCGACTGGAAGGGCATGCTCAGGCTCATGGACTTCGGCCTGCGCGGCGGGCTCATCAAGGGCGGGCGCGTGAACGATGTTTTTCGCGAGCAGTTCGTCGAGTGCGAATTCTCGGAGCTGCCGATCCAGTTCGCCGCGGTCGCGACCGACCTGCATTCCGGACAGGAGATCTGGCTGCGCGAAGGGAAGGTGTCGGCCGCGATCGCCGCTTCAATCGCCGTGCCCGGCCTGTTCCGGCCGGTGCTGCACGAAGAGCGCTACCTGGTCGACGGCAGCGTGGTCAATCCGATCCCGGTGTCGCTGTGCCGCGCGATGGGAGCGGACATCGTGCTGGCAGTCGATCTCGGCTCCGATCTGGTCGGACGCTTCGAGCGCGACGAGGATCGGGCGCCGACGCCGACAGCACGGCGCAGCTTCCTGAGCAGGGTTCTCCCCCGGTACAACCCCACCCGCGATCGGCAGCCGGAGCCGGAGGTCGCGCCTCCTTCGATGCTGGAAACCATGATGGGCTCGATCAACATCATGCAGTTGCGCATCGCACGAAGCCGGCTGGCGGGCGAGCCGCCCGACGTTCTGCTCATGCCGCGGCTGGGCCACCTGGGGCTGCTCGACTATCACCGCGCGGAGACTGCGATCGCGGAAGGTCGCGACGAAGTCACCCGCATGCTGCCGGCGATCCGCAACGCCATTCCGGAGTAGTTTCCGCAGGGGCGATCAGCCTCCCTGCAGATGACGGACGAAGCCCTCGATCCCGCGCAGCAGCATCTCCACCGCGATCGCCGTCAGCAGCAATCCCATCAGACGCTCGAAGGCCGCGAGCGCCCGCTCGCCGACCCATCCGCTGATCCGCTCGGCGAGAAGGAGGGTCGCGAGCGTGACCGCCATCGCCACGGCGACCGCCGCGAGCCACTCGGGCATCCGCTGCGGTGCCCGCGATATGAGCAGGATGACCGTTGCGATCGCTGCGGGCCCGGCGATCGAGGGAATGGCGAGCGGCACGATCAGCGGCTCGCCGGACGGCGAGTCGCCGAAGATGCCTTCGGGGGTGCGGAAGATCATCCGCAGCGCAATCAGGAACAGGATCACGCCGCCCGCGAGATTGAGCGACCGGTCCGACAGACCGAACAATTGGAGGAGCCAGCTCCCGAAGAGCACGAAGACCACCAGCACCGCGAACGCGATCGCGCATTCGCGAAGTATCACCACGATGCGGCGCCCGGGAGCGACCGGCTTCAGCAGCGCGACGAAGAGCGGGATGTTGCCGATCGGATCGGTGACGAGCAGCAGGATGACCACCGCGGAGGCGAACGAGGTTTCCATCGCGGGCTCAACCGAGCGCCAAGGCGAGCACTCCGAGTGCCATCGCTGCAGCCGCCGCGATGCGACGCGGCACATCGCCTTCCTGCAGCAGGTGTGCCCCCATCAGCGCGGCGAAGAGAATGCTGATCTCGCGCGCCGGGGCGACGTAGCTGACGGGAGTGAACACCATGGCGGTGAGCACCAGGATATAGGAAAGGGGGCAGAGCAGCGCGACCAGGATCACGGCTTTCCTCTTGTGCTTCCACGCCGCGCTGACCTCCTCGCGCCGCCTCATGGCGAGCGGAGCCATCACCATCACCCGGCCGAGATTTGCTCCCCAGTCCTGCAGGATGGGGGGAATGAGCACGGCGCTCACGGCCTGCTTGTCCACCACTGTATACGAGGCGATCATGCAGCCGGTGAGCAGCGCGAAAGCGATTCCGCGCGCCGCCCCCGCTTCGCGGAGCCTGGTAGGACTCGCGGCGAGAAAGAAGGCTCCGCCGACGACGAGAGCTGCTCCGCACAACGCGATGGCGCCCGGACGCTCGCCCAGGACGGCGAGTGCGAACAAGACGGTGAGAAAGGGGCCGGTGGCGCGGGCAAGCGGGTAGACGACCGACAGGTCGCCGTGCCGGTAGCCGCGGTCGAGCAGCAGATAGTAGGCCGTGTGAAGAACGGCGCTGGCCAGCAGGTACCCGAGCGCCTCGGCGCTGAATTGAAAATGCTGGATGACGACGACGCCCACTGCCAGGGGCGCATAGATGAGCGAAGACAGGACGGCGAATGCCCAGACGAAGCCGATTCCCCCGCCGCTTTTCTTGAGCAGGTAGTTCCAGCTCGCGTGGATCAAGGCGGCGGCGAGCACCAGGGTGATTGCCAGACCGGTCATGGCACCTCCGAGACGAATGGAAGGGACGAAACAACCCGTCCCAACCTATCCCCTCTAGATTTTTAGTCTTCGGGTGCATGCCGGCGGCTTCCCGCGGCTTTGTGTAGCGCTCGGACCGGCCCCGCGGCAGTCGCCGCGGCGGAACCCTAGCTACCCGTCGGTTGAGTGTTGCAACTTTATGACGGAGTATTGCGAAGCGTCAACTGGACCTCAGCCGTTCGACTGGATCGCTCCGTTGATGACCTTGACCCTGTCGCCCTTGTGCCAGCTCGGCGGCGCGACCTGCGTGAACAGGCCCTTGCTGCCGTCGTCGTAGCGCACGACGATCTGGTATTCCTTTTCCTTCTTCACCGTTTTCTCGATCTGGTTGCCGCCCAGACCGCCGCCGAGCGCGCCGAGGACGGTGGCGAGATCCTTGCCGCGCCCGGCTCCGACCTGGTGCCCGAGGATGCCGCCGACTACGGCGCCGCCGACCGCTCCGACCCCGGAGGCCTGTCCGGCTTTCTCGACCGTGCGGACCTCCTCGATCACTGCGCACTCGTGGCAGATGGCGGCCACGACAACCGGCGCGGGCGGCGGGGGAGGCGGTGCCACGGCTTCCTGCACAGCGCGATGCGGCGCTTCGGATCTCGCAACCGGCATCGGCCGTACGTGGCGTTCGACCGGCTTCGCCGGCTCGGGCTGGGCCTGTTCCGGCGCCTGCGCGACGACGGCGCTGGTGTCGCTCTGATTTCCGACCGAGGTCGGTATCCAGCCCATGACGGCTCCGACTCCGACCAGACTGAACAGGCTGACGGCGCCTGCGGCGGCGATGATCAACGGGTGAGTGCGGTGCTGTGCTTCCATGGAACCTCCTTGTCTCAGGCGTCAAAGCCTACCGATGTTGACGCCGGACGCGCCAGCAAGTTCGTGTAACAGTGTGTTAGCGGGATTGAGTGCTTAACATTTTGATGCATTGTCGGGAGTTGTCACCTATCGACGACAGCTAGAATTTCCTTGGCTAAAGGAGGCACACATGTGGCCGAGAAACCTAATGCTCACAGCTGCCGTGCTAGTCACCTGCGCATGCGTCACCGTGACGCTCGCGCCGGGCGCTGACAAGGTAAAGCTCACGCACTACGCTGGGGATGTCGCGGGGTGCAAGCCCGTGGGCAACGTGTACGTGAATCCCGCTCTCGCACCCGGCTTCGACTTGCAGTTCGTCGAGTTTCAACTGCGCAATAGAACTGTCGGCCTCGACGGGAATGCTCTCTTCTACACCGGGTGGGGAGAAAACGAAGGCGTGGCCTACCGCTGTCCGTAAGGCCAGGTTTCAGGTCTTAGCTTTCTCGCCGGAGATGGGGGAACAGCAGGACGTCGCGAATGCTGGGGCTGTTGGTAAAAAGCATGACCAGGCGATCTATGCCGATGCCTTCGCCGGCGGTGGGCGGCAGGCCGTATTCGAGCGCGCGGATGTAGTCGGCGTCGTAGTACATCGATTCCTCGTCGCCGGCGGCCTTGGCCTTCGCCTGCTCCTCGAAGCGCGCCGCCTGGTCCTCGGGATCGTTCAACTCCGAGAAGCCGTTGGCGATCTCGCGGCCGGCGATGTAGAGCTCGAAGCGGTCGGTGATATCCGGATGTGCGTCGTTGCGCCGCGCTAGCGGCGACACTTCCGCGGGGTAATCGACGATGAAGGTCGGCTGGAGAAGCCTATCCTCGATGGTTTCGAACGCCTGGAGCTTGAGCACGGCGATACTCGATTTAGGATCTGCCTTGACACCCGCGAGACCGAGCGTGCCAGCGAGTACTTTGGGGTCGGTCTTCGCATACTCCGGTGCGTGTCTTCGAAGAGCCTCTTCGATGGTCAAGCGCTCGAAGGGCTTCCCGAGATCGATCGAGTGCTCGCCGTAGCGCAAGGTGAGTGAGCCCAGCACGGTCTTCGCCAGCGCGCGCAGCATTTCCTCGGTGAAGTCCATGAGGTAACGGTAGTCGCGATAGGCCTCGTAGAACTCGAGCATGGTGAACTCGGGGTTGTGCCGGGTGGAGATGCCCTCGTTCCTGAAGTTGCGGTTGATCTCGAAGACCTTCTCCAATCCGCCCACGACCAGGCGCTTGAGATAAAGCTCGGGCGCCACGCGCAGGAAGAGGTCCATGCCGAGCGCGTTGTGGTGCGTCCTGAACGGCCGCGCCGCGGCGCCGCCGGGGATCGGCTGCATCATGGGCGTCTCGACTTCGACATAGCCCTCCTTGCGCAGCAGCTCCCGCAGCGAGTCGATGATCCTGGTTCTCTTGGTAAAAATCTCGCGCGCTTGCGGATTGACGATCAGGTCGACGTAGCGCTGCCGGTAGCGCGTCTCGACGTCGGAGAGCCCGTGCCACTTCTCCGGCAGCGGCCGCAGCGACTTGGCGAGCAGCGTGAAGGCCTCGACCCGCACCGTGATCTCGCGACGCTCGGTCGATCTTTCCAGGGCGCGCACCAGCCAGCCGGCGTAGACACCGTCGGCCGGCGGTGCGACCGCATGCGCCGGTTCGCCGGATTCCAGCACAATTCCCGCTGCCACGGCCGTGACGATGCCGGCGCCTGCGGCCAGCCCACGACGGATGTTCACCGTGCCCTCCCTTCGGGCCTACCCTGCACTGCTGCCTTGAGTATCACAGCGTTTGGGCGCCACCACCATGGGTTGGAGCTACTTGGAGCCTTGGGGGTGCGCCTCGGCCAATGCATCGAGAAACGAACGCGCCCAGCGGTCCACGTCATGAGCGAGCACTTGGCGTCGCAGCGCCCGCATCCGGCGCCGACCCTCGTCGACCGACTGATTGAGTGCCGCCTCGATCGTGTCCTTGACGCCTTCGAGGTCGTGAGGGTTGACCAGGTAGGCCTGCCGCAGTTCGGTTGCGGCGCCGGTGAATTCGGACAGAACAAGCGCACCGCCGAGATCATTGCGGCAGGCGACGTACTCCTTGGCCACCAGGTTCATCCCGTCCC
>Ga0137409_10001798_pt1 | contig 23100 bp, 24 predicted proteins | sample CZODoug1_16funga_FD_122059 | JGI IMG/M metagenome (GOLD analysis project Ga0137409, IMG submission 122059) | Vadose zone soil fungal communities from Angelo Coast Range Reserve, California, USA - CZODoug1_16fungal (Hybrid Assembly) | ecosystem: Environmental > Terrestrial > Soil > Vadose zone...
AAAAATGACAAAATGCGACGTAGCAATCATTGGTGCTGGGCCTTATGGCCTATCCGCGACCGCACACTTGCGCACGGTTAAAGGTTTGGACGTGCACACGTTCGGCGAGCCGATGTCTTTTTGGGAAGGCAACATGCCGAAGGGCATGTTGCTCCGCTCGGGCTGGGCAGCATCGCATATAGCCGGCCCAAACGAGTCGTTGACCATGGAGGAGTACCAAGCCGCAAGCCGCACTCATTTTTCCAGCCCCGTACCACTTGACAGCTTCGTGGGCTACGGACACTGGTATCAACGCCAAGCTTTGCCTGACCTCGATCAGCGGAAGATTGCGCGCGTCGAGTCCACGACAAACGGCTTTAAGCTTATCCTCGAAGCGGGTGAGACTGTCATTGCACGCCGCCTGGTCGTTGCCGCCGGCATTGGTTTGTTCACTTACCGTCCGCCCGAATTTGCAGGTTTGCCGCGTTCGCTAGCGTCTCACACCTCTGAACATCTTGAATTCCAAAGGTTTGCAGGAAAACAAGTGCTCGTTGTCGGAAGCGGTCAGAGTGCACTTGAATCGGCCGCACTCCTGCACGAAAGCGGCGCCGAAGTCGAAATCGTAGCCCGTGCGCGCCAGATTCGCTGGCTTGGAGGACTGGTCTCCAAGACAATCCACTACAGCTTGGGCCCCAAGATCTCAAAGTTCCTCTATGCGCCCACTGACGTCGGTCCCGCTGGCATCAGCCAGGTTGTGGCGCGGCCTGACTTAGTCAAGCGGCTGCCCCGCTCGGTTCAGGACTGGCTCCGGAAACGATCGATCCGGCCCGCCGGTGCCCGATGGCTAGTGGCGCGGCTCCAGAACGTTCCCATAACCCTCGGACGTTCTATTGTTTCCGCTGCTCCGGTTGGGGCACGGGTAAAAGTCCAACTGGACGACGGAAGCGAGAGAACCATCGACCATGCCCTTCTGGGAACCGGATATCGAGTGGACGTTTCCAAGTACGATTTCCTTGCTCCGGAACTAGGGCAGTCCATAAGTCGTTTCCAAGGATATCCTCGGCTCAAGGAAGGATTTGAAGCCTCCGTGCCCGGATTGCACTTTATCGGGGCGCCAGCCGTTTGGAGTTTTGGTCCGCTGATGCAATTTGTCGTTGGCACCCATTACTCTTCCCGCGCGCTGCTCCGCTGCGTCGCCGGGAAAGCTAAAGGCGATCGCGTTCGGGTCGGCGAACCACTCGTTGCTCAACTGGGATAATTCCGTCCTGACGGTGAGCAGACAACAGCTCAGAACCCGCAGGCGTTTTGTCACCCGCAGGCCATAGTTCTATGACGGAAACGACAGGCGCATTGGTGATTGGTGGAATCCTCAACGGTCTTTCGATCGCGAGGAGTTTGGGCCGCCGTGGTGTGCCAGTGTGGGTGACAACCCCACCCAACATCAAGCTGGCGAGCTGCTCTCGATATACGCTTCGGACTTTGCATTGGCCGGAGGAAGACTGTGAAGCACAAGTCGCGTACCTATTGGAACTCGCCGAACGCTACCAGCTCGACCAATGGGTGCTGTTTCCAACCAGCGACGAATCGGCCGCTTTGCTTTCGAAATTCCATGCAGAGCTCTCGCGCCGTTTCCGCGTGTCGACCCCTAACTGGAACGTCCTGCGGTGGGCTTACGATAAGCGTCTTACTTATCGATTGGCGGCTGAAGAGCGAGTCGACTACCCATCAACGATCCTTCCCGGCACAGAGGCAGATCTCGAGGGCGTCAGCTTTCCCTTTCCCGCCGTTCTGAAGCCTGCTACACATGCATCGATCAATCGGTTCACGACGGAGAAGGCCTGGCCCGCGGCAAATCGCGAAGAGCTTCTTGCACGCTACCGTGAAGCCCGGGATCTGATTCCTCCAGATTTGATTCTTGTCCAGGAGCGGATCCCTGGCGGGGGCGAGGCCCAATTCTCATATGCGGCGCTCTGCTGCGACGGACAACCGATTGCCTCTCTCACCGCACGCCGGACGCGACAATACCCGATCGACTTTGGCTATTCCAGTTCCTTCGTAGAAACACTCGACATCCCTGAGATTGTGGCTCCTTCGCGGCGGCTGCTCGCTGCCATCCGGTACACCGGACTTGTTGAAGTTGAGTACAAGCTGGATGCTCGAGATGGACGCTACAAACTCTTGGACATCAATCCAAGGCTATGGACATGGTCACCGCTGGGCGGACGCGCGGGGGTAGACTTTCCCTACCTTCTATGGCAAATGATGGTGGGCAGACCTGTGCCGGAACAGACGGCGCGCACAGGCGTTCGCTGGATCCGCATGTGCACCGATGTTCCCGCCGCTATTCATGAAATGCTTCGCGGGCGCATAAGTCTGGGGGCATACTTGCGCTCGTTGCGCGGCCCAGTCAAGTTCGCCGTAATGGCGGCGGACGATCCTCTGCCTGGTCTGCTGGATCTCCCCCTATTTGCCTACAAGCACTTTTATAACGGATACAAGAGTCTGCGAGAAGGTGTTCCGTCTGCAAAAGGATGTCCAACTAAAAGTTGAAGTGTGGAGCGGCGGCTCCGGCCCGATTTCGATAGACCAGCGTGCCGTGTACAGGGCAGGAGCGCATGGCCCGCAAAATTTACTTCGGTCGGAGTGCCGCGAATCGCCGCGGCGCGAGCTGCAACGGACACAACATCAGCGATCATGCTTCGTGGCATTGACAACACTCCTCGGGGAAATGCCATTCACGCATTGACCATTCAAGCGGCGCAACCAGAACTGGAGAGGAAATGACCCAACCAACGGTTGTAATCAGCTTGGATTTGGAACTCATTTGGGGCTATATCGACCTTCGCCATGATGATGATCTAGTAGAGATGGGCCGGTGGACCCACGACGTCGGCGTGCCCAACTTGCTGAATCACTTCACACGCAACGGCCTTTCGGCAACTTGGGCCGTGGTTGGTGCGATGGCGCGTCCCTCGTTGCCCGACATTTCCGGTCTGCCAGAAGTTAATTATCGTCATTTCCCGAAGCCTTGGTTCAGTAATGTTCCCAAAGAAGGCGACGAATCGACTCATCCCGAATGGTTCGGCGCGAGCCTGGTAGAAATGATCAGGAACGCAAGCCCGAAGCAAGAAATCGGATTTCATTCGTTTTCACACGTCCTCTTTGGATGGCCTGGCATGAAGCGGGAACGAGCAATTGCGGAGTATCGTTATTGTGCCCAGACCGCGCGAGAACTTGGAATCGGCACAACGTGCTTCGTTTTCCCGCGGAATTTAGTAGCATACCTCGCTGACTTGCGAGATGCAGGGTTCACTTGTTTTCGTGACGTTGACGAACTCCCAGTCCGCTTCGCAAGCAAGACGCTCACATCCGTCGAAAAGGTAGTGGCAGATTTCGCCGGACTATCACCACGCATGATCGAACCTTCGCTCAAAGAGGGAATGGTTTCAATTCCGGGATCGATGTTGATCCGGTCCGCGGCCGGCTGGCGTAAGTACATACCTGATTCAAGCCGTTTGCGGCGACTTAGAAAGGGATTGGAACGCGTGCGTCGAGACGGCGGAGTTTTCCACGTCTGGCTCCACCCCGAAGATCTTTATGCAGAGTGGCCGCGACTTGAAAATGTTGTCGCCCGCTTTCTGGAGGAGCTTGGCGCCCTTGTGCGCGACGGGGACTTGCGGTGCTTGACAATGGGGCAGCTTGCCCGCGAATTCCAAACGAAATTAGCTGTTAAACAGGGTCGTAATCTGAGTCCGGTGCACACGGAGCATGGATACGTAGAACGCGCAACACAGGAACGCGAGTTTGGCGCACGTTTTACAATTTCGCGTTAGCCAACTCTCCGCGAGCCGGCGCGGAGTGCGCCGGCCACACTGAAAAGTAAAGCGAAGGGCGACCCTACAGTGCCGCGCAGTGGTCGTGACCCTCGACGGCGGTGAGAGGGGAGGGAATCGGGGGTTATCTGCTGATGCAGCGACCTTTTACCTGCGTGTGCTCTTGTGCTTGGCTGCGTGCGGAAGCAGGCTCGATCTCGTGCGCTATCGATACAGATTCACAGCTTGGTTCCATCGCGAATCGGTGCGAAACCTCCCGCGGAAGTGCCTCGGCAAGTTGAGTTTTGTCGTTCGTGTAGATTTGTGCTCCATAACGGCCCCGCGATACTGCCACATCCGCTAACCTGCGATTCAACAGTTTTTCTCCCGCCTCTGCTTCAACATTGCAAACAGGAAAAGTGGTGCGCCCGGAGCGATTCGAACTCCCGGCCTCCTGGTTCGTAGGTTTGGGGTTCGAAAATCTAAATGCCTTTATTTTCTTCCTCTTTTGACCGTCAAACGTGCCGATTGGAGAGGATGCAATTCAGGCAGCGCATAATCTTTCAAAAATCCCTGCCAAAGACCCCCGCCGCCATTGAATGATTCTGTGCGCTCAGAGATTGCGCTTTCCAGCCTTCAAGAATCACCAGTTTGTTGAGAGAGGGCATACAGAATATGACGCTGTGGTGTGAACCCGAGCGGCTTGTCGGGGGAAGGTAGACGTTACTTGTAGCCATTTCTTTCATACACTTGGTGAAATCGTCATCGTGGATGTATTTCTGGAACGAGTCATCCGAGCGCGGGACCACCACTGGAGCATGAGGCGAATATCTTTTGGCCGATGCGATTCCCCGACAACTACGGGGTCAATCGGTGGGAAAGCTTATTGGGCGAAGCAAAAACATTACAACTGGCGGGAACACTCTTGCACCTTTGCGAAAGCTTGTGGGCCAGGCGCTCCGCAGCAGATCAATCCTGCGAGTCGGCTTGGCTCCCCTCTTTTGTGGGTTTACATATGAATCGCCGGAAGTTATTTCGTCAAGGAATTTCCGAGGCTGAGAAATCTCTGAATGATCCAATTCATCTCCTCAGTCGTAACCGGCTTCTTCAGATAGTCGACTGCCCCCAGTGCCAGTGCCTGCTCGTACCACGCCGCGTCGGTACTCCGCGCCAGCACGATAAACGGGGTGCGCAAGTTGTACCGGACGAGATACCCGATAACCCGCCGTCCCTCGGAGCCTGAGGAGCCTTGATCGATCAGAGCGAGATCGAAATCCTCTCTTTGGACACAACGCATCGCCGCTTCCACAGTCGTGCATCGGTGGACTTCGATACCCTGAGTTTCGAAAGGTTCGGCATGCTGGCTGAGGGCTTCAACATCCTCGTCAAAGATCAATACCTTGCGCCTGGCGGACATCGCGTAAGTCTCCTCTACCAGTTCTCGCATTTGCTGCCTCATTTTTGTTTCCTCCAAGGTCCAAGTTTTACGGCTGGAGCGTCTATTCAGGCGTTGCTTTGCGATTTGAATCACGCGAGTGATTGCCGCAGCGGCTCCGCCAGATGTTCTCCAACGCAGCGAATCGTCCAAAAAAGTGCGCCAACCGTGGGAAGCGTGTGCGAAATGTTCCAGCCACCCGGTGCAGCCGTTCGCAGTCGGAAAATAGGATGAAGACACCTGCGAGCAGCAGTGGCGCTCCCGGCACGATCGGGAGAAATAATCCCGCAATGCCGCACACTATAAGAATCCAGCCGACAACCAAGTTGATAACACGTTTGTATAGGTTTTCCATTCCTTGCCTTCACTCTATCTTGCGTTGAGATTACCCTGCCGTCACTCTCGTGCGGTCTCCTGAGCCCAGAAGAGGGCGGGGGAATCGTGACAATTCCTCTCTCAAGAGTGGGCGCAGGCCGCTTTGTTTTTCCCTGGCCCATGGAATGTCCAATTCCCCCATTGGCTCGATCGGCAGATTCCCTGAATCAGGTACCCTTGATTTCCAACTCACCCTTTAGCCGGTCGAACCTCTGCTGCGCCTCCTCATAATCGAGGAATTTGTCAACGGTCTGCTTCATGTTCCCCGAGCGGTCCGCAATCGTCGTCAAGTGGTCTCGGTATTCTGAGACGAAGAGACGATTTTTGTTTTCACGGAGGTGAATGATGGCCGCCTGGGTGCTGGCCGCGACCTGCGCCGCGTGAGCGGTTACGTCGGTGATAGCCTGCTTCTGCCAGGGAAGTACGGCGTAACGCAACTGCTGCAGCTCGGCAATACAGCTCCCCACCGCGTTGATGTGGCCCTTGACTCGGCCCAGGTAGGTGGCGTGGCTTTGCCAGCTATATTGAGGGTTCCAAGCAAAGGTCCCCAGGGTGTCGGCATGAAGCCTTAGCCCTGCCGTTTCCTTCTGGATCTCGGCGAGGAGTGCTGATGCCCGCCCTGAGAAGTAGGCCGATGAGTCAGGTGATGAGGCTGGCGGAGAAGCAAACACCGATCCGGTCCCAAGAAGCACAACCGCCGCAAGAGCCACGATCATCCGTTTCAAGTTAAGCCTCATTTTCGATTCCTCCGGTCTTAGTTTTTCTGACGCGGGGACTGGCTGACGACAGCCTTACAACTGCTTGCCAGCCTGCACATCAGTGTCGTTTCACATTTCAGTGGTGAGCATAGAAGGAAAGGTGACGGGGGGCTATCCCAACTGGACGGTATTTTGACATCTAAATTTAGCTATGGGCACACGGGAAAAGGAGGGGGACATCGATCCGATCATTTGGAAGGCGAAGGTGGCGGAGCAATGTGATATTTCAATGTAACGTAGGCCTCTTGCTCCTCACCCGAAGTCCTCAAGAATATTTCTGAGACCTGGCATGACTGAACCATCCGAGGAATCTCTCTTCTTACTTGGTGCTCACATATGGAGGAATGTGTGTAAAGGAAGATTTCGCGTCAACTCATGAACCAACTGTTTCCATTTCGTCAGACTTGACCGCAGTGTTAAGCGCCTTGCCGAGTGCTTCAGGCATATCATTCGACCTCAGTAGCGATGCGCCGACGCATCTCTTGCCGCGTTCGAGCATCGGCAACCATAAACATCCGTTTTCCACGGGTGTCGATAAGAACAGAGTCGCAGGCGAGCCGGCCAACCAATCCAACATTGGAAAAGCCGTTCGGTCTGGCAATTGGTACTGGCTGAGCACCAAATCGAACTGTGTGTGAGAAATCAAACTGCAAGCCTCCTGACAAGACATCGCGAAATGGCATTGGCAGCCGCGCTTGTACAACCAATTCATCATTTGGGTGGAACTCCTTGAGGTCTCACCGACCAGAAGGACCAATTTTGGTCTCATGCCCATGACATTTTCCCTCTCACGCACGATAGTTAAAGGACCTGGATGTCGCCGAAGTGCTGTTGCTGGTCATTGTCCAAGAATGCATTTCGGATCACCCGATGTAACTCCGCGGGAACGGGTGGATACGACAAGTAGTCATACGCACCGGCGCGGGTCGCCGCCAAGTATTCCGGCCAGTCACCAGTGCGCGAAAGGACTATTACTGGGGGTCTTGTGTTGGCAAGTTTTGCGATTTCGACGATCGCCCGGTAATCGCCATCGGCTAGGCATTCATCGCAGAGAACCATGCAGAACTTATGCTGGGCCAAAGCCATCTGGCTCCCGGCCACGGTAGAAGCAAGGATGGGTGTCAATCCGCATTGGCCCAGGATTTCCGCGAGCCTGCGACGGACTCCGTCTTCCGAACTCACGACCATTCCGGGGAGAAGAGTCAAGATCGCCGGGACTTGACGCGCAAGGTTGGGAAGCATGACTTCGTTTTTTGTGCTCTCCCGCTGGCTGGCTTTCGCTGGGTGACGCATCACGCTTGTATCATTGAACGGAAACATTGGCTTGTCCTCCGCTGACATTTTGCGGCCGCAGTGAATCCACCGCCGCTAGCCCTGCGGCCACCAATTTGACCGTGACGACAGAGATTGAGGACCGCGGGTATTCAGGATCTCGTACGGGAGTCTAGAATGATGCGGGGCAGAGAGCTATCCCAGCTACAGGGTATTTTGAGGCTGCAATTTAGTTAGGTGGGTTGAAGAAAACGCGGAACACTTGCGATTCAGGAGTAATACATGAGTGCGGACAAGACATGGGCGTGGATAGCCGTTCTAAGAAATGATGCCTTTACGGACGGCATATAGGACGAGCTCGGCCGAATTGTGCAGATTCAATTTCTGCAGGATGTGACCACGATGGGTCTCAACAGTGTAGGGGCTGATGTTGAGCGCCGTTGATACCTCCTTGTTCGTCCTCCCTTCGGCAAGAAGTTGAAGAATTTCGCGTTCGCGGCTCGTAAGTAAGTCATAGGTATCCACCGCACCTTTTTGTTTGAGCACGCGGATATAGTCTTCAGCCAGGATACGGCTCACCTTAGGGCTAAAAAATGACTTACCTTGCGAAACGGCTTCGATTGCGCTCATCAAATCACGAGCGGCGGAGTCCTTCAGCAAGTAGGCGCGGGCTCCGGCCGTCAACGCACGCATTACGTACGCTTCGTCGGAGTACATACTTAGGATGACAACGGCAATGGCCGGATGCTGATTGACAATCTGTTTCGTTGCCTCGATACCGTTCAGAATCGGCATGCCGATGTCCATGATCACCACATCCGGCTTGAGCGAGGCAGAAGCCTCGACCGTGTGACGTCCGTTCTCGGATTCACCGACAACTTCCAGGTTGGGCTGGCGGTCGAGCAAGGCGCGCAAGCCAGATCGCATCACCGTGTGGTCGTCAGCAAGTAGTATCCTCAATTTTTTCACGATGCCACTCTGTCCCGATTTTCGGGCGTGCTAACGAGTGGGAGATCGACGCGAAGGGATGTGCCTCGTCCGGCAACGGAATCGACTTTCAAAATACCGTTCAATTGGCTGACACGCTCGGTCATGCCTACCAATCCTAACCCTCGCGCGCGAACTGGATCAAAGCCTTTGCCATCATCCTGAATCGTTAGCGAGAGGCGGCCAGGTTTTTGGCGAATCGTAACCTGCACGTGCTTTGCATATGCGTGCTTCGAGCAGTTGTTCAAAGCCTCTTGAACGATCCTGTACACGCACGTTTTGTGTTCCTCGGGCAAGCTGTCCGAGACATTCTCTTCCACAAGACCCACCAGCATTCCCGTGCGCTTGGATACTTCGCGCGCCTGCCATTCGAGCGCCGCAACCAGGCCGAGGTCATCGAGCATCGACGGGCGCAGCAGCAGCGCCAAGTTCCGCACTTCGGTGACCGAGTTTTCCGCCAGTGTCTTGATGTTTTCGAGGGCGTGCCGGTACTCGCCATCTTTGCCGGGGATCGCCGACAGGCGTTCCACGTCCATAAGCAGCGCGCTCAGAGATTGGCCGACCTCGTCGTGAAGTTCCCTTGAAATGGCGCGTCGCTCCTGCTCCTGCGCATCGACGAGACGCTTGGATAACTTTTTCAATTCCCTCTGAGCTTGTAAGCTCTCCTGATATTTCTCCTCCACTCGCTTCTCCAGGCGCGATGTGTAAACAATCGTCGCGCTGGCCAGGATCAGGCCCAAGCCAAAGGCGAACACGATGACGGCCTGCAATCGGCTTCGAAATCGCGCGAATACGGCAGCGATTCTTCTTTCGCCTTCTTCGAGTCCACTTTGGTTCACGGCGCTAACTTCCTTCGCAATCACCAGCACGGTGGCGTGTTGAGACTGGACGCCGCTGCGTAGGAACGAGTCGCTTCGTTTCTGTGCTTCTTTCGCGTCCGACTCGAAAATCGGATCAAGCGCCGACCAGTAGTTTTGCAACTCGGCAGCAAGGTGTTGAAATGGCTCCCGCCCGCTTGGCGGCAGAGACTCGATGCAGGACCTCAGTGCTGCATTTGTAGCATCGCGAATCGACTGAAACTCCTGGTGCAGCCTCGCCTGAGCGTTTCGATCCGATCCACCCAGGATGTAATCGCGGACAATATTGCCCGATTCGTAGAGGCCCGTGCGCGCCTGTTCGAGCGTGCGTTCACGGTAAAGGAAATCGCGCCGAATCTGGGCGTCGCTTGTCTCGATCGCGCGCAACGTTCGAAGCGAGTCAATAGACATGACAGCCATCAGAGCCAGCAATGCTCCGAAGCCGGCAAACAGCTCTGCTCGCGGGCCGAATCGCCTCTGGCTGTATGACTGAGAAGCCACCCGCAGAGTTTCCTTCGTCTCGGTCATTGGCCCACCATCCTTGCCCACAGTCTACTCAACGTTTTCGCGGCGGGAAAGCTCCAAAGGAGAAGACACCGGGATCCCCGTGAAAAGACCGAAGCTAATGCGCAGGATTGCTTGAATTGTCTCTGCGCTGCGACCCGCTCAATGAAATATGAAGGGGGAGGCAGACAGGAAACCCGTCACTGGTCCTCTTTCTCAAATTATCCAGACCTGCCGGAGGAGGGCTTTGACACGTGTTCCCTGTCTGACGACTTGGACTGCATGCGTTAGAAGATGGTTTCGACCGCCTTCCTTGTTCTGAACTGCAATGTCGAGAAATTTCAGTCTATTTCCTATTCGGAAACTTCAGCGCTGTCCAAGGTATATTCCGCATGATGTGGCCCAATCCATCCGTCGACTTGAGGTGTGCCGTCTGCATGAGCGAGTTGATGTCAACGACTTCAAACACACCCTCTTGATGGGCCGTGCCAACGCGGTCGCCTCTTTTCGGGATTGTCCCAGTGTATTCGGCAATCATTTTGATTCTCCTTTCAATGTCTCTTTCGTGCGATGTTTCCCCCCGGCGGAGTTTTTTTATGGGGGCCTTCGCGACCCCCTTTTTCTCACCAACTACCAAGAAAGCTTTATGCCAATTTGCATTTGGCGAGCGCCGCCGCTGAATTGCTTCGCGTCAAGGAACCGATCGGCGGTCACATTGGCATAGGTGCTACTCAGGGCGTTATTGACCGTCCCAAGGATCACCCCCGATTGAAATACGCTCGGTTGAGCCAAAGAGAAATTAGAATGATTGAAAACATTCATCGCATCAATGCGGAACTGAAAGCCAAACCGTTCGGTTACCTTGGTGTTCTTTAGCACCGACATATTCCAGATGTTCATTCCCGGAGTTCCGAAGGTGTTACGTCCCAAGTTGGAGAGAGCACCCGTGCCCGCTTGCACATAACGCGCAGAGGAATTTTGAGCCACGTAGCCAGCGGTGCTTGCATTGCCTCCTGGACAGCCCGCGCTCGCCGGGGCGATGCTGGTCGCGCCTCCCGCATTAATGCAAACGAAATTCACACCGGTTCCCGTGTTTCCGGCTCCGAAGGGATTGAGGATTGCCCGGTCTCCCGCACTATCGTCGTTCGCGTTGGAGTCCACACCAGAGAGGATCGAGACGGGCTGCCCAGTCTGAGCCAGATAGGTGCCGCTCCACTGCCAGCCGTTTGCCAGTGTTTTGATGAAACCATTGTCCGTGCTGAGGCGCGGAAGCTCATAGACCCAGGACAAGGCCCACTTGTGAGTAATGTCCAGGACCGACCTTCCGCGGTCCTGCCCGAGGTTCATCCAATCCTGGGGCCGGCGCGGGTTGACGCGGCTACTGAACAACTCGTTTGTGGAATCGTCTATATTGTGCGCCCAAGTATAGTTGGCGCGGAACATCAGGCCGCGAGCGAAGCGGCGCGAGAAATCTGCCGATCCAGCGTGGTAGATGCTCCTGCCAATGCCTGGGAACGCGGTGACAAAGCCCAAGAAATCCTGGTCAGCGTAGCGCAGCACATCAAAGTTCTCGATAAAGTTCTCGAAGTCCGAGAGACGTGACCCACCGGCGAGCACTGCCGGAACATCGGAGTTGCTAAAGAAGGTGGGTAGTGGTTGCAGACCGGACTGAAAGCCGCTGATTGTATTCAATCGTGCTTGGACGGGCAAATGGGTAGCCCGCGTGCCCAGGTAGCGAAGCTCCAGTGTGGTGTCTCGGGCGAGCTCCCGTTGCACGCCCAGTGTCCAGGTAAGAACTTTAGGTTGGACCGTGTCTACGATAATTGAGCCCGAAGAGGCGCGGGCTTGCTTTACGGTCTGTGGAATAACCAGTTGCGAAAGCAGTCCGCCACCAGCCAGAAAACCGGTTCCGGTGGCACACCATGCAGGCGCAGGCCCCGCCAGCCCAGAACAGGTAATCCCTTGATTCTGTTCCACCTGGAATTGTGGCGGTAGCTGTAGAATCGTCAGGTTTTGGAAGGTAACGTCGTAGGAAACGCCAAAACCGCCGCGAACAGAAGTCCGGCCATCTCCAATGGGATCCCACGCAAAGCCAAGTCGTGGAGCGAAATTGTTTCTATCAGTGCGTGGGTTGCGAAACTCAAAGACGCCGGGGAGATTTGCGAGTGCGTTGAGGGTCTGGAGCCGGGCGTCCCTCGGATTGCTCATCCATTCATAGCGCAGCCCCAGGTTCAACGCCAGCTGCGGCGTCACTTTCCAGTCATCCTGCGCAAACCCGTAAATCCCGTCCTGATTTCCGGAAAAAACGCCCGATCCGGCCCCGCGCAAAGCCCCGTTCGAACCGTCCGGAACCCGATCGTTGATCAGCGTCTGCAAGCTGCCGTAGTCCCATTCGCCGCGTTCGCGTGGCAGAAAGTTAGTCGGAGCGATCCAGTGCCGCCACTCTGCGCCGAACTTCAACGTATGCGCTCCGCGCACGACGATCACGGTGTCAAGGAACTGATAATTGTTCTGCGTGTAGTATTGAGGCGAATTGCTCTCCGGACCGATATTCAATCCCAAATCATCGATCACCGCGTTGGGGAAATTGGCAAACTGCCCAGGCACCGTGTAGCCCTGTGCGAAACGCGAGTAAGAGAAGCGGAAGTCATTTGAGAGACCTGGGGAAAGGGTCCAGGCATCCGTCAGAATGAACTTGCGACTGTCCGCGGTGATATCGCCCAAGAATTGCGCGAGCGGTGTGTCTGGGTTGACGTTCGGGCTTCGTTGACGATCGAATAGGAAGCGCGAGCGGAACTGGTGTTGCTTGGTATTCAAATCGGCATTGATGTTGAAGTCGTGCTGGTTGAGGAAGTTTGGTGCGGCTGGCTGGATCGTTCCGATTGGAATGCTCACTCCGTTCACGATTTTGGCGGGACGGTTCGCCACGGGTGCCGTTGGAAACTGCAACAGAATATTTCTCACCGCGTCGTTTGGCGCCAGGTTGGTCAGCAATGCCAAACCTTCCGCAGTTGGCGTCGATTGTGCGACAGCGGCCGAGGAGAGTCCCTCCCACAAGCGCTGGTAGGCGCCATACACGAAGAACTTGTTCTTGACGAGAGGCCCACCGATGTCGGTGCCAATCCGGCTAAAGTCGAATCGCCGTGGGGCGGTCAATCCACTTTCCTTCTCCAGATTATCCATCCCGTTGAATTCCCGGTTGACGTTGAACCCCCAGAACCCGCCATGCCAGTTGTTCGTGCCCGATTTAGTGACAATATTGAAATGCCCGCCGGCTGAGTGACCTAATTCCGCGCTAAACATGTTGGTTACTAGGTTGAAATCGGCTACGGCTTCTGGGATAACTTCCGAAACGTGACCGGTGACGTCGATCCGGTTGTCATCGACCCCGTCTATACTAAAGCTGTTCATTCGCGGACGCGCGCCGCCGATCGACCCACCTTCACCCAGGACGCCCGCTCCCTGCGTTGTCGTGTTGGGGGCAAGCAGGGCTAGGTTGAGTGGAGAGCCTGAGTTATTCGGATTTGGAAGATCTGATACGGCGTGCGCGTCAAAATCGTAAGAAAGCTGCGACGATGTCGTCGACACTATATCGCCGCCGCTATCAATCACTTCGATGACCGCACCCACGGTTTCTATCGTCAAGCGAGCATCTGCTGTGACCACTTGATTTGGTTGCACCCGCACACTTTGACGAATGTATTTTGTAAAGTGAGGGACTTGCACTTGGACCGTATACATTCCCGGGAGCAGGTTGGGGAATACGTACTCTCCGACGCTTGTTGTTTGAGTGGAGTGCGTTGAACCAGTCACCTCGTTGATGGCCGTAACAGTCGCACCATGTACCACAGCTCCCGAAGGATCCTCTACGGTCCCACGTAGAGTTCCGTCCAATCTTTGGGCCGCGGCCGTTAACGAGAACGCCGCAAATCCAAAGGTTATTAAAGTAGCGCACCAAAATCTGCGATTCATATTTCCCTCCACACCCTTGCCGCTTGTGTCTTCGTCATCGAAAACTTGCCACCGAACAGATCGACTACCAGATCCGTCCGTGGCTAGGCTCAATGATCTATCCTCCTTTTGTTATGAAGCGTACTCTGGATTGCCTTGGTAAAACGATCGCGTCCAGACGCTATTTCGAGACAAAAATGGCAGTAGCTCTTTAGGACTGGTGACGTAGGAGGATAAGTTATGAGCCGATTCTTGAGTTTGCGAATTGAGGCTGGAGCGAGCGGCGGCTGTGGCAAGGGAGAAATCGTGCAGGAGCGCAGAGTCGGACAAGGTTGTGTTTTCCTGGGGACAAACAGACCGCGAACCCCGGTGCTACGTTGGCTCGCCTCACGGGGCTATCGCCAAATCAACTAGTGAACTCTTCTCCGACAGTTGGAATGCGGTATCGTAGTGCATGGACTCCACGACTCATGATCTATCCCACGTCTTAATTGAGCTGGGCCTTGTCGTCATCGGCCTTGCCATTTTGGCGCGCATCGCGAGTCGTTGGGGTTTCTCTGCCATCCCACTCTATCTGCTTGCTGGCCTCGCTTTTGGCAATGGAGGACTGTCGCCACTGAAGGTGAGTGCTGGCTTTATCCATATCGGTGCCGAGATCGGCGTGCTCTTGCTTCTGTTCATGTTAGGGGTTGAATACACGGGAAGAGAGTTGGTGGAGAACCTTCGGGGGGGATTCCCCGCGGCCGTCGTTGATCTGGCGCTGAACTTCACACCTGGTCTTATCGCGGGACTCTTTTTACGGTGGCAACCGCTAGCTTCGGTCCTGTTGGGCGGGGTTACTTACGTCTCTTCGTCAGGCGTGATTGCAAAAGTGTTGGCTGATCTCCGGCGACTTGAAAATCCTGAGACACCGGCAGTGCTCGCCATATTGGTGCTGGAGGATCTAGCGATGGCGGTCTATCTGCCTCTCGTTGCGGTGCTCTTGGCCGGTGGAGGTCCGTCAAAAATAGCCTTGTCCGTTTCCCTGGCGATAGCCGCGGTCTTTCTGGTGCTTGTCGTAGCTGTCCGGCACGGCCAGCCACTGAGCCGCTTTGTAGCTCACGAGTCAGATGAGATCGTACTCCTAACAACGTTTGGCGCCGTTCTCCTTGTTGCTGGTGTTTCACAGCGGCTCCAAGTGTCGGCCGCCATTGGGGCATTTCTCGTTGGCATCGCCGTGTCGGGCCCAATGGCCCAACAAACACATCGGCTCCTCGCCCCCCTTCGTGATCTGTTTGCCGCGACGTTCTTTTTTTTCTTTGGGCTTCAGATCGACCCAGCAACCCTGCCCTCGGCGCTGCTAACCGCTGTCTTGTTGGGTTGTGTGACCGCGGTGACGAAGGTGCTGACGGGTTATCTTGCCGCTGGACGAAGTGGAGTGGACCGGCCAGGACGCCTGCGGGCAGGGATGGCCTTGGTGGCGCGGGGCGAGTTCTCGATTGTGATTGCAGGCTTGGGCGCTGGCCTTGAGCCACAACTCGGACCACTTGCAGCCGCCTATGTGCTCTTTCTGGCGGTGCTCGGTCCCATTCTCGCACGTGCGGCTAAATAGGGTTCTCCAAAACAAATGGTGTCACCAGAATGTGTTACGCGTTCGTCAGAGGATTAGCCCCCTAGGCAGTCTAAGGCAGGTACGGCCTGGGCAACACTCAGAACCAGAACGTAGATGTGCCGCTCGCGCCCGGCACATCCTGGTCGGATCGTAGCCAATCCTGAAGTTAACGGGTCGTTTCCGAGTGCGGCGTCACCCGGGGCGAACTGTCACGCGCAGCGAGAAGGATCGACATAAGACCCAGAACCACGGAGGCCCCCACGATGCCCACCTGACCTGCCCTCCGTTTTTGGTCCAGCCATAAGTTAACACTCGGGGCTTGGTTCTGAATCTGCGCGGCGATGCGGGGGATGGGACCGCCGTCGCCGTGGCTGTGGGAAAGTGGGAATCCCGCCGGGTTTGCGGGATTTCCAAATGGAGGGGAAAAGTGGTCTGTACTTTTCCACGCAGCATCTTTTCCACAGCCTTTTTCCCCGACGATTGACGCGGTGAAAGTAGCGTAAACCAATATGAGGATAGGTTTTAGAATGGTGCGCCCGGAGAGATTCGAACTCCCGGCCTTCTGGTTCGTAGCCAGACGCTCTATCCAGCTGAGCTACGGGCGCATCGTTGCGAGGAAAATTCTATCATGCCGGGTTGGCTTCGGCCAGACTTCCTCCTCCCACGGAAAATCCCACGATTCGCTCCGGCAATCATGGGGCACCCACAACCCCGGCCCTGGGCACGCGAAAGTGTGATGATTACTTCATGTTGATCTATCACGTGTGTTATCATCTCACTGCGAAGCGAATGGCTAGGCCAAAGGCTGGCGCACCCGGCCTTATCTCTTTAAGGTTGGTACCAGAACTCACAGATGGAACTTAACTTCAATTTCGCTGGCCCCTGTACGGCCGCGCGATACATTCGCACGAGGTAGGAAGCACACTACGGACAGGCAACCAACAGACAAGCCCCGCCCCGGAAATGCCATACAGTCCGCTGCTGCCTCAAATTACAGCAAACGCCCTATGCACAGCTAGCTGAGACCCAGGTATTTTGGTAGGCGTATGTACAATGCTCCTCAGCGGTTTGGGCGTTTAGCAGCGCAATTCGAATTGTTAGCGCACGATCTGAGCGAGTGCCAAAACCCAAAACAACGCCGGGAATTGCTCATAGGAATGATGGTTGTCCTTGACCAGATTGATGGCCTCCTTACGAACGATCATTCGTTGTTGGATTCAAAGCCAGACAGCACAGCCCCGTCCAACCCGCCATTAAGCAAGGCCACCCACGGGTAGTGCCAGGCCCACTTTTTTATCGACGCACCACGGCATCCCCCTTACGGTTACTTCGTAGTCTGGAGAGACGGCCTTTGTGACGGTATGGTCGCGTGGCATCTGTCCGAACAATTTCCGAGGCATGCAGTTCAACAATCAACCATATTTCCTGACCGGCTTCATTGTCGCCTTTATAGGGTGACGATTGTCCGATTCATTTGCATGAAAGATGCGACCACTTCCGATTTAATACGCCATTCAGGGAGGTGCGAGTAAGCGAGCGGCAACGGAGATCGGGAAGTCCTGTTGAGCCGCAGGAAGAAAGTGCACTGTTGGAAAAATTAAACTCAAAGTTCCAGGCAGCACTCACGCGGACAGGGCGACTTTAGATTGACGCGAGAGGGCGGCGGGGGTATGTTGTTGCGCAGGGATAGGGTTGAAATCGGAAATTCCGGTTGATTTTCTTTCATTCGCACCACTGATGGCCCAGCCCACCGATGTGACCGATTGGAGGCTACTCCTATGTGGGAAAATAGCCGCTATTGTTGGGTGGTGCTCTGTAAGAACCATTGGTTCCACGTTCGGAGAAATATATTGTTCAGGCATCGAATCGCACTTGGCGAGACGGATGCCGTCACTCCCCGCCCGGCTATCGATGCCCACTTCAAGGTCCGATGCGATGAGTGCGGCAAAGAGTATTTTTATAAACCCTCAGAAGTGCTGAGATTCGAACAAGAACCTCCTGAGCCATTCACTCCACATCCTCTATTTCGCGGTGAAGGCACCGACCCCCCTCCGGTTGTCGCGAACAAATCTAAAGACAACGCAGAGCACTAGGAAAATAGGGACTTTTGGTACGAACGACTGAACCAACCGTGGTTTGTGATAAACGCCCTAGTTTGGAACTTCACTCATTGGTTTACGTCGGCGCACGCGGCCAGGACCAAATTGAGGTGTTTACCACGGAAGGGAAGTTTGTGAAGGAGTTCTACGTGTCGCCCAACACGCCCTCCCGCGGGGAGGATTGCGGAGGTCTTCCACCCAACACGAAGATGCCTCCGTGCGGGACCACCTCCAAGATGGTTTTCTCAAAGGACCCGGAGCAGAAATATTTGTACGTGGCCGACGGAACGAACAACCATGTCTGGATTCTCGACCGCAATAGCGGGAAGACACTGGGATCGTTCGGAAGCAACGGAAAATATGCGGGCCAGCTCCACTGGATCAACGCGGTCGGAGTGGACTCAAAAGGGAACATCTACACGGGCGAAGTGGAACAGGCCAAGCGGATCCAGAAGTTCGTGCCCGTAATGGCAGACAGTCGCTAGGCTCGCATCGGGTCATTGCACCGATCGAACCGCACCGAACCATCGCCCGGGCCGTCCAACAAGACGTGGCATAGATACAGGGATTCTGTCGTAACGAAATGGGAATTTCTCGCGTCTTAGTTCCATCAAATGCCATGCGACCCCTTCGGCATATTGATTCGTCGGTCACTCATCGGGACGGGCCATACGCGACCTGTTTTTCTTGACAGGATTGCACCAGATGATCAGAATCCCGGTCATCCAAGGTCCGAGTGAAGAGGCAGTAAAATTATGAGGCACAGAGGTCACGCTGTCCTGCTTGCGCTTTTCGGTGTGTTGCTGGCGGCGCTACCCGCATTGGCACATCACTCGTTCACGGCGGAGTTCAATCCGGACAAGGAATTCACGGTGACGGGTATGCTAACAAAAGTCGACTGGGTCAATCCGCACACTGCTACGTGGATAGATGTGAAGGATGAGAAAACCGGCCAGGTGGAGACTTGGGGGTGCCAGGGAAATCCTCCGGGCACGTACAGCCGCGCCGGCGTGCACAAAGGAGACTGGAGGATCGGGGAACTCGTTACCGTGACTTGTCTCGCTCCGAAAGATGGCTCGAAGCACTGGGGATTCCTGAAGCAGATCAAGTATCACTCCGATGGGCACGTGCTAGTGTTCAGACAAGGCGGAGAATAATTTCTAGTTGGAGCGCGTCCAAAAAAGGATCGAGTGATGAAGACTTGTCGTATGAACGGCCGCCTGATGGAAACAATCCTGGCAGCGGCGTGTTTCACCGGATTGTTGTCGCTGCTGCCGGTTCCCGCTGCTGCTCAAGCGGGCCAGTCCGCAGCATCTGCCGTGGCGGTCGCAAGCAAGTCAACACCGCGGACGCCGGATGGGCACCCAGACTTCAGCGGGTTCTATAACCTGGTCGACATTTACCATGGAGACCCCAAAGAAGAAAAGCCCGGCCAGCACGTAGTCAGCAGAGCTGAAAATGGCTCCGTCTTTTTTGATTACGGCGGGGCAAACGGCGGAGGAGGGGAAGAAGGGAATACCCGGATCAGACAGACTCAGAATGGCAAAGTCAACTTGCTCGATCGCACCTGCGTATCCTGTGAAAACCCTCCCTACAAGCCCGAATACATGGCCAAGGTCAAGGCCATTGGCGACGCGATGTATGGCGACGCTTCACCACTAGATCCCCAATATGATTGCAAGCCGTATGGCGTCCCACGCGGGTCACTCAGGGGCGGTGGCGGTTATGCGATGCAAATTGTTCAGAATGCTCAAGTGATGGCCTTTCTGTACGAAGATCGGCCTGGCCCATATTTTCGGATCATATATATGGATGGGCGCGGACATCCGGACGATTTTGATCCTTCCTACGTCGGGCACTCGATTGGCCACTGGGAAGGCGATACGCTGGTCGTGGATGTGGTCGGGCTTAACGACGACACGTGGCTCGGCTCTGGCACGGTTGGTCCGAAATACGCGATGATGCACAGTGACAAGATGCACGTCGTCGAGCGCTGGACCCGCACAGGAAACGTAGTCACTTATGAGGCCACTGTGGATGACCCGGTCATGTTCACTAAGCCTTGGGTGATGACTCCTCGACAGACGCAACTTGCCGCTCCGGACGATTACATCCGGCCAACGATGTGCATTCCGTTCGATAAGACCCACCTGGTGGACAAAGAAAATGTGCCCTACAACAAAATGGCCGCCGCGAGTGACGACAAATCCGAAGCCGCGGCAGCCACCCCCGTCGCCAATATGGTTGGAAGCTGGAATGTTACGATCCATAGCACGATTGAGGGCATCTTGACCGAGCAGTGGACCGTCAAGCAGGACGGCGACAAGATTACGGGCGCTGTGAAGAGCAAGAATGGCGACTCGACATTGCAAGGTACGCTCAGCGGAGCGATTCTCCTCGGCGCGATCACGGATGGGGACAAGAAGTATGTGGTTCGCGGAACCGCCGTTGACAATGATTTCGACGGCACAATCCGAATGGGGAAGAACGAGTTTCTGTTGTCCGCCAAACGCACCAAGTAGAAGGCGGCTACGGTAAACGCGGTGGCTCGCACCTATTTAGTCTTCTTGGGGATAGCCACCTTTTTTTCGTAGTCGCGGAAGTTGAGCAGATTATCCTCGCAGACGAACTCCATCAGGTTCCAGTCAGGCTTCAAAATAAATTTTTTCTGCGTGTGCAGGGGCATCGTATACGCTTTAGGATCGTCTAGCGTGATATCAATCATCAAGGTGTCGTGGTCCGCGCGCACTGCTGCCGGTTCCGTCTGGAACGACGATGCGGACATTGAACCCCGCCATCAGGTTATGGTACGGTACGCACAGTGCAGGCCAGTTCACAGTCAGAAAGATTCGGGAATATTTTTCGTTCAAGGAGATGATCATGCAACTTAGACTCCCCGGTATACTGGTGGCGGTTTTTGGATTGCTTGCCGCGGCAGTTCCCGCATCCGCTCATCACTCCTTTGCGGCCGAGTTCGATGCGAATAAGTGCATGGATCTCACGGGCACATTTACGAGTTTTGAATGGCAAAACCCGCACGGGTATTTTCACTTGGATGTAAAGGATCCCAGCGGCAACATGACCTCGTGGTCATTTGAAACTGTTTCTCTTTCCACTCTGAAAAGAAGCGGAACCCAGAGAAAAGATTTCATGGATAATATCGGCAAGACGGTCACCGTGAGGGCGTGTCTGGCTAAGAATGGCGTGAAGAACCGGGCCGCTGCCGAGACCATCAAGCTGGCGGATGGCCAAGTTCATAGAATCGGGCAGGACGTCGAAGGCAAATTTAGCGATAGCGCGAAGGAATACTGACGCCTACAAGCTCAGCGGTCCGGCAGTTGGCAGTGGAATCCCAGAATCGATCTGGAACTGGCGGCGGGTTTTGTTGAGGACTCCAAAACAGGAGGAGCCTGGATGAATCGACGCCTCGGGTATTACGGTATCAGTGCTGGAGTTGTGCTCGGCATCCTCACCTTGGTTATGACGCCCGCTGCGGCCCAGGAGGGACAGGAGGGAAAACCTTCAGAACCTGGCGCAGCGAAATCAAAGCCCCAGTCAGTGCCTAAGGGCGGAGCCGCACCTCGCACTGCGGATGGTCATCCGGATTTCTCTGGAGTTTGGTTCCCGGGCACTGCTGGTGGTTTTTCATTCAACCCTGCCCTCAGAAGGCAATTTGACCCTAAAGCAACGCCCGAGGAGCCGCCTCCTTTCCAGCCTTGGGCGGCCGCAAAGATCAAAGCGATGACCACAACCGATTTTGAGTTGGGACGAGCCTCCGTGAATTGTATGCCGCGAGGCGTTCCCGGGATGTTTTTGATTGACCCCTATCCATTCCAATTGGTGCAAACTCCCGGTTTGTTCGTGCAGTTGGACGAACTGAACAATAATTGGCGCGTGGTCCACACGGATGGGCGCCCGCATAACCCGGAACCGGATCCGTCCTTCGACGGCGACGAGGTGGGTCACTGGGAGGGCGATACTTTGGCCATCGATGTAATCGGAATCGATGAGCGGACCTGGAATAACTTTACCGGGTGGTTCCATAGCGATCAAGAACATGTAATCGAACGAATCACCCGCCCGTCCATGAATTATCTAGTCGTTCAAGTAACGATTGAGGATCCAAAGGTGCTGTCGAAGCCTTGGACGTCTGCGCCTCGTGTTTGGACGCTCGGCCACGAGGATCTGCTGGAATACTACTGCACGAACAACCAGGATGTAGACCAATACAAGGCGCTGAAAGCAAAGGAATCGGCCGGCAATCCGAGTGGCAATAAGTAGATGGGAGAATGTTGATGAGACGAACTCTTCGTGTTGTTGTGGCGGTATCGTTCGGCTTGCTGTTGCCGGCGATTCCGGTACTGGCTCATCACTCCGCCACGGCGGAGTTCGATAGCTCAAAAACATTTACTGTAAAAGGGACCCTTACAAAACTCGAGTGGGTCAACCCGCATGTCTATATGTATGCGGACGTGGCCGATGAGAATGGCAAATTGATCCCTTATTCGTTCGAGACGGGCCCTCCAGGCAACTTGCGAAGGGCTGGCGTGGTCAGGACCATGTTTAACGTGGGTGACGTTGTCACCATCGAAGCCGCCGTGGCCAAGGATGGTACCAAGCATCTTGGCCTCCTGAAGGTAATGCACTTTGCGGACGGCCACACGGTTGTTTTTGGCAGCGCTGCCGACAGCGAAGGCAAGAATTAATCCCGGTTGACTCACATCGAATGGCTGAACGAGGGGGAGTGAAATGAAATTCCGTTTCGTTGGCTGCGCCAGAGTTACAGGACTCGCCCTAATTGCGGTCTGTTTGATTCCCGCATTCGGCGCCGCCCAGTCTGCACCCGCTCCCGCCCAAGTTAAGAAAGTCCCTACAGGTTATGGGCTTGACAAAGATCAACCCTTCGCTGGAGCAGACCCGAACGGGACCGGTCTTCCGTGGAGAGAACCTCCCCCAGAGGCGGTAGAGGCAGCAAAGAAAGGCCCAACTCCGCATTTGGCCGATGGACATCCCGACCTGACCGGATTTTGGGCGCCGGCGGGCTGGGGTTACGCCGTCACTTCGGGATCGGTTAGCGCCGACGGAAAAACCCACTACACCCAACGTAGGCAAGAAGGTCCCGTTCAGCCGCCTGAAAAAGTGGCTGAACTCAAGCACCGGCTGGAAGGTTCTAATCTGCCTCCCTATAAGGCTGATGTTATCGATAAAGTAAAATACTTTGGTGAGCATCAAAGTCATGAGGACCCGGCGTTTAAGTGCGCGCCAAAGGGTTTTCCGCGCGTAGGTCCGCCGACCGAAATCGTTCAGGTTCCCAATGAGATCGTCTTCCTCTACGATACGGTCAACTCTTCCGAACAAAACGCCTTTCGCGTGATCTCGACGGATGGCCGGGACCATGACGGGACGCTCAATCCATCGTATTACGGAGACTCGATTGGCCACTGGGAAGGCAATACGATGGTCATCGACGTGACGAATTT
>Ga0137409_10001804_pt1 | contig 23076 bp, 20 predicted proteins | sample CZODoug1_16funga_FD_122059 | JGI IMG/M metagenome (GOLD analysis project Ga0137409, IMG submission 122059) | Vadose zone soil fungal communities from Angelo Coast Range Reserve, California, USA - CZODoug1_16fungal (Hybrid Assembly) | ecosystem: Environmental > Terrestrial > Soil > Vadose zone...
AAGCGCGATTACCGGCAGGGCAAATACTATGTGTGGCAGGTGATCTGGGCCGCGGCATTCGTTCTGTTCGGGCTGGTGCTGATGAGTTTGATGCCGAAGTTTTCGCAGGAAGCGGTGAAATCGGCGGAACACTATGGAGCCGCTGCGGGTTTGGGCGTGCTGGTGATGTGCGGCGTGCCGATCGCGGCGGTGATTGCGTGCGTTACGGTGGTGGGTCTGTTCATCGGTTTGTCCACATTGTTTGTCTGGTATGCGTCGCTGTACTTTGCGCAAGTCATTGTAGGAGCGCTTGTGGGGCAATGGCTGATGGGGCGCACCGGCGAGCTGTGGCCGCTGATCGGGCGGATGGCCGTGGGAGTGGTGATCGTGCGGCTGTGCACTACGATTCCGGTCATCGGCGGCTGGGTGAAACTTGCGGTCATCATCTGGGGCCTGGGAGCAATCTCGATCGCGCTGTACCGGAGATTTCAACCCGTGATTTTACCGGGGATGGCGCCGGGTCAGTTTGGGCAGCCGCTGCCGCCGAATACCACGGTGGGCGGAGTGCAGCCGGCGTGAGGAACAGTCGTTAGTTGCCAGTTTTCAGTTGTTGGCTGAAGGGGAATCGGAAACCGCAGGAAGTGGTAGATTCGCGGCGGAATACGTAACGGGCCGGTCGGAGCATATCCGATCGGCCCGTTGCCTTTGCGGAGGCGGAACTCCTTTGAGTGTGACCCCGCCCGGTTATGGTCAACGACTACTGTTTGCGAACCTTGGCGGCGCTGAAAGCTGGCACGACCGTGGGGCCGAAATACAGCGCGCGCATCGAAACGTTTTGGCCTGCAGTGAGGCCACTTGCGTTCGGTACGCCGTCGTAATACGTGCTGGGGGATCCGGAACTGAGTTGCACTTCATACGTAACGGCGGGGCCGAAGAAGGGCGGCAAGGACTGGATATTGAAGATGGGAGGCGCCGCAGTAAAGACGGACCCCACTACGCGTGTGAAGCGAAGGACAACGGTATTGGCGGTGGCCGCGGCGGAGACATTTCCGGTTTTGGCTGTGAATTGTGTTACGCGTAAGGCAACCGTTTGGCCCGGCAAAATATTGGTTGCGTCCGTACCGCCATTGAATGGCGTATTCGAAATGGGTAAGCCTTTGCTATCCACGACGAAGGAACTCACGTTAGCGGGAAGTGTGACCTGCACGGGCTCACCGATAGCTAGGTTGCTCCCAATCAGACTGCTGGCCGATGCGAGGATAATGTCGTTCGTGACGATCCGGAATTGTGTCGAGGACGATGGCGTTTCGCTTACGATGCCTTCGATCCAATCGGAACTCGTGGGAGCGATGGGGTCGAATTCCAGAAGGGTGAAAGTGCCGTCGGAATTGAGGGCTGTGTCAATGCTGGCAACCTGTCCCACGGTAGGCGGACAAGCTGTGCCTGGAGTGATGACGCAGTTCGGCATCGCAAGCGAAGACGAGTCTGCCGCTGCAGTGATAGATCCGTGTGTCGAGGTTTGGACGGTCACGGAGGTTGTGGAAGCCGCCGTGACCACGCCCGTAACGTCTTCGACGAAGTCCAATTGTCCGGTTGCGAGGCTGGATGCGGTTGGCGGCAGCGTGGAAGCGGTCAACACATTCGCGGCAGTGAGATCCACCTTTGAGACTACTTGGGGCTGAGTCCCGCTGATCGTGATGGCATGAGCGAAATTGAACTGGATCTGAACTGCTGTTTGCTGGCTAGCAATAAACGTCGCCGAAAAAGATGAAGTCGCAGGCGTGGTGAGAGTCTGGGAAACCTGAGCAACGCTGCTGGTGTCGCAGCCGGACGTGCCGCCCAGGTCGGTGCAGTAGGTAACGACGGCGCGCGTCACTCCAACGGTAATTTTGGTGTAGGTTCCGGCTGGAACGCTTGCCAGAACTTGCCCGAGAAATGCGGAGTCGCTCTGAAGGCGCGTCAAATCCACAACGTACGTGGTGGCATTGAGGGGAATGCTCACGTCGCTGCCGCTAGCGGGCGTCAGCGAGACGCCACTGAGTGTTACCGCGAAGGACAGGATGGAGGTGCCCGGAGGAGGAGTGAACGGGACCGCGGCGAGAGTAAAGCTAACGGTGGCGTTGCCGCCGCCGCCGCAGTTGACGGTGCAAACGGTTTTGGGGCCGCTGCAAGCGGCCAAGGAAAAGCAAGCGAGCAAGAGAGCGAGAAGCAGGACTTTAATTCGATTCATTAGGCACCCCACGCTAGACTAGTCTGCGTTCGCCATCCCTGGAAAGGAAAACGCTCAGAATCACGACATTGAATGTAACGCGGAGTGAGAAAAGATGGTTGCGGCAAAACGGAGGCGGGGTGTTCAACTGCTAAATGCCTTAAATTATGAAGGATAGAGTCCCTTGGAGAGGCGGGGGCCGGTAAGAAAGCAAGAGAGAGGGTATGTTATCGTTACTGCTCGCACTGACGGATCCAGCAAGAGAGTAGGCGGATTCTTGACAAAACGCGCGGCAAAATCGGCGATAGATCATTCGGAAACGGGCGTGAGGCGCGCCGCGAAGGCTGCAGAGCGCCAGTATGTGCCCTTCGAGGAAGATCCGACAGCGAGCGGAACGGCGCCCGAGGACGCCTTGGAAGCGCGGGCTGCGCAGCCGGCGAAGCCTTCGATGCGGGAAGTGTTTGGCCCGGACGGATTCCTCGAAAAATGCATGAAGGGCGGGTTTGACCGGTCGACGGTCACGTCCGATTACGAGTACCGGCTCGCGCAACTGGAGATGGCGGAATTGGTGCACGACGCGTTCGAAACGCATCACCACGCCATCGTGGAGGCGGGCACGGGCACGGGGAAAACGCTGGCATACCTGCTTCCCGCAATTTGCAGCGGCCGACGCGTGGTAATTTCCACGGCGACGAAGTCGCTCCAGGAGCAGCTCTACCAAAAGGATATTCCTTTTCTGCAGAAACACTTCGCGCCAAACCTGAAAGTGGCGGTGATGAAAGGCCGTTCGAACTTTCTGTGCCGCGCAAAGGTGCATCAGTTGGCGGACCAACCGGTGCTGAAGGGAATGGATGAGATTGACGCGTTCCGGCAGATTCGCGACTGGGCGAAGCTCACGGAAACGGGCGACCGCGCGGAGCTGACGTTTCTTCCGGACGAGTCCGATTTGTGGACGCGGATCGATGCGCGGCGGGACACCTGCACGGGAAAGAAGTGCTCGGACTTCAACCAGTGTTTCCTTACAGCCATGCAACAACGGGCCCGAGAGGCCGACCTGATCATCGTGAATCATCACCTGTTTTTTGCAGACCTCGCCCTCAAGCAGGATGATTTCGGCAGCATCTTGCCGGAATACTCGGCAGTCGTCTTTGACGAAGCGCACGAGATGGAGGACGTGGCCAGCGATTACTTTGGGCGGCAGATTTCGAATTACCGGTTCGAGGAGCTGGCGCGCGATGCCGATCAGACGCTGCGCTTGCTGCACCTGGGCACGCCGTCCTTGCTGCGGAAGACGCAGCGGATTCGGGAACGCAGCCGGAGCTTTTTCGAGTTGTTCCCGCCGCGCGACGGACGTTTTTCGTTCACGCGGAACGAGCGCGAGGGATTTCTCGAGCAGAACCGCGAAGCCTACGACTCACTCGTGACCTCACTGAAGAGCATGGAGACGGAATTCGCAGGGCTTGCGACCAAACCAGAAGAGCTGACGCGCATCGCGCGGCGAAGCTTCGAATTGCGGCAGGAGCTTTCGTTTCTGTTCGAATCCAACGAGAAAAACTTCGTCTACTGGTTCGAACGGAGGAACAAAGGCGTGTTCCTGACGGCGACGCCGATCGACGTCAGCCAGATTCTGCGCGAACGACTGTTCGAACAGTTCGACACAGTGATACTGACTTCCGCAACGCTGACCGTCGGAGGGCGCTTTGATTACATCCGGCAAAGGCTGGGCATTGACCACGCGAAGGACCGCGCGCTGCCGCCGGAGTTCGATTTTCCGAATCAGGCGCTGCTGTACCTGCCCCGGCAGATGCCGGACGTGCGCGACGCGGGATTCGCGGCCAAGGCCGCGGATGAAATCGTGAAGCTCTTGGAACTCAGCCAGGGGCGGGCATTTTGCCTCTTTACCAGCTATTCGCAGATGAACGATCTTTTTGAGCGCGTGCGCACACGCGTTGGCTTTCCATTGCTGCTGCAAGGAACGGCGCCGCGGTCCGTCCTGCTGGAACGCTTCAAAAACACGGAATCGGCGGTGCTCTTTGCGACGGCGAGTTTCTGGCAAGGCGTGGACGTGCCGGGCGAGCAGCTTTCCTGCGTGATTGTGGACCGGCTGCCGTTCGCGGTGCCGAGCGACCCCATCGTGGCGGCTCGTGTCCGCGCGTTGCAAGATGATGGACGCAATCCATTCGCGGAATTCCAAGTGCCGCAAGCGGTGCTGGCGCTCAAGCAGGGCTTTGGGCGTTTAATTCGCGCGAAGACGGATCGCGGCGTCCTGGCACTCCTCGATACGCGGCTTCAACGCATGCCCTATGGTAAAATTTTCCTGGAGTCGCTGCCGCGCTACGGGACGACCCACGAACTGGCCGATGTCGCCCGATTTCTCAAGAAGAGGGAAAGCTCCGAGCGGCTCGGGGCCCGCTCGGCAAGTCCCGCCTGAGAGTTCATGGTCCGAAAGGATTCGTGGCGAGCGGACAGTGAGTTCCTGGAGAGACATGTTTCAAGTCAGCGTGGAAGAGACATTTTCGGCGGGTCATGCCCTGCGCGGCTACAAGGGCAAATGTGAAAACGTGCACGGCCACAACTATCGCGTGCGCGTGACGCTCGAAGGGCCGCAGCTCGATTCCATCGGCTTGCTGGTGGACTTCACCCATCTTAAGCAGGTGATTCGCGAGGTCATGGGCCGGCTGGACCATCAGTTTATGAACGATTTGGAACCATTCACGGCCGTAAATCCATCCGCGGAAAACGTGGCAAAGTATTTCTATGATGAAGTTACGCGGCAATTGAAGGGGCTGCCCGCGGGTGCGCGGGTTACCGATGTGATCCTGTGGGAGACGGATACCAGCCGGGCGCAGTACCGCCCGAGCGCCTAGAGCGCTTGGGAATCAGGTGAACGGATGAACCGGGCTTTCTTCATTATTCTCATCCCGGTGTTACTCGTGGCGGCCGGCTACGTATTCGTTTTCCGCATTATGGGGATCACGCCCGGTTATCCGCGTCTCATCCTTGTGATGGCGCTCTTCTCTAGCGCGATTTATTGGCTTTCTCGACGAAACGCACAAAAACCTGGTACAACCAGGCAATAGCGGACCGCAACGGACCATGATCATCACGGAAATTTTCAAGTCGATTCAGGGCGAAGGCACGCGTGCGGGATTGCCTTGTATCTTCGTGCGGCTGACAGGTTGCAATCTGCGATGCACATGGTGCGACACGGCGTACGCGTTCCATGGCGGCAAGAAAATGAGCGTGGAAGAAGTGCTGGCTCGCGTGGATGAACTGGCCGGGCGCGGTGAAGAAAGGTCCGGAGCGGAAGCAGCGGTGCCGCTCGTGGAACTGACGGGTGGGGAACCACTTTTGCAGGAAGAGGTTCATCCGCTTTCCGAAAAACTATTGGATGCGGGCTACACCGTGATGATCGAGACGAGCGGGGAACGCCTGGTTGAGCGGCTTCCACGCGAGGTCATCAAGATCCTGGATGTAAAGTGCCCGGACTCCGGCGAACCGGAGACGTTCGAGATGCGCAACCTCGAGGCGCTGACCGAAAACGACGAGGTGAAATTCGTGCTTTCGACGCGGCGCGACTATGAATTTGCGCGCGAGTTCACGCTGCAACATGGACTGGCGCGGCGCGCTAAGCAAGTTTTGTTCTCGCCGGTGTTTGAAGACCCGGAAGGGAAATGGCAGGGCCTCGAGCCGCGCACTCTGGCCGAATGGATCCTTGCCGATGGCCTGCCGGTGCGGATGGGATTGCAGTTGCACAAATTCATCTGGGACCCGGCGACGAAGGGCGTTTGAAATTGCGAAGTAACGAAATAGAAAGTGAGGGAGAACCGGCGAATTCACGCTGACAGAATATGAGCGACGCAAGAAAAGCGGTGGTGCTTCTGAGCGGCGGAATGGACAGCTGCGTTAGTACAGCGATCGCGCGGGAACGCCACGGCGAGACCCGTCTTGCGCTTCTTCACGCCGGGTACGGACAGCGCACACAGGAGCGCGAACGGCGCGCGTTCGAAGACATTGCGAATTTCTACGGCGTGCGCGAGCGGCTCGTCGTACAGCTCGATCACTTTCGCGCGATTGGCGGCTCCGCTCTTACCGACCGGAACATTTCCGTTCCCGAAAATGAATTGGGTGTGCCAGGGCCGCACGGCGGCACGATTCCGGTCACGTACGTTCCTTTTCGCAATGCTCATTTTCTTTCGGTCGCGGTGAGCTGGGCAGAAGCGATTGGCGCGGGCGCGATTTACATCGGCGCCGTTGCGGAAGACAGTTCGGGATATCCCGATTGCCGGCCGGAATACTACCGTGTATTTCAGGAATTGATTCGAGTGGGGACGCGGCCCGAAACGCAGATCGAGATCGCGACGCCGGTCATCACATTGAAGAAGAGCGAGATCATCCAGCGAGGCATCGAACTGGGCGCGCCGCTGCATCTAACCTGGTCATGCTACCAAAATGAGGGCGTAGCCTGCGGAGCATGTGACAGTTGTTTACTTCGATTGCGCGCCTTCGCCGAAGCCGGCGTGCCGGACCCCATCGCCTACCGGCGAACGATTTCCGCATCGCGCTGAGCTTGGAATCTGGCCCAGATGAGAGATAATGGGGCGCACACGGCCCGGTCACGCCGGGCCGGTCTCCCCCATGAAAAAGGAGAATGGAGCATGAGGACTTTTTGCAAGCCGTGGGTTCTCGCCGCGATTTTGATCGCCGCGCTGGCTAGCGTACTGACCCCGCACGCCGCGGCTCAGAACGACGGCGCCATCCGTGGGCAGATCATGGATGTCGCAGGCAAGCCCTGGGCCGATATTACCGTTCAAGCCGTGAACGAGCAGGGCATCAAGCAGGAAACGAAGACGGACAAAGACGGGAATTACGCGATCAGGAATCTGCGTTCCGGTGTTTACGTGATTCACGTTCTCCTGCCAAGCCAAAGTCAGCCATACCAGGAAAAGGTCCAGGTGCAAGGAGGTAACGAAGCGAAAAAGGACTTCAACTTCAAAGAACTCGCCGCCAAGCAGGGCGCAGAGTATCAAGAAGTAATGAAGAAGAACGAAGAGGCGAAGAAAGGCCTGGAAGCGCTGAAAGCGCGCGTCCTTGCGGGCGACGCCCTTGTTGCACAAGAGCGGCAGGTCAAAGCCGACTTGGCCAAGGCGCCCGTAGACCAGCGCGATGCGTTGAAGCAAAAACTGGCGGACTTGTCGAACCAGGCGGTTGCAGAGTTTAGGGAAGCGCAGAAGACTCTAGGTGAGAAGGACCCCAATGCGGCGTTGGTTTTTTTCAAGCTGGGGGAAGCGTATGACGCCGCAGGGCGCAACGAGGAAGCCGCGGAGGCGTACAGGCAGGCCATCGCTCTGAAGCCCGAAGTTCCTGGGTACTACAACAACCTGGGGAACGTCCTCGCGCGCGCGGGAAAAATTGACGAAGCCAAGGCCGCGTACATGAAGAGTGCGGAACTGGATCCCGCGAATGCCGCGACTGCATGGCGGAACTTTGGGATCAGTTTGTACAATGCGAATCGTCTGGGTGACGCGGTTGAACCGTTGCAGAAGTCAGCCGAACTTGATCCAAAGAATCCGCAGACCTGGTATTTGCTAGGCGCTTCTCTGGTGTACAAGATGACCACGAAAAAAGTTGGGGATAGGGAAGAGGTGCAGTTCGCACCGGGAACGATTGAGGCTTATCAGAAGGCCGTCGAGCTGGACCCCAATGGACCGTGGGGCCAGCAAGCCAAGCAAGGGCTCGAGCAGCTTGAGCTGATGAAGCCGGGCATCGACACCAAAGTCAACGTGAGGAAAAAGAAGTCCTAAGCGATTTCAAAACAGATTGTCCGAGGCCGGTTCCGAATTGCGGAGCCGGCCTTTTCCATTAGCTGTGGGTCAGGGTGCCGGTGATCTTGGTGCGGCGAAGCGCCCAAGCAAAGACGGCCATGGAACTCGGCAACAGAACCAGTGCGGACAAAAGAAGGACAGTCAGGGGACGCCACAGGCCGGCGACATTAGCGCCACCAAGAAGCGCGGCACGCATGGCGTCCAGCGCGTAGGTCACGGGATTGACGTGCGCAACGACCTGCAGCCAGTCCGGCAGGATGTTCACCGGAAAGAGCATGCCTCCGACAACGCTGGAGACGCCGAGAAAAAACCACTTGGCGGGATTTCCACGCTTGAATAGAAGAAGATAGCTCGCCGAAAGAATCCCGAGCCCCGAAAATGCCAGAAGGGTTGCGAGCATTGCAGCGATCACTCCGACCCAATTCGCGGCCCGCAGCGGAAAGCCAAAGAGCGCGGCGCCCCACGCGACGTACACGATGATTCGCAGGGTCGTGGCGGCGAACGGATAGATGGCGGAACCGGCGAGGAAGACGGGGAGCGAAGTTTGCGTGACCAGCAGATGCTCGAGGGTGCCGGAATCTCGCGTCTCTTCCAGGCTGCGATCGAACGTGTCCAGCGCGGCGTTCAGGTAGTCCAGGAAGACAAAGCCGACGAGAGAGAAGGCAAAATAACTGCCGCCTTGGGGGAGGGCGCGCTCAAGCTGGGGAGTATCCACGAACCGCGCGACGTAATAAAACATGGCCGTGCCGAACAGCGCCTCGATGGCTTCCAGAACGAATACGGCGCGATAGGTGCGCGCGATCGTAAGGTCCCGCCAAAAGAAGAGCCAGAGTTCGCGGAGGACACGCATCATTCGGCGATGCTCCGTTCCGAAGCGCTGACGCCGCGTCCGCTAAGACGCAGAAAAGCATCCTCGAGAGAGACGGAGCCGGTGCTGCGCTTGATCGTGGAAGACGTATCGCAAGCCAGGAGGCGGCCGGCATCGAGGACGGCAACGCGGTCCGCGAGGAGCTCGACTTCGGGGAGCGTGTGAGACGCGAAGAGCAGGGAAGTGTGGCCGGGCCGCAGGATTTCTGATTTCAGGAAGCGGCGAAATTCCGCGGCAGCAATGGCGTCCAGACTGCGCGTCGGCTCGTCCAGCAGAAGTACGCTGGGCTGATGGAGCAGAGCGCGGGCGAGGCTGAGACGCTGTACCGTGCCGGAAGAGAGAGTGCGCACCTGACGATTCAATGCATCACGGATTTCGAATTGTTCCGCGAGGAGGGAGATTCGCTGGGATGCAGCGGCGTTCGAAAGCTGATTCAAGCGGCCGAAGAAGAGCAGGTTCTGACGAGCGGTGAGGCGCGGGTAAAAACCGTGGTCCGTGCCGGCGTGGAAGCCCAGGCAGCGGCGGACGTCACGCGAATGGTGAACGGTGTCGTGTCCTGCGACACGGGCACGGCCTGCTGTGGGCACGAGGAGCGTGGCAAGAATACGCAAGAGTGTGGACTTGCCCGCCCCGTTGGCCCCGAGAAGCGCGAGCGATTCGCCCACGCGGACCTCGAGGGTAAGACCGGCCAGCGCAACAACTGTCGATTTTTCGAAGGGTTGGAGAAAAGCGCGCCAACCACTGCGGGCCGGGGGAAACGACTTTTCAAGAGATTCAACCGCGATCGCAGGTTCAGTCACTGGCAACCTTATAGCGTGTCTTCGGTCCGAAGACAATCGGCAGGCGGACATCGTGACGAGACGGGAGTAAGAAGGGCGGCTGTCCCTGGATGCATGGCGAAGTCCGGAAATCCCCGGTAGAATAGTGCGCCAGGGGTATTCCTCCATGCTGTCTTTTGCAGATCGTGCCGCTGCTCCGGCGCACGTCTTGGTGCGATTCTTGGATCGCGAGTCGGTGCTGCTGAACCTCGAAACCGAGCGATACTTCGGTTTGGATGAAACCGGCACGCGGATGTGGCAGCTCACAACGGATTCTCCGAGCATCGACGTTGCTTACGAAAAGCTCCTCGCGGAGTTCGATGTCGAACCGGAATTGCTACGCTCCAATCTTCTGGAACTGCTGAACCGGCTCGTGGACAACGGGCTGCTGAAAGTTTTCCCCGCTAATGTGGGAACGGCTACGGCGATTTAGGGCGCTGGAGCGCCCGGCGCAGGGCCTGTTTCTGCGTGCGTTGTTGCTGTTGCCTCTGGTTTCTCTCAGTCTGCGATGGCGCGGGTTTCGCGGGACGCAGGCAACGCTGGAGCGATTCCTTTCGAATGGAAGTGCCGGGCAAGATTCTGCCGAAGTGAGCAAACGCGCGGCCCTGACCGCGCATATGGTTGCTGTTGCGGACCGGCGCGGCCTGGTTCATCCCACCTGTTTGGCAAAATCGCTGACACTCTGGTGGCTTCTGGGGCGGCAGGGGATCACTGCAGACTTGCGCATCGGCATCCGGAAGGAAAACGAAAAGTTTGCGGCGCACGCGTGGGTCGAACGAAATGGAGCGGCGTTGAATGAACTGGAGGAACACCACCGGCACTACGCTGCTTTTGACGCGGCGTTTTCTTCCATGTCGTCCGAGTAGCAATAAAAAGGCCCCCCGACTACGTCGGGAGGCCTTGCCGACTACATGCCGTTAGATGCTGGTGCGACGCGAAATAACGCGCTTGGCGCGCGCAGCTTGCTCAGGCAGCTCAACTGTCAGAGTGATGGCGCTCTTGTTTCGAAGGACGCCCAACTTCACGGTTCGGTCTTTTTCATCGCGCTTGCCGGAAAGCTTTTCCCGGAGCTCGCCGACGGAGCGAATGCGTTCGCCGTTCAGTGACGTGATGACATCGCCCGCCTTGACTCCCGCTTTTTCCGCGGGCGAACCGGAATTTACTTCGCGGACGAGAATTCCTTCGCCATCGGGAGCGCCGAAGAATGCGCCCAGCTGTCCGTTGAGATCTTCCGCATCAATGCCGAGCCGGGGACGCCCGCCGAGGAGCGCGCCGCCGTTCCATTCCATCGCGGGAATGTCGGGAATTTCCGGCATGTCCGGCATGCGGAACGTAAAGGTGCCGGGCGTCGGCGCCATCCTTCTCATAGCGCGGCGACCTTGTTCGGATTTTCCGAGAGTGACGCTCAGGGTTTGTGAGCGGCCATCGCGCCAGACGGTGAGCTGGACGGAGCGGCCCGCCGGAATTTCATGGATCATGCGGCGGAATTGCGCGGCGCCTTCGACGCGCTGGCCGTTGACCTCCGTCACTACGTCTTTTTCCTTCAACCCTCCTTTGGCCGCAGGGCTGTCCGGAACTATCTTTCCGAGCACAACTCCGCGCTCCGCGGGGAGCTTGAGTTCTTTGGCCTTGTCGGCCGTCACTTCATGGGTCTCGACGCCGAGCCAGCCGGTACCATCGCCATCCATGAGGATTCTGACGTCATCCTGTTCGATGACGGGCTCTCCCTGCAGCTCGAAAACTTCTGGCTCATCGAGCTCAATCACTGTTGGCGCGGACCGCTGAACTTTTTGCTTTTCGACTTGTTTCTTTGCGGAAAAGCCGGGAAGTGCGATCAGCGCAAAGCTTAGCGCCGCAGCGCCGCCGGCGAGAAGCAGATTTCGTTTATTCATTGTCGTCCCATCCTCCTGAATCTTTAGACGCAGCAGAAGCTAAACCGTTGACCGCAAGACGACCACTCGAATGCCGCCGTTGATGGTCCGCAAGTGGATTGGAAATCCTCCCCGACCCAGCTTGCCGTGGATTTCGCGGGGCTTCTGAGAACTCTCCATCGAAATGGGGATTTCCGAGTAGAAGTTGCCGTTCAGGCAGCGAGCCTCGAGATCGGCTTGAGCGCTCGACGGCAGCGCAAGTACAACGGAGCCATTGGTGGTTTCCGCGCTGGCGCCGTTCTTTTCACGGAGGTGCGCGAGCTCGAGGTGCACGTTGCCGTTGGTGGTGTGGGCATGCACGCTTCCGCCGGCTTCCAGCACTTCGATATTGCCATTTACGGTGTGCAGGTCCTCGACGGTTTCAACGCCGGCGATGCGCAGAGTTCCGTTCACCGTGCCGATATGCTCGATGTGCGCACTGTGCGGGACGTGAATGGTGTATTCCACGGCCACTTCAACACCTTCGTTTTGGGGATAGCGCGTCGTGATCGAGACCGCATCCGGTTTTGCGTCAACGTCGATCGCGACCCGCTCCAAGTCCGATTCCTTCTGTTTCGCTGTTTTCACAGCGTGGATTTCGACTTCATTGCGATCCCATCCCTGCACGTCGATGGTGCCATTCACGTTTTGCAGCTCAAAGGAACCTCCGGGCTGCAATGGATAGGATTGATTGACCTCCTTCGTGATGGCGTAGCTCGGAACGGCCCAAAACGCGGCCAGGACCAGGATCAGCAAAGCAGTCGCACGGAGAGCATGACGATGCATAACGTTCTACCCCCTTCGAAGATGTTCTACCAACGAAAACCGAGGACCCAAACGAAATCCTTGCGCACCAAACTTACTGCCGCTCGTTCAATTGAAAATTGAACGTCACGGTCGAGATCACCTCGACCGGCTTCCCATTGATCAAAAGCGGTTTTGCCCGCCACTGCTTCACAGCAGACATCGCGGCATCGGCGAGCGTTGGATCGCCTTCCAAAAGTTTCTGTACTTCGACGCTGCCGTCCTTCATAACACGCACCTGAAGCTTTACGAATCCTTGCAAGCCAGCCTTTTGCGCGATGGCCGGATAGGCCGGGATGCGGCGCGAAATAAGCCGCTTCTGAAACTCATCGGGATCCTCGCGAAGGCCTCCCCTGAAGGCGACTTCCAAACTGACAAGCCAGTTTTCGAGCCAATCGCCCTTGAGGGGCTCAGCCGCAGGGGTCGCTGGCGGAACAAGCTCCACGATCTTTACTGGTTCAAATTGAGATTCCTTCAGGCGCTCACTGATGCGCGTCATCTGCTCGCGGATCAGCGATTCGTGAAGGGCGATTTCCGAATCCAGGAATTGCAGGCGAATTTTTCCAGCAGTGCTGCGCAACTTTAGTGGAGGACCGCCGCCGTTCAAAACGGCTGTTGCATGCACGGGACCTGTCAGGCGAGCGGGGGCCTGGATTGTGAAATGCAGCGCAGGGTCAGCCTCAATGTGGCGCAAGCCGCCGTTCATGACAGTGGCATCGATGGTTGCCGCAAGATTTCGTGGAAGGAATACAATAATGTCGCCGTTGCCGGAACTCAGCTGCGAGGACCCGCCAAGACGAACGTTCCCGCCCCCGGGAGGCGCGTCCGGATTGATCCAGGCTGTGATCGTGCCTCCAGATGTAGCCGCCTGCACCGAGTCAGCTACGCGCGTCAGGCAAATGCTCCCTCCGCTGGATTCCACTTGCATCGGCCCGGAAACAGTGACGACGCGGATGCCGCCTCCGCCCGTCTGCGCGTGAACCGAGCCGCGGACTTCGCCGAAATCGATCTGGCCGCCGCCGGTGCGCACGTTCACAAAATTTCCCGCGTGTGCGACAGTGATGTTGCCCCCAACCGTCTCCAGGTCGGCGCGTCCGCCGATTTTCCCTGCCCGCACATGGCCACCACCAGTGCGCAGCGAAGCGTCTCCCGCGATATTGCCCACATTGATGTGGCCGCCCCCCGTGAAAGCTGTGAGGTCTCCTGCGACATCCAGAACCTGAATATGCCCGCCTTGAGTTTCGAGCTTTGCAACCGAGCGGCCGGACGATGCGTCGCGAAGCCCCGACCCGCCAATGCGTCCCGCGCGAATGTTTCCGCCCTGCGTGCGCAGGCTTGCCGTTCCGCCGATGTCCTGTGTTTCGATGTCGCCGACTTCGGTGTTCACGTCCACGTTGTAGCCGCTCGGGACCGTCACTTCAAACTGGACCCAGAACTGCGCCTCGTTCGAACGCGCCGATTGCGGCGGGAGCGCACCAGTAAGTTCAACTCCAAAGTTTGTGGGCTTTGCTTTAAGAACGTAACTTTCCAGTAGCTGCTGGGCAGCCGGGCCGTGCGCGTTCGTTTCGATGTGCACGGTGTATCGCACGACGGGCCCCACGCCGGGCTCGAGCTGGAGAATCCGAACCGAGCCGAGGTCGGTCGTCAGCCGCAGCGTGAGCCCATCTCTGGTTTCCAGAGTGCCGGACCGAACCACGGAAGAGTGCGCCCCGGGTGCTTCAGCGCCTGTCTCGGGTGTAGCGGCGGTGCGCTCCGGTCCCGGAGCGGCGATGGTGGGCCCCTGTAGAATCAAGCCGCAAAGAACAATCAACAGTGTTTTGAAAAAAATAATCCGGCGAGCGGAGGATAACCGAACTGGATGAGAGAAGTTAATCATCTTCGAACAAATGTCATTTCTCGAACCGCGAACTACTGCACTTCGCGCGGGCCAATTTGCCGTAAAGCTGCGGCGCTGCGCAATCGCACGTAACGGCTGGGATCCTGCCGCTGCAACTGCTCCAGCACGCGAATCACGCGCTGCACGGACGGATCATTCACCAGAGGGGCGGGTTGCACCGAGTGTGAAGGATCGGGGATTTCCGGCGCCTCGGGCGCCAACGCTGGGGAATCGGAAGTCGCGTGTTCCAGAGAGCTGACCAGCAGATTCACCGCTTCGACTCGCACGCCGGGATTCACGTCTTGTTCCAGCGATTCGAGCAGCACTTGCCGGACCGCGTCATTCGCAGCCGCGTCGCGCAGCGATTCCAGGGCCTTCATGCGCACCGCCGGATTCTGATCCCTGCGCGCCGCCATCATCAAGGCTCGCCGGATTTGCTTATCGCGCACGCCGGCTTTCAAAGCATCCAGGCAATCGATGCGCACGCCGGCATCGAAGCGCTCGCCGTTTTCCACGACATAGGTGAGCACGCGCCGCATGTCGCTGTCATCGATGTTTCCCGAAAGCACCAGCGGTTGCTCCGCGCTGAGCTGCAGTTGCACGGTCCCGGGAACGGAGCCGGAACCAGGTGAAAAATTGATTGCCGCGACGGCCATCTTAGACAACTGGTCATCGCTCAATTTCGGCCCTGCCATCACGTTCAAGGCTTGTCCGCTTGTATTGTTTGGATTAACGGACTGCAGCCAGGGGACGATTTGTGTGCCGAAGAGGATTCCGAAGAAGACCAGGGCAGCGCCGCTCCAAACGGGACGCAACGCCATCCAGCGGCGCAACCAGCCAAAAGGCCGCCAGCTTTCCCGCACCGGCGGCGCGGAAAGATCGTCAAGGGTTTCGGCAAGCTCGCTGCGGCACTGCGCGAGAAGAATTCCCGCGGAGTCCAGCTCATCAGCGGGCTGCAGGCCCGCGATCATCACCTCTTGCAACTCGCGCTCCTCCACCACTTGCGCGGAGCACACGGTGCAACCCGCGAGGTGCGCTTCAATCTGTTTGCGTTCCCTCTCGCTCACTTCATCACATACGTAGAAGACCAGGAGTGGCGCAACGTCCTTGCAGCTCAAATTGTGTTCAAAGACGCTCATCGCAGGCCTCCCAATTGGTTGCGGAGTTTGCGTGTTGCGCGGAACAGGGAATTCTTCACGGTTTCCTCAGTGGTGCCAAGTGCGTCGCCGATGGCCCGCAGCTTCAAACCTTGATAGTGCTTCATTTCAAAAACGATGCGCTCGCGCGGTGATAGGCGCTCCATCGCGAGGGCGATGCGCGCCTTGATCTCTTTTCCGAAAAGGCTGCGCTCGGGGTCCAGCGTCGGGCGGTTTTCGCGCTGGCGCTCGAAGAAATCAGTGATGCCTTCTTCGTGGTGGCTGGCGTTCAGCTCGGGAGCCTGGTCTTCGGGGCGCGCCTGGCGGCGGCGCAAGTGGTCGAGGCAGACGTTGGTCACGATGCGATAGAGCCAGGTGTAGAAGCTGCACTCGAAGCGGAAACGGTGGAGATTGCGGTAGACCTTGAGGAAAGCTTCCTGGTAGACGTCGCGGGCGTCCTCGGGACGCTTCATGAGGTTTAGGGCGAGGCGCAGGACGTCCCGGTCGTAACGGCGTACCAATTCCTCGAAAGCGGCGCGGCTGCCCGTTTGCGCTTCCGCCACCAGTGCCCGCTCATCAAGGTTGGGCAATGAGGTCACCGAGGCTAGGGCGGCATGGGTGCTGCCCGAGCGACCATTAATATCGGCCAAAACGAAAGCCAATCTGGGAAGCGGCATATTTCGCTTTCTCTTCGCGCGCAGTGGTGTTGCCGCTTGTAAAACAACACCTTAGCTCAATTTCAAGCGATTAGTCTGGCACCGCGCACTACGCAACCACCCATTTTGGACGGACTACTAGAGCATGGGTGAGCATCGCTTCCCATCATAACAACGGGGAACCTGTGCTTTTTGTTTCAGAAAAGAAGCATGGCGCCTACGGCCCAGCAGGCCAATACGCTCCGCGAGCGTTCACAACCGTGAATCAGGTCGGGGCGTTAGCCTCGCGCAGACGCCACGCTGCCAGAGGCCAGGTGAAAAGCAGCACCAGCGCCAGCAAGACAGCATAGCCGTTCGCGCGATAGAACGAGTCCGGCTGCCCAAGCAGCTCCGCCGCGACGCTGACCAGAGTCGTGCAAGCTACCACGAGGAAGCAGCCCAAAACATTGAAGCGCATCAGGCGCGGCACACCGAATACAAGAACCCCAAGCAAAATAAGACGCGCCAGGAATTGTTTCACCAGGTCCGCGGGCGTGCCCCATCCACCGCCAACGACCGCCAAGGCCCCGAATACCAGGAGAGAGATGCGCAGCAGCGGATGGCGAACTTGCGCGGCGATAAACGAAGCGATCGCCGCGACAAGTCCGGTAAACAGCAAGCCGCGGAGCACAGCTGCTCCGAGTGTCGCCGCAATGGGGAGCAGGGCGTCGAAGTCTTGGCCGAACGAGGCCTCGAGCGCGCGATGCGCCGTCGGCCAGTAAGTCGACGCGAAGGCGAGGAGACGTTCCAACCCGAGGATTCCTGCGGCTCCTCCCAAACCGATCCAGAAAGCGTCGCGATAGTAACCGGCGGGCATGGTTCCCCTATGAGACAAGCGATTCTCACCGAATGCCCGGCTGGCGAAATACCAAGCCATGCCAAAGAGCAGCCCGATCGCTCCGAAATAGAGCGGAGCGCCGAGCAGCACTGCAACGGCCAGCCCGCCGTACATCACCTTAAGAGGAATCGCGGTATTGTAGGAATTCAAAAAATTCGGGATGCGATTGCCGAGCACGAAGACGGCTAGGTACCCGCAAAGTCCCCAAACGGACCAGAACGCAATGCGCCTCCATGGAATGGATCGCGCAGCTTCCGATTTCAGATTTTTCAGAAAGAGGATCAGTACAGTGAAGCCGAGGCCCAAGAAAAACAGAGTGGGAATCACGTAGCTGAAGATAGTGCGCGAGAGCGAAAATTCCCCGTGCTTGCGGCGCCAGTCTTCAGGAATCTTGACGTAGGTGCGGTAGTTGGTTACTTCGTCGCCCAGGACCTGTACCTCAACGCGCGCGTACGCGTGATCGGTGGAACCGGCCGTTGAGGCTGGCGGCGGGTCAAGCGGTTCATTCTGCTGCCACGTCAGCGTGTGGTCGATGCGATGCGGCCGTTTGTCCGAATTGGATTCGACCAGCGTCCACTCTTTCAGATCGAACTTCTTTTCCTCGCGAAGAAATTTCTCCGCGCGCGCCACGGCTTCCTCTTTGGCCAGCGAAGCGCCCGGTGTTTCTTCGGCAAGAATATGCCGGAACGAATGCAGCGACCCGTCGGGCCGCAGGATGACGGCAAACTCTTCCGGCTGGCTGTCCTGAAAAAAACGCACGCGCCAGAGCGCGCCCGGAACGCGCGACTCATAGACAGCGTTCGCTCCTGCAATCCCAATTCGCTCGCGCAGATATTCGTTTGCAATGGGATCCGTGACGTCCACGAAGATCGTTGCGTGATAATACGAATTGGGATCCTGGCCGCGCTGGCGCAGGATTTGATCTGCTTGCGCGCGTGTGGTGCGCGCATGGATGGAGAGTTTCAGATAATCCCCAATCGACTCCGGCTTCAGGCGCCAAACCAGCGCGCCGCCAACAAGCACGCACACGCCAAGGAAGGCGATCATTCGCGGGGCTAGAGCCTCGTAGCCGCTTGGTTTGGCTTCGGAAGTTGTGGCTTCTGGTGCGCTCGTGAGATCGATTTCCGGAACAGGTTCCGTACGATTGAGCAGGTCCTCATCGGCTTCGAACCGGCCGCGGGTCAAATACGACACGCACGCAAAGGCCAGTGGCGCAAGCGCGGCAGCGGCCACGACCGCTCCGGAAATCTTGAAGTACAGACTATTCGAACGAATCAGCAGCAACCCGACCAGCAACGCATCCACGGTGTAGTGCCAGACCAACGTCGCCAGGATGCCCCAGCGCAGCATCACCAATCCCGCAACGATGCCGATAATTCCAATTTCGATTCCGCGGATGTACGCCGGTTCCTGCGGGTAATTGCTGTGCAGAAAGCTCCAGAGAAATGCCGGCAAGATCACGGCGATCCACCGCGAACGCGTGAAACGCAGGAAAAAGGGAATGGCGAACAGACGGAAGGTGAACTCCTCGTTCAGGGAAGCGAGAAACCCGATCGCAAAACCGGAAATCCAGGGGAACAGCGTGTTCACGCTGTCCGAATAGTTCAGTTCCTGCGGCGCCCAGGCTCCCAATCGAGTGGCTACGAGGTAGAAGGCCACGAGGAATCCAATGTGCGCGGCGGCGAGACACAATCCCACGGCGGAAGCGGAGAAAAATTCTTTCGAACGCAGCCCGCGCAGTGTGAAAACCCGCCGCAAGCTCAGCCGGTCCGGCTGCGAGCTGCGGTAGAGCGGCTCCGCCGCGGGCAGGACCAGCGTAATGGTGAGCGCAGTTGCAGCGGCAAACAGCAGTGCGCGTCCAATTTGCAGCAGGAGAAAACTGGCGTACGACGCCTTCGTGTCGTACAGCGCTCCCCAGAGCGGCCAGTCATTGAGCGCCTGCAGGAATAGCATTCCAGCCGCGAGCGCTCCCAGCTTGATCGCCGCGCCCCAGGCCGTGGCCCCGGTTTTTGTGAATTGAATTGCCAGCCAAACAGCGGTTCCCAGCAGCAACAGGTATGGAATCGTGAAGACTAACGCGAGCGTATCGTTCCCCGAGCGCAGTCTTTCGTAGCCGCGTTCCCAGGCTTCGGGAACCTGCAAGAACTCTTTGCTGCCGCCGACTTGATTGGCATGAAGCGTGACTTTCAATCGGTACGGAGCGTCCTTTGCCCGGAATCCGTGTCTTTCCCAAGTGAAAGACCAATCCACTCGGTTCGGCAGCCCCTTCCTATTCGCCTCCTCCGGTAAGAAGTCCCACACGAGCAAATCGATACCCAGTTTTCCGCTGAGATAATCCTGCGCGAGGGTCTGTGCTTGGGCGCGGTTCGGCGTCTCTCCGGCTCGCGCCTCTTCCACCTTGTGGTCGTAACCCACAATCTGCCCGGCGGGGCTGACGCGGACGCGAAATTCCTCTTCCTGAAGAGGCTTGAAAAAGCGGACGTCCCAGAACCAAATATGGAGCTCGGAAGACATGAGCCGGTTGGTTTCTTGCAGTCCGAGTTCCCGCTCGAGATAAACCTTCGCGTTTTCGTCCACGTCGAAAACAATCGCGGATCGGTAGCCGCTGATGTTTTCGCCGAGCCCCGCGACAAAGTTCTGCGCGCGCTTCAGCGCTTCTTCACGGGAAACTTGAAAATTGACGGAAGCTTCGGGGAATGCGCGGAAGAAATACCTGTGGGCAAACACCGCGCCGAGGATTCCAAGAACGACCCAAAACAACAGCGCGCGCTTGTCGGAACCCGTCAGACGGTCACCGGCCACCAATGCCTCCCCGAACGGTTGCGTGCGGATTCCTCACTCTATCGGTACGCATGGCAGGTACGCAAGTTACTCCGCTGCCGGGCAGTGTGTCAGTTTCCGATAAGCCGACCACACGGCCAAGTGGAAGTGAATCGGTAAATACAACCACGTTTTTCACTATCTATTCGCGTTGGCGACAGGCAGATTATCTCATACTGCTTACGGGGCCCAGTTGCCATGCGCCGCGCACAGTTCATCGAACTCCATGAACAACCGTGGTTTCCGCCATCTCTTCGACATGAAATTACGGATGCGCTCCAGTTCGGGCTAAATCTCCTAAAGGTTTATGCGCCCATCGCCCCGCTACTTCAAAGCGTACTTGACTCTGCACAGTGCCGATCGATAGTTGACATGTGTTCAGGCGGCGGACCCTGGTTAGACCTTTCTCGAAAGCTCCAACCAGATGCACAGGTCTTTCAGATATTGCTCACGGATAAATACCCAAACCTCGGGGCATTCCAAAATGTCAGAGCGGCCTCTGGGAATCACATTACTTTCTATCCGGACTCGGTTGATGCGATGAAAGTCCCAGGTGAATTGCAGGGGTTCAGAACGATGTTTACGTCGTTTCATCATTTTACGCCAGAAGAGGCTCGCGCCATACTCCAAAATGCCGTCGACGCCGGCCAAAGCATCGGCATATTTGAAATAACGAGGCGCGCTCCGGCAACCATCTCCCTTATGTTTCCTTGGGCTTTCATGCCCTTCGTATTCACTCCGTTGATCCGTCCGTTCCGTTGGTCACGGTTGCTCTGTACGTATGTGGTTCCGATAATTCCCTTGGTCTTGCTGTTCGATGGAGTAGTGTCTTGTCTCCGCACATATCGGCCACAGGAGCTGCGTGAGATCATCAAAAAACTGTCCGGAATCGAATACCAGTGGGAGGTGGGAGAGCATTCAAAAGCGGCTGGCCAGCCGCCAATTACTTACTTGATCGGTTATCCGCATGCGCGGGCCCAGGTTCACTGAGAACGCAGAACCCAAATCAAAACACCAATGGGAATCACTGCCGCAGCAATGATGGTGAATAAGATGATTGCGAGGAACATCCAATCCCGCCCGGTGTTGGCGCCGGGCTGCTCCTTGTCTCGGATCAGCAGGCGGTAGTTACGTCGATTCGCCTTCCAAAAGATGTGGAAGACGTCGCCTTCTACCGGTATTGCACCCAGCGTGGTTTCCAGAAGTACGTTAGCAATCATGCGAACAAGAGTGATCGCTTGCACGCGGCGACGCCAGGCCGCGAACACAATTAAAAAAGATGCGATGCCCGCCAGGGCGTCTCCGATCCCGGGTACCCAGCCAATCAAGGCGTCAAGCCCGAATCGAATCTGGGTTCCAGGGATTCGGAACATATCGTCCAGCAGGGCGGCAATATAAATCGAGGTGTTCGTTTGACGCGAGTTGGCGAGGCATTGAGCCAATCCCCGTAATACTATACAGGCCCGCACAAACCCGACGGTGAAGTTGCTGACGAAAGCCAACTGATCTCGGCGAGGCTTGCTCTTGTGGCAAATTCGTTGTGTCCAGGACAGGAGGAGCGTACGATGCGCGAGACAGGGGTCCAAATCAGAAATTCCGGGTTCATTGCCAAACCCTGGCTTACAATCGACGACGTTCTGAAGGCAAACCATGAAGGAAAAAGCATGTTTCACTTGATCTGGTATGTCCTTATTGGGCTAATCTCGGGCTTTATCGCGAAATCGGTGATGCACGTGCACCTGACGATCTTCTGGACGACCGTGCTCGGCGTCATCGGATCGATCCTCGGCGGCGCCGTTACCCACATGTTTTCGCGCCCGACAAACGAACGATATCATCCCGCCGGCCTCATTTTTTCCACACTGGGCGCGATCCTGGTTCTCTACATTTGTTATAAGCTGAATATTCATTTTCCCCAGATTTAACCTCGCATTCCGATAGGACGGTCACGTCTCGGGCTGCTTGGAACGCTGCCACCTTGCATAAAACCCGCGGGTGGCCAACCCTCGATCCGCTAGAACGCCTTGGGTGGCCTCTTCTTTCTGCGGTTTGTGCAGAGATTGATCGGGGACTCGTCGGAACGCCTGAACGTCGGAACGCCTGAATGTCGAAACGTCTGAATGTCGAAACGTCTGAACGTCCGCATGTCTGAACGTCGAAAGTATCCCCTACACCCCTCTATCCCTTTTCGTCTCAAAAGCTATTGCCTTGAGTGCTCTTCGCGAGGGGCCGTCCCTCTGCTATCATCCCGCCTCGCAGCCCGGGAGGCGTCATGAGCTTTAGCCAAAGGCTCCAGGAAATCCGTGACGGCTTCGAACGGCCCTTCTGGGTGGCCAACATCACGGAAATCTTCGAGCGCCTCTCCTACTACGGCGCGTTCGCCTCGCTGGCCCTCTACCTCCAGGAAAAGCTCAACTTCTCCACGCAGCAGACCGGCACGCTCACCGGCATCTTCGGCGGCATGGTCTGGTTCCTGGCGATTTTCGGCGGAGCGGCTGCCGACCGCCTTGGCTTCCGCCGCGCCCTCTCGCTGGCCTACCTGATCCTGGCTGCGGCTTACTTCCTGATTGGCTCGATCGGAGCTTCCTGGCTTGCGCCGGTGCGCAACGCCATGCCGCTGGGCCTTTTTGTCGGCTGCATTTTGATTCTTCCCGCGCTGGGCGTCGCGCTCGTGAAACCCTGCGTCGTCGGCACCACCGCACGCGCCTCCAAGGAAAATGTCCGCTCGCTCGGCTACTCCATCTACTACACCATGGTGAATATCGGCAGCGCTTCCGGCCCTTACATCGCGTCCTGGGCCCATCGCCACTTCGGAGTGGAAACCGTTTTTCGGGTCTGCGCCGCCAGCGTTTTTCTGATGTTTTTCGCGGTGCTGATTTTTTTCCGCGAACCGGCGCGTGATCCCAGGGCCCCCGCGCAATCCATCGCCAACACCTTGCGCAATTTCACGGTGGTCGCCGGCAATCCGCGCTTCATGCTCTTCCTGCTGATTTTCACCGGCTATTGGATTGTCTTCTGGCAACAATTCATCACCCTGCCCGGTTACGTGCACGGCTTCATTGACGCCAACGCCGACGTCGAAATGATTTTGATCACCGACGGCCTGGCGGTGATTGCCTTGACGCTGCTGCTGAATCATTTGACGCGGAAGATTCCCGCGTTCTCGGCCATCATTCTGGGAACCACCATCACTTCGCTCGCCTGGGTCGTGCTCGCCGTCTATCCACGAGTGTGGACCTGCTATCTCGCGATTTTCGTTCTGGCCATCGGCGAAATCATTCACCAGCCGCGCTATTAC
>Ga0137409_10001805_pt1 | contig 23076 bp, 17 predicted proteins | sample CZODoug1_16funga_FD_122059 | JGI IMG/M metagenome (GOLD analysis project Ga0137409, IMG submission 122059) | Vadose zone soil fungal communities from Angelo Coast Range Reserve, California, USA - CZODoug1_16fungal (Hybrid Assembly) | ecosystem: Environmental > Terrestrial > Soil > Vadose zone...
ATGAGGAACATAACGTTCGCGTAATAGACGTTGAGCATCAAGCCGCCGATTGCCCCAAGAAGGATCCATTGCCAGACTCCGCGATCCTCCCCCGTCGTCAGCCAATACCAAAAGAAAAGCGCCACAACGAACGCCGAATGAGCGTGCGACCAGGACGGATTGAAATACATGTAAACCGGCAGGGAACTTCCCCACCAGATTCCAATCGCTGCCAGCGCCGCCCAGCGCTCTTCGACAAATCTTTTCGCGATCTGAAAGGCGAGAAACAGTCCAAGAAAACCGTAAACTGCGGTGCCGAGGGCCATGGCAAACCGGTACGGCGCGGAAAAACCATCCGCAGCAACCTGCGCTCCGAACGCGCGCGCTGTCAACACAACGGCGTGGGCAACAACCAGGAAGGGCGACCACAAAATCGCGGGACCAATTGTGAAGTGGTTTTCCAAATGCCCGGTGGGTGTGCGGTAATCGTCGCGAGGCTGGCCGCTTTCATCGACGCGGCCTTCGCGGAAACTGGTATTCGCGTGCAGGTAGTCCTGCGTAAAATCGAGATTATGCCCAATGAGGAGCGCCCGCGCGAACGCGTAATAGCCCACGCCGTCTCCGCGAACCCACGGATTGGCCAGCGGCAGCGTCGCTATGAAAAAAACAAGGAGAGCGCGTTCCGCGAACGTTGAGAAACCAAGTTTTTCGAACAGGCTTGCAATCATTCCCACTGGCTATCTGGCTTTAGAGATTTTACTTTCCCCGAGATGCGCCTCGCCTTGAGGGTACCGCCACGAATATCACATCTACTAATTAACTGAACCATATCGTATTCGCAGGTAAAGCTAAACAGAAATATAGGCTATGATATCAGGCAAGGTTGCCGCTGACAGCGCGTGCAGAGGGCGCAGCCTTTTCGCGCATGTAGGAGGCGACGCGATCGATGATGTCGTTGAGGGGAGTCTGCGGCCGGAAGCCGGTAATCGCCTCCAGCTTTTCCACGCAGGGTACGCGCCGCATCATGTCTTCGAAGCCTGGTTCGTAGGCTCTGTCGTACGGGATGTAGGCAATCTTCGACGCGCTGCCGGTACGTTCCTTAACTCTTTGAGCGAGATCTTCGATGGTGATCTCCTCCGTATTTCCGATATTGACGACTTCCCCGATCGCGCGTTCCGAATCGAGCAGCTTGATTACGGCTTGCACGGTGTCCCGCACATCGCAAAAACAACGCGACTGTTTTCCGTCTCCGTAAACATCAATCGTGCCGTTGTCGAGGGCTTGCTTGACGAAATTCGGAAGCACCATTCCGTACCTTCCGGTTTGGCGCGGCCCGACCGTATTGAAAAAACGCACCACGATCACGGGAACTTTTTTTTCTTTCCAGTAGGAGAGGGCCAAAAATTCATCGAGGGCTTTTGAGGCGGCGTAGCTCCAGCGGCCTTTCGTCGTCGGGCCGAGGACCAGGTCCGATTCTTCGCGAAACGGAATCTGGGTGCTCTTTCCATAGACTTCGGAAGTGGAGGCGGTCAGGACCAGCTTTCGTTTTTTTGCGGCGGCCTCGAGAATCATCTGCGTGCCGTTCACGTTCGTCTCGATGGTGCGAACGGGGCTTTCGACGATAAGGCGCACGCCGACTGCGGCGGCGAGATGCACGACCACATCCGCGTCATCCACGAGTTCCGCGACCAGTTGGCGGTTTTCGATCGAGTCGAGGTGATATTGGAGCTGGGCGGAAGTCTTCAGGTGGCGGATGTTCTCCATACTGCCGGTGGAAAGGTTATCGAGCAGGACGACTTGATCGCCCCGCTCCAGAAGTTTTTCGGCAAGATGAGAACCAATGAAGCCGGCGCCGCCGGTTATCAGAAAACGCACATAGCCCCCTTAGAGCGCCAACTCATCGTCGTCGGAATGTTTTGATTTGCGGATCTTGGGCAGATCTTCGTCAGTGACATGCGAAAGATCCGCGTTTTCTTGCGGGCCGTATCCGTACGAATACGGATAGTAGCGGTAGGAGTAGTAGTAATCCGGGGCGCTGGAATCCACCGCGTTCAGAACGACTCCCAGCATGCGGCATTTCACGCTGACGAGGAGGTCTCGCGTCCGCGTAAAAGCTTCCTTCGGCGTTTCTCCGCTGCGCACAACGAGCAGCACCCCGTCAGTCTGTACGGAAAGAATCACGGCGTCGGTTGCGGCCATGATAGGAGGCGAATCAATCACGATAAATTTGAATTTCTTGCGTAGTTCGACGATAGCGTCGGCAAGTTTGTGCGAAGACAAAAGGTCTGCGGGATTAGGAGGCAGCGGGCCCGTGGGGATCACCGCGAGATTCGGAATCGTGGGATGCGGAACGGTAACCAGGTCCAGGCTCGAAACACCCGCCAGATAGGAACTGAATCCTGCATATTTCCCGTCCGTCATGTTCAGGAGCCGGCCGATACCGGGTTTGCGCAAGTCACAATCGATCAAAAGCGTGCTATCCCCGAGTTGGGCCAGAGTGACGGCAAGATTCGCGGCCGCGGTTGTTTTTCCCTCTCGCGGCAGCGCGCTGGTAACCAGAACGACTTGCGGCGGATGGTCTGGTTGGGAAAGCAACAGGGCCGTGCGGAGGGCGCGGAACGCCTCAGACATCTGCGACTTCGGCAAATGTTGAGCGACCAGCTCGATCCGCTTTTCGTGCCCGTTCGTAGAAATCCCGCCGATGAGCCGGCGGCGCTGTCCATTGCCATTTGAGTCTGCGAACGCGGGGACGACCGCAAGCGAAGGCAATCGCGAAAGCGTTTCGATGTCATCTGGCGTTTTGATCGTGTTATCCAGATACTCGCGCAAAAGCGCCAGCCCAATGCCGCCAACGAGGCCAACAATGAATGCAAGAACAATGTTGCGCGCCTTGGCCGGCCGCGAGGGCGTGGAAGGCACCATCGCTGGATCGACCACGATAATGTTCGACGACTTCAAAGTGCTGGAGATATTCGCTTCGCGTAGCTTCGTCAACATCCCGTCATAAAGAGTTTTGTTGCCTTCCGCTTCGCGCTTGAGGATGTTGTACTCCACGAGGCGTTCCGCCATTTGATTGACTTCGCCTTTTTGCTGCTCTAGCGCCTGGGTAAGCAGCATTTCGCGCTGTCTTGAGGCGTTGTAATCATTGCCCATCTGCTCGATGATGGCCTTCTTCTCGCCGTCAATCAGCTGATCGATTTCCTTGATTTGCCCCTGCACGCGAAGCACTTTGGGGAAATTGGGTCCGTACTGTGCCAGAGCTTCGGAATATTGTGTGCTTGCATCCGATCTTTTCTTGATCAAATCCTGGAGAACCGTGTCGCTCCGCAACTCCGGCACGGAATTTGCGTCGCCGGACTTGGCAAATTCGTAGAGGGCCTGCTTTTTCATGCGGTCGCTCTGCGCGTCCGTGAGTTCCTTGTTCAGGTCCGACAGGCGCTGGGTGGTCGTGTTTTGCTTGTCGTCGAGCTCCCAGATCTGGTTCTTTCGCTCGTACTCGATGCGGGCGTCTTCCGAATGCTGCACCTTGAGCTTCATGTCGTCGAGCTGATCGGTTAGCCAAGAGGAGGCGCGCGCAATGGCTTCGTAACGGCTGCGGAAGTTCGCTTCTTTGAAATTCTCCAGGTGCGCGTTCACGATGCGCGCCGCAAGTTGCGGATCGGTGGATTCAAACGTTACATCGAGCAAGCGACTGTTCGGCACGCGGCGAACGCTGAGACTGCCCAAAAAAGCCGCCAACTCTGGCGGGCGTTTATGATTTGCCAGACTTCCGGAAGCAATAGCATCGGAGGGCCCATCTCCCAAGGAATACTCCGGGCGACCGGCGAGACCCGTACTGCGAATGGTCTGCAGAGCCAGGGTTTCGCTCGTGAGGATTTTGGACTGAGTCTCAATGTAGTTGTCCATATCCAGCATGAAATCGTAGGAATCCGCTCCCTGGAAAGGCAGGACATTAGAATTTTCCCGGTCGATCTCAATGCGAGCCGAGGTCGAATAGACAGCCTGCATCCGAAACGTCGCTATCGAAACGATGGTGACGACCGCAAGCAGAAACGAAAGAATCAACCACTGATGCTTGCGGAGGATAAGTAGGTAGTCGTAAAGGTGCGGTTCGCGAGGGGAAAGATCAAACGCGCCGAAGCGCGTTCCCGCGCCGAGAAGCTCCACAGATCCGCTGGATCCGCTGTCCCTTGGAACGATTTTGTTGTCTTCGTTCATTCCCGTCAGCGCTGTCCAATCCGGAAAATAGCCACGGCTGTGCCAATGCCAAGACCTATCTCAGCGGCCTTCAAGAGTGCCGCCTTGGCGCCGCTCTGAGGCACGTACAGAATGTCGCTGGCTTGGAGCTTTACGTCTTCCGTTTCCTGTTTCAAAACTTTGCCAAGATCGACGATTACCTGATGCTGTTGGCCGGCTTGATCCTTACGGATAATTACCGCCTCATTCTTCCGCGCTGTGGCGTTTAGTCCCCCCGCGAGAGCCAGTGCTTTCAATGTCGAAAGCTGCGCGCGGTCGTTTGTGACAACAAATCCGCCGGGACGCGCCACGGCGCCAAGCACATAAACGATTCCTGCGTGCGGAATCGTGACAATGTCTCCGCCCATCAACGGAATGTTGTTTCTCGCGTCGCCCACTTCGAGCAGGTCGTTCAAATTCACAGTAATGGTGTTCGTCAAGACGGGCGGTTCAATGGAGGGCGGCGTGGAAGCAGCCGCAGCCTGGGCTGGAGCCCCTACGACGTCTTGCGGCGAGATTTCCGGAGGTTCATTGCTTTGCGTGGTTTGATCAGGCCGGGTAATGATCACTGAGTCCCCGGCATCGTTTGCGATGCCTCCTGCTTCCGCCAGAACCTCGAGCAGGGTTACCGGGCGGTCCGCTTCGTAAACCATCGGCCGGGTCACGGCACCAACGATAGTGATCGGCTTGCTCTTTTTTTCTTTTACGTTGACCGTAACTTCAGGATGAGAAATCAGGCCATTCGCTTCAAGCACTTCCGCGATTTTTTGCTGAGCCTGCAATTCAGTCAACCCGGACATCTGGAGACGCACCGGAACAAGAGGTAATCCGATGGTGCCCGTTTGACTCACGCGGATCTCACGCGTGAATTCCGGGACATCGAAAACTTCTACGGAAAGAAGGTCGCCGCGTCCAATGACATATTCCCGCGGGGCGGAACGCGCAGACGCCGATAGCGTCTTAATCTTGTCGTTGGTCTGCTGCGGTGTTTCGAGTACGGTCTGCGCGCGGTTGGGTGGCGCCAGTACCAGCAAAAGCAGGGCGCTTGCGACGAAACACCATATTCGCGCACCCAGTCTGACTGGCTGCATTCCTGAGAGTCCCCCCTTTGAGTATACAAGGTGCGAGCGTCTGTGAATCACGGATTTCGTGATCTGCGAAGGGCGGAGCGCACAGCGGCAACCGGCTGCGCGGAACTCATTTCCGAAGTGGCGAGAAGCGCCATGAGAAAGAACAGGAATGTGTTGGCGGGAATATGAAGATTGAAGTCGACGAGCGAGTGAACCAGGAATCCGCAGCACGCGGCGAGTCCGGCCAGGCGGAAAGCGATCGCAAAAGAAAGGCTCTGCTCCTGCAGGGATCGAAGCGCGGCAAGAACGAGCAGTGCGATAAACCAGGCGCAGCACAAGCCTCCCAGAATTCCGGTTTCGGCAAGCGCTTCGAGATAGTCATTGTGCGAATGGTTGACGATTTTTCCGTCATAGAGAGTTTCATACGGGGGATAAACGAGCTGAATGGTGCCGAGGCCCGTGCCTAGAACGGGATGGTCGAGAAAAATTTTCCAGGTCCCGTGCCGCATAGACGCGCGCTTAGCCTCCTTCACTTCCAGCGATTGCAGCGAGCCAAAACGCGAAAGCACTTCTTTCACACCAAGCCACGAAACGAGAGAGAGAGCGGCAAGGAGAACGATTCCGCCGGAGAGCAGATGCTTGCTGCCGGCGCGCTGCAGGGCGATGCCCAGGGCCAAAAAGACAAGCTCTACTCCAAACGCAACGATTCCTCCGCGCGACGCGGACATGAACAGCGCCCCGATGGGGAGAAGGGCGAAAAGTCCGATGACGAACCGGCGCTCGCGGCGGACTTTGCCGAGGATGAGCGGCACCAGCGCGATAGGAATAACGAGTTCAGCGAATCCAGCAAAATGATTTCGATTCACATACGGCCCGAAAGGAATTCCCCCGTAGTGCATCTCCCGAAACCAGTAGAGTTTTCCGTTGAAGGTGAGGTGCTGCAGGATTCCGAATCCCGCGAGGAAAAAACCGAAGAGCATCACGAACCAGAAAAAATCGCGCCAATCTTGCAGGGTGCGAAAGGCCTGAGACGCAAGAAAAACGAGAATGATATCCGCAAGCAAAAGCTGGAGCTGCATTCGCGTGTCATAGGGCGACGCAGTGCGGCGAAAAAACCACTGCAAGCCGACGACTCCGGCAAAAGCCAGGAGCGGTGGCAGAATGGTGGGAAAAACAATCTCTTTTTCCTTGAAGAGAAGTGCGAAAAGCGCCCAGAGGAAAAACAAAATACCGGCACCAGTCTCGAACACCGCGAGCGCCCATTCTTCAACGCCGCCGTGTGCCAGCGCACCGAACACGGCGAGCGCGCATATGGCGATTCGCAGGGGCTTCATCAGTTGTTTTGCCCCGCGTCATTGGGAGTAAAACCGGGCGCAGAACCCGGCGAAACGGGCGTCAAAGTGACATCGTCAACCCAGGCGATTCCCGCAATTTCGCCGTCCGGCAATTCACTGGGGTTGCGGACGATGCAGACTTGTGTAAGAGGCGCGTCGGCAGGAGCAGTCCAGGTGAGCGTGAGGTTGGTCCACGGTTGATCACCGTGAACGTCCCCGGTGAAAACCGTTGCGGATCTGCCGGCAACACTGGAGAAAATTCCAAAGCGAATTCCCTGATCGGTGGTGAGGGCTTTTGTCTGCACCCATGCTGAAAAACGATATGTTTTGCCGGCTTCGATCGGGACCCAATGGCAAATGTCCGAGAAATAAATATTGCTTCGGCCGGTGAACATGAGTTGCAGGGACTGCGAGCCGGAATGTTTTTCGCGCGCATCCGGTTTGATTTGGACGCCCTTTGTATTCGCAGGAAAGTGCCAAGACAAACCGCCGCCAAAAAAGCCGGCTTCGAAACTTCCGTCCCAGAGAACTGAACCGGATGGATCCGGCGGAATTGAGACGGGGAGTTTTACGGCCGCCTCTTGCCAGAATTGAACCGCTTCAGTCATGCGATTGGATTGAATGAGCGCATTGGCAAGCGGAGTGACCTCCATCAAGTTCACATTGCCTGGGAGAACTTTGGCGCGCCGCCAGACTTGCAGCGCGGTGTCGAACTGGCCGCTGTTGGTCGTATCGGAAAGAATGTCGACATACGTTTGGATATTCTGGGGAATGACTTTGTCCAGGATTTCGTTTACATCGGACACGAGGCGATGGCAGCGGGAAAAAGCTTCGGCGCCGCGCTTGGGATCGAGTTCAACGGCTCTGCGGATTTCCGGAAACGCGGCGTCTATTTCGTTGTCGCGAAGGAGAAAGTTTCCGTAATGCCACAGAACTTCGGCGGAAAGTGGATAGACGCGTTTGGCTTCAAGATAGGCCGCGCGCGCTTCTGCGTTTTTCCCGGCTTCGCCGTAATTGGTGGCGAGGTCGAGAAGTGTGTCCGCTGACAGCGGGTCGAGAGAACGGGCGACGAGCAGCGCGCTGAGCGCTGCGTTGGGATCGGACTGCTCGAAATCGTATTGATAGAAGCGGCCGAGGAGGTACCAGTTGCGAGGATCGCTGGGTTCGAGACGGACGGCGTGCTCGTATCCTTCGCGGGTCTTGAGACCAACGGCGTGGGCAGCACGCGCGGCACGGATGCTGAAGTAGGAAAGGAAGCAGAGAACGGCGAACGCCGTGAGCAGCAGGCCGCGTTGGGCGCGAATCGAAAGCCTGAGGGTCATGCCCAACAACTCTGCCTAACCGCGAGGCGATGAGGCAAGAACAAAGTCGAAAAAGAATTGGCGCGGAAGAAATCATGGGAGATGGACGACGGCGACGCGAACGGGTTCGAGCTGGGTGGGGTCGAGAATTTTTCCGGCGTTGAGATTGTCAATGTGGCTGTTAGAGATGAAATAAAAATCGGCGCCGCGAATGGCGCCGGTGGTTGGAAGAGATGTGAAGGAGGAGCGATTTTCGAGGACGGTGGTTTTTGTGACGCGAAGGCCGTCGTCGGAAAGTTTGAACGCGGCGATGCGCGGCGAGCCGATGCCATTTTGCACGGCGATGAGCGAGCCGTTGTACCAGTAGAGGCCGTCGGCTCCGGCGAGTGTGGAACGCGGGCCGGGATTTACGTCGGCGCTAGAGAGAGATTGGAGATCGATGCGGAGGACACCGACGGCGTCGGCGACAAAAAGGGATTTTTCGTCGGAAGCGAGGGCGATTCCGTTGGGATAGAGCAGTTCGCGATGGACTTTTAGTTCGGCGAAGATTTTTTGGGCTGGATTGAAGCGGAAGACTTTGTTGTCGAGGCTGTCGGTGAGAATGATTTCGCCAGATTGGCGGATGACGAGGTCGTTGAAACCGTGTTTTGCGTTGTCATCGAGAGAGAAGCGGCCGAGGAAACTTCCGGTGGCGTCAAAGTGAACGAGTTCGGTTTTGCCGAGGTCGTCTTCTGTGTTGGCCCAGATGGAGGAATCGCGCGGATCGAGACGAATGCCGAGGACGGGAAGAAGATGGTCGCGATTGGCAGGGACGAAATCGGAGACATGGCTATCCGGAGTGATTTGAACGATTTTTTTTTGGGCGAGGCTGCTGAGATAGAAGACTTTGCGATTGGGATCCCAGGCGAGACCTTCCGGGATGAGCCTTTTTTCTTCGGTGATGAGATTGAGGCGGGCTTGAGCAACAACGGGAAAATCGCGGTGAACTTTTTCGATGAGGTCGGTGAATTCCTTGGAAGAGCGGAGGCCGGCGAATTCGTGGCTGCCGGAAGGATCGAAGCCTTCACGGAGGGCGAGACATTCCTTGAGGAGCTTGAGAGCGTCGAGCGTTTCGCCGAGGTGTTGTTTGGATTCGGCGAGGAAATAAAGAGCTGCGCCGCGGTCGGGATAGGTGGGGAGAAGTTTTTCGACGAGGTCGATTTGTGCGCGGACTTCGGCGGCGTCGGTGGGTTCTGCGAGGGCGCCGCGTACTTCTTCTTGTTGGGGCTGCTGGGCGAGGACGGGGACGCAGAGCAAAGTCGCCACAAAGAGCGAACAGAAGAGGCGGACAAGGGGAGGCAGTTTCATTGTCCCGATTTTAGACGCGAGGGTGAGGGCTTGGCGAGTTCCAGAACGGCCCCTCGGAATTGCGAGTCGGGGTGAAGAAGAGTTTGGGTACACCCCGTTTGTTTTCGTAAAGAGTGCACAGTGAAAAGAAAAGAGATGAGTTGCCGGGTCGGCAAAAGAGCGATGGAAAGAGCAAAGGAGGGAGGCTGGAACTGCGGCGACCCTACCCACTCCGGGAGAGTCCAGATGGGTATCAAAAGAAAGGGGTTGTGGGAGGGGCAATTCAAGATCGTTGTCAAAACAAAGGGGATAACGGAACGTTGGAAGGTTTAAGAGTTGAAAGGTTGAACGTTGAAACGGGGAGAAGCAAGGATTGCGCGGACTCTTTGATTCAGACTGGAGCGAGGTAAACGCGGTACGGTAGCATCCAGCAAAGCGATCTCTATTTCGCGTTCGCTCACGATAGGCCCTCACGATTTCGGCCTTCAAATTCGACTCAAATCCCAAATGCAATTCTACGGCTGAGGGATGCTCGCGGAGCAAACCAGGTAAGTTTAGATGGCGGCGGAGAGCATTGGGACGGCGGCGGCCCCTCGCAAAGAGCGCTCGGGATAAACGGGTGGAACGTTGAACGACGGGTTGGTCAGGAATTGAGCGTGGAGGTTTTTTTGGACGCGGCGGCCCCAGGCCCGGACGAAACCGAAATTGAGTCCACCGCAGATGGCGGAGCTGGCGAGCGGGATGAGGCGCGCGACCCATTTTTCGGCGGCTTCTGCACCAATGCGAACGGCAAGGCGTTCGATGATGAATGGCGCGAGTTTTTCGACGAGGCCTTTTTCGGCGAACTCTTTGCCGAGATCGATTCCTGTGGCAGCAGCGGCGGCGAGCCAGAGTTCGCGCTTTTGCTCTTCATTGCGAAAATCGAAACCGTAGAGAAGGCAGAGACGTTGAATTAATCTGAGCGTAATCAGGGTGAGAAGACCTGCGTCGGGAATAAGCGTAATCATTCCGCCGAAACCGAAGCCCGCACCTTCGAGGAAGGCCATGCGCTGGGCGTCGCGAATCAGAACGGCGGCTACGGCGTCTAATTTTTCTACAGGCAGGTAACGGAGGTGGCGGAAGTCGGTGACGCAGATGCCGTGCTTTTTGGCGAGGTAGCGGCGAAACTCTTCTGGATTGATTTCGACCGAGCGCAACCCGCCGCGGAGGCCGAACCGGAAAAGCTTCGAAACTGCAGTGCCGACGCTCATGGGATATAACCCTCTAATAGTCTACCGCATCTTATGCCGGTTAGATTCGGTGGGATTGGGGAGTGTTGTGTTGCACGGCAGTTCACAGTGAGAGCGGTGCTGGAACGGTAGGCATCAGAAAGCGTCGGAGTTACGCAGAGGCCGTTGAGGACACGGAGTGCACGGGGAATTGGGTGGGAAGATTGGGAGTTGCTCTGCGTAGCTAGATCGAGGTCGTAAGAGCGCAGGCAAGAGTGCCTACGCTACTGGCGGTTGATTTGGCAAATGCGCGCGAAAGATGAGCGTGGGTGTCGCTTCAATCGAAGAGGGCACGATATATCGTTTCCCGACATTGAGCGAATTTAGCCAAGCTCAGCGAGGCTTAAGCGCGTCGGCTACGTAAAGCACACAGCCAGGAATGGCTGTGCCGCAGAAGGGCCGGGTCGACTCGAAGGTAGCGCGGGGCGTGCAGTACTACTTGACGGGGAAAGGGTTTTCGGTAAACTGCGTTTTCTCCATGGCGACGAGCGTACAATTCGTGCCAGCGGTTCAACCGGCGGATCTGGAATTTCCGCAACGGGAAGCGGCGTTTTTCTACGGGCTGTTTTTGCGCGGGCATTCGGCGGAAAGATTGCGACAAGATATTGAAGTTCCACCGGCGGTGCTGGCCAAATGGCATCGCGAAGCGGAGCGCGACCCGCAACTGGGCGATGTGTTTGGGCGAATGGTGGATTACCGGCGACGCGTGCTGGCGATTTTCGATTTGCTGGTGGGGTCGGAAGGAAATCATCAGCGGGTGCAGTAAGCACAGATTACGATCGATTGTTTTTTTCAGATTCAATTCAAGAGTTTCTTCAGGGGCCGAAGCCCCTTCCCGCGTCAGATTAACGTCGGCGGTAAAGCCCCGACCTCCCAAGAAAAGCTAAAGACAATCGGAGATTCAAGACAGCACTTTGAAAAGCGATCAACAAGTTGCATACCAAAACGTAATAAGCTTCGAAAACGGGCTACAAAAAACTGGAAAAACCTGGCCGTTGGTGCAGGTCAAACGATTTAGAAGCGAGCTTCAGGCAACCAAAAACCAGGCAACAGTCTCCAACCCCTACTGGGGGACAAGTGTCACAAAATGCAGGAGATTCGGCATTTGACGCGGCCCTGGTCCGAGGGTAGAATCCCCAAGTCTCCGAAGTAGAGGTGTCTCTCATCATGCCCAAAGTTATCCGTACGCTCATTTCCGGTGTTTTTGCGCTTTCGATTGTGCTGCCGCCCATTTCGGCACAATCTCAGGCACAACAGCCGCAAGCGGCTCAGGGCACCGATCCCTCGGCTCCGATCACCTCCCAGAAGCTGACCAAAGAGCAGAAAAAGAAGATGGGAAGGGCTTTGAAGGAGTTGGGCTCGGAGTACAAGAGCTGGCTGAATGAGGATGTGGTCTACATTATTTCGCCGGACGAGCGGACGGCGTTTCTGCGGCTGGCAACGAACGAAGAGCGCGAACAGTTTATCGAGCAGTTCTGGCTGCGGCGCAGCGGCAATCCGGATTTGCCGGATAACGATTTCAAGGAAGAGCACTACCGCAGAATCGCGTATGCGAACGAGCACTATGCTTCCGGTATTCCGGGATGGAGAACGGATCGCGGACGCATTTACATCATTTGGGGGCCGGCGGACGAAGTGGATTCGCACCCAACGGGCGGCACATACGACCGGCCGATGGATGAAGGCGGCGGTTCGACAACGACGTATCCGTGGGAAATGTGGCGGTACCGGTATTTGGAAGGAATGGGAAACAACATTGAGTTGGAATTCGTCGACCCGACAGGTTCCGGCGAATATCACCTGACGATGGATCCGGGCGAAAAGGACGCATTGCTGCACGTTCCGGGCGCGGGCTTGAGCTTGATGGAATCGATGGGAATGGCGTCGAAGGCAAACCGGTTTACGCGTTCAGATGGCATGACCTTGCCGACTTCCATGGGCGGAACACCGTCGAGCTTGAATGAATTTACGCGACTGGAACTGTATGCCAAGGTGCAGCAAGCACCGCCGGTAAAGTTCAAGGATTTGGAATCGCTGGTGACTTCGCGTGTGGTGCGCGATCAGGTGCACTTCACCTGGCGGACGGACTTCTTGAAAGTGACAAACGACACGGTGCTGGTGCCGGTGACGGTGCAGATTCCGAACAATCAATTGTCGTTCCAGGCGAAGGACGGCGTGCATTCGGCGACGATGAACGTGTTTGGGCGCGTGACGACGCTGACTGGCCGCGTGGTGCAGACGTTTGAAGACGCGGTGAGCCGCGATTTTCCAGACTCGCTATTTCAGCAATCGCTGAAGCTGCAATCCATTTACCAAAAAGCAGTGCCGCTGCGGCCCGGACTTTATCGTCTAGACCTGGTGATCAAGGACGTGCAGAGCGGAAACGTGGGAGTGGTGAATACGCGGCTGGCGGTGCATCAGTATGAAGATGCGAAGCTTGATTCTAGTTCACTGATTCTGGCGGATCAGATCGAACACGTGCCGGCGAAGCAGATTGGCGCGGGACAGTTTGTGCTGGGATCTTCCAAAGTGCGGCCACGGCTTGAGGGAGATTTTACGACTGCGGACAAGCTTGGAATTTACATGCAGGTGTACAACCTGAAGGCGGACGACACCACGCACAAGAGCAGTGCGTCTTTCCAATACACGGTGCGGAAGGGCGACCAGCAGGTGATGCAGTTCAAAGAAACTTCCGCAGACATGAAGCAGGTAGGAGACCAGGTGACGATCGAGCGGCTGCTGCCGCTGGCGACACTGGCGCCAGGCAAATACACGCTGGAGATCAACGCGACGGATTCCATCACAAATCAAACGATCACTCGGACGGCCGAGTTCACGGTGAAAGTGCCAACGGCTTCGCCTTTGAAGTCCGCCGCAAACGCTGCACCGGGGAGGTAGAGCATCGTGAAACAGGGAACACTCCGAATCCTGGGGGCCCTGGTCCTGAGCGCTGGGTGCGCATGGATTGGCGCGAACACAGCGAGCGCACAGGCGAAGCCTGCCGTCGCCGGCAAGGTGACGGGAGTGGTGCGCGATGCGAGCGGTACGCCGCAGATGGGCGCGAGCGTCGAGCTGATTCCAGAAATTGCAGGCGCGCTTTCTCCGCTGAGTTTTCTTACGAACACACAAGGAATTTTCCGCAGCGACAAACTCTTGCCGGGACTGTACACGGTGCGAGCGACGCTGGCAGGGTTCCTTCCCACGCTGCAACAGCACGTTCGAGTCAATGCAAATCTGACCACGATGGTTCGCATCGAGATGGAATCGATGTTTGCGGGCCTGGATCAACTGCGGCGGAATCCTGCACCGCATTCGGCGGATTCAGAGGATTGGAAATGGGTGCTACGTTCGGCTTCGGGCATGAGGCCAGTGCTGCAGTGGGATGAGCACGGAAACGTAATTGGCGAGGATGTGCGGACGGAAGCGAGGAGCGGCGGTCCGCATATGTTGCTGGAGTTCACGGACGGGGCGCGACGACCGGGATCGGTATCGAACATTGCGTCGGCGCCGGGGACTTCGTTTGCGTACGATCAAAAGCTGGGCGGTGGCGGCAGGCTGCTGGTAGCCGGGCAGATGAGCTATGAAGATTCCGCGGCGGGCGGAGTTGCGACGATCTGGCTGCCGACGGGAACGCCGGGAGCTGGACCACACACGGCGCTCGTTCTGCGCGAATCGAAACTGGGGAATACGGGCCTGACTTTCCGGGGAGTGAGATTGGATCAGGGCGGTGCGGCGGCGCTAGGAGACCACGTGCTGATCCGGTATGGGGCGGAGTATGTGTTGGTGGGGCTTGGATCGTCGGCTTCGTCTTTGCGGCCGCGCGTATCCGCAGAAGCGCGGATCAATGACGTGTGGAAGGCCGCGGTGATTTTTGCGTCGCAGCCCGGCGGCCCGAACACGATGGACGCGGGCAACGGGGATTTGAATTCGCTGCTAAACGGAGCGCTTGGAGAGCTGGACGCATTTCCGGCGCTGATGTGGCGCGAGGGACGGCCGGTACTGCAGGGCGGATGGCACGAAGAGATCGCGGCAGAACGCAAGCTGGGCGAAAAAGGCAAGCTGCAGATTGCAGCGTTTCATGACGACAATCGGCATATGGCGATTTTTGGGCAAGGACGAGAGCTGCCGATTACAGAATACTTTCAGGATTCGTTTTCGAATGGGTTCGCGTATGACGGCGGCTCATCAAGCAGCTGGGGAGCCCGGGTGGCGCTGCGCGAAAAGCTGAGCGACGACGTGGAGTGGACGGCGGTATATGCGTATGGCGGCGTGCTGGAGCCGGGGGAAGAGATTACGGGGCCACTGCGCGATTCGCTGCGAAATGTATCGCGAAATTCTGTAGGGACAAACGTCACCTGGACTTCACACCGTACGCGAACGAAGGTGACTGCGGGATACAAGTGGGTAGACGGGCAGGCGCTGACGCGGCTGGATAATTACGGGGAATCGCTGTACCAGATGGACCCGTTCCTGCACATCTCGATACGGCAGCAACTGCCGCGGTTTGGGTTGGGGCGCTGGGAGGCGATTGCGGACTGCGACAACTTGCTGGCGCAAGGGTACGTTTCCATGAACATGAGAGACGGGCAAGCGGTTCTAGTACCGGCTTTCCGGACGGTGCGGGGCGGGCTGAGCGTACAGTTTTAGATAGTACTTTGTTTTTGAAAGCTGTAGATGCTATACCAGAAAGTGGATTCCCGCGGGGTCCCGAGCGATATCCCAATCTAAGTTATAGATAGGGATATGGTTAGCGGCAAGGAAAACTACCAAAGATTGGAACAGGAGTTGCACCCATTTTTGTAACTCGGGGTGTAACCCGACAGAGCCGCAAAATGAAGCAGAACCCACGCGTCAGCGTCGTCTCCGTCCTTGTAGCGGTGGGAACAAGGGTTGGAGCGGTCATTCTGGCCATAGCCACGATGACGGCGATGGTATTTGCCATCCTGAATTTCGACCAGCGGGCGCGGTTTGAACCGCCGGATGACGGCGTAGCCTGGTGGGATACGACTCATGGCGTTGAGGCGAGGATGATTGTTCCGAACTCGCCTGGGCAAAAGGCGGGGATTCGAACGGGCGACGTAGTTCGGGAGATTAACGGAGTTTCCGTCCGCAGTTCCGTGCAGATTGCCAACATTCTTTGGCATGCAGGATTGTGGACTCAGGTTCGCTACAAACTGGCGAGGAGCGGGGAGGAGTTTGAGACTCCGCTAGTAACGGCACCGGCAGAAAATCCCGCCTCGGTTGAAAACTACCTGCGATTTGCGGGATTGCTGTTCCTCTTCATCGGGTTTTTTATTTTGTGGAAGAGATGGAACGCGCCGCGCGCGATTCATTTTTACGTTTTCTGTCTGGTCTCATTTATTTTCTGTTCGTTCCACTACAGCGGGAAGCTGGATCCGTTTGATTACGAGATTTATTGGGCGAACATCGGGGCAACGATGCTTGCACCGGCGCTGCTGCTGCATTTCGCACTGGTGTTCCCGGAACGGGGACAGGGGCTCGGGCGTTCGTTGGGCAAGCTGGCAATTGTTTACGGACCAGCGCTTGCGCTGACGATTGTGCACGTTGCAGTGGCGAGCCGGTCCATCGGATTTATTCCGTGGGTGGGTTCGCGCGTGGTACTGGCGCAGCTCGAACTGAGTTATTTCGCACTGTGTTGCATCGCCGCAGGGCTGGTTTTCTACGTCACCTACCGGAAGACCGCCCCAGGAATTCTGCGGCAGCAATTGAAGTGGCTGACGGCGGGAACGCTGGTCGGCTGCGTGCCCTGTTCCCTGCTTTACATCCTGCCTTTTGCGGTTGGTTTTTCCGTGCTCTCGTGGATGAAATTTGCAGTGTTGAGCCTGGTGCTGATCCCGGTCTGCTTCGGTTACGCGATTGTCCGCTACCGGCTGATGGACGTGGACATTATCTTCAAGCGCGGCCTTGCGTACACGGCGGCGACGGCGGGCGTACTGGTGGTGTTCTTCGCGCTGGTTGGCGTGATTGGACTTGTCTTTCACACGCAGGCGAACGGGAACGTTGGCGGCGTGCTGGCGATTGTGATTGCGGCTTCGATTTTCGAACCATTTCGCCAGTGGTTCCAGGGACGGCTGGATCGTTTCTTCTATCGTGACCGGCTGGATTATCGGCGAACGCTGATTGAATTTGGCAGCGCGTTGACGAACGAAGTGCGGCTGGACCCGATGCTGAGTTCGGTCATGGACCGCGTTTCGCAGACTTTGCTGGTGGACCGGATTGCGGTGTTCGTGGAAGACGCGGAACAGCCGGGGCAAATGCGGCTGGCACGTTCGATGGGATTGCGGGCTGCGGAGCCGCTGGATTTGAGTTTCATCGAGCCGGGGCGGCCGGAGTTTGCAAAAGGCGCGGTGTTTTACGAATCGCCGCGGACTGCAGACGTGAGTGAGACGGTGCGAAGGACTCTCGAGCAGTTGGACCTGAATTACTTCGTGCTTTGTCGGATTCGCGAGCAGACGGTGGCTGTGCTGGGACTTGGGAAGACAGTTGACGGAGACTTTCTGTCAAGCGACGACGTCGAGCTGGTGACGACGATCGGCGGGTACGTCGCTGTGGCGTTGGACAACGCTCAGCTTTACAGCTCGCTGGAACAGAAGGCGCTGGAAATCGCGCGGCTGAAGGACTTCAGCGAAAACATCGTGGAGTCATTGAATATCGGCGTGCTAGCGGTGGATTTGACGGGGATTGTAGAGAGCTGGAACACACGGATGGAGCAGCTTTTTGGGGTGACGCGGGTGGAAGCGGTGGGGCGTAAACTCGATTCGCTGCTGCCGGCGGAGCTTGCAACGGAAATTTTGACGCGAAGCCAGGAAGAGCAAGTCACGGGCATTTACAAGCAGAGGCTGCAGCATCAGGGCAAGTTGCTGACGATGAACGTTTCGATTACGCCGTTGGTGAGCAAATCCGGGGAACGAATCGGGCGTTTGCTGCTGTTCGATGATGTGACGCAGCGCGAGCACATGGAAGAGCAGATGTCGCAGACGGAAAAGCTGACATCGTTGGGATTGCTGGCGGCGGGCGTGGCGCATGAAGTGAATACGCCGCTGGCGGTGATTTCAAACTACATCCAGATGCTGGCAAAGCAGATGCCGGAAGAAGATCCGCGGCACTCGATCATTGAAAAAATCGTAAAGCAAACGTTCCGCGCGAGCGAGATAGTGAACAACCTGCTTAATTTTTCGCGGACCGGTCCGGGCGAAGTTGCGAATGTGGACGTGAACAAGGTCGTGGAAGAAACGCTTTCGCTTGTAGCGCATCCAATGAAGACTTCGCAGATTCATGTGGTGAAGAATCTGGGCGATGCGCTGCCTTCGGTGCGGGGCTCGGCGAACAAGCTGCAGCAGGTATTTCTGAATTTGTTTTTGAATGCGCGCGACGCAATGCCGGGCGGCGGAATGCTGGAAGTGAAAACGCTGGCGCATAACGGCAGCGTGGAAATCGAAATCGTGGACACGGGCGCGGGGATTCCCCGCGAGCACATCCACAAGATTTTTGATCCGTTCTTTACGACGAAAGCGACAGGGCGCGGGACGGGCCTGGGGCTTTCCGTGAGCTACGGAATTATTAAGGAACACGCAGGAAAAATCGATGTTCGCTCGACGCCTGGAAAGGGCACTTCCTTCCACGTTGAGTTTCCCGCCGTCAGGAAACCGGTACATGTCTAAGGGCGCAATTTTAGTTGTAGACGATGAGTCGGAGATTCGCGAAGGGCTAGAGCTGCTGTTGACCGGGGAAGGTTACGGCGTCTCAAGCGCCGATACCGGCGAATCCGGCCTGGGAAAACTGGGAGAGCGTCCGTACGATCTGTTGCTGCTCGACGTGAGCTTGCCGGACCGGAACGGGATCGATTTGCTGCGGGAGATTCGAACGAGAGACCCGCACCTGCCGATTGTCCTAATTACCGCGTACGGTTCGATTGATATGGCGCGTGCCGCGTTTAAGAGCGGGGCGATGGACTACATCACGAAGCCGTGGTCGAATGACGAATTGCTGGCGCAGGTGGCGCAAGCAGTGGAATCGCGGAAGCTGCGCGAAGAAAACGTCCAGCTTAAGCGGGCGTTCAAGCAGCGGTTCAATTTCCCGAACATTATCGGAAAGAGCGAAAAGATTCAGAGCCTGCTGGATCTGGTGACCCAGGTGGCGCCATCGCGTTCTACGGTGCTAATCAGCGGCGAGAGTGGAACGGGCAAGGAATTGATTGCGAAGGCGATTCATTCGGCTTCGACACGAGCGGACAAGGCATTTGTGCCGGTGAATACGGGATCGATTCCGGTGGATTTGCTGGAATCGCAGCTTTTTGGCCACGTGAAGGGAGCGTTTACGAGCGCGGTGGCCTCGAAGAAGGGTTTGTTCGAAGTCGCGGATCAGGGAACGATTTTCTTCGACGAAATTGCGACGATCAGTCCGGAGACGCAGGCGAAGCTGCTGCGCGTGATTCAAGAGCGCGAGTTCATGCGGCTGGGGGGAACGGAGCAGATCAAAGTGGATGTGCGGATCGTGGCCGCGTCCAACATTGATTTGCTGACGCTGGTGCGCGAAGGGCGCTTCCGCGAAGATTTGTATCACCGCTTGAACGTGATTCACCTGCAATTGCCGCCACTGCGGGACCGGCGGGAAGATGTGCCGATGCTGCTGACGCATTTCTCCGAGCGATATTGCCTGGAGAATACGAAACCCTTGCGCATCTTTACACCGGGGGCAATGAAGCTGCTGATGGATTACGACTGGCCGGGGAACGTGCGCGAGCTGGAGAACGTAGTGGAGCGCGCAGTGGTGCTCTCGATTGCCGAGCGCGTGGACGTGGATTTGCTGCCAGAGAGTATTCGCAGCAAGGAAATTGTGCGCGGAGTGCGGTTGCAGCTTTCGGAGTTCATGCCACCGCTGCCGGGAGAGGCCGGGGCGCGGTCTGGTGCAGACCATTCGCAGCCTTCGCTGTTCCAAATCATGGACGAGATTGAGCGCAGGATTATTGTGGACATGCTGGAGCGGACGAACTGGAACCAGACAGAAGCGGCGGAACGCTTTATGATCCCGCTTTCGACGCTTAACCAGAAAATCAAGCGGCTGGGAATTGACGTGCGCCGGCGCGGCCGGATGGGCGATGATTCTTTCATGGCGTCTTCGGGCAAGTAAGAGGCGCGGTGCGTCTAACAAGCATTTCGTGGGAGAACCGATGAATTCATTCCGGAGAATGGCGGCTGTAGTTGCAGTGATTGGGGCGGCATCGACTAGCCTGATTGCGATGCCTCGGGGAGCGGGACAATCCGCGGAGCCGACGCCTGCGTTTCATTCGGAAGTTCCGGATGGGCCACTGCCGGTAACGCTCGATCCGGCGCAGTTCGAAAACCCGGTGGCGCAAAATGCGTACGCGAAGGCGGCAAAGGTGAAAAAGGTGCTGTATCAGCAGCCCTGTTATTGCCATTGCGACCGTAGCATCGGGCATGGGAGCTTGCTTGATTGCTTTGCAGGGAAACATGCTTCGGTTTGCGACGTCTGCATCAAGGAAGCATTTTATTCGTATGAGCAGACGCAGAAGAAAAGGACGGCGGGGCAGATTCGCACCGGAATTGAGAACGGCGAATGGCAGAAAGTGGATGTTTCGAAGTACGAGCAGTATCCCCCGAAGCCCTGATGGGGGCGTAAGCCGTCTGTCTTGCTGAACAAGACTTCATCACACATGCAATTGGCGAGCAGTATTTGAAAGCGTTGCAGAAGGCTCTGCAGGATTCTCCGTACTTGTGTCGCCCTCCTTCTTTCCGTAAACTTTTAAAGCCCAGACAAAATTGGAGGAAACGATGAGGTTTTGCACGCGTGTATACGTGGGCTTGCTTTTGCTTTGCGGCCTGGCAGTGGGAATCTCCGGGCCGGCGATCGCGCAGGAAAAAGAACATGCGGTGACCGCCCAAGAGCTACGGAAGGATGTGCGGAAGGCGTCCAACGAGCGCCACGACAATGAAGCCGCAATTCGGGGATTGCTGGCGACGGAGCAGGGGCAAAAGGCAGTAAAGTCCTCGGGCGCGGATTTTGAGAAAGTGAACCAAGCGGTTGGCCAACTGAGCGACGAAGAAGCGGCGCGACTGGCGGCACAGTCGCGTATGGTTCAGAAAGACATCGCGGCGGGAAACTTCAGCGACCGCGACCTGTTGATCATCGTTGTGGTGATTGCGGTGATCGTGCTGATCATCGTGGCGGTTCGCTAATTCCGAACACTCAGAAGGAATCGTAGTGCGTGTGCGGCTGATTCTCTGCTTGCTGCTAGCTCCCGTCCTTGCGGCGGGAGCCGGCAGCGGTCTGTGGCTGGACGTTCCCTTCATTCACCAGGAAAAAGAAGGTTGCGGTTCCGCGGCGCTGGCCATGGTGCTGCAATACTGGAGCGGGAAAGGAGTTCCCGTTGCAGAGGAGCGGCTGGATGCGGAGAGGATTCAGCTGAAGCTCCATTCGAAAGCGGCGCGCGGGATTCGTGCTTCGGAGATGGAGCAGTATTTGCGCGACGCGGGATTTTCGTCGTTTGCTTTTGCGGGCGAGTGGGAAGATCTGGCGGCGCATATTGAAAAGGGCAGGCCGCTGATAGCGACGATTCAACCGAAGGATAAGGCGTCATTGCACTATGTTGTGGTGGTTGGTGTTGACCGGGAGCGCGAGGCAGTGTTGCTGAACGACCCGGAACGCGGGAAATTGTTCCGCGTGGAACGTTTGGAATTCGAAACGGAATGGCATCGAACCGACAATTGGACCTTGCTCGCCGTTCCCAAGCAAGCCAAGTGAAGTTTCTGCGTGGTTTTCCCTTCCTGGTTTTACTTCTAGTTACAAGTTCATGGGTTGCGGCAGCACAACAGCCGGCGAGCGATGACGATCGCCTGGCGGCCTCGAAGAAAGCCTATTCCGAGAAGAATTGGGAGGAGACTGCGCGGATTGCCAATGGCCCGACGACGCAGCCCGCCGAGCTCGACTATTTACACGGAATGGCGCTGATGCATCTGGAGCGGTGGGACGAAGCGCGCGTAACGTTTTCCGCAGGCCAGAAGAAGGCCCCAAAGGATTACCGGTTTCTGGCGGAGCGGGGCGGAGCTGAATACAGGCTGAAAGATTTTGCGGCGGCCAAGAAAGATTTGCGAAGCGTATTGCGGTTCGAGCCCAAGGATGAATACACGCTGGAATTTCTCGGGACGATCTATTTGCTCGAGGGAAATCTGGAAGCGACGCTGAAATATTGGAACCGGATCGAGAAGCCACGGCTTGCGAGCGTAGCGCTTGAGCCGAAGCCGCAGGCGAACGAGAAGCTGGTTTCGAGTGCCGTGGCGTTTTCCGCGCCGCAAGTGATGACGACGGATTCCTGGCTGGCCACGGAAGCGCGACTTAAGAATTTGGGAGTTTTTCCTCAATCGCGGCTGGAGCTGGCTCCAGTTGGCGAGACGGATTACTTGGCAACTCTTCATTTGAGCGAGCTGAAGGGGTTTGGAGGCTCGAAGTGGAGCGCTTTGATTTCGCTGCTCAGCGGAGTTCCTTACGAGACGATCTATCCCGAGTGGTACGACCTGGGAGACAGAGCGATCAATTTTTCTTCGCTGCTGCGATGGGATGCGCAGAAACGGCGGGCGTTTGCGGTACTGAGTTCTCCGGCGGAAGGGCGGGCAGACAGGGTGGTTTCGTTTTTTGTGGATGCGCGGAATGAAAACTGGAATTTGTCGCAGATATTTTCAGGGTCTTCGTCACCGATTACGAATCTGAACTTGCGAAAAATCGAGGCAGGCGCCGAGCTGCGTTTTGCGATGAACGGGAACTGGAGCTGGACGGCAGGTGCGGGCGTGATGGGACGGACGTTCCAGAAAGAAGGGACCGGTCTATCGCCCGGAGCTGCGCCATTTTTTACGAGTGGCACTTCGCTGGAAGGATGGCTGAAAGCAAAAAGGACATTGGTGCGCGTGGCGGAGCGGCGGTTCGCCGTGGAAGGTTCGGCGGAATCGCGGTTCGGGCGGGGATTTAAGGACGAACTTGGACCGTTTGGATCATTGGGAGGAGTGGTGCAGGCGAAATGGCTGCCTCACGCGCGTGGCGAGGATGATGCAGTGAAGTTTCAGTTGCGCGAATCGAATATGTTTGGAAATGTGCCGCTGGATCAACTGTTCGTATTGGGTCTGGACCAGGACACGTCGCTGTGGCTGCGAGGACATGGGGCGACGATTGACGGAAAGAAAGGGCGCGCGCCATTGGGGCGGCGATATGTGCTGCTCAATTCCGAGTATGACAAGACGCTTTACGATGGAGGATTTTTCCGGGTGCAAGCAGGGCCATTTGTGGATATGGGAAAGGTCGCGGATGCCTCCGGAGTGTTTGGCGATCCGAGATGGCTGGTGGATACGGGCATCCAAATGAAATTGCGAGTGTTGGGGAATGTTTCGGTGGTGATTTCGTACGGACGCGATTTGCGAAACGGCCGCGGAGCATTTTTTGGCACGACGGAACATTGAGGCAGGCTACAAAAACGCCGGACAAGCCGGCGTTGATTTCTTGAAATTGAAATTTGAGAAGCGGCTAGAAGTGAATG